>Ga0134126_10001090_pt1 | contig 34383 bp, 34 predicted proteins | sample KB31752_FD_96881 | JGI IMG/M metagenome (GOLD analysis project Ga0134126, IMG submission 96881) | Terrestrial soil microbial communities with excess Nitrogen fertilizer from Kellogg Biological Station, Michigan, USA - KB3-175-2 | ecosystem: Environmental > Terrestrial > Soil > Unclassified ...
TCATCATAATATTCCGGGTTAAAAACCAACCGAATGACCCAGCTGTACGGTTCACAGTTACATCACCAATGCCGGCAAGGTCTGCCTTTAAAGTGTTGTAACGAATGCCCAACCAAAAGTTTTGGGTATTTTCAGGGAAGCGGTAGATAACATCTCCCGCAAACTGGGTAGCCCAACGCTTGCTGGTCTCGGCAGCTGTTCTGCCTGTTGCATTTTCAGCAGTTCCAAAAAATTCAAGGCCTTTGTATTTCAAAAATACGTTACCCATAAAGGCATGTATTTCGTTACTGAAGCCGGGGTTCACCCTGCCTGATGTAAAGTTATAGTCCACTGCATCATTCAAAGTGGTTCCGGCTGCTATAGCAGCATTTTCAAGTACATTAAAATAACGTGATCCTGTACGGTCGCCGCCCATAAGGGTATTGCTGTAGTCGCTGTTAACTGAGTAAAGTGATCCTGTTACCCTAAACCTGAAATCTTTATTAAGCTGCTTGTCAAAGCCTAATTTTGCAAGGAAAGCCGGATCATATTTAACGGGTTGGCCGGTTACTGCGTCTACTTTAGTTGTCGCTACAACTGTTTCGTTCAATAAACCATCAGTTATACCACCCATGAGGAACAAACCTGACTTATTGAAGTAATAAAACTGCGCGCCAAGTTCGGTTGAAAACTCATCCATTATATAGTTTTCAACAAACGGATTATAGATAGTATTACCGCCATCACTTCTCCTGTAGTGCTGATCCCCATAATCAACATCATTTTGACCGATCCTGATGGTCACGCTTTTCATGATCTCATCGATTGTACTGCTGTGAAGGAAAGGCAGCTTATCAAATTGAATATACCCGCCTTTTACCCAGCTATCTTCATGGTGCCTTGAAGCCAGGTAATTTGTAAGGTTCATACGCACGCCATCGGCCAGTTGAACGTCAAAGTTCAGGTTTGCGGATGGTAACTGGAAAGCATGTGTAAGCGGCATAAGGCTGTTCACATTGCCATTAAAGCCGGTTTTTGTTTGTGGGATGGCTGTATTGGATTGTCCCAATGCCTGGAAAGTCAGTTCGAAGTTACCGCCTACCTTCACTTTCAGGCCGGTAAATGGCACGGTATCTTTTTTTGAAGTTTCGAATACATTAATGCCGCGCTGGTCATTCGGGCGGTAAAATTGAATATTGTCCTGTGCCCTTACGGAAGTGGCTACGAAACTTAGCCCGGCAATTGTTAGGGAGCTAAGTAGTGTAAAAAATTTAGTTTTCATGATTTTGTTATTAATCTGTGATGGTTAAAAGTCTGTTATTTTGTTTCTGTTAAAAGTTGATTGTTCTTGTACTGTAAATTAAATTGTATAGTCAGGTCGTTATACACCTTCATAGCGCCCAGCATAAAGCTTGGCGGCTCAATTTTATAGTCGGTTAATTTTATTTTTTGCGAACCGCTGCAGCTGATCGTATTGTCGGCGTTTACAACGGCGTTTACATTTAACACAACCACTTGAGTCGCGCCTGAAATAGTGAGTTCGCCGGTTGCCTTAATATTGTATTTGCCTTTTTGAACCGGCGTGATCACCGCCGAGTTAAGCTTGTAAACGATCTTAGGAAACTGATCGGCCTTAATGGATTTGTAGGTGCGGTTATCCATCGACTCATGTTCGCTTTTTAAGCTTTTGGCGGTAACCGTGAAGCTAAAAGCCGAAAGCGAGCGCAGCTGGTCGCCCTCAAACTTAAACTCGCCCTGGCTTTCCAGCCTGTTGGCGGTCATCGTCCAGTCGTGAATATTGGATGAGCCGAGTATCTTGATGGTTGCATCCTTGCCGGGCAATAATTTATAATTTGCTTGTGCCAATAAGCATTGTGGTATTGTCAAAAAAATAATTGCAGCAATTGTAATATACATTATCAAAGTCTGCCTGTTTAGCTTTTTCATTTTCATTTGTTTTTTTGTTTGGTCAAATGTCCAATGAATCCGGCAGGTAGAAAATGATGTAAATCGCCGCTTTTGGTGACCGTAGTCGGGTATCTATGTGACCGATGTCATTTTTTTATATAAATGCGCTTTTGTTTGTTAATAATGCAAGTGAATGGGGCTTTTGCGTGCGTTATTGATAATTTTGAATGAAAAGCGACTGCTTTATTGAGAGATTTGCAAAGCAGGACATATCGAACCTCTTTTAGAAAGAAAAAAAGGGAATGTCGGATAATCAATGTGGGCTATTGAGCACCGAAATTTAGCGTCATCCCCGATAGCCGGCCGGGAAGGGCCGGATCTGAGGCGCCTGCGAAATCTATTAATCGATACTCTTTATTTTCAGGTGAAAATCAACACTCAGCTTGTCGTGCGTTTTTATCATCCCGCCTAGCTTACGAGGCGGTACCAGGCTAAAGTCGGAAAAATTTACGTCGCGCGATCCGAGCAGGTGAATGGTTTTTTGCGGATCCTGCGTAACCTGGTAATTTACATTGAACCGTTTACGCACACCGGCTATTTCAATGTCAACAAGGCCGGTTATCATATCCGGCCGGCTGCTGAACTGCGGAAATTTATTTAATGATAAAAAATATATGTGGAGCATAGGGAACTTATCCGCTTTCAGCGTCTTACGCAGGTCATGCGTCATGATGGGGTTATGGCAATCAAAAACTTGCACATTCAGGCTAATGCAACCCGACAAAATTACATCCTTGTCGTTTTTACCCCTATTTACGGTAATGGTGTCGGTTTTATCGTAGGCCGGTATCTCACACGAAAAATTATTGATATTGGTACTGCCGTTAACGCGAAGGTTACTGTTTTGGCCTACGATCCATTTTTTTTGTTCATTTGCATCATCGAAATGCGCGGGCAGCACAAAGCTGGTGAGCAAAAAGGGAAGCAGGGGTATCCATAAAATGCCTTTATATTTCATCGCTGAATTGCCGCTTGTTATGGATTAATTTTTGCAAAAACAATCCCCGCTATAATAGCCTGCACCAGGCCGTACAACAACCAGCTTAACACAATTGGAATCGAGATTTCGAGCGCGCTATACGATATCCACATCACCGGGAGCAGGGCGATAACGGCGTACACGACGCCAAATTCCAATCCTCTTAAAAGTGATGCGCCTTTAAATAATCCTTTAAAGCGGTCCCAAAACCACGATAGCGCAAAGCTGACGATGAAGGCGTGCATGTAAAAGAGCACGTCCCTGCTGCCGTCGGAATTAAACAACGGCCCGTTATACTCGATAAATAAGGAAGGAAAAAACCTGATGGCCAGGAATAGCCCTCCATAGCTAAGTACAAACAGGATAACGCCCGCTATTAATCCTGAGGTAAGAATTTTTTTCATTTTTATAAATTAAGTACAGTTGACATAAAGCTCATGATTCGGCAACCTAAAAGCAAGTAAAGCGCCACGATTTGTCCGGATCTGTCCCGATTTTCGGATCGGTACTGAAATAAATCAAATATTCTTAAATCCCGGATGTATTTGCCGTGCCAGCTTCAGGATTTAACTTGTCCTGGGTGTATTTTGACGGACATTTCATCAGGATCTTTGAAGCATGAAACTCAGTGCCCGACATTTGACCGGTGAGCACGATCTGCTCAGATTTCTCAAAATCCTGCGGCTTTGTTCCGTTATACACAACCTTGCATTCCCGGCCGTTTTTGTCTTTCATATAAAAGGAAAAATAGTTGGCATCCTTAGCCGCATCGTAGTATAATCCCTTCTGTTTATCAAGATGGCCGACGATGCTCAACTCAGCGCCCGAATTTTTGGCCTCGGTAAAGTTGCTGTAACTGCTTGATTTAGAAATCACCGACATGATTGTAGCTATTGCGATCGCAATGATCACCAGGCCAACTATTGAACTTTTTTTCATTTGTTATTTTTTACAGTAGTTTTTAACGCTCAAAAGTAGCGGGCGTACCTACTCAACCGCCTGACAGGGGTCATCATCTTTTGTGATATGCGTCACATTTTTGCCTGCAAATGCCACGCAATTTTGCTGTAATGTTATCCCGCTGGCATTTATGCCTTATAACTAAGTTTAACTTTAAAAAATGAAAAAGCTTTTATTACCCGCATTGTCGTTTATTCTTTTTGCGTGCAACCACGGGCCATCCTACACTTACTATTTTACTGAAGGCAATAAAGGCTTGGACCATAAAATACCCTATCCCGAAGCTTTAACCGCTTACAACAAGGCCATTGAGCTAAAGCCAGATTATGCGGCCGCCTACGCAAACAGGGGGCGGCTGGAGATTAAAATGCAGGATTTTTACGGCTCGCAAAATGATTTACGGAAAGCCCTGGCGTTGGATCCCAAAATGACTGATGTTCATTATTTTATAGGGTATGCAAAATGGCAGGTTGGCGATTTTGAAGGTTCGCGACTGGCTTATAACAAAGAAATTGAATTTAACGCCAAAAATGCGCAGGCTTACGCCGATAGAGGTATTGTAAGGCAACTGCAGGGAGACGAAAACGGCGCCCTGCATGACTTTAACCAGGCAATATTAATTAAGCCTGGCGGTTTCCCGGATGTTTACATTGCCAGGGGACTGCTGAAGATTAAGATGAAGGATAAAGTTGGGGGCTGTTTAGACCTGCATCGCTCATTAATAATAAAAAAGGATAGTATTGCACAGCATTATATTGATATTAATTGCAAGTAAGCCCCTGGGCTTATAAATTTCCCCGGGGTTTTCAATAAACATTGTTACTAAGTTTTGTAATATGGATGATAGCTTTTTTGCCTACCTGCAGCACCTTGAACTGATATCTTTCTTTTCAGGCTATCCATTAGTATATGCCATTATCCTGGTTATTGCCGGGAATAAAAAAGAAAGAAGCGCTTTTAAAACCGGGATGGTTTCACTTTTGCCTCGGGCATACGTCCTTGTGGGCACTTTATTTTGGGGATACCAGTTAAAAAAATTATATCCCGATTATTCTGTTGCGAGCATAAAACTGAATATGCAGCCGGCGCTGTTGATCATATGGGGTCTTCTTTCAATTCTTTTCTGGATACCCCCGCTTGGTAAAAGAAAGGTGTTAACCTTAATTCACAGCCTTGTCTTTTTCTTTTTCATCGTACAGGATACATTCCTGCAATTATTCACGCCCTCAGCGAATAATGATATCATAAACAACGACATGAAAGTTTATACTTATAGCCTGTTTTTAAATGCCTGCGCCTTTGCGGTGGTGTTGCTGATATCTTTTCTTCTTACTCTTTATAAAAAACGCCAAAAGGCTTAAATCTTTCACAAAGCACCTTTGCTCTTTTTACACTGGTATTCTGACGAGAAATTTTTTATCAGTTCTTATCCGCTTATTTTCCTTAAAAGAAAATAAGCGCTTGCAAAGTGCCCTACATCATTTTATTGCATGACGACCGTCACGGCAGTGTAAAATTCCCCGCGATACTTTTGAGGTGTAAATGTCAATAATTACTCACAATTCAAAAAAAGGTCTTATGAAACTAATTAATAACAAAATGCTAATGGCTCTTTTAATGGTTATTAGCGCCCTCGGAATTATTGCAGGCTGTACCCACAAAAACGAGCCGGTACCTGTTCCTGTTTCTACTGCGGTGGTCATAACTCATGGCAAGCATGTTCACCTTGCCGGTGTAACCGCAGGAGATACCAGCCAATGGAAATTTGACAAAGCGCACAGCGCGGTAAACTGGTCGAGCCCGTTTGAGGGAGTTGGCGCCCCGCTCACCGGCAAATTTAACCAGTTTGGCATTGTTAACGTAACCAGCGGGCAAATGCAAAATTATACCACAAGCAGCCAGCCGCTGGCAGATACTTCGTGGGCATTTTATGAAAACCAACCCGAGAAAACACATTTTGCCGGCTATGTGCAGGTAAATCAAGTAAACACCGGCGAACCCGGGCGCGATGGGGGATGCCTCGTTTCCACATTGGGAACAACCGCAATAGTAGCCGGTACGCAGAACCTTACCGTATCAAACGTTGCGATGATCAAAACCACTTCCGTTGCGTTTGACCCGACCAGTAATGATTATATAGTGAATTTTAATTTTACATGGCAAGGCAAGTTGACCGCTCCGCTCACCGAACCGATTGTAGGCAAATTAAGCTATGTGCCCGAAAGATTTTTTGTGGACCACGAGGAATTTGGCCTTGTCTTAAAATTCCAGATCAACTGCAGGGACTTTGGAGTTACAAGCGCTAACGTTGCCGATATCATAACTATTGAAGTTCACGCAAACTTTAATAACAAATAATCAAAAAGACGAATTATTATGAAACGACTACTAATATTTATAGGCCTCTTTTTGATAATGGGGGCTTGTATAACAGGTTGCTACAAGGATGTCAACCTGCCGACCCCAGCTGCCGATCCGAACGGCCCTCCGCAGCAGTGGAGTTTTAAAAAGGATATTGCACCGATTCTGAATACCAATTGTGCCTTATCCGGATGCCATGTTGCGGGTGCGCAAAAACCGGATATGGAAACAGCCACGTCTTACCTCAGCCTTGTTAACGGCGGGTATGTGAATCTCCTGGTCCCCAATCAAAGTAAATTATATATAATGATCAATGGAAATATGGAGGAACATATACCCAATGCGGCAGACAGGAAGAAAATTTATGACTGGATAAGGACTGGAGCGCTTGATAATTAATGGACCTTAAAAAATACTAACGTGAAAAGAAAAATAAATTATGCAAGCCGCTTGTTCATAGTAAGCGCATGCCTGGTCGGTTGTATTTTGTTACTTCAGACAGCCGTTTATGCGCAGGACACGACTGCAGTAAAGGAAATAACTACGCCGGTGAAAGCCAAGCCGGTAAAAAACACTTTTCAGAGTGTTTGGATAATTGACAATCAAACCGTAATGGTGCCTATAAAAGGGACATTTGAGCTGGATATCCAGCACCGGTTCGGGACGGTCACCCACGGTTATAGTGATTTTTGGGGCTTATTTGCATCCTCCAATATGCGCCTCGGCGCAAGCTATGCGCCGATCAATAACCTCTACCTTGGTATAGGGATCGACAAATATGATGAGCTTTGGGACGGAAGCGCCAAATACGCTATTATTAAACAGACAAAGGGAAAGATCCCTGTGAGCATCACTTATTACGGTGATATATCATACGACTCAAGGAATGATCCGACCCACGGGATTTTTGTACACTCGTCAGACAGGATATTTTCTTTCAACCAGCTGATCATTGCCCGAAAGTTCGGCGAGAAACTGTCATTACAGGTTGCGCCAAGCCTTTCCCACCAAAATTCCGTTAATGGCTTTTATGTAAAGAATGACAGCACCGGGACGACAATATTCAAGGAAATGAAACACGACCACTTTGCTCTTGCGTTGTCAGGCAGATACAAAATAGGGGAAACCACAGCCATATTGCTTAATTATGACCAGCCCATTACCGAGCACGCTACCAAGAATCCTAACCCCAACCTGGCCTTCGGATTTGAGTTTAGCACAAGCGGCCATACATTCCAGCTGTTTATGGGTAATTATACCCTGTTAAACCCTGCGCAAAATGCTCTTTTTAACGCCAATAGCCCTTTTAGCTACAACTCAAATGGAACCAATGTGAAAGGAGGCCAATTTGTGATTGGGTTTAACATAACCCGGTTATGGAATTAATGACTTTAGACGGCGCCAGCGAATGCGGGCCGGTTAAAAAAGAATCAAAAAAATATACAACAAACAAAGAACAAAATGAAAAGGAAATTAACACTAACAATTTCAGTATTGGCGGTTTGCATATTGAGCTTTGCGTTTACCACCATCCAGCAGCCGAAACCATGGCCCGTCCCTGAAAAAAATGCAAAAATGGCTAACCCCGTAAAATCGAATGCAGAATCAATTTCTGCCGGCAAGGCCTTGTGGAACTTGCACTGCGCGTCGTGCCATGGGAAAAAAGGATTGGGCGATGGCAGTAAAGCAGCCCAATTGAAAACAACACCGCAGGATATGACCGTTGCGTCTTTCCAATCGCAGTCTGACGGGTCGCTTTACTACAAAATATCCGAGGGGCGCGATGACATGCCAAGCTTCAAAAAGAAGATCCCTGACGCCGAGGATATCTGGAACCTGGTAAATTTTACCCGCACACTAAAAAAATAAAATGTCAACGGCGATCGAACAGGAGGCAGGTCCTTGATCTGCTTCCTGTTCGCCCGGCCAGCGACTTACCGCCACGCGACTTCACTTCAGATTCCCGCATGTCAGAACACATACCACTTTGTTAGCACTTCCTGCTGCCACGGTGTTCACAGTATAACTTTCAGCGCCCTGTGCACATTCAATAACGAACACTGGCCTGACAGCATATTTCCAAAATTGTGTAACACCTTTTTGATCCCGATTATTCTTTTTCCCGAACATTATAAAATATAGTACCATTTAGAACTGCAGCACTAGTGCTAATCATGATGCCATCCGAAAACGACCTATTCAAATCACCTTATATAGTGACTTTCGTCATATTTCTGTCAAATTTCGCCCCTTAATTTAGCCGCTGGAAAAAAATATCACCACCAAATAAAATTTCAGTTATGAAACTTTTACAAAACAAAAAATTATGGGTAACAACAACTATCATTCTCACGCTGGGCTATGTGGTTAGTTGTACCAAAAAGGACCAGGTTATTTTGACTAATCCGGCTCCCGTAAGCACATCTACATTAGTATCGGTTAAAACGGCAACACCGCCTGTTATTGACGGTTCGGTAGAAGCCGTTTGGAAAAATGCACCGGTATTAGATATTACCCCTACGGTTCCTGATCCGGGCAACGGCCTGTTTACAGGGTACAATGGTCAAACTTACCCGGCTACGCTGCAATCGATGTACGACAGTCAATACATTTATTTTTTAGCGCAATGGAACGATCCTGAAAAAAGCGTCTTTGTGGCCACCTGGTACTTTGACCCCGTTACTAAACTTTGGGCACAGGAACCTACAAGCAAAACATTCGACAGCAATGGGGTAGTCACCAGGGACGGTTTCGGCGAGGATAAATTTGCCATGTTATTTAATATTGACAATTCAACCCCAAAATTTATTTCGCAAACCTGTTATGCCAGCTGCCACATATTTACACCTTATACAAACTTTTCGGTTACACCCGCGGTAGAGGTATCAAATGCCGGTAACGGTAATCATTATACCAATGGCGCCAGTGAAAAAATTGATATGTGGTGGGGGCACCTAAGCCGCGACCTTATTTTTAATCAAATAGATGATGATTACCAGGATTGGGCAGGCGGGCCGGCTATTACGAATTTAACCGGCGGCTCGGGCAATGGACGGCACGTAGATGACCTTGTAGTAAACGGCACGTCGGCAACCTGGCCCTATGGCCCCACTTATACAGCCGCACAACCGCAGGGAGCCGTAAATAACCGGCAATCATTAAAATTAGACGGCGTCGGGTCTAAAGTAACAGTACCCATGTGGGTTATCCCGGATGCATCCAATTATTATTATGTTTTGGCATCTGACACCTTAGCCGGCGGCAAAGCTGTTAAGATTACCGGCGTCAGCTCTACCGGCGTATTAACTTATAGCGGCGGCTCAATTGATCCTAACGTCGGGACAGATTATCAAAGAACGGGCGATCCTGTGATGGGCGGCGACGGGCCCAAATGCTTTCCAAGCTATATAGCTTCGCCATTAATTGGCGGACGGGCAGATATTACCGGGGCTGCAATATATACCGGCTCGGGTTGGATTGTTGAATACAAGCGTTTGCTGAAAACAGCCGATGTTTTAAAGCAGGACGTTGATTTTTCAAGCTTGCAGGACCAGCCATTTGGATTTGCGATCTGGAATAAATCAAACAACCAGCACGGTATTCAGCCATACCTCCTTTTGACATTTAAGAAATAGTACATAGCTGTTATTTCAATTCATTAAAAAAGAAAGATCATGTCAAAGAAAACAATAGGGATTGGATTGATCCTGCTGGCTTCATTTATTCTTGTAATGGTCAGTTGTACCAAAAACGATACTGTAAGGATTGACAATACGCCGGTAATAAAAACCACTGTAAGCTTTTCGAAGGATATTCAGCCGATTTTAGTAAAAAGCTGCGCGGTGAGCGGTTGCCACAATGGCACCGTTGCGCCAAACCTGTCAGCTGCAACAGCATTCAATGCCCTGCAAAACGGAAACTTCATCAATACCGGCATACCTAAAAGCAGTGAAGTGTATTTATGGCTTACAGGGAAAAAGGCGGTGGCCATGCCGGCAGGAAGCGCCAATAATCCATCGAATATTAATGCATTAATGCTTGCCTGGATTACACAGGGCGCCAAGAACAATTAAAAAATTACGCAAATGAAAAAACAAAATGTTAATTCGTCATCAATTTCAGGCTTTGCAAGGGGCTGGTTATTGATTTTGCTGTGCTTCAGCCTGTGTAATGCGATAGCGCAAGATACGACGGTAACGGCCAAAAAGAAATCGCACGTAAAAAAAGCGGTGACTACACCGGATTCTACAACTGCTGAACCAGTTCTTAAAAAGAATCCATACATAAAGAACACTTTCGAAGGCAATTATATAATAGATAACCAAACGGTAATGGTCCCGGTAAAAGGGACATTTGAATTTGATATTCAGCACAGGTTTGGCACGGTTAACAATGGTTCTGCCGACCTGTTTGGCCTGTTTGCGGGCGCAACTATGCGCCTCGCTTTCAGTTATGCGCCTGTTAACAATCTGCAGGTCGGATTTGGCGTCTCCAACGAAAACATGCAGGTTGACCTGAATTTAAAATTTGCCATATTAAAGCAAACAAAAGATGGTTCGATGCCCGTGAGTATCACTTATTTCGGGAACGCGGTGGCGGATACCAGGAAAAAGGACAATACTACCCTGTTCGTAACTACGTCAGACCGCTTTAGCTACTTTAACGAGATCATTATTGCCAGGAAGTTTTCTGATAAACTGTCCCTGCAGGTTAGCCCCAGCGTTTCGCACTTTAATAACCTCGAGGGTTATTTAGACGCCTCGGGAAATGTGTTGCCAATATTAAAAAATGATAATTTTTCAATCGCTGCTTCTGGCAGGTTTAAAATATCAGACGGATCGGCCCTTATTGTAAACTATGATCAGCCGCTCACCCAAAACCCGGCAAACAACCCGCACCCAAATATCAGTTTTGGGATAGAAATGAAAACCAGCGGGCACGATTTTGAGATATTTTTTGGCAACTACAGTTCTTTGTTCCCGCAAAACAATAACGTGTTCAACCAGAATGACTACAAGAAGGGACAATTCCTGATCGGGTTCAATATATCAAGGTTGTGGAACTTTTAAGCTTAAAAACACAATTAAATATTTATAACAGAACAAAAATTAATTAAAAACAAACATGAAAAGGAAATTAATATTGGCGGCTTCGGTGCTGGCCGTGTGCATCATAAGTTTTGCATTTACCACCATCCAGCAGCCAAAGCCCTGGCCAGTCCCCGCAAAAGACGCAAAAATGGCCAACCCCGTAAAATCAAATGGAGAATCAATTGCTGCGGGTAAAGCCTTGTGGAGCCAGCATTGTTCATCGTGCCATGGAAAAAAAGGCCTGGGCGACGGCAGTAAAGCGGCCCAGTTAAAAACAACGCCGCAGGATATGACCCTGGCATCGTTCCAGACTCAATCTGATGGATCTCTCTATTATAAAATAGTAGCAGGCCGCGATGATATGCCCAGTTTCAAAAAGAAGATCCCTGACGCCGAGGATATCTGGAACCTGGTAAATTTTACCCGCACACTGAAAAAGTAGCATTACAACTAGTAAAGGCCCGTAACCTTAAGGCCTTTATTAGTTTGATATTACCATCGTTACGCATTTAAAATCAGCCCGGTATGTGACATGAATCACTATTTTATCATACCGTAATCATGATTTACAATGGCTGAATGACCTAATTTACCCTTGATTTAAAGATTGAGCTTTATGAATAGCAATGAAGAAATGACTACAGCAAATGTCCCTTCGCGAAGAAAATTTGTATATGGGGTTGGCGCTTTTACAATGATGGCCGCGGTCGCCGCAGCTATTAAACATCCTTTTTCGCTCCTGAAAAATGCGGCGCCGGCCAAACCCGAAAGTAGAGGCAGAATGATCACCATGCTCACCGAGGATGGCAAACTTGTGCAGGTTGACGAGACATCGATACATTCATGCCGGAGAAAAGCAAATAAAAGCGAGCTCCTCAACTGGATAAAAAAATAAAAACATTACATCAATAACATATTGCGATGAATCAAGAAGATAACTCGAGAAGAGATTTTTTATTAACCGGCTTACTGGCAATAGGCGCAGGCGTAGGCGTTGTTGCAGGCTGCAACTCAAAAAAGAGCGCCTTTGAGGCAGCAGCCGATCCCGAAGTAATGGCTTCCGGTAAAAAGGTAAAACTTTTATCGGTAGAAGGCGAGGTGATTGAGGTGGACGAAGCGTTTCTGAAGCCCGTGCCGCACATGCCCGCCGTGTCAAACAGCGAAGCAAGAATTGGCATTCCCGGCAAAAAATTCGTGATGGTTATAGACCTTTCGCGGTGCAAAAACCTGAAAAAGTGCCAGGCTGCCTGCAACCATGCGCATGACCTTAATCCCGGCGAAAACTGGATAAAGGTACAGCCGATGAAGGAAGCTAAACATACTGCGCCATATTGGGAACCAACCACGTGTATGCATTGCGATGAGCCGCCCTGCGTTAAGGTATGCCCGGTGGATGCTACATTTAAAAGGGAGGACGGCATAGTGCTGATAGACAGCGACCGCTGTATCGGCTGCCGCTTTTGTATGGCTGCCTGCCCGTATTCAACACGGGTATTCAATTGGGGCGAACCCGAAATTCCGGCAGAAGTAGCCAGCCAGCCATACTCGTGCGAAACCAGTATCCCCCAGAAAAAGGGAACGGTAGGCAAATGCGATTTCTGCGCCGATATGACCAGGATGGGCATGCTGCCGCATTGCGTTTCGGCCTGCCCCAACGGAACTTTCTTTTACGGCGACCTGAACGAAGACTCGGTTACCAATGGCGCAGAAACCTTCAGGTTCAGCGATCTGATGCGGGATAAAGGCGGGTACCGGCTGATGGAAGACCTAGGTACAAAACCAAGCGTGTATTACCTGCCTCCTGTAAGCAGAAACTTCCCTTATGAATCAGGGCTTGAAAACGACAAAACAGAAAACAAATAAAAGCTAAACAAGGTGGAAAACTCAAGTTTAACAATAGAAAAACCAATGAAAAGCGATGCGCTGCACGAAGCGCCAATTTCTGCAGCCGATGAACAAATTATACAAGATCTGCTGCCCCGAAAATTTACAAAAAGCGGATGGGTATGGACGGGCATTTTAATGGCCATTTGCCTGGTGGGCGCGTTTGCATACTATCGTCAGCTAAGGTACGGTTTAGCGGTTACCCACATGCGCGATTATGTCTCGTGGGGAATTTACATATCCAACTTTGTATTTTTTGTGGCCATAAGCCTTGTAGGCTCATTAATAACGGCGGTATTTCGGCTGGCGGGCGTGAAATGGGGCGCCCCCCTTACCCGGATTGCCGAGATGATAGCGGTTGCGGCAATAATTTTTGCGTCGATAATTATCATCGTTGATATGGGTAGTCCCGAGCGGTTTTATAATTTGTTTTTATACGGCCGCATCCAATCCCCTATAATCTGGGACGTAATAGTAATTGCCACCTATTTTGTGATCAGCCTGCTGCTTTTATATTATCCGCTGCTGCCCGATATTAAAATACTGCTTGGGTTTAAAGAAAGATCGGGCGCCCGGCTGTATAAATTTTACAGCTTTCTCGGCTCTTTCTGGAAAGGCAGCCACAAACAATATTTACTGAGCAAAAAAGCTATTAACGTACTTTGTATCGCGATAATACCGGTAGCATTTACTATTCACACCGTTACCTCGTGGTTGTTTGCCACAACTTACCGTCCGGGTTGGGATAGTACCAATTTCGGAGCATACTTTATAGCAGGTGCATTTTTAGTGGGAGCCGGGAGTGTAGTGGTTGCCATGTACGTTTTCAGAAGGTGGTACCATCTCGAAAAATATATCACCCTTAACCACTTCGATAAAATGGGCCGCATGCTGGTGCTCTTGTCCCTGCTTTATCTTTATTTTAATGTGAATGAGTTTTTGACCCCGTTTTTTAAAATGAAGGAGTCGGAAAGCGCCTATCTCAAGGACCTTTTTACAGGCTCGTTCGCGCCCGTTTTTTGGTTCGCTATTTTAACGGGCATCATCCTGCCAATCATCATCTTAGTATTTAAACAGGGCCGCAGGCCGCTGCCGATGTTTATAGTGGGGATCATGGTGGTTGTAGGCGCATGGTTTAAACGCTATTTAATTGTAACCCCTACGCTGCTGCACCCTTTTATGCCGATGCACGATGTGCCGGCAATGTACCGCCGCTATTTTCCAAGCTGGGAAGAGTGGGCCATTACCATGGGCTCGCTGGCCGGCGCAATATTAATTATAACCCTGCTTTGCCGGATATTTCCAATAATCCCTATTCAAGAAACAATAACCGAACGTCATCATGAAACTACTGTATAAACTATCTGCCGGCTCAATATTCTTTCTTCTTCTATTGTCATGCTACAACGCATTTTCGCAGGCCGCCGATAAGGGCACGCTTAGCATCGGGCTAAATTATTTTGTGAATAACAACCAGGTGCAATACCTGACGGCGAAGGTAAAAACCAAAGTGAACGGCAAGTTTCAGAATGTGGGCGGCATTGCGCTGAAACTTTTTCTTAATAAAGATTCCGCCGGAAATTTGATTGAAAAAGTGATTACCAACGAGCAAGGCGAAGCCACTTCAATGATCCCTGCCGGGATGAGCAAGTTATGGAAAGCATCGGTAAAACATACCTTCCTTGCATCGTTTTACGGCGACAAAAAATTTGATGCGGCAACCGGCGATCTTACCGTCGGCAGGGCGAAGATATTGATCGATGCAGGCAGCGATAAAACTGTTACAGCAAGCGTATTTGAAATGAAAGATACCAGTTGGGCGCCCGTAAAAGGGGTCGACGTGGTATTAGCCGTAAGGCGGCTGGGTGCTGACCTTCCCATAAACGAAAAGCCCACTTTTACAACTGATTCCACGGGAAAAGCGTCAGGAGACTTTAAAAGGGACAGCATCCCCGGCGATGCAAAAGGTAACATTATCCTCGTAGCAAAAATTGTTGATAATGATCAGTATGGCAATTTATCTATCGAAAAAAAGGTACCCTGGGGCGGCAAATTTGTCCCCGTAAATCTTTTTAACGAAAGGACGCTTTTTGCCACACGGGCCAAGGCCCCTATATGGCTGATACTAATGGCAACCTCGATAATTATCGCCGTTTGGGGAGTACTGATCATGCTGGTGCTTAACCTTTTCAGAATAAGAAAACTAGCAAAAGAGGCATAAGTTGTTCATTCGTAAATTGTCGCTTAGGCTTAAGTCGAAAAAGAACAAAGTTTGACTCAAGACTCATGACTTACGACTTTTGACTTGACACCAGCCCCTACGGCGAAATACCCCTCACATATAACGAGACCGCGCGGCATAATTTACCGCGCATCATCTACGGCTTCTTTGTGCCCGCATGTTTAATTTTTTTAACACGGGCGCAAAGGAGGCAAATGCTTAATAACCCTTATCGCCTTTTATCCACATCAAAATATTTATTCCCCTGTAGCGAAAACCTTCACGGCCGCGTAAGTGGCTATTAACGGTGTTGACGGTGGGACATGCCGCATCCAAATCAAAATAATAATTAAATAATCAGAGATATTTTGCTCCGCCAGCGGTTATCCAATTATTGCGGGTAGCCCTGGCGCGACAAACGCAGGCCGTTCGAAGCCGAAAGCCTGGAGCCGGTTTTTGTCCTTTCTTCCCGGGGGGCTAATTGTCAATTGGATCCGGCCAGTCGGCAATGATCGTTTTTTCGGTGATTGCTTTTATAGTTTCATCAAGCTCATTTGCCGATGTTAACAAGTAGCTGAGTATTTCTTTTCTTTCGTTTTCGCTGCATTTTTTATCCATAAGCAGGGCCACGAGGCCCATAAGCCTCGCGAGCGGCGCCCTCACAATGTGCGATTGTATCCACGATATTTCCTTCAGTTTTTCATTTTGCGCTTCAACTGCTCTCAGGTAAGTTAAACGTTCGGTAATGTCCGTAGCGATCACAATATTCGACCTGACCCCTTTGTACATGAATTGATTAAACTGGACTTCCACCTGCATCAATTCGCCGTTTTTCTTTTTATGAACCGTCAGCCTTTTATATATCCCATCCGGCCTGTCCCTGATCTCGTTGAAACTGCTTTCGAGGCCCGGCAGGTCTTCAGGCAACCGAATATCCCGCAACGACATCGATAAAAACTCCTCGCGGCTGTAGCCATAGTGATCAAGCGTAGCCTGATTAACATCAAGAAATTTTAACGTCTGCAGGTCTACAACCCACATGGGCATGGGGCTGAAATGGAATACGTCGCTGTACCGTTTTTCAGAGTCCTGGATATCCGCGATATTCTTTTTACGCTCGGCACTGTACCTGAGGCTTTTATATAAAGACAAAGAGGTTAGCTCATCCTTCAATATATAATCGGCAACACCGAGCGAAAGCGATTTAACACCAAATGAAAAATCGGCATATCCCGTGAGCACAATTACGGGCGCGCCGGAGCAAATTTCAACCACTGCTTTTATCAGCGCCTCGCCGGTCTTATCAGGAAGGGACAAATCAAGTAATACAATGTCGAATGGACAGCGGGAATCCGTCAACAATTTTTCCGCCTCCCGGTAATCTTTAGCGTGCGAAATAACCGGCGCCTCGATTTTCTCAAATAAAAAATCCTCGACCAATGCAAAATCACCCGGGTTATCTTCTACCACCAATACATGGTATACTCTTTTATCGATCGTCATGTTTTTATTTTGAAGGAATTGAAACAATGTTGATCCAAAAATCTTCGATCTTATTAATGGCCGTCATGAAGTCGGTAACATCTATTGGTTTTGTTATATAACAATTCACGTAATGCTGGTACGATAGCATGATGTCTCTTTCGGATGAGGAAGTTGTGAGCATAATAACCGGGATAGCCTTAAACTTGTCGTTGTTTTTTAAATAAACTAATACCTCGTGACCGCTTTTTTTCGGCAGGTTAACATCCAGCAGCACAAGGTCGGGGTATTGCTCCTTCCCATTCAGGGCCTCAAAATGGTTAATCGCTTCCTCCCCGTTCCTGATCACATTAATTGTGTTAACAATCTTGCTATCTTCAAAGGCTTCGGTTGTTAACAGGATATCACCTTCGTTATCCTCGACCAGCAAAATGTTTATCGATTTCATAGCTTTTCAATTTTTTTAATTGTGAAATGGAAGGTGCTGCCCTTGCCTTGCTCCGACTCTATCCATATTTTCCCGCCCATATTTTCCACTATTTTTTTTGTAATGGCCAGTCCCATCCCCGTCCCGTGGAATTCATCGCTGGTATGCAGCCGCTGGAAAATAATAAATATCTTGTCGAAATACGCAGCGTCGATGCCTATCCCGTTATCTTTAACCGAAAACTGCCAATGCTTATCATTTTCCCTGCAAAAAATATTTATTTCCGGCTTATTGCCCGGTGCCTGGTATTTTAACCCGTTGCTCACCAGGTTTTGCAGCACCTGCCTCATAGGCGTTTTATAGGTGTGCATAATGGGCAGGCTGTCCACCTTTATGCTTGCGCCTGTTTCCTCAATTTGCTTGCGGTAAAGTGCCAGCAGCTCATTGATCAGCTTATTAAGGTCTACCTCCTCCGGCTCATCGTCCATCCGGCCTACCCTTGAAAATTCCAGCAGGTCAAGTATGATCTGCCGCATGCGTTTAGCGCCGTCTACCGCAAAATGGATGTATTGCTTGCCCTTATCGTCAACCACATCGCCGTACTTTTTTTCAAGCTGGGTCATAAAGCTCGTCACCATGCGGAGTGGCTCCTGCAGATCATGCGATGCTACATAGGCAAATTGTTCGAGCTCGGCATTGGAGTGGGCCAGGTCCCTGGCATGCTTTTTAAGCTCCTCGTTCAGTTCCTTTAAGCGGCCCTCCGATATTTTCCGCTCGGTTATATCCTTAAAATAAACTGATAAGCCGGTATCCGCCGGGTATGCGCTTATCTCGTACCACCTGTCCAGCGGAGCATAGTGATCTTCAAAGCGCGTCACCTGGCCCGTTTCCATGGCATGGTGATACTTTTTAAATGATAAGGACTCAACCGAATCCGAAAACACCTCCCACAGATTGCGGAACAGCATCTCATCCCTGGTTTTTAACAAAACCTTCTCGGCCATGTTGTTCCAATAGGTTACCACCCAATTTTTATCAACGGCAAAAAAAGCATCGTCAATGCTTTCCAATATGGTGTTCCTTTCTTCGAGGGAACGTTTGCCGGCAATTTCGGCAAGCTTAACCGGCGTTATGTCATAGATCATTGAGTAGAAGCCTTTTACCATGCCGCCTGCCTTGTCGGGCAGGTATTGCGTATCGGTAAATATTTTGCGGCCGGCGCCATTGCAAAAGGTACGTTCAAACCGCCGGGCCTCGCCCCGCAAAACGCTTTTAATGTGGCTACGGTGTGTCGCATATTCTTCTTCTCCCAGCAAATCGCGTTTAGTAGCGCCAATTATCGCAGCAGGTTGTTTATCAAACCATTCGCGATAGGGTTTATTGGCAAACAGGCATCGCTCATTGGCGTCCCAGTAGGCTATCATTGCGGGCGAATGGTCGGTAATTGTTTTTAAGAACTCCTCGTTCTCAATTATTTTCTGTTCAGTAAGCTTATTCTGCGTAATATCAAATCGTATGGCGACGTACTGGTAAGGCTTTCCCTGCGCGTTCAAAAACGGCACGATGGTGGCGTTTACCCAATAAAAGCTGCCGTCTTTAGCGCGGTTCCTGAATTCGCCCTTCCATATCTTTCCTTTTGCAATCGTAGCCCACAGGTTACGGATATAAGCTTTATCATGATAACCTGAATTGATAATGCGGTGGTCCTGCCCGATAAGTTCGGCAGCGCTGTATTTGGATATATTGCAAAAATTGTCGTTAACGTATTTTATAATGCCCCTTTGGTCGGTGATGGATACGATTGCAGCCTCGTCAAGGGCATACTTGTAGGCAAACAATTCATTGTTGTTTTGCTGCAGTAATTCTTCGGCCTGCTTTTTCGCCGTAATGTCGATAAAATTGCATACAATGGCTTCAATCCCTGGCTCATGCAGCATGTTGGTATAAATGCTCTCCAGCCATATAAAATGCCCCTTTGAATGTTTCGCCTGGTAGCTGCATGTTTTTGAAAGGCCAGGCGTGTTGCAAACTTCATGCAGCAGTAATTGCAGCGTTTCGCGGTGTTCAGGCAGTATGCGGTCGAACATACTGCTTTCTTCCCTTTTTACGGCCCCCAGCCCGATAATGCGTTCGGCGGAGGGGCTGCGGTAAAAAACGTGGAGGTCTTTATCGAGCAAAGAAATGCCTGAGAAACTGTTTTCAATCAATTTTTCCAGGCGTGGGTCGGCATCAATAGTTTGCTGCTTAAAAACGGGTCCATCCTGCGCAGCTGCAGTTTGACCGGGGGTACCAGCTTTTGCCATATAAACAGCAATTAATCAGGATGGGTTTGTTTACACAAATCCGGTTACAAAAAATTCAATTACACCTCGTAAAGCTTACTTTTTCTTCAATAACAAACAACCCGTGTTTTAACGGTATTTTAAATTATTTAATTCGCCCAATGCGCGGACCATCCTCTTTTTACAACGGCTAACATTTTTCCGGGGGAGTTTCAGAAAGATTAAGCCTTTTTATAAGGTTACATTAAAGTTATAAGTATTTTTCAATAGATTTAAATAATAAGTTAAAAATATTTGCTAATTAGCATAAAGGTTAAATGTGCGGATACAATTCCACAAGCGCAATCGTTTTAACCCGATCTGTCAGAACCGCTGCCGCCAGTTTAGCCCCGTACGTACGGGGTAACCCAGGGTTGAATTTGGGTAAGCTTGCAGCTTACGATAATGAACAAGACACCGAAGCATCTTTTTGAAAACGAACCAAACAGTGAAAAATTCGAATTCAGGGAACAATAAAAAACTTAAATTCGTGTTTCAAACTCAAAACACCGGGGATCAACTACAAACGAAAAGCCGTGCCCATAAACATTAACACTTCAATCCACAAACGGCTTTCATGATTAAACACATATCTTTTCTTACCCTGTTAATTTTATCTCTGCCCTGCCTCCTTTTCTCACAACAGGTAAAAAACTTTGATTTTTCAAAAGCCGATACCCTTGCAAAGCATGTAAAATACGAGAATGATCTTAACCGACTCACCAAAGAACTTACCGGCCCCTTTCCTGAGCAAATTTTAAAAGTGCGGGCGATTTTCATGTGGATCACTGATAACATCGCTTACGACTTCAAATTTTACAACAAAACTTATTACAAGGGAAAAGAGCCGAAAGGTTTCAGCTGCAGCGGCGACAGCATGGGGTGTGAACTGAAAAAAAATGTGTGGGAAATGGAGTACATCAACAAGGTGCTGGATAAAAAAAAAGCCGTTTGCCAGGGTTATTCGATGCTTTTTAAAAAAATGTGCGACATGGTGAACATCCCGGCGGAAATAATACCGGGCTATGTGCGCACAGAATACTATGAAATCGGCACGCCGGGAGATCTCGACCATGCATGGAACGCGGTGTTGTTAAACGGCGAATATTACCTTATAGATGCCACATGGGCGGCGGGCGGCTGCACTAAGGATGAAGACGGCAAGCTCCTGTCGTTTCACAAGCACTTTGATGATTATTACTGGCTCACGCCTGCTGCCGAATTCGCACGGAACCACTTTCCGGAAGACCCCAAATTTGTGTTCCTGCCGCATTATACCATAGAAAAGTTTTCCGCAAACCCCTATTATGAGCCGGCCGAGATAAGCAGGATCAAACTGATCACGCCTGCCTCGGGAGTTATCACGGCGAAAAAAGGCGATACCATCCATTTTAAACTGGCTTACGCCGGGTATTTGAACAAGTTGCAGATCAACACCAATATTTTTACAAACCCCGATACAGGCTATTGGGAAGACATTACCCGGCGAATAAAAATGTGGAGGCTGGATAGTTTAGCGATCAAAAAACAGCAATACGTTAAGTTTAAGCGGGATGGCGACAGCTACGCGTTTGCCTATGCAGTTAAAGATTACAGCCTGGACTATATTGACATTATGTTTGACAGGCGGCGGGTGATGCGGTTTAAGGTACACGTGCATTAGTGGAAGTCGGAAGTCGGAAGGCAGAGGGTCGAAGTCGGAAGTCGGAAGGCCGAAATCGGAAGTAAGATTTAAGTTGAAAGATAAAACGCTTTCGGCTTAGGACTTTAGACTCAAGACTGCTCTGCGGGATGACCTTTAAAATTTGTGTTCATGTTCACGTTCATCATACCAGTGTTTTTGCGAGTGCCTCATTTACAGCTTTTTACAGAAAAAAATTGTCAAAAATCGACCCCTTCATGGTGACAGGATTTTGTCACCACTAATATTATTACAGCATTTTTATGTTTGATGCAGACGTACTTGAGCAGTGCATGGTATACTTAGCATGTGGTGATTGAAATTCGTTTTAAAAGTTCATATTAATAGTTAAATTTGTTTATGACTATCCAGGTTTATCCATATAACGAACAAGAGGAAAAAGCGCTGTTAGATTTTCTTACCAGCCGGCATTACAATTACAAGTCGACGGAAGAAAATGAGCTGCCGGATGCTGAATTTTTAAACCAATACAATAAGGAGATGGATGAAGCCGAAGCCCAAATTGATGCCGGTGATTATTTAACACATGATGAAGTGAAAAAATTCTTCGCTGATAAAAAGAAACCTACTCTAGAAAAGGAAATCCAGGAAGACGATGCTTTTGTATTAACCGATGAGCAGCTTCAAATACTGGAAAAGGAGCGTGAAATGCATCTAAGCGGTAAAAGCAAATCGTATAGCCCTGAGGAGGCAAACCAGATTATTAAGGGACAACTGAGTTTTTAATCTCCCATCCGTCATGGCGAGGAACGGCCTGTCCTGATTTTATTTCGGGAAAGCCATCTCTGCACATGCAAATCAATAATACGTAATTTTTGTGAGAGTGCAACCTAAGCAAGCACGATACGAATGAGAGAGATAAATTGCAACCTGTCTGCGGAGTACGAGTGAGCCACTACTTTGGTCTGCACTGCGCTCGCTACAATAGGGGGAAGCATGGTATTAACAAGTTGGGCAACTTTAATCTTGTTCCCTTAGGTTATCCCCTTTTAAAAGTTTTGCGCTATATGCAGATAACAGAATTTGCATCGTCTTCTTCGATTCATTAGAATCATAAATTTCTTTAGTAATTACATTTAAATTAATTAGCTCGTCTACTCTACTTTTAACGTAATGCACGTATTCCACTTCTTCCTTTTCTGTGATAATCCCAGCCTCTCTCTTTTCCCTTATTTCAGTTCTCAATGTTAAACTTTCAATGATAGCCTGGTTGTTTTTACTTTGCTTGTAATACTTACGGTTAATTACACTATCCCAAATCTCTTTAAAGATTAAGTAAACAGATTTTGCTACTTTAATACCCGTCTCAATCCCAAGGTTAGTGTCGCTTCCTGAATCTAACAGATAAACCTGTGAGTGTTTTTTCTCGCCATAAAATTTCGATAACTCGCTAAGCAACTCGTCTAAAAGCCGAAATATTTTAGAATAGTTCTCAATAGAAATTTCTTTATGTTCTTCAATTATCCTAAAAACAATCTTTCCATCTGGTCCTTTGCTGTTTTTACCTTTTTGTAAATCAAAAATCGCTTTATTTAAATGACTGACAGAGTAAAGCGTTTTATGAAGCATAAAAAAAGAAGCGGGAATAGGATCGGATAAGAGATGAGCCAAAGCGACATTCTTACCGGTAAGAACAGTGGTGAACCAAGTTAGACTAGTTGAACTGTAAATGGCGTCAGCTCCCAGCGTCTTCAGAATTGAATGAATATCTTTGTCCTTAACTATTATTTCGAATTGGCTTTTACTGTCGAATAATGACGGAATTATAGATGAAAAATCATGAGGAGTTGAGGGCTTTTTTATGCCAGTATTATAAACATCTACAAAATATTCAGTATTTAAAGATTTTATAATAACTGATATATTTTCCGTATAATCTAGCTTTTGCATTGTAACTTCTGGTTAAGGGAAAATAAAGATATAGATATATTTCTTTATTTCTACTACAACGGTAATTTCCAGTTTGGCAGGTACAATACACACTGACTTTGCCTCTCTTGGGAGGGCTGCCAGCTACTTCGCGTTATTTTCTATTTTTCGTTCTATATTTTGAATTCGTTTTTTTGCGTCTTCAATTTTTTTCTTTTTGTTAAATTCGTCCACTTTTTCATCAAGTATCAATTCAATACCCACTTTTACGGCTTCAAAATATTCAAGGCATTCGTTTTCTTCTAGTTCATGTATTCCCTTACTTAAAATTGCATATAGATTTTTATTCTCAACTAAAAAACTTGGCAAATGATGTTTTAATTGATTAATCTTTTCGGTCATGCGATTTTTATCGTATTGTACTTCATTCCAGTTGTCATCATTTTTAGCAAGTTTATGAGCTTCTTCGATTAAATATTCAAAAACCCTGCGTAAGTAGACGAATGAACCAATTCCAACGCCATTAGCCGCCAACCCGACCGCCTTACTAATCTCTCTTAGTTTATCATTCGATAGTACCTTGTCATATTCTTTAATTTTACTTATATGTAAGTCAGCAATGGAAGGATGTTGCCCAATTTTTGTCACTATTATTTTTTTTATCTTATCATGCTCTTCATCATAATCAACTATCATGACTTTTACATAAATTCTTATCCTAAAATCGTTTCTAACACACCTAACTTCAAAGCTTAGTATATCACGAGTATAAGCATCAATTTCTCTTTTTTGAGCGGGTATTGTCGAATATGCAGGATTATGTGTAATTATATATGTGGTTTCTTGTTTTAATATTGGGTTATATGCATCTATAGGATCTTTTGCTAACATTAGGCTAAAGAAGCTTTTAAAATTGTCCTCATCCACTATTATTTTGGTATAAAGGGGTACTTCAAAAAAGAAATTATAGGGGTCAAGTAAATCCATATCATTTAATTAATAATCATAAATATACGAAAGATTCGCGTACTCAATCTGTCGTGAATGACGTGTAAGCGAAAGTGCAGTGGGTTCATGCCCGTGTGCTAAGTCGCTTTCAATAATATGTCGTGAATCGCAAATCCCGCCCAACGAAATTCCACAACCCCGCAATATCCGATTACTACTTTTATCACATTTTCCATGGCCAGTACTTCCACTATCTTGTGTGGGTCGTTTCGTTAATTGGATCATAAACTATTTTCAGCCTCATGCAATTAAAAATATTACTGATCGCCGTTATTACTTTCTGTTGCTGCACCTGTACACTTGCGCAGTCGCAAATACCGCAGGAAGACTACGAACTGGGCGCGAAGCTGATTGCGCCCCTAAATAGCATCGGCAACAGCCTCGACTTTGCAACCTCGCACCTGGATAATTTTTACAAGATCCGCGACGACGCCAGTGTTGTTGTATACCGGTACCTGTTGGACACCGCGGTGTATGTGGGCTTCAGAAAGGACGGGCACGGCCTGGTAACTAATTTATCGCTGATGTTGCCGCACCATTACTTAGCTACAATAACATTGATGCTCGGGAATTTAAAAATGGATCTGCTTAAAATATCAGACAAGAAAGGTTTCACCGAATTCCAGAATGAGCAAAACACCGCTTATTTAAACGCGGAAGCAGGGCCGGGAACGATGGTGCTGATTATGAAGAAGCGCGCAGGAAGTTAGGTTAAACAGGTAAAAGCACGTCAAAAGCCTTAAGTCGAAAGTCTTGAGGCTTTCTTATTTCTGTTAGTCCGGATTTACAACAGGAGTGTTAGAAACACTAAAAAGGGTTTGCGCGCAAGCCTTTTTTAATCTCTCAAACCCATCGGTACGCGGTTCACACAACCATTGTTGATAAATAGCCTGAGTAAGGTTATTATTGTAAAAAAGTGCCGGATCATTTTACGTTTGAACATAAGTAACGGCGTATTAACCACATGATATTTAATTCGATTTCGTTTTTGATTTTTTTCGCGATAGTCTTTATACTGTATTGGTTTGTATCCGAAAAAAACTTAAAGCTGCAAAACCTGCTTCTCCTTGCAGCAAGTTATGTGTTTTATTATTGGGCCGACAGCTATTTTCTTATTTTACTCATAGGGAGCTCTGCCTTTAATTATTTGCTTGGAATTTATCTTGATAAGACGGCCAGCGGGAAAAAGAAACGGATGTTGTTTTACCTGGGGATAGTGCAGGCTTTAGGGACTTTGCTTTATTTCAAGTATTTTAATTTTTTTATCGCCTCAATTATTGGAGCATTTTCATCAATTAACATTAGCCTCAACATACATACCCTTCAAATAATGCTGCCGCTCGGGTTAAGCTTTTATACATTCAGGACATTAAGCTACATTATTGATATTTACAGGGGGAAAATTGAGCCGGCAAACGATTGGGTTGTGTTTTTCTGCTACGTTGCTTTTTTTCCATGTATAAGTTCGGGCCCCATCGACAGGGCTGGTTTGCTGATACCGCAGTTAAAAAAAAAGAGGACTTTTACTTATGAGACCGGCGTTGACGGGGCGCGTCAAATTCTTTGGGGGCTTTTTAAAAAGGTAATTATAGCAAACAGCTGCACTGCGGCAAGCGATGTTATATTTCAAAACTATAGTATTTTACCCGGTAGCGCCCTTTTATTGGGTGCATTCTTTTTTACCATTGGCTTGTATGCCGATTTTTCCGGTTATTCGGATATGGCGATCGGGCTTGGCCGTTTATTAGGGTTTCAGCTGACCAAAAATTTTAACTACCCGTTTTTCGCTCAAAATGTTGCCGATTACTGGCGCAGGTGGCACATGTCGCTAACATCCTGGGTAACCGATTATGTATTTACTCCTCTTAATATTGCGTTCAGGGATTTAGGCAAACCGGGCTTAATAGCAGCTATAATATTAAATATGGTTGTTGTTGGGCTGTGGCATGGCGCCCGCTGGACATTTGTGCTGTATGGTTTTATAATGGGGCTCTATTTCATTCCATTAATCTTAACGGGCAACATGGGCAAAAAGAAAATAGTTGAAGAAGATAAGCTGCTTCCTTCGTTTGCACAGTTGAGGAATATGCTGGCTACATTTACGCTGGTGGTAGTTACCAATGTTATTTTTAGGGCAAATAGCGTTGCTGATGCCATTCATTATTATTCGGGGCTTTTTTCGGCCAGTCTTTTTTCTTTTCCCGGCAAGAATGTTGACCTGCGCCTGCTGGTTTTAGCAATAGCTTTTTTATGTATTGAATGGGTACAGAGAAATAAGGACCATGTTTTACAAATTCAGCGCATTGCCAGCCCAGGTTTAAGGTGGGGGATATACATTATGATAACGCTGGCAATAGTTGATTACTGGACATCGAGCGGCCACAAGAGCGGCTTTATTTATGTTAAATTTTAGCCGCATAAAATGAAGAAGTTTATTTTGAAAGCTATTGCATTCCTCGTCATAATTGGCGCCATTTTACTGGCATCGCTTTTCCTGCTGCCAAACAATGTGTTCAAAAACACACTAATGGGCGGCCTTATCGAGAAGAACGCGCTGCTGGCCAGGTCGGGGTCCCCCAAAATTATTTTGATTGGCGGTTCGAGCGTCAGCTATGGCACCGATAGCCGGAAAATTTCCGAGGCCTTTCATATGCCGGTGATTGATATGGCCATTTCTGCCGACATAGGGTTAAAATTTATGGGCGATGACATCAAACCATATATAAATAAAGGCGATGTAGTGGTTGTTGGCGTTGAAAACTTTGCCTTTGCCAAAGATTATCCCGAAGATTTTGAAGGAAGCGAAACCCTGGTCGGGATTATTTTCGATATCGATCAGGATGGAAAGCGGTATATTGATTTTAAGCAATGGGTTGAACTGTCGGCCTATATCCCCCAATATTCCGCATCGAAACTGGTGAATTTAATAACGCCTGTTTTTAAAAGGACCGAGTCGAATTATTTATACAGCCGGAAATCATTTAACCAGTATGGCGACAGCTACTTGCATTGGACCATGCCCAACGAACCTTTTACCGATGACGAAAAGTGTACCGGTAAGGAGGAAATAAATCCTGACGCTTTCGCCTATCTAAATCAATTTAATAAATATGTATTAAGCAGGGGCGCGACGATGGTTATTATACCTCCGCCCACTGAAAATGCTTCCTACCAAAACCGGGAATTTTTTATAAAAAAGGTTGAAGCTGAATTTAAAAGAAACAGGCTGCCGCTTATTGCCGAACCATCGCGGTACCGGTTTCAGAGGAAATATTTTTTTAACATGCCTTATCATTTAAATAAAAGCGGCGTTGACCTGCGGACCGGCCTGGTTATCCAGGATTTGTCAAAAGTTATTCTTAAATAAAGCTAAAGGGAGTAAAACTGGAACGCTTGAAATCGGGTAAATATTTCCATTCGCTTGCTTAAAAGCATGTCAAAAGCCTTAAATCGAAAGTCTTGAGGCTTTCTTGTTTCCGTTAATCGGATTTACATTAGATTTACCCCCATGAAAATCTTTAACCCACCAACCCTTTTTGCCCTGCTTATCAGCCTGCTTGCGTCGCTTACCGCAACTGCGCAAAGCCAGGATAGCTATACTTATAAACCTGCATCGCAGGAGCTTTATAATGCCATCGTTCATATGGATAGCGTATATTTTAACGCCTATAATACCTGCGACATGGATAAACAGGCCGCTATTTACGCCGACAGCATTGAGTTTTACCACGACAAGGGCGGACTGCAGACCTCGAAACAAGCGCTTTTAGCCGCCATTAAGCAGAATATTTGCGGCAAGGTTACCAGGGTGCTGGTGAAGGGCAGTATCGAGGTTTATCCCATTGCCGGCTTTGGCGCCGTAGAGATCGGCCTACACCGGTTTGTTAATCACCAGGAAAGCGAATCGCCATCCAAACCTGATAAGTTTATCATCATCTGGCGGCAACGAAATAACCAATGGCAAATAACGCGTGTGATCAGTTTGCATTGATGGGGGATCACTGTAGGGGCGACCCTTGTGGTCGCCCTCCTTTGGCATGGCCCTCCAGCAGGCACACGGATTGTCGATGAGGGCATCAAAAGGAGAAATATCCCGCTGCAACGCAGGTTTCGTTCTCCCCATAAACCGAAGTTTCATTGACGTGCAAAATTCAGAGATTGCTTCGTTCCTCGCAAAGACGCTTCGGGAGTTATCCGCACATCATTTCTACATCATCTGCATCCCACACGTGCGGAACACATTCGCACATCCACGCAGCCACGCATCCCCACATCATTCCCCCATCTGCACATCTGCATATTTGCACATCCGCACATCACTTTCACATCCGCACATTTGCACATTTCCACATCAATCCCCCCATTTTACGACGAAATCCGGCCCCAATGCTATGCATGCATAAAAAACATACCGAATACCGTTTTAAACTTTGGTATGTTTTGTTGCATATTATGTATTTATAAAGCTATTTAACACCGTCTTTTATATGGATTTTATCTGTTTTTGCCAAATTAAATACTAATTGAATAAATCTTTTTTATCGCTTGCTATTACTTTTCGGGCTTGGTAACTTACGAATACCAAATTACATAACCTGTAAGTTGACGTTAGTGATTAATATTTTTTATAAAAAATAGCTGTTACAGCACACACATATGAGTTCATCAAACCACACCCTGGAGGCAACAGAATTAAACCGCTACAGTAAAACCTTAACGCAGGACCCCACTCAGCCCGCGGCACAGGCCATGCTTTATGGTATTGGTTTAACCGACGACGATATGCAAAAAGCGCAGGTCGGCGTGGCCAGCATGGGCTATGATGGCAATACCTGCAACATGCACCTGAACGATTTGGCCAAGCTGGTAAAACAAGGCATATGGGAAGAAAACCTGGTGGGCCTCATCTTCCATACCATCGGCGTAAGCGATGGCATGAGCATGGGTACCGATGGCATGCGCTACTCGCTGGTAAGCCGCGATGTGATCGCCGATTCTATCGAGGCGGTTTGCGGTGCGCAGTATTATGATGCGCTGGTGGCCCTCCCCGGCTGCGATAAAAACATGCCCGGCTCGGTAATGGCCATGGGCAGGTTGAACCGTCCGTCAATAATGGTTTACGGCGGCACCATAAAGCCAGGTCATTATAAAGGAGAAGATTTGAACATTGTTTCGGCATTTGAGGCCCTGGGCCAAAAAATTGCCGGCAATATGGATGAGATAGATTTTAAAGAGATCATCAAACATTCGTGCCCCGGCGCGGGCGCCTGCGGCGGTATATACACGGCCAATACCATGGCGGCTGCTATCGAGGCTTTGGGCATGAGCCTGCCATATTCATCTTCCAACCCTGCGCTGAGCCCGGAGAAGAACGCCGAATGTCTGGCAGCCGGCAAAGCCATAAAGCTGCTGCTCGAAAAAGACATCAAACCGTCCGACATCATGACGCGCAAGGCATTTGAAAATGCCATTACCGTGGTGATGGTTTTGGGGGGCTCGACCAATGCCGTGCTGCACCTCATCGCGATAGCAAAAAGCATTGGCGTAAAACTTACGCAGGACGATTTCCAGGAGATCAGCAACCGCATCCCCGTACTGGCTGATATGAAGCCGAGCGGCAAATACATGATGGAGGACCTGCACAAGGTGGGGGGCGTTCCGGCGGTGATGAAATACCTGCTGAAACTGGGCTGGCTGCACGGCGATTGCCTCACCGTTACCGGCAAAACCATTGCCGAAAACATGGACGATGTGCCGGAGCTTGATTTTGAAGCGCAAAAAGTGATATTCCCGGTGGAGAAGCCGATCAAGGCAACCGGGCACCTCCAGATATTGTACGGAAACCTGGCTGAAGGCGGCAGCGTTGCCAAAATTACCGGTAAGGAAGGCACAAGTTTTGAGGGACCTGCACGGGTTTTTGATGGCGAGTTTGAGCTGATCCACGGCATACAAAGCGGTCGCGTAAGGGCCGGCGACGTAGTAGTGATCCGCAACATCGGCCCCAAGGGCGCACCCGGCATGCCCGAAATGCTGAAACCAACCAGCGCCATTTTCGGCGCGGGCCTCGGCGCTTCGGTAGCCTTAATTACCGACGGCCGTTTCAGCGGCGGTACGCATGGCTTTGTGGTGGGGCACATCACACCAGAAGCATACGACGGCGGCTTAATAGCCCTTGTAAAAGATGAAGACAGGATAGAGATTGATGCGATAAACCGCACCATGACGTTAAAAGTATCAGAAGAAGAAATTAAAGCACGACGAGTCAGTTGGAAAAGGCCGGAACTAAAAGCAAAAAGCGGGCTTTTGTTCAAATACGCAAAAACCGTTAGCACAGCCGCAGAAGGTTGTGTTACTGATGAGTTTTAGCCCCCTGACCCCCTAAAGGGGGAAGTAGGGAGGCGAAGTCTCCGGCTACTAAAGCGGCGGCTGGGGGTAGATAATAGAGAGTTGAAACATAAATGATAAAAATAACAGTTCCCTTTAGGGAATTGCCAATCAAAAACTCCCCCTTCAGGGGGTTGGGGGGCAAATGGAGACACAAACGATAACAATCGGTGAAATCACTGCCGAATCGGTGAAATCAAAGGAAATAGAATCGGTGAAATCAAAAGAAGTTACAGGGTCGCAAGCCTTGCTTGATGCTTTGATCATAGAGGGGGTTGATACCATCTTCGGGTATCCGGGTGGCGCAATTATGCCCATTTACGATGCTTTATTTGACTATAATGATAAACTAAACCACATACTGGTCCGCCACGAGCAGGGCGGCATACATGCCGGGCAGGGTTATGCGCGTACATCGGGCAAGGTGGGCGTGGTATTTGCAACCAGCGGTCCGGGCGCTACCAATTTGGTAACCGGACTGGCTGATGCGCAGATCGACAGTACGCCTCTGGTTTGCATCACCGGCCAGGTATTTGCCCACTTGCTGGGTACCGATGCCTTCCAGGAAACGGATGTCATCAACATCACCACCCCGGTAACCAAATGGAACTACCAGGTAACGGATGCTACCGAAATTCCGGAAGTTATCGCCAAGGCATTTTACATAGCCAAAAGCGGCAGGCCGGGCCCGGTGCTCATCGACATTACCAAAAACGCGCAGATACAGAAATTCAGCTACGAGGGTTATACACCCTGTAACCATATCCGCAGCTATCGTCCAAAACCAATCGTTCGCCCGCAATACGTACAGCAGGCTGCCGACTTGATCAATTCAGCAAAAAAGCCGTTCATCATTTGGGGACAGGGCGTTATCCTTGGCGGCGCCGAGGAGGAATTTAAGGCTTTTGTTGAGAAAAGCGGCATTCCCGCAGCATGGACCATATTAGGCGCGGGCGCTATCCCAACCGGTCACCCTTCAAATGTGGGTATGCTCGGCATGCATGGCAACTACGGCCCAAATGTGTTGACCAACGAATGTGATGTGCTTATCGCGATAGGCATGCGCTTTGACGACCGCGTAACCGGCCGTTTGGATAAATATGCAAAACAGGCAAAGGTTGTCCACCTGGACATCGACCCTGCCGAAATAGATAAAAATGTAAAATCAACCGTACCCGTTTGGGGCGATTGCAAGGAAACATTGCCAATGCTTACCGCATTGGTGGAGCAAAAAACATATCCCGAATGGCTGGAGAAATTCAAGGACCATATGCGGCAGGAAGTTGAAGCGGTGATACATGATGAACTGAACCCAACCACAGATCAAATGACCATGGGCGAGGTGATCAAACAGCTTAATGACTTTACCAAAGGCGATGCCGTGATTGTTACCGATGTGGGCCAGCACCAGATGGTGGCCTGCCGCTATGCCACGCTGAATAAAACCCGCAGCAATATTACCAGCGGCGGCCTGGGCACCATGGGCTTTGCCCTGCCTGCAGCCATCGGCGCAAAATTTGGTGCGCCGGAACGCGAGGTGATCGCCATCATCGGCGACGGCGGTTTCCAGATGACTTTGCAGGAATTGGGCACCATTATGCAAACCGGTGTCGATATCAAGATCATCATCCTGAACAACCATTTCCTTGGCATGGTACGCCAATGGCAGGAACTGTTTAACCAGCGCCGTTATTCGTTCGTAGATATTGAAAGCCCTGATTTTGTGGCGTTGGCGGCGGCATACCGCATTCCCGGGAAATGTGTTGCAGACAGGGCCGATCTGCCCGACGCATTGCAGGAAATGATGGACGCCAAAGGTTCATACTTGCTGGAAGTAACGGTAACCAAAGAAAATAACGTGTTCCCAATGGTGCCGCAGGGATGCAGCGTTGCGGAGATAAGACTAAAATAGCGGCCCCCTAACCCCCTGAAGGGGGAATTTTAAACGCCTCACCCAACCCTCTCCAAAGGAGAGGGCTTTAAAAAAGAAGCGGGCATTACCGAGGCACAAAGAACCCTCTCCTTTGGAGAGGGCAGGGTGAGGCAAAAAAAGGACAGGACTTGAAAAGGGAAGCTGGCATTACCGAGGTTCAAAGAACCCTCTCCTTTGGAGAGGGCAGGGTGAGGCGAACATGGACAGGGTGAGAAAAAATGTTTTTAAGAACGATTTAAAATGGAAAAACAAGAATATAATATCACGGTATACACAGAAAACCAGATCGGTTTACTGAACCGGATAGCGATCATATTTACACGCAGGAAGATCAATATCGATAGCCTGAATACCTCTCCGTCGGAGATTGAGAGTATTCACCGCTTTAATATTGTGATCACCGAGTCGGAAGACGTGGTGCGCAAGCTTTGCCGCCAGATTGAGAAGCAGGTAGAGGTTTTGAAAGTATATTACCATACCAACGAGGATGTCATTTGGCAGGAATTGGCGCTGTATAAAGTTTCGACGGATGTGATCGCCGAAAAGGTAAGCGTTGAACGTTTGCTGCGAGAAAACGGCGCGCGTGTCGTGACGCTCAGGAAGGACTATACCGTTTTTGAAACAACCGGCCACCGCGAAGAAACGGACAACCTCATCAGCATTTTGCAGCCCTACGGCTTGATAGAGTTCGTCCGCAGCGCCCGCGTGGCAATTATTAAGGACAGCGAAGGCTTTAATGCCAAGATTCGTGAGTTCGAGCGTTTGGAGCCGGGCGAGGATGTAGTGGAAAACGAATATTTAAACCAGGGACAAAAAGTATTTACGATGTGAGATGAAAGCAGAAAGCTTAAAGCGGAAAGCAGAAAGCAAAAGACACCAGGCCAATTTGACAAATTAAAAAAAGCTTTCAGCCTTATGCTTTTAGCTTTCAGCTAAAAAATGTTAGAAGAAATAAAACATCAATATCCATTAGCCTACGATGCTATAAAAAAGGCGACCGAAGCCAATGGTTTTAATATGCCTTCGGAGGTGCTTACTTGCTCCCTGCTAAAAACGTTGGCGGCAACAAAGCCCGGCGGCAGGTTTTTGGAGTTGGGGACAGGTACCGGGCTGGCAACAACCTGGATATTGGATGGGATGGACAAGGCGTCGACATTAATATCAATTGATAATGATGAAACGTTGTTAAATATAGCAAAGGAGAATTTGGGCGTTGACAAGCGTTTGAAATTGATATGCACAGATGGCGGCGACTGGATAAAGCAAAACGAAGGGCAAAAGTTCAGCTTCATTTTTGCTGATACCTGGCCCGGCAAGTATTTGTTGCTGGATGAAGTGCTGGATATGGTTGAAAAAGGTGGCATTTACGTCATTGATGACATGCTGCCGCAAAAAAACTGGCCAACCGGGCATGCTGAAAAAGCATCAAAACTAATAGATGACCTGGACAGCCGGGACGACATCATACTAACAAAAATGGGCTGGGCAACGGGGATAGTGATTATAACGAAGAAGTAGGTGAAAGGTGAAAGGTGAGTGGTGAGTGGTGAGTAGTTGTAAAACCTGATGAATTGCAAATAAATAGTAAACAAGAAACCAAAATACAATAAACTAAAATCGGTGAAATCAAAAAATCATCGGTGAAATCAAAAAAAATAAGATGGCAAAATTAAATTTCGGCGGCACTGAAGAAAACGTAGTAACCCGCGAGGAGTTCCCTTTATCAAAGGCACAGGAAGTATTAAAAAACGAAGTTGTAGCGGTAATCGGCTATGGCGTTCAGGGTCCGGGCCAGGCGCTCAATCAAAAAGACAA
>Ga0134126_10001091_pt1 | contig 34373 bp, 24 predicted proteins | sample KB31752_FD_96881 | JGI IMG/M metagenome (GOLD analysis project Ga0134126, IMG submission 96881) | Terrestrial soil microbial communities with excess Nitrogen fertilizer from Kellogg Biological Station, Michigan, USA - KB3-175-2 | ecosystem: Environmental > Terrestrial > Soil > Unclassified ...
CGTAGATGAAGCGCACGCCGTGGCGCAGGCACCACTCCGCCAGGGTGCGGGTGTAGGCGAAATTGTTGTGCATGAGGAAGTCGGCGTCCTGCTCGGTGGTGGAGCTGCAGGCGCCGAGGTGGACCAGGGCGCGGATGGAGGGCAGCGCGCCGGGCCGGTTGGACTCGATGCGGCGGAGAAAATCTTCCTTGTCCCAGTAATCGGCGACGGGCACGCCCGTCAAATTACCGAAGCGCTGGTCCGCGCCGAGCACATCCACCACGGCAACGCGCCTGCCCGCCGCGAGGCTATGCGCGGTCAACGCGCTGCCGAGGAAGCCGGCAGCGCCGGTGACGACGGCCAGATTTTCAGGCGCGGGCGCAGGCATGGTGGCAGCGGGCAAAAATGGAATCGAGGAGCAATGTGCGGCCAACGGCTTCGGCGGGCGAGCGCAATTGTGTCTGCTTGATGGCAGGAAAAAGGAGCATGATGGGCACGTGAGGTTGCGCTTTAATAAACATCTAAGTTACCAGAAGCAGGAGGAAGAGTGGTCAACGCAGGCGCGCTCGTTCGGTGGTGCGGGGCCGGAGCGGCCCTAACGATGCTGGGATGGGCACAGACCCCGGCGGTCCGCCCGGTGTATGCCAGTGATTTCAGCCGGTGGGTGGAGCATAGCAGCAGCAGCATCCCTGGGCCGGGGAGTTTCAGCATCATGCTGGAATCGGGCAGTGTGGTTGCGAGCGGGGGAGAAATCGTGCCCGTGCCCGAAGCGGGCGAGCCGCTGCTGGTGGACAGCGGGAGCGCTGCGGAAACAGTTACCGCACAGGTCACGCTTTGCCCCGACGGCACGCGGCGCTGCTTCACGGCCACCTTTGCGCACCCTCATTCGGGGCGTTATCCAGTGCGTTCCGGATCCGGCGGCCTGGCCGAGGCCATCGAGTATGCCGCCACGGCGCGAACGCAGGTGATCCTGGACGCAAGCTGGACGGGCAGCGACAGCATGCTGGCGACGGTGCCAGGCTCCGCGCAAGTGCTGTTGCTGGACGAACGCGGTGGAAGCCGGGCTTGGCTGGGCTGGAATGGCGGCGCGTATGTGCCGCAATGGACGGTAACGTCGGGCGCCTCGGGGCCGCAGGTCGGGTCCGCGCGGCCGCAGAATCTTTTCCCGGATTTTGCCCAGCCCGACAACGCGCCTTGGAACGTGGCGGCCACCGCCAATGCCGAATTGAGCACGAGCGGCGGGGTTTCGTCGGCGGGCCGGTTCTCGCTGTATGCGCTGAGCGGAGGCAATTACAACGCGATTCAGCCGACCTATCCTGTCTTGAACGCGGAGGCGCTGTGCCGCACCCGTGGACAATGCGGTGGATTGTTCTCCTACAATCTGATGTACGGCACCGGCAACGGTCAGGGTGCGAGCAGCATCACCAAGTGCTGGGGCGGCACCTCCACCAACCTGCAGGGGGGGTCGCTGCCGCTGTGTTCGGGCACGGGCGAGGAGGATGCCGTGGAAGGCGATGTGGCCACGGTGGTCACGCTGGCGCAAGCGGTCACGCCGCGCAGCACCGAAGCCGCCTACATTCCGATCGCCAATGAGCAGGTGGCCGGGGCGCGCGAATGGTTTGATATCTCCCAGGCGGAGTTTTCCGGCGATGGCACTCCGAGCGGTTGTGGAATCAGTTCGGAATCCGGCACCGGATGGTTCTTGACCGGCAGCGGCTGTCCCGGGAGCGCCACCCTGGCCACCTGGGCGGGGCGCTACATTGTGCCCAACACAACGCATTTTTGGTATCCGGCCAGTTCCGGGGCTTGTGACAGCGCAAGTTCAGATTACACGGCCGACGGCATTCATTGCATGGGGGTGCCCTATTACATCGCTTCCAGCACGGGTGCCAGCCAATTGAACACTGTCTACCCATTGGACAGCGTGGGCGTGGTGGACATGTATGCTCATAACGCATTGCCGGGGCAATGCAGCCGCGTCTCGATGCATGTGACCTGCGCGCTGACGGATGCGCCGAACTTGCCGGTAGGCACCAACATCGGCGTGAGCTGCCCGTCCGATCCCAACTTCAATGCCAACGTGACCCTGACCCAGGCGGGGGCAAGCGCGGTGGTTGACAGCCAAGTAAGCTACGACCAGCCGGGTTCGGCTCCGGACGCGATCACCACAGGATCCTGCACGCTGCAGCATGCGCCCATTCCATTCGTGATCGTGGATGGCTTGCAAATCCAGGATGTGGACATCGTGAACCACGAGATCAGCTTTCCGGCGGGGAGCGCCAAGACCTGGAGCGCGGGCGATACTCTGGTCAGCCCCCCGTCGCCTTGGACGCAGACGCTGGGCCAGAATTTTGTGATTTACAAGAACCATCCGCTGCAACGCGGGCAGGATGCGAACGGGCCGATCTTCGAAGGCTTGCGCATACGCAATGCAGGGCCGGCGCGCATGGACTACGGCTTGGAATTCGCGCCGCCGGTCAGCGGATCGGGCGGTTGGTCCACGCTGTTCAAGCTCGACGCGGGCACGCCTACCGGACGCGGCCTGGATTTGCAGGATCAGGATCTCAGCGATTGCGTGCTCTGCATTCGGGCATCGAGCGACGGCAGCAGCAATAAGATCAAGTGGGCCAGCCTAAGCTCGCAGACGGCCATGGGCACAGCCAACCTATTTTTTGACGGCAAGCTGGAATTGCAGGGCCCAGCCGCCGGATCAGTACGGATATCGGACACCTCCGGGCTGTCGTCGTGGACGTTCCTTCATGGCGCGGGGACGGTGAGCATCCAGAACGGCGCGGGGCAGCCGGTGCTGACCGATAAACAGGGCACGATCCAGGTGGGCAGCGCGAACGGCGTTGAGCTCGGCAACGGGAACGGCACGGCGATCACCGCCCACTACTCGTTCACAGCGTCGCTCACGCCGGCGCCGCCCGCCACCACGCCCGGGTGCAGCGACACAGTGGTAGCGGTGACGGCCGCTTTGGGCGCCAACGACACCGTGAACCTAGGGCTTCCGGCAGTCCCGCCCGCCAGCGCGGTGGCAGAAGCATTCGTAAGCGGCGCGCACCAGATCACCGTTCGCTGGTGCGAGCTGGCCGGTGCCGCGGTTGCGCCACCGGCAGGCCTTTACCGGGTTGACGACTGGCAACACTGATCGTTGCGGGCTTCAGGCATCGGAGCCGGCGCGGGCGGCCGCGGCCTGCGCTGGCGCGGGCGTATATTCGGTCGCCAACTCATGCAAGAGTCTGAGCACGCGCGCGCGGTCGCGGCTTTCGCAGGCGGCGCGCAGCAGCTGGAGCCCCTCGCGCAGCGGAGCGGCGGGGGCTCTGGCGGCGTCGAAGATTCGGATTTTCTCGTGTCGGGTGGGCTGCAGGTCCTCGCCCTGGCCGTGCAGTTCCTCGCACAATTTTTCACCGGGACGCATGCCGGTGTATTCGATTTGGATGTCCACGCCCGGGCGCTTACCCGAGAGCAGGATGAGGTTGCGGGCGAGGTCGCGGATATACACCGGATCCCCCATCTCGAGCACGAAGATCTCGCCGCCGCTCCCCATTGCAGAGGCCTGCAGCACCAATTGGCAGGCTTCGGGAATGGTCATGAAGAAGCGCTGCATATCGGGATGAGTCACGGTCACCGGTCCGGCACGGGCGATCTGTTCCTTGAACATTGGCACGACGCTGCCGTTGCTGCCCAGGACATTGCCGAAGCGCACCGCGACCAAGGCTGCGTCAGGGGTCTGAAAGGCGTTGATCATGCGTTCGGCGATGCACTTGGTGGCGCCCATGACGTTGGTGGGCCGCACGGCTTTGTCGGTGGAGATGAGCACGAATTGGCGGGTGCCATGCTGCAGCGCGGATTGCAGCACGTTGAGGGTGCCAAAGACATTGTTTTCCACCGCTTCGATCACATGCGATTCCATCAGAGGCACGTGCTTGTAGGCGGCGGCATGATAGACCACCGCCGGCCGGAAATCGGCGAAAACTTCGGCTAGGCGGCGGGGGTCCTGCACGTTGCCGATACAGGCTTGCAGGCGAAGGTTCGGGAACGCCTGGCGCAACTGCTGCTCGAGATGGAACAAGGGGGATTCGCCCGCATCCAGCGCCACCAAGTCCATCGGCTCGAAGCGCGCGATCTGGCGGCAGAGTTCCGAGCCGATGGAACCAGCTGCTCCTGTGACCAGCACAGTGCGGCCGCGCAGGTGGCTGGAGATATTCTGCAAATCGAGCTGCACCGGAGTGCGGCTGAGCAAATCCTCGACCGCCACGGGACGGATTTGGTCCGCCAGGCCGCGCTCGCTCAACAACTCGCCCAGGGCGGGAACAATACGGCAGGGGACTTGGGTGGCCTCGCAAGCGTGCAGCACGGCACGGCGCGCCTGGACGGTGGCGGAGGGGAGGGCGATCAAGATTTCGCGAATCCGGTATCGTTCCACCAAGCCGGCCAGTTCGGCTCCCGCGCCCAGCACCTGGATGCCGTGGATGGTCAACCCGCGCTTGCTGGCATCGTCATCCACGAAGCCCACCACTTCGCAGCCCAGGGTAGAGTTGCCCTGGAACTCGCGTGCCAGGGTGAGGCCGGCGCGACCGGCGCCGTAAATCAGCACGCGGCGATCGGAGCTCGCCGTCCAGAGTGCACGGCGGTCGGCGAGCAGGCGGGTGCCCACGCGCACGGCGGTAGTGCTGAACAACGCCAAAAGGAAATCCAGCACATAAATGGATCGAGGCAGGTGCGGCGGCGCGAAACGCCACAGCACTAGAGAGAACAGCAGGGACGCGACCAAGTTCGCCTCGACCAGGCGCGCCACATCATGGATCGAGACCAGGCGCCACCAGCCACGGTCGAGGCCGAAGAAATGAAACGTCAGCGGCTTGACCAAAAGGCAGGCAATCAGCGCATATTTGATATAACCGACGTGGGTCCACGGAACCGCCAAATCGAAACGAACCAGGAAAGCCGCCAAGGTGGCGGCCAGCAAAATGCAGGCCTGAAAGCAGCCAATCAGCAGGCGATCAAATTTTTGCCATCGCAGCAGGCGCGCCCACACCCGCGCGGGCCAGCGGCGCGATTCCGAGATGGGGCCCGAGGAGCTCAGGCGGCGCCTCCGGTGGTGCGCGCCGCTTCTTCGGCTCCGGGAGGCGGGTAGGCGAGCAGGGGTTCCTGGCGGGCAGCCATGCGGCAGAGCAACTCGTCGGCTCCCCAAGCGCGCAGCATGGCCTGCACGCGGGCGAGTGCTCGCGGGCGCGAAATCAGGGCAAGGGCGGTGAGGCCCACGATGCGCAGGTCGGCGGGGAGGGTGCGGTGGTCGACATAGAGAAGGGCGAGGCGGCTTTTCCAGGGGCGGATGAGGTCGTTGTAGCGCTTGTCTGGGTCGGAACTACCGTGCAGGATCGTGCCTTCATCGGCGAAGACAATCGAAGCGAGATCGGTGATGCCGGGCCGCAGGTTGAGCATGCGGCGTTCCTCGATGGTGTACAGAGCCGCGTCGGCGGCCACTTGCGGGCGCGGTCCTACCACGCTCATGTCGCCCTTGAGCACGTTCCACATCTGCGTCAGCTCGTCAAGCTTGCAGCGGCGCACCAGCCGGCCCACGGCGGTGATGCGGGGATCGTCGCCGGCGGTGGAACTGACGCCAGTCCGGTCGGCATTGATCCGCATGGAACGAAGTTTCAGCATCACAAAGACGTGGCCGCCGCAGCCGACCCGTTTCGCCCGGTACAGCGGGGAATGGCGGTCGCCAAGCCAAATGGCGAGCGCGAAGCCCAACAGCACCGGCCAGCACAGGAGCAGCACGCCGCCGGCGCAAGCTATATCAAACCATCGTTTGAGTCGCATGTTGGTAACGGGTATTCACAGCCGTGCGCACAGCGGCGGCAATAGCATTGGCGTCGAGACCGTAGCAGCCGCGCAGATATTGCTGGCTGCCCACAAGCGACGAGAAGCCGGCGCGCAAACCCAGGCGGCGGAAGAAGCCGGGATGGATGCCGGCCTCCAGCAATTCCTCCGCCACCGCACCACCCAATCCGCCGATGACGGTGTGCTCCTCGACGGTAAGCAGGCCGGCGGTGTCCTGCGCCGCATCGGCCAATGCTGCCGTGTCGAGCGGCTTGATGGTGTGCATGCTCAGCACTCGGCACTGGATTCGCTCGCGCGCGAGCAGGTCGGCTGCCTCCAGCGCCTCTCCCAGGATGCCGCCGCAGGCTACCAGCGTGCAGTCGCCGCCCTCGCGCAGGCGTCGCGCGTGGCCGACACGGAACGCCTCGCCTGGACCGGGCCCGGTGCGAGCGTGGCTCTTATCGAGCCGCAGGTACGCGGTGCCGGGTGTGGCGGCCAGAACCCGGGTAGCTTGCTCTGCTTCCCACAAGTCTCCCGGCGCGAGCACGGTGATGCCGGGCAACGCGCGCAGGATTGCCAGATCCTCAGTAGCGTGATGCGAAATGCCAAGCGCGCCGTAAGAAAACCCGCCGCCGATCGCCACCACCTTGAGATTGGCCTGATGATAGGCGGCATCGCTGCGGATTTGCTCGAGGCAGCGGAGAGTGGGAAAATTCGCGATCGAATAGGTGAACACGACCCGGCCTTCCAGCGCGAGCCCGGTCGCCACCATGGTCATGTTCTGCTCCGCCACCCCGGCGTTCAAGAATTGGCCTGGAAAGCGGCGCCGGTACTGATCGAAAACTCCGAAGCCGAGATCGCCGGTGACCAAGAGGACGCGGCGATCCGCCTCCGCCATTTCCGCCAGGGCGCGGATAAAGGCGTCCCTCATGCTTCCTCCCCCAATTCCGCCAGCGCGCGCACGAGCTCCTGGTCGCGGGCAGTGCGGTAATGCCAGAGCACGGAATGCTCCATGAATGAAACGCCCTTGCCTTTGGTGGTGTGGGCCAACAGGCAACTGGGGCGTCCCGGCTGCCAGGGCGCTGCCGCCAGGCGGTCGCTCAGGGAATCCAGATCGTGCCCATTCGCCTCCTCCACGGCCCAACCGAAGCTGCGCCATTTATCCGCGAACGGCTCCAGCGCCAGGGTGTTTTCAACCGTATCGAGGCTTTGAATGCGGTTGTAATCGACCACTGCGATCAGATTGTCCAGCCGGTGATGGGCGGCGAACAAGATGGCCTCCCAGTTGGAGCCTTCGTCGCACTCGCCATCGCTCAGCAGCACGAAGACACGGTGGCTTTGCCGATCCCATTTCGCTCCCAAGGCCATGCCGGCTCCCACTCCTAAACCGTGGCCGAGCGAGCCGGTGGACAACTCGACCCCTGGAATCCCATTATGTGAGACGTGGCCGCTAAGATCAGAGCCGTCTTGGTAATGGGTGCGCAGCTTCTCGACCGGAAAGAAACCGGACTCGGCCAATGCCGCGTAGACGGCTGCGCCGGCGTGGCCCTTGCTCAGGATGAAGCGATCGCGGTCTGCCCAGCGCGGGCGGCCGGGATCCAGCCGCAGCACGCGTCCGTAGAGCACGGCGAGAATATCGGCGCACGAGAGCGCGGAACCGATATGCGAACTGCCGCCAAGGCTGGTCATGCGCAAGGCGTGGATGCGGATGCGGCGCGCCAATTCCGCCAGGGAAGGCACGGACGGGGATCTGCTCTCAGGCGGCATAGAAATCGGCGATCGCTTCCGAAACCCAGTCCACGTCCTCATCGCTGAGGGACATGTTCATGGGCAGCATGAGGAGACGGCGAAACAGGGCGTCGGTGCGCGGCAGCTCCTGAGTGAACCCCAGGGCGCGGCATTGATGCACCGCGTATCCACCCCATTGAATGAGCACCCCGACTCCGCGAGCTTTAAGATGGGTGCGCAGCCGATCACGGTCTTCGGCCTCGATTTCGTAATTCTGGAAAATATCGAAGTGGTCCGGGTCGCTATCGGGCGCGGGCGGCAGTTTCAGCTCGGCCAGACTGCCCAAATTGCGCTGATAGCGGGCTGCGATTTCGCGCCGGCGCGCCACCACTGTGGGATAGTCGGGCAATTGCAGGTCGAGGAATGCGGCCTGGAGATTGTCGAGGCGACTATTGATGCCCCAGTCCGCACATTCGCCATCGGGGCCGCGGCCGTGATCCCGCAGCAGCAGGAGCCGCTCCCGCAGGTGCGCATCCTGGGTCAGCACGGCCCCGCCGTCACCGAGGCAGCCCAGCACTTTGGCGGGGTAAAAGCTGATCGCGGCGGCGGTGCCGAAGGTGCCGGCGCACCGGCCGCGGAAGCGCGAGCCCAGCGCTTGGGCGGCGTCCTCGACGATCTGCAGATGATGGCGTTCGGCGATGGCGCCCAAGCGCGCCATATCGCAGGTGCGTCCGTTGAGCTGGGTGGGCATCAAGAAGCGAGTGCGCGGGGTGATGGCGGCTTCCACCGCATCCGGATCAATCAAATGATCCGCGCCGACCTCGACCGGCACCGGCACGCCGCCAGCGAAATGAACCGCGGCAGCGGTGGCGATCATGGTGTGGGAGCAGAGAATGACCTCGTCGCCGGGCCTCAGGCCGGCGGCGCGAAGTCCGAGCATCAGTCCATCGGTGGCGTTGGCCACCCCTACGGCATGCGCCGATTGCAGGAAGCGGGCCAAGTGCTGCTCAAACGCCTCCAGATCCTTTTGCATGATGAAGGCACCCCGCCGCCCGACCTGCCGAAACGTCTCCACAAAGGCTGCTTCACGGCTCAGGAACACCTGCGGGTAATCAAAGAATGGAACGGAGCGCTGCGCAGTCGCGGCTTTCATAAATCGAAGTCTCCTTAGGTGCGGATCTCGCGCCACAATGGGACATGATTTCCAGTTTTCGTACTATAACAGAAGCTCCGCTCACCTCGGTCTCAGGAACGACGCCGAATGCCAGGCGTCCGCTAGGGCCGCAGACGATAGGAGCCCAGGAGGCGGATGCCGGCCGGGGCGGTGCGCACGCCGCGGCCGACCAAGGCGAACCCGGCTTTCTCGACCACGCGCACCGAAGGGTGATTGCGGGCTTCAGTAATGTACCAGAGCTGGCGTCCGGCGGGGCCTTGGGCTAAACGGAGGATGGAGCGAAGTGCATGCAGCGCCAGCCCTCGCCCGCGATGCGATTCCGCAGTCCAGGTATCGCCGACCTGGAGGTCCTGCCGTGCTTGGAAGGGAAAGCGGAAGTATCCAGGGAAAACGAATGAGCGGTGCACCACGGTGGCCGCCTCGCGGACGACCAGGATGGCGTAATCGCGGTTGGCGAAGGCGCGGGTCATGTGCATCAGCCACCACACCCGGAGTGCCGGATTCGTCATGCCCTGGGGCAGCGCCTGATTCCAGCGCGGGCACCAAAGCTCGGCCTCGAGGCCCTCCGGCCAGACCTCGGCAGGAACGCCAGGATCCGGGGCACGGCGGTAGAAAAGAAACTCCGGCCGCGTGTCCGGACTATCGTTTGCTGCCATGGGGCGGGTCTCCTTCGCAGGCGGAGAGGAGCACGCGACGCGTGGCCGCGGCACCCAATGCCAACGACATGGTGTTGAGATAGAAATCGCGGCCGGAGCGGCCCATAGCCTCGCGTTCCGCCTGCGGCGTGCGGTAGAGGCGCTCCATCGCCGCTGCCAGCGCCGGGGCATCTTCGGGCGGGCAGGTGAGGCCGGCATGGGCGGCCTGCACCAGGTCTGCGCTATCGCCGCGTACCGCCATCAGGATGGGCTTGCCCGAGGCCAGCGCCACCTGGGTCTTGCTCGGGATGGTGGCGGCGAACATGGGCAAGTCGCGCAGATGTACCACAAGCACGTCGGACAAGGCCTGAACCGCGGCCATCGCGGTCGCGGGTCGGCGCGGCAGAAAGATCACATTGCGCAGGCCCATCGTTTCCGCTTGTTGGCGCAGGGACGTCTCTTTTTGTCCGGTGCCGATCAGGACCAGGCGCAGCTCGGGCAGATGCTGCAGGCGGCTGGCGGCGTGCAGCAACGTTTCCAGCCCCTGCAAAGCGCCGAGGTTGCCAGCGTACATGACGTGGAAGTTGCCCGGGTCCAGGCCGAGCTCGGCCGCCAGTTGAGGGTCTCGAACCAGGGGTCGGTACAAATCCTCCTCGGTCCAGTTGTAAATGACATGCACCTTGTCGGCGGGTACGCCCCGCTCGACCAGCAACCGGCGGAACCCGGGCGAGAGCACGGTGATGGCGGCGGCATGGCGGTAGACGGTGTGGCACCAATGATCCAGCGCAGCAATGATCGCGCGCTTCCAGCCGCGGTCTACCATGCCCGACCAGGCGACGGAGTCGGGCCACAAGTCGGGAATATTCAGCACCAGCGGCCGCCGCCAAACCCGGCGAAACGCCACCGGACCGAGGGCTGCCGGCGGGGGATGAATCAAGTACACGACATCGGCCCAACGCGCGAGCGGTACTCCACAGACGCTGGAGGAGAGCGCGAAACTGAAGTAGCTGAGGGCGCGCCGCGCGCCCGAGGCGTCGTGGCTGGGGTAGAGGGGCACGCGATGAACCTCGACTCCTTGGATCATCTCCAACGTGTGCGGCCGTTGGTGATACCCGGGGTACACCTTGCCTTCGGGATAGTTGGGAAAACCGGTCAGCACCCGCACCTGGTCGCCGTTTTCCTGCAGCACGCGCGCCAGCGGAAGCCCGCGCAGCGCGCCCGGTTCCGGATGGAACCACTGGGAGAGCATCAGGACGTTCATGCAGTGGCGGCGCGGGTCTGCGGGTGCGCGTAACGCTGCAGCCAAAGGTCCAGAATGAGCAGTCCAAATACCTCGCGCGAAAACTTGTTCTCGGCGGTGTAGTGCACCCGGTGGAAGTCGTAGAGGTCGCGGAACGGGGAGGCGGCAATGTGCTCGCGGATGAAGTGGGCGGATTGATTGACGAAGGTGCCGACCGGGGTGGTGAAGCCCATCTTGTCGGTGCGGCGCAGCACCGCCGCGGGCAGATGGCTGGCGGCGGCGCGGCGAAGGAAGTATTTCAATTCATGGTCACGCAGAAGCGCGCCCGGCTCGATGCGCAGCACCGCTCGCACCAGATCCTGGTGCAGAAAACTGGGGCGCGACTCAATCGAGTGCCGGCCGCAGAGCTTGTCATCAATGTTGAGCAGGCCGGTGAGGAAGAAGCGGCGGTCGAAGGTGAGCATAGCATGCAGGTCCCCGCGCTCCTGGTTACGGCAAAGATCGAACTGCCGGTGGAACTCGGCTTCGGCGCCGCCGTGATAGAAGCGGTAGAGCGCGGGGTTGCCCTTGCAATGGGCCATCTCGAAGCGTTGGCTTACGCCACGCAGCACCCGCATGCGCTCGTAGAGGGCGCGGTAGGAGTCCTGGTAGCACTCGCCTAACGCCAACTGGTATCGGGTGTAGCCGGCGAAAAGCTCGTCGCCGCCGGTGCCGGTGAGGACGACTTTGTAGCGCCGCTTCACCTGCGAGAGCAGATCCTCCAGCGGCAAAATCACGGAACCGATGGTAAGTTCGTCGAAATCCTCCACCAGTTCGCGCAGGCGCTCGATCAGATCGAACTCCTCGCGCGCGTTCACGACCAGCAGCCGCGTCGGCCGGTCGGCGACCACTTGGCGGGCGAAGAAGGTTTCGTTGCAGTCGGGGTCGGAGTAGTTGCAGTGGTAGGCAACCTCCGGGCGGGTGATGGCGGTAATCAGGCTGGAATCCAAGCCGCCGCTGCAAAGCGTGGTGAAGGAGGTGTCACTTACGGTGGACTCCTCGCAGCAGCGGGTGATGAGGGCCCGGATCTCCTCGACGAGCTCGGGCGAATAGGGCCGCAGCTCGCCGACAGGGTTCAGGATGTCCTCGTAAATATGGTCCTCCAACTCGCCGGTGCGCAAGTCGATCTCCACCATGTGGCCGGGCAGCACCTTTTTGATGGATTGGAAGAAGGTGCGGTCGCCGAAGGTGAACTGATAGCGGACGTACTCGGAAAGCGCCTGGTAGTCGAGATCGCGGGCGACCGGAGCGGCCTCGAGAATCGTTCGCAGCATTGAGGCCGCGCAGACGCGGCCGCCGTCGCGCCAATAATACAGCGGCTTGATGCCGAGTTGATCACGCACCAAGGTGAGGCGCTGGCTAGTCTTGTCGAAGATGGCAAAGGCCCAGAACCCGGTCAGCTGCGGCAAGACGGCCGCGCCCCAGCGAGTCCAGGCGTGCAGCAGCACCTCGGTATCGCTGGAGGTGCGGAAATGCACCCCTTCCGCCTGCAAGCGGCGCTTGAGCACGGCGAAGTTGTAGATCTCGCCATTGAGCGCCAACACATGCTGCTCATTCTCGATGGGCTGATTGGAGGCTTCCTCGAGGCCGATGATCGACAGGCGGGTATGGGCCATGTGCAGGCCCTCCCCGACCCAGAAGCCGAGGGCATCGGGGCCGCGGCGGCGGAGGCTGGCCAGCAGACCGTGGTGGAACGATTGGGATGCGCCGTGGGTGATGAGTATACCACACATATCGGGTTCAGGGGCGCGGCAGCGCCGCGGGTGCTGGAAGGAAGGCGAGTCGGGCACCGGCAGCAAACGACAGCGGCGGGCGGCCGAGCAGCTCGGTTAGGCGAGTCGGGTCGCCGAGGCAATGGCGCATGTCGCCGGGGCGGAATCCGCCGACAATTCGGGGGGCGCAATTCCGGCCCAGGATGCCCGCCAGCACCTGGCAGGCCTGCCGAAGCGAGGTGCCCTGCCCGGAACAGACGTTCGTGACTGGAGCACCGCGGCCGTCGAGCAGGGCCAGCACGGCGTCCACCACGTCGCCGACCCAAACCCAATCGCGCAATTGCTCGCCGTCCTCGAACAGGCTGGGGGAATGACCCGCCTGAATCCATCCCGCCAGCTTGGCGATGATGGTGGCCTCGCCGTCCTCCAAGCGCAGGCGGGGGCCGTAAACCGAGGACAGACGCAGGATTGCCAGCACCGCCGGATCCAGCCCGCGCAGCGCGAGTTCTTGCATGTATTTGGAGGCACCGTAGGTTTCCAGCGGATCCGGGCGTGCATCCTCCCGAATGGGCAGCACGGAGCAATCCCGGCCGCAGGATTCGCAGGCGACTTCGAAGCGCGCCGCCCCCAGGGCCGCGGGCAGGCGTGCTGCCCCCTGCTCATGGCCGCAGGCGGGACAGTAGTAGCGATAGCCGGCGCCGTAGATGCTGAAACTGCTGATCAGCACGAAGCGGCGCAGCTTCGGCCAGGCGCGCGCCGACTCGTACAGGCGGGCGGTGCCGGCGGCGTTGGCGGAGATGATATTGGCGGGCTCGCGCGCTGCACGGGCGACGCCGCCCAAGGCGGCAAGATGGACGATCGCCTCCACGTCCTCGCACCGCTGGTCGGGGGACCAGTGGCGCAAGTCGGCGATGCAATAATCCACCTCTGAACGCAGATACTCCGGCGGACGCCGATGCACACCGGGATCGAGGCTGTCCAAGCAAAGCACCGTGTCGCCTCGCTGCAGCAGCGCGTCCACCACATGGCTGCCAATGAAACCTGCCCCCCCACAAACCAGGACCTTCATCGCGCCACCCCGGCGGCGGCGGCGATGGCGGTCGCATGCTCGCGGAACCAGGCCACACTGCGCTCGAGGCCCTCGCGCACGCCCACCCGCGACTCCAGTCCCAGGCGCAAGCGGGCGCGCGTGATGTCCGCTTGGCGATGGGTACTGTGGTCCCAACTCCGTCGCGGCGCGAACTCAATGCGGCTGCGCGAGCCGCATGCGGCGATGACCCATTCGGCCAGATCGCCGATGCGCGTTTGGACCCCGGTACCTAGATTGAAGGCCATGCCGACGGCCTCGGATCGTTCGGCGGCCGTGAGGAGCGCCTGCACCAGATCGTCCACATAAATGAAATCGCGGGTCTCCTCGCCCGTGCCGGTGATGATGAGGGGCTGGTGGTGCAGCGCCCGCCAAATGAAGTTGGGGATGACATTGCGATAGGGGCCGGGCACCTCGCCCGGACCGTAGGAATTAAAGAAGCGGCAACGCACGGTCGGAAGGCGGGGCAGGAAATAGTTGCAATAGAACTCGCCCAGCGCCTTGGTGATCTGGTAGGGGGTATCGAGATGCAAGCTGACCGGCATATTCTCGGAGATGGGGCCGTCAATGCCATGGCCGGCAATGGAGCAGCCGGCAGAGGCATACACCAAGCGCGCGGCATGCTGCTGGTCGGCCCATAGCAGGGTGGCAAGCGTGCCGCGGGCATTGGTGTGGAGATCGTCCAAAGGGTGGTCAACGCTGTTTTGGTTTGCGAAAAACGCGGCCAGATGGAAGATCATGGCCCCGGGCGTGGCGAGGGGATGTTCCACGAGCCGATTGACATCGACTTGATGAAATTCCAGACGCGGATCCTGGGGCAGCAGCCAGGCGTGGCCTGAGGAGAGGTCATCGATCACGACCACGCGTCCGGCTCCCTGTGCAAGCAATAGGCGGGTCAAGCGTGAGCCAATGGCACCGGCACCACCGGTCACAACGCAATCGGAATTGGCCAGGCTAATTTTTGCACTCATTTGGTTGCCTCAATCGTCAGCACCGAACCGAGCATGGGGCCCGGGATGCGGCGCACGAGCCAGCGGGGATACGCCGCTTGGGCCAGATCCCAGAGCCGCCCCTGGTAGCGCGGGGAACGGCGCTTAATGGACAGCAAGTCGCCCGATCCCATATAGGCGTGGGTGCGGATTGAGGCCGCCGGGAAATAGCGTCCAACCATGGCGCGCGCTGCGCGGGTGGAATAGCATGAGGTGCCGGGGCTCTCGACGTAGCGGGCCACCGCCGTGCGGGGACTGACCCAGCGCCCGCGCAGCGGCCCTTGGGCCAGCCAGACCAGTCCTACCGCCACCGAGGGGCGGCGATACAGCATGATGCGCAGCTGGCCAGCCGGACGCAGCACGCGCCAGGCCTCGGCGATGGCGCGTTCGGTATTGGGGGTGTGGTGCAGCACTCCCCAGGAATAGTAAATATCGAAGCTGTTATCTGCGAACTCCAAATTTTCGGCATCGCCAGTGGCGACGTCGGCGTGCAGGCCCTCGAGCTCGAGCCGTTCCCGCACCAAGGCCACTGAGGCCGCGGTCAGATCGCGCCCGGCGGCGGTGGCGCCGGCGCGCACCCACCGGATGAAATCGGCGCCGGTGCCCAAGCCCACCTCGAGCACGCGGCGGCCGGTGGATTCACCGAAGCGGGCGAAGTCGGCCAGCATATAGTCCTGTTGGCAGCGGTCGCGATCAATTTCGCGGAAGTAGGCGCGACGGTCCTGGCGATCATCCCCGAAGCGGCTGCCGCAGACTTCGTGCTCCCAATGCTGTTGCACCTCAGCCTTCAGACCGGTCCCGTTCATGGATTCTCCTCCGGATCCGCATGGGCGCGCAGCTGCGGGGGCGACGACCGCGGGCGGCGCCGCGCTGGGGTGGGCATCCGCCAATGTAGGTACATTTCAATCAATCGGGCGGACTCGCGTTCCCAGTTGAACTCTTTGAGCACCGCCTGGCGGCCGCATTCGCCCATGCGGCGTCCCTGGTCTCGATGCTGGCGGAAAAACAGCAAAGCCTCGCCGATGGCGGCTGGATCAGCGGTATCGACCGATAGGCCGCAGCCGACGCTTTCGATGATGCGCGCGACTTCGACGGCGCAGCGGGGCGCAATCACCGGCTTGCCGGCCGCCATGTAGTCGAACATTTTATGGGGCAGGGCGTGGACATGGTTGACCTTGCCGGGCTGAAACAAGACCAGGCCGACGTCGGATTTGCAAACGGCATCGAAGGCGCGGTCAAAGGCGAGGGGGGGCTCAACCTGCAGCTTAATTCCGGCCGGGAGGGCGACGGAGCGCGCGTCGTCGGCGAGCCAGCCGAGGATGCGCACTTGCACCGTGCGTTCGGGAAGTCCGGCCAAGGCATGCACCAACTGTGCCCAGCCCCGATCGAGCGACATGCCGCCCAAATGAATTGCCCGAAGCGGCTCATCTTCGTCGGCTGCCGCGGCGGATTGCAGCGAATGGGAAGTCGAAGCCAGCGAGGCGGCGTAGCTGGCCGGCACGTAGTTGCGCACAAGAACCTGCTTGGCGGCTGCAGCGGCAAAATCCACCGCCGCGGACTCTTTGGCCAGCACCACGCGGTCGGTAAACGGGGTGAGCAGCGCAAACATGCCGCGGACGAGGCCGCGCACTGCGGGGTGCAGCCAGGCAGGCGCCAGCGTCTCGGCAAGGTAACCAGGATAGACTTCGTGCACATCGAGCACCACCCGGCTGCGTCGCATCGCCTTGATCAGGAGGCCGACCAGCCAAGAGTCGAGCTCATTGCAGTGGTAGCAATCCGCATCCGCCCCCCATGCGGCTCGGAGCAGGCGGGGAAGATTGCGCAGACGCGCCATGCGGCCCTGGGCCGGGGCGAATGGCAGGAGGAGCACACCCTGGTCGAGTTCAGATGCCCCTGGCCCCGGAGCAAGGTGGCTGACCTCGAACCCGGCCGCCGCCAGCGACACCGCTTCTTTTGCGAAGACGCGTTTGTCCCGTAACGGGTGCAGCGAAGAAAGGAAGCAAATCCGCGTCATTGCGGATGTCCTTCCGGCCGCGGCCACGGAACGTGGTGCGCCAACCCTGGCGCGGCCCCGAGCGCTGGCCGATCCCACAGCCACAACCCTACGGCACAGGCGCCGATGGCCACACTGCCCCAGAACACCAGGGCCGTGGTGTCATAAATCGCGCCGCGCGCGGTGTGAATGCAGGCGGTCGCATAAAAACCGGCAAGGACAGCGCCCGCCGCAAAATCCACGCGCGCCATCATCCATTTGGCTGCATAGGCCACCCCGGCCCAGAATACAGCGAGGATCAAACCCATCCAACCAAGGTTCTGGTATGCATTCCCGAACATCAGGATCGGCAATGTGCCCTCCCATCCCAATCCCTTGTAGTATTCCTGGTAAAAGGCATTATCGGGATCGGGAGGCTTGAGGGAGCCGGCCAGGGTGGAGGGCAACGGCAACATCAGGATGCGCAGATAGGTGGCTCCGTGCACCTGCAGCCGCTGCCGCACGTCGTCCTGGAAAAAGTAATATTCGCAAAGTCGCAAATCGGATTCGCCATGGCTGCCGTGGGATTGTGAGAACTGCTGCACCGCTTGCGACACTTCCCCCTTTTCGATCACTTGCATGATGCCCGCAGTATCGCGGCCAAAGCGCAGAGCCTCGAGCACGTAAAGGCCCATGTAGGCAACCGCTGCCAATGCCAAAAGCGCGACCAGGCGTTTGGCCGTCCCATGGCGAAAGGCAAAGGCAACCACGAAGATCATACAGGCAGGGACCAGGAATTGGCGCGAGTTCGAGACGGCGAACATGGCCGCCGCCGCGGCGGTGATGCAGGCCATGGCCAGCCAGCACCGCGACCAGAGCGCCAGCGCAAACGCTGAACTGAATGTGAGCACCAGGTAATAGGCCAGCAAGCGCGGCACGAGCGCCGCGTTGTCCATGAATCCGGCGTAGCCAAGGGCGGAAACGGCGACGCCGCCGAGCGTCATGGCCAGCCCCGCCATGCCCACGCCCGCCAGGCACACGAACGCGGCCGCCAATGAGAACCGGCGCGCGCGGGCATCCGCACCCGCGCGCCTTGCCCAATCGCTGACGATCCAACCTGCATTGAGCCGTCGCTCACTCGAGAACAGGGCGAGCCGCGCGGCAAGGTAAATGAGGCCGAACAGGAAGCAAAAGGCGTGCGCCTTGATCAGCAAAGAATTGTTGACCAAATCCAGAGTCGGAAGGCCAACGTCCACCTGTGCACGGTCGAGGAAGCAGTCGCGGAACGAGGGCAGCACGACCACCGCGAGGACGGAAAGCCAGAAGACAAAGGCGATGTTCTTTTGCCGAATTTCGAAAACGATCAGGCCGATCGTCAGGCACAGGTTGGCTGCCCAAAGCGCGTAGTAGAGATTGAAGAACTGGGAAGCGGTCATGGCTGGATGGCAGCGGCGCGGGCGCGTGCGCGCGGGGCGAAGGCGTGTCCGGACGTGAGAAAGTTCCAAAATTCGTGGACAAAGGCGATCCGGCAGTGCGGCCCGAAGCAGGCGCCGATCAAAGTCAAGCTAAAGCCTGCGCTGGCGGCTGCCGCCCACAGAGTCTGCCAGCGCGACAACAGCTCGGCGGCCGCGAAAACGACGGCGGCCACCACCGTCAAATGGCCGAGGCCGAAATACCCGAGCCGCGGCAGCAGCGTGTGAATCCAATAAACGCTGCCTGCGCCCAAAACCCACAGGCCGAAGAACACGCTCAGCGCCGCCGCGGCGACGTCGCCCCAGAAGGGTTGCAACAAGTAAAACAGGACGACCTGCACGCCTACGCCCAGCGCAAGCGTGACGGTATTGCGCGGGGCGACCCAGTGGGCATCGATCACGTTCTTGAGCCCGTGGTAGAGGACAAGGGGCGCGGAGGCATAGATCAGCAGACCGAGCGGCTGCATCACGCCGGCGACCGCATCCGGCTTGCGCAGCCACCAATGGAGCACCAGCGGGCACCAGGGAGCGGCGCCCGCGATCGCCAGCGCGGCCAAATAGATTAAGGCCCCGAATAGCAGGCGCGTGCCGGCGGCGATGGCGCTTTGGTCGCCGCGACCGAGCAGTTGGGCGGTGATCACGCCCGCCAGCTTCACAATCGGCAGGATGACGGCCTCGCAAAGGCGTACCACGCTCAAGGCGATCAGCAGATAGCCGGCGGCCGCCATGTTCGCCCGCATCAGGAACGGGGCTACGGAAACTGCGGCGAGATCGAGGAAATCGTTGAAACTGCGAGGCAACCCGAACTCTGCCAAGCTTCGGCCTTGCCTGCGCACCGCGCCCCAGCCCGGCCACCAAGGCAGTCGCAGTCGGAGCAAGTAAATCGCCAGGGCCATGATCGCCACTCCCGCCACGATTGCTCCTTGCAGGCCGATCAGCCGGGCGACGTTCCAGCGGCCGGCTCCGATCCATAGCAGAAGCGCGATCAGGCCGTTGGCACTGACCAAATGCTGGAGGCTAGCTGCAAGGTTATGGCGATCGGCAAGCAGCACGGAAGAGGATACGTAGAACCCCACCCAGCCCACGACTGCCAATGCACTTGCCATGGTCAAGTCCATGCCATGCGAACCAGGAAAGACCCAGGCATTGAGCGGTCGCCGCAAGAGCCAGGCGAGTGGCAGCAGCAGGGCGCTCATCCCCAGCCAGCCCACGAGGCCGGCTGCCGCCAGGTCGCGGTGCGCGCGAGTGTCGCTGCCGGCCAATCCGCCGTAGCGAAGTATTGTGCGGGAGCTGCCTGCTTGCGCCAAGCAGGCGGTGGTGTTGCTCAATCTCCTTGCCAACAGGAACAGTCCCAGTGCGACGGGCAGCAAGCGGGTGGCGGCCAATTGGATGACCAGCAAAGAGAAACCGACCTCGAGCGCGGCGAAGCCGAGATTGACCGCAATCTCTCGTTGGGTGCGGGTCAAGGGGCCTCCGTGGCGGCCGCCGCCGGTCCGGACACGGTCATTCCGCTGGCGGCGCTACGGTAGGTGGCGAGCGCCATCCACGTGGCGGCCCAACCGGCTTGCGCGTCCGCGCCCTGTACGGCATGGGGGCGCCCCAGAACCGCATGGGCGAACTCCACCAGTTCCTCGCGGTGGCCCTTGTCTCCAGCCGCTGCGCGCGGGACGCGCTTGCGCGCGCCGAATGACTGAAAGCGACGGAAATCTTCAATCCGGGCAAGGCGGCCATTGCCCATGGCTTCGATCCACTCCTTGCCGGCGCCGGCATGCCCCCAGGTGCAATACAGCAATGTCGCCGTGCAGCCGCCGGCGTACTCCAGTTGCACCGAAACATCGTGGTTGGTGAGCCTGGGCTCCCCCGCCGTCACAGCTGCCAGCCGCAGCGGAAATTCCTGCATCCACCAGTTGCAGAAATCGAAGAAGTGCACGGCTTCGCCGAGCACGCGTCCGCCTTCGGCCTCGGTGTTGCTCCAATCTTCCCCGATGCGCCCCAGATTCACGCGGTAGAGCAAGGCACGCGGCCGGCCGTCGCCGATGGCGGCGCGCAGTGCGGCGGCATAGGGCGAAAAGCGGCGGTTGAACCCGACCCGCACCACGCGGTTCGCCTCGGCTGCGCGCGCCATGATGGCGCGGCCTTCCTCATCGGTCAGGCACAGCGGCTTCTCTACAAACACGTGCTTGCCCGCCTCCAGCGCGGCCAGGGCCAAACCTGCGTGGCTGGCATGGCGGGTGGCGATCAGCACGGCATCCACCTCTGCGGATTCGAGCAACTGGCGATGTTCGCTCGTGACCAAGGCGAATTGGTAGCGACGGGCTGCTGCTGCGGCGGCGGCCCCGCTGCGGCTGGAAATGCCGACCAGCTCGAACAGCTGCGGCAGGCGCTTCAAGTTCGGCAGATGAACACCCTGGGCGAAACCACCGGCACCGAGCACGGCCAGGCGGATGCGATCGGCCGCGGCGGGGGCTGGGCGCCGCAAGCGCTGCCAGCGCAGCGCAGAGTCGGGGGCCAGCGCAGGGGCGATGCCATAGTCGAGCACAACGCCGAAGCTCTCCTGCGAGCTCTTGATCAGAGCGTAGGCCTCCACAGCGCGCTCGACGGGCTCAACCCGGCTGACCAGGGGTCGCAAGTTGAGCCGTTTCTCGGCCAGCAACTGCAACACCAGGCGCAGATTGCGGCCTTCGGTCCAGCGCGCGAAGGCGAGCGGATAATCCTCGCCCTCCAATTCGTACTGGCGATCATAACGACCGGGGCCATAGGAGCAGGAAACCCGCAATTCGAGCTCCTTTTTGTACATGCGGGTTCGATCCAGGTCGAGGCCCTGGTCGCCGACCACCACCACCCGACCGCGCGGGCGGCACCAATCAAAGGCTTGGTTGGCAGGCTCGCTGGAGGGGGTGGCGGCGCACAGCAGCACCCCGTCGAGCCCTTGTCCGCGAGTGAGCGCGTCCACCTCCTGGCGGCAGTCACGGTCCCGCAGTCCCCAGGCAGGCACGCCTGCAAATTCGACAGCCCGCGCGGCGCGGCCGGGGTCGAGATCAAAGCCGCAGACCTGATACCCAAGGGCGCGCAGCAGCTGCAACGCGATCTGGCCGATCAGGCCCAACCCGATCACGCCCACGGTCTGCCCCGGCGTAAGTTCCAGGCGCCAGATACCTTGCAGCGCAATGCAGGCCACCGCGCCAAATGCGGCGGTGTCGAGTTCCACGGCGGCAGGCACCGGCGCGAGCAAATTCACAGGCACCGTGACATACTCGGCATGCACGGCAAAGCCAGTGCCCATGCAGGCTACCCGCTCGCCGATCCGGTAGGGCACCGCTGCGCCGCTCACCTCGACCACTGAGCCGGCGCAGCTGTAGCCGACCTCGAGGGATTCGTCGAGCTTGCGCGCCACCACCTCCCACGTGCGCGCCAAGCCGTTAGACTTGGCCATATTCCAGACCTGATGCACGCGCTCCGGCGAGGCGCTGGCCTTTTCCAAGGTTGCGCGCCAGCCGCTGCGGCGCGAAACCGCAGCGCCTTCGGTGCCCTTGCTGATGAGGGAGAAGTGGTTGCGCACCAGCACGGAATTCGGAAGCCTGCCGGGCACCGGCACCTCGGCCACCTGGACCTCGCCGCGTCCAGAAATGAGCACCTGCCTCATGGGGCTGCGGTGATCTCCACGGTGAACGGTCCTGCTAGCGCGGGGCCCGCTTGGCGGGTCAACTCCAGGGTTGCGGCACGGGCGCACTGGCCGTACATGTCGCTCACGAGGTCCTCAATCAACCGCGGCTTGGCGCCCGCATCCCAGCGCAATTGCGCCAAACCGTCGCTGCCGCGGCGCACCGCAGCTTCGGCCTCGCCTAGCAGGACCTCCAGGCCGGGGGCGAAATGGAAACGTTGGGTGAATTGATGTTGGCGCTGGCAACGGCAGCAGTCTTCACAGAGCAGGCGTCCGCGCACGGGGTCGAAGCGCAGGCGCCGGCTGACGACGATTACTTCTTGGTCGCTGCTGAAGCCGGTGTGCTCGCCACTGATCTCGATAACGTCTTGATGCACCCGCCATTGTACATTACGCGGCCGGGCGGCATCGCTGATGCGCCAGGGTCCGAGCAATGGTGCCATCTCGGCCCCGTCGACGGCAGTGGTGTTATGGGCAGCAGTGGTGCGGAAATGGCGTTGCAGCGCCAAATCGCCGCTATACACGGGCGAGCCCGCATCAACGATCAGCGGGGAGGCGGGGCCGCAGAATTCGAAGCTGAACAGGTCGTTGTGGCCGTGGCCGCCGAGCCCACGCTGTCCCACCTCGCCGAAATCGGCGAGTAGGTATCCGCCCGGACCCCTGGCGGCCAGCATTCCGCCGTGGGGAAAAATCGAGAAGCGCTGCGGAGGCGCTGCGGGGAGGCGTTCCCAAGCCTTCAGGCCGCGGCGGCCGGTGAACCAGGCCACGCACGCTGAGGGCACGGCGGCGGCGCGCAGTTGCGGCGAGGAAAAGCAAACTGCGCCGAGCGCCAGCAGCGCGCGCTGGTCGCGCAGCGGCCAAGGATCAAAGGCCAGCACCCGTGCGCCGTCGTTGTCGCCGAAGTTCGCCGCCAAGCCATCGCAGCGGGCGGCGGCGGCGGTGTAGCCGCAGGCGGCTTGCAGGCGTGCGCGAGCCGGTTCCGGCCACGCCGCCTCGTGCTCGCAGGCCAGCATGGCCAGCAGAAAAATTTCCGCCACCAATCGGTGATAGGCGACAGATTTTTCGAAATGCACCCCGTCGGGCAGGAACTGTTCCTGCACCTGCCGCAGCAGGCGCGGTCGCGCGTACGCTGCCCAACCGCGGGCAGCGGGCCAGGCCGGGCCCAGCGCCGCGCCGGCGACTGCCAGCGCCGCCAGATTGGCGGCATAGTGATTGCCCGGAATGCGGCTGACTTCGAGATTGGAGCGCAGAAACTCGCCTTGCAGGCTGAGCTGGCGCAGGAATGGCACCAGCGCCGCCGTGGGGGTGAGCTTCCATGCGGCCAGCGCCGCGACAATTTGCGCCAACGCCAGCACCCGCATCGAGCATTCCATGGCACACCAATTCACGCTGTAGGCGCAGGGGTTGGCTACCTCCCATTCCAGCAGTCGCTCCGCCAACCATGCGGCCCCGCTGGCGTCGCCAGCGAGGATAGCAGCCTGGAGCACTGGGAAGGCGAAGCCGAAGCGACTTAACTCCCAGGGGAATTTGACGTCGTAGGGCGCGGACTTGCGCACGGCATAATGCTGGTAATCGCGATAGTACTTGGGCTCCCAGGTGTAGCCATGGCGCGGATCGGCATTCCAGGGGGCCTGCGGCCACGCAATTGGGTGGGACTGATCGAAAATCGTGACCGCGCCAGCCCGGGTGCACGCCGCCAGGGCCACGGTCGATTCCGACCAGGCGGGATGGTCGGCAGCCCACTCCTGGAATGCCTGCAATCCATCAGCGGCCAGCCACGGGGGCGGCCGCAGGTCGCCATCGCGCCAACGCTGGGCGCGGGCTTCGGTCCAGACGGAGCGCACCCGCTGTTCCAGGCGCGGCCAGCTGCGGGCTTGCCGCTGCCATTCCCACGCTGCGCGTTGGCACAGGCGGTATCCGACCACTCGGGGTCCTTGGCGCAGGACATAGCCGAGTCCTGCAACCCGCTTGCCCAGATATCGGCTCATGCCGATTCCAGATGCCGTGGTGATTTCACTGCCGGCGCCCGATCCTGCCGCGACGGTGCAAGGAGGTCCGCGATCCGCTCGGCGGCATGCCCGTCCCAAAGTTCCGGCCGCCCTGGCCTTGGAGTTTCCGACATCGCGCCGCGCACGGCCGCAATCAACCCCAATGCGTCGCTCGGCACCAAGCGGTTGGTCCCGTGGGTCAGGGTCACTGGACGCTCGGTGTTGGGTCGGGCGGTCAAGCAGCGCACGCCGAGAAATGTCGTCTCTTCCTGCACACCGCCGGAGTCGGTGAGCACCAGCGCCGCGTGCGCCTGCAGGGCGAGGAAATCCAGGTAGCTCTGCGGCTCCAGCAGGCACAGGCGCGAGACCAACGCCGACGGCGGCCAAGTCCGGCCGCGCAAGTGCGCGCGGGTTCGCGGGTGCACCGGAAAGATAACCGGGAGGTCGGTGGCGATCACCTCCATGGCATGCAAGAATTCCTGCAAGCGCTGGGGATCGTCCACATTGCCGGGGCGGTGCAGGGTTACCAGCACGTATTCGCCCCTGGGCAGGAGTTCGGAAATGCGAGGCCAGCGCGCCTCGGCGCTGGGCAGCAGCCGCACCAAGGTGTCAATCATGACGTTCCCAACGAAGCAAACCCGCTCGGGGGCGATACCCTCGGCGGCGAGATTGGCATCCGCATCGCGGGAAGGGGTGAGCAGCAGGTCCGCCATGTGGTCGGTAAGCACGCGGTTGATCTCTTCCGGCATGGTGCGGTCGAACGACCTCAGGCCGGCCTCGACGTGCGCGACCGGCAATCCGAGCTTGCAGGCCGTGAGGGCGGCCGCGAGGGTGGAATTGACATCGCCGGGCACCAGCACCCAATCGGGGGCGAATTCGAGCAGCACAGGCTCGATGCGCCGCATCACTTCGGCGGTTTGACAGGCGTGCGAGCCCGAGCCCACTTCCAGGTTGATGTCGGGCACGGGCATCCCCAATTCTTGAAAAAACACCTCCGACAGGCGCGCATCATAGTGTTGGCCGGTGTGCACCAGGCGCTGCTGGAACTTACCGTGTTGCGCCAGCGCATGCATAATCGGCGCGATTTTGACGAAGTTGGGGCGGGCCCCGACCACATGCAAAATTCGGGTGCTCGAGCTAGTGATAGACGGCATATGCTCCGATCGCGGTGGCTCCGGCCGTGCCCATGATCTCCAGGGCCCGCGAGCCAAAGCGCTTGCGCGTGCTGTCGGGTACGAGCACCACGTCGTTGGGCTGCAGCAAGGGGTCGGCTGCTTTCCGATCCAGGATCTCGGCAAGCGGCACCGTGATCTCCTTGCGGATGGAAGCGTTCGGCTCGACCCGGTAGATGAACGCTTGCTTGCCAGTGAAATCCTTCATGCCGCCGGCAACCGCGATGGCGGTGAGCACGGTGGCATCGCCGGGCTCGTCAATGCGCACCAAGCCGGGTTTCATGACGTTGCCGACTACATAGATCGTCATCATTTCAGGGACCCGCACTTGCTCGCCGCCTTGCAGGGGCAGGTTGCTTGCCGGCGTCAATCCTTGCATCAATTCATGCACATTGACTTGCAGCGTGGGGTTGCCGTCGCGCGAAACCACCACCTCAGGACCGGCATCGGCGGTCAGGCCGCCGGCGCCGGCCAGCGCGTCGAGCAATTTCATCCCCGGGTAGGCCTGCAGCACCAGCGGATGCTGCACCGCTCCCATCACTGCCACCGGATGGCTGCGGTACTCCTGAACGATCACCTGGACGACTGGATCCACCATGACGCTCTCGTGCCGCATGCTTTGCGCGACCAGGGCCTGCAATTGCTCGGGCAGCAGCCCCTGCGCGGGAATGGCCTCGGTGAGGAAGGGTAGTTTCAGCTTTCCATCGGCAGAGAGGCGCAGGGTAGTCTCCAGTTGCGGCGCGCCGTAGACTTGCACCCGCACCAGGTCATTGGCGCCCAGCGGGAGTGCAGGCAGATTGGCGCCGACCGCGGGATTGGGGGTTGGCGGTGCCGGCACCGTCTGCTGCGCCACCGCGCCGACGCCGACGAGCAGTGCCGCCAGGCCTATGCAAAAGTATTGTTGGAACGCTTGCCGCATGAATGTTTATCTCCTCTGTGCTGCGCCGGCGGCCGCGGCCAGCGGCGTCCGGACGTGAAAATATTCGTCCAGCACCGGCAAGAGGCGGTCCATCGTGGCCGTACCTCCGACGGTGATTCGGACATGGCCCTGCTGTCCGAATTGAGCACTGCGGTCGCGTACAAGGATGCGATGCGATTCCAGCCAGCCCAACAGATCGCTGCTCTGATCCCAGCGTAGCAGGACGAAATTAGCAAGGGAAGGATAGGTAGCCACGCCATAGCGCGCTAACAGCCCCAGCAGGCGGTCGCGTCCTGCGTTCACTTCGCCGACGTGAGCCCACATCGCGTCCACCTCATCGAGGGCAGCCGAGGCCGCCACCTTCGCCAGTTCAGTCACGTGCTTGGGGTTCAGGGCTCGCTGCAGCAGGCCGATCGTCTGGGCGTTGCCGATAAGGTACCCGAGCCGCAGGCCCGCGAGGCCGAAGGCTTTGGAAAACGAGCGGCTGACGATCAGTTCGGGATTGTCGCGCATCAGCCCAAGCGCGGTGACGCCGTGGAATTCGTAGTAGGCCTCATCGACCAACAGCACCGCCGAGTTCCGACGGCAGATCCCCGCCACCGCGGAAAGGGGGCCGAGTCCGAGCCCATAGCCGATTGGGTTGTTGGGATTGCAGAGGTAGACCAGCCTGGGGGTGTGTTGGCGCACCACCTGCTCAAACTCATGCAATGGAAACGCTTGGTCGCCCAGAAAGCGGAAGTGCTCGATGCGCGCACCGCGCTGTTCCACCGTTGCGCGGAACTGGTCGTAGCTCGGCACCAACTGGAGCACCACATCGCGAGGCCGGAGGAAGGCGGTGGCGACGGCCTCGGCGCCGGCGTCGGATCCGTGCGCAAGCACCACATTGTCGTGCTCGACGTTGGCATACGCGGCAATTTTCCGCTGTAAGCGCTCCGACTCCACGGCCGGATACCAGCAAACCAGGTTTTCGCGCTGGAGCGCAGCCTGCAGCGCGGGCAGCACTCCCGGGCAGGGCACGCGATCCGCTTCGTTCCAGTCGAGTTTGAGCACCTCCAATTGTTGGCCTTCCCAATCCCAGGCCAAGCGCGAGGTCACGACATAAGCCGGGTGCTCCTCCACCGTGGGCGTTCCCGGGCGTCGCACCACGGTCGGAATCTTGCCGTCGCGATTGGCGAGAAAATTCGTCGTGGGCGAGATGGTTATTTCCACGTCCGCGCCGCAGCGCAGCGCCATCGCCTGGCGCAGGCGGTTCAGCACTTGGGGGATGCCGCTGGCATCGGGGCGCAGGCCCACGCGCACATCCACCGATTGCAGTCCGTATTGAACGATTTGGAAGCGGGTCACTTCCGGGCAGTCGCGAAACACGCTGTAAAAGTTCACCGAAGGGAGGCGGCGTCCGGAGGGGGTCAGCAGGCATTCATCCTTGCGCCCGGCGATCGCGAGGATGCGCGGCAGCGAGCGTCCGCAGGCACATGGGCGCATTTCCGGATCGAGCACCACCACGTCCCCGGTATCGTAGCGAATGAACGGCATCACGGGGTTATGGAAGCTGGTGGAGATCAAGCGGCGTTCGTGCTCGCCCAGATCGGGCGCAGGAAGTAATTCGGAGAAGCCGAATTCGGGGAATTCGTGCAGGCCCTGATGCGCTTCGCACTCCGCGAAGATGGAGGCCGGCTCGGCCATGCCGTACCAGTCAAACAGGCGGTTCCCGAACGTGCGCTCGATCGCGGCGCGCTCGCTAGGCAACAGCGTTTCGGAGCCGAAGATCAGTCCGCGCAGGCTGCGGAACTGATCGCGGTAGGGAAAGGCATAATCGGAAAAGCTGGCAAGCGCCGAGGGATAGCCGCGCAAAAACCAAGGATCGAACTTCAGGATCTTCTCGATATACAAATTGGCGTTGGCCGGGGTGAGATGATAAGCGGAAAGGAAGAGCGTGTTTTGGCTGCGGTCCAGCCGCCACAGCGGGCTAGCATCGCTGGCCGGCACGTAGCTGCGCAGCGCAGCCACGCGCGCACCCAAGCGATAGCCTGCCCAACCCCGCAGCCGGAGTTGGCATGCGAACGTCATGGCCAGGTGGCAGGAGTTCAGGCGCAAGCGCAGCGGCTCGCCGGTGGTGCCGCTGGTGGCGGCTTCATAGGAGCCGGCGGAGAAATTCGGGTTCAGCATCGAGTCGAAATGTTGTCGCGCTTCCGTTTTGGTGAGCAGCGGCAGCGCGCCCATGTCTTCGGGCCGCCGCAGGTCGCGGGGATCGAAGCCGGCCGCACGGAAGCGCTCGCGGTACCAGGGTGAACCCGCCTGGGCGCGCACCAGGGTGCGGCGCAGCAGGCGCATCGCCAAAGCTTCGCGCCGCTCCGGCGGCCAACGCTCAGACGGCGCGAGCATGCGGCGCCAGGTCCAGTAGCCGTGCGCGTGTGCGCTGCTGCGGCGCAGCCGTGAAAGCTTAGCCGCCATATTTTGACTCCAGATCGAGACGCGGCTGCGGCCAATAATTGCGGAACGCCGCATAGGCCTGCCAAGCGAACGGCCGAACCCAGGCCGGCACCGGGGCCAGGCGCCGCGCCCAGGGCGAGTGGTCCAAATATTGGCGTCCGCCGGCGCCGGGGACCTGTTTGGCGCCCAGCAAGCGGTAGGTGCGCTCGCCGCGGAACAATGCCCGTACATGCTGTTCGGCGGTGCCGTCGGCGCCGGCGATCACCACACGGGCCTGCCCCACGTCGCCAGCGTAATGGGCGTCGCTTCCGGCCCAGGGGCGCACCGCGGCCGGCAGCAGGCCGCGCACATGCAGATTCATTTCTCTTCCGCACTTGGGGTTGAAGATTTCCACCGCGTCGGGGCAAAGCTCGGCCGCGGCCGGTTGGCGGGCCCAAGCCCCGTCGCGGGCGCGCAGCGGATGCGGCACCACCGCCAATCCGCCCTGGGCGCGGATTTCGTCCAAGGCCTCGGGCAGGGTGCGCGCGCTCAACGCCTCGCGCAGAAGCAGCCCGATGACGTGCGAGCCGTCGGCCAGGGTCAGTTCCTCCCCCACTAGGATGCGTGGGCCGGGCTGCCGGGCGAAGATGCGCTGGAACTCCAAGGCCCCCGCAATGGTGTCATGATCGGTGATTGCGACTGCATCCACGCCAGACCGGCGGCAGGCCAGGCGCAATGCCCCGGGGGTGATGTGCCCGTCGGGGGAATGCAGGGTGTGGCAATGGCTTTCGAGCACTAGCACGCAGGACTACTCCAGGTCCTCATTCCCGTTCTCGTCCCCAGAGCCGTAGTAGCTGCTGTAATTCCTGTAGTAGCCGTAGTACTGATTCAGGCTTGCGCGGACATTATTCAGCACCACGCCCAGCACATTCGCGCGCACCGCGCGCAATTGGTGGATCGCGTTGCGAACATACTCCGCCGGGGTCTCGCCTGCGTGGACCACCACCATCACAGCGTCCACGGACGATCCGATGATCATACTGTCGGCGAAGCCTAGCGAGGGAGGACAATCGAAGATCAGCAGCTCGAAGCGTGATTTCAACTCCTCCACCAAGCTGCCGAAATGGGCGCCAAGCAACTCGACGCTGTTGCCGATTGGTGGTCCGGCAGCAATGACGCGCAGCGCGCCGGGTCCAGCCGACAGCAGCACGTCGTTTAGGCTGGCCCGCCCCGAGAGATAGTTGCTCAGTCCGCGGCGGCCGTCGAGCCCGAGCGCGCGGTGGACCGAAGGGCGCCGAAAATCGAGATCCACCAGCACCGTGGGCACACCGTTCATCGCAGAAGCGCAGGCCATCGCCACCGAGGTGGTGCTCTTGCCTTCGCGCGGCAGCGCGCTGGTGAACGCCAGGCTGCGCAAGCGCGAATGGGCGCTCAGCAGCACCGAGGTGCGCATGCTGGCCACGGCTTCGGCATACGCGGATTTGCGACCTTCGGGGGGGCTTTCAACGCGCAATGCCAGCACTTCCGATTCTTGCGCCCGCGGCAGGGAGCCCAACAGGTGTTCGCCCACGCGCAGCTCCACTGACCGCGGATCGCTCAAGGTGCGGTCATGAATGCTGCCATAGAGCGCCACCAACACCCCAGCCAGCAGCGCCATTAGCGCGCTCAGGGTCGCGACCAAGCCTACGCGCGGTGCCGAGGGCTCCAGATTGGGCCGGGCCGTTGCCACGACGCGGAGCGCGTCGGAATGGTAGCCAGCGGTGACGTCGGCGTCGGCGATGCGCTGGAGCAACTGGTTGTAGAGCTTGCTCTGCGTGTCGGCCTGCTGCTGCAAGGCGTTATACTGCGCCGCTTTGGCATTGAAGGCCTCTACCGCCGCTTTCTGCTGATCAAACGCCACCTGCGCCAACCGGGTTTCGGTCGTCTGTGCCTCGAATTCCGCCTGCAGGCGGCGCTGAATTTCAGAGCTGGCGGCCTGCAGCGTGGCTTGTACCTGCTGCAGTTGCCGCTGCGCGTCGCGGTATACGAAGCTGCCGGGGCCGTATTCGGCGCTCACGAGGGCAAACTTCACTTGCTGTTGGTGCAGGGCATCCAGCAGGGGCTTGAGTTCCTGGCCCTGATCGGCGCCGAGCAGGGCCTGGAGCTCGCCGGACTGGGCGAGGGTCAACTGACTCTGGTCGTGGCGCAGCGCTTCGTTTTGCTTGTCCAAATCGGTCGCCGCAGTGGACAATCGCTGATTGAGCAGGTTGAAGCGATCGGTGGGGCTGACCACATCGTTGTCGGTCTCGAAACGGGTCAAATCGAGTTGACTTCGCTCCATGCTGGCGCGGAGGTCGTTTGCTTGGGCCGTTAGATAACGGGAAGATGCTAGAAGCGCCTGCGAGCGGGTGGCGTACTCGTGGGCGATCAGCGCCTCGCCCAACGCATTCGCCACTTGTGCCGAGAGTTCCGGCGAGCGCGAAGTGAAGCCAATGTCGAGCAGGTAGGTGTCGGGGGGCCGAGTCACGGAAAGATAATTGCGCACGGCGTCCAGCAGTTTTTCGCTCACTCCGCTGACCGTGTCGGCGGGATTGGCGCCGGGACGGTAATTGAGCGCGTCCTGGTGGTCGAGATGAAGCTGAAGCACCACGGGTATCAGGACCGCATCGCTGCGCGCCTCCTCAATTTCAGTGGCGATCAAGGTACTTGCATCCACCTGCAATGGAGTCGCCGCATTGTCCACCGCCGAGCCGCCTTGGTTGGGGTCCAGGCGCACCAGGGCATGCGCCTGGTACTGTTTGGGTTGGCGCAGCTCATACAGCCCGACAAGCACGCCGACCAGGAGCGTTAATACGCCAATGCGCCAGCCGTGGTGCCTGAGTGCGTTGAGGTACTCGCGCAAGGGGGTGCCGGGCCCGTGGGCATCCTGCTGCGGGAAAAGCGGCGCGGGCAGAGTATCGCCGACCGGGCGAGGAGGACTCCATTCCAAGCTGGTTTCAGAAGGTTGCGGTGAGGTGGACATAAAGCGCATTCAGGCGGAAACGACGCGGCCCTGAGACCAAGGCCATGGAGCATTTGCGGACAGCAAACCGGCAATGAGTGCAAACATTAGTGCCAAGACGGGAATATGGAACGGAAACTCGAGTCCTGCATGCGCGGCGCACCCTGCCAGCGCCACCAAGCATGTCCATTGTAATGGTTTGGTCGGTCGTCCCCAAGCGCGAATGCAGCAGAGGGCAGCGGCAGTTGCCGCCAGCGCGCCGATCGTCCCCATCTCGGCAAGCCATTGCGCATAATCGCAGTGCGCGTAGGCGAGGATGGCATTGCTGTGGGCGAATTGCGGGTATTTGATGGCAAATGTGCCCAGGCCGAACCCGAGCCACGGGCGCGCTCCGGCCATGGAGAGCGCCGAGGCGATGAAGCTGAAGCGCTCGACCAGGGAAGGTCCGGGATTGTGCATGCGGTACACCAACGCGCTTGGCCGGGAGGCGATAACGACCGCGGAGGTGAGCAACGCCACCATCCCGCCCGTTGTCCAGCGCCGGTGGGTGTTCGCCAACTCGCGGGAATGGCGGCTAAGACGGCTCTGCGGCGAGGGTTGGGCCCAGCGCAGATGCAGCCCCAGCATGGCAGCCAGTTCCACCGTGCAAACCATCCCGCCTCCGAGCGATCCGGAGACCGCCACGCTGGCGAGGGCCAAACCCGCAAGCGCGCACCAAAGGAGGCTTTGCTCGAAGCGACGCGCGCGTGAGCCCAGCATCAACGCGAAGGGAACGGTCAACTCGATAAATACGGCGAAATCATCGCGGTTCACGAAAGGCCCCATGGGCGTGGCCACGGAAACAGGGAAATAGCCGAACACGCGCTGCGGCGTCCATGCCAATTGCGCCAAGGCTTCAAGCGCGAGCAGGCCGGCGGTGATTGCGAGCAGCCGCGGCCCCCAGTGCAGCAGGACGCGGTTGCCGCGGCCAGCGTCGCGCACCAGCCAGAATGCAGCCGCCGCCGCCAGGAGCTGCAGCCACCCCGCCTCGCTGGATGCGGGGTTGACCGATATCCCGGTCGCGATCTGTGCCAGCGGCAGCAGCAGGCACACCAACAAGGAGGCATCGACCCAGCGCCATCGTGACTGCAGCAGTCGCACGCCGCCGACCGCCAAGTTGACCAACAGTGCCAGATACAGGACCGCATAGGCGGGCAAGGCACTGTTGGGGTAGACCCCGCCGAACGCCAACACCAGCGTCAGTGCAATCGCGCCGACGCTGATAAGGCCGGCGCGCTGGCACCATCTCCGCAGGCGCGGATGGGCGGGAATCGGCGCGAAGATCGGCGTCGCGCTGCGCGGCGTCGGTGGTTCGCTTGCGATCAGCCCGTTCATGGGTTCGCTGTTCCTGCGCAAACAGGCGCATCCACGCCTGGCGACTCGGACTGCAGCGCTACTCCGGTGAGAAGCACGGTCCCTTGCAGCAAATTTTGGCCCAAGGGTCGCTGATATACGAGCTGCAAGTCGTACGCGCGGTTGGGATCGGACCCGGTTTGGAATGCGGCCGTCAACGGATTGAACCCGGCGGCAGCGGGTAGGTCCAGCTGCGCACATACGGCGGTCCCTTGCAGGACGCGCAGCGATACGCCGGTCTCCGGCCCGGCGCCGCGGCGCGATGCGAGGGCAGATAGGAGGTACCGGTGCGCAGGCAACAGCAGCAGCCGTTGACGCGCCAATTGAACATTCGCCGGTTCGACGCCGCTGAATTCGATTGCCAAGGCCCGCGGGAAACTCAAGGCTCCGCTGCGGGCGGGCGACTCCAATGCTTGGCCGAAGACCCGCGGCCCGCAATCGGTGCATGTCTGCCATGCCAATGGCGAGGGGCTGTCGAGATGCTCGAAGCCGCCATCGGTAATGGCATCATTATTGCTCGAGGGGCCTTCGTAGGCGGCCATCAGCGACTTATCGCGCAGCTCCCCCCAGAGGTCGCGCGCCGCGGCGCGCTCACCGTCTGCCAGCAAAGTTGCCAGGTAGGATTGTCCTAGCGGTGCCAAGATCGCGGGGCCAGGGCGGTGGGACGCGGCCAGCAACTGGCGCCAAGCGGCGCCGGCAGCATCCCACCATTGCCGATCGAGGGAGTAGGTCAGCAGGGTGGACCAAAGGAGTTCGCGCTGGCGATCGTCCGGGGCCAGCCGCGCCGCCTGCTGGACCACAACCAACAGCTGCATGCGGTGGGCCTCGCCGGCGACGCTCGCGCATTGATCGAGCGCGCGCTCCTCTTCGAAATCCTTGGCTAAGGCCATTGCGCGCGCAGAGGCTCGCCAGAATCCATCGAGCTGCCCGCTGAGCAGCAGTAAATTGGCATACTGCCATTGGGCATCAAAGGTGCGGGCCACCGCGGTCATGCGCTCCATGCTGACGCGCGCCAGCTGGGGCTGGTCCAATTGCCATTGCAGACCGGCAAGTTCGGACCAGGCGCGCCAATCATCGGGGACCAACGCAACCGCACGTGCGGCGCTGGATTCGGCTTGGCCAAACTGCAGGCGCTCCTTTTCCGCAGCCGTTAAAGCCAGCCAACCGGACTCCTGACCAGGCCAAATCCGAACCGCCGACTCATAATCGCCGTGACGCATGGCCCAAGCGAAACGTTCTTGTTGCGCCAGCAGAGCGAAGCCCCAACACAACATGCCCGTGGCAAGCAGCCAGCCGACCAAATTCAGACCGCGAGTCAACATCGCTGCGCAGCAGGCTGGAAGCGGACTGCACTGCGCGTCGCGACCGCTCCCCAAGGCTTGTTTGGCGCCGTCCCCGCAGGGCAGATCGGGGCGGCTTCAGTGAGGCGCGGGGCGACTGGCCAGCGGGGGGCGCAGGTGCGAAGCCGCGTCAAAGCGGCGCGAGCCGCATCACAAGAACGTTGTTTGCTGCACGAATTGGATTGTTCCCGGCGCCTGCGACGCATGATGACCGATCGCCAATACGGCAATCGGCAATACCGATCAGCAGGTACTTCGGCCTGCGGAAGACCTACCGATACCTCCATGCATCTGCCTCCACGCATCCTCCCATGACAACACCCGCCGAACTGAGTCAGCGCGCAATTGTGGTTGCGAGCATACGCTAACCTCGGTTCGCGATGCAAGCCCCATCGCCGCTAAATGCCTGTTCGCGCCGGCAACGGCTAAAATGAAAGCGGCCCATGCATATTCTCGTCGCCGGCGGGGCTGGCTACATCGGCAGCGTGATGACCGAGGCGCTTCTCGCCCGTGGCCACGCCGTCGTCGTCTATGACAACCTCAGCCATGGCTACCGCGACGCGGTGCCGGCAGGCGCTTCCTTCGTCGAAGGCGATGTCGCCGACCAGGCCAAGCTGGAGCGCGTGTTGCGTGAGCACGGCATCGAGGGCGTCATC
>Ga0134126_10001093_pt1 | contig 34363 bp, 21 predicted proteins | sample KB31752_FD_96881 | JGI IMG/M metagenome (GOLD analysis project Ga0134126, IMG submission 96881) | Terrestrial soil microbial communities with excess Nitrogen fertilizer from Kellogg Biological Station, Michigan, USA - KB3-175-2 | ecosystem: Environmental > Terrestrial > Soil > Unclassified ...
AAGTGAGAGTAGTGGATCAGTTTGGATTGCCAGCCAACGATTAGAGACAAAATCAGAACTGGGAGCGCAGCGACCAGCCAAAGACTCAACGCTGATGGTCTTCATTTGAAACGCACTTTTCTTTAGATGTTTCTTGAGTGTCGGGCTGGTCGCTGCGCTCCCAGTTCTGATTTCGTCTTAGCGATTCGGTCTACGCCTCGGCAAAGTTCGAGAACCGGAGCAAACCTTTCAAACTGAACCACTTCCCAAGTGAGGGATCCTTTGCAACCCCATCTAACTCACTCAACTTTGAACTCTACTCTCCAGCGAGAAGAAGAAAAACTGCTCGCCTGCATTCACTGCGGCCTGTGCCTGGAAGCTTGTCCTACCTACGTAATCACCGGCGATGAAAACGACGGACCGCGCGGCCGGCTCTACCTGATGCGCGCTGTCGGTGAAGGCCGGCTCGCGAGCGACTCGCCCGCATTCGAGCGACACATCGATCGTTGTCTGGGTTGTCGTGCCTGTGAGCAGGTCTGTCCAGCGGGAGTCGAGTATGGCCAGCTCCTGGAAGCAGCGCGGGGAGAACTTTTCCAGTCTGGCCCCAAGCGAGGATTTAGTTATGCAGTGTTGCGTCTGGTTCTCAAGCACGTCTGGCTGCAGCCTGTACGCCTGAAGTTTGCATTTGCAGCAGCGCGTTTGTTTCGCGATACCGGTTTGCCCGGAGCCATGCGGAAGTCCGGTCTGGCGAAGCTTCTTTCACGACGGCTGCAGTTCGCCCTGGCATTGCTCGAAAGCTCAACGCCCAAAATCAAGACAGAGCACGGAAATGCGGAGCTGAAAAAGGCAGCAGCCGTGAACTCCACCGATACAATGCTCTTCACCGGCTGCGTTGGCGAAGGACTCTTCTCGCGCGTGAACCGGGCAACCGCGCGGGTGCTTCAGGTGAACGGTTTTACCGTGCAAACTCCTTCGGCCCAGGTCTGTTGCGGGGCGTTACATGCACACGCAGGCGATCTCGAAGGTGCACGAACGTTAGCCCGCCGTAACATCGCGGCCTTTGCAGGAGAAGCGGATTATCAAACGGCACCGATTATTACCAACGCCGGCGGGTGCGGTGCGATGCTGGCTTCCTACGCACACCTGCTCTCTCAAGATACTGCCTTCGCCGAACGCGCGCGCAGCTTCAGCGGCCGCGTTCGCGACATTAGTCAACAATTGGAAACCGTAGAAATAAAGAGTGGAGGCGTTACTAACGACTCTGTAACCTACGACGCCTCATGTCATTTGCTGTACGGACAGCACGCGGGTGAAGCGCCGTTAAAGATGCTGGATGCGGTTGCCAAACTGAATTTTGTGAAACTGGAAGGATCTGAACGATGTTGTGGCGGCGCCGGCATTTACAATCTCCTGGAGCCGGATTTGTCTGCGCGCGTGTTGGCGGAAAAGCTCGCTAACATTCAAGCCACTCAGGCGCAGGTGCTGGCAACCGGCAATCCCGGCTGCCAAATGCAAATAGGCGCCGGCGCGTTGCTGGCCGGAATGGATTTAATGGTCTGTCACCCGGTAGAACTGCTGGACGAGGCGTACGCAAAGGCCGGAATGTATGAGAAAGAAGTGATGCCTAATGAGTGATGAGTCCACGGTCATAGCTAACACTCATCACTTCTTTTCGAAGACAATTTTTCCACCTACTAAGGTCAAAACAACTTGACCATCTCTGTCGAGTGCAACGAGATCAGCTCGCTTCCCTTCCTCAATCGAGCCACACTCCTGTTCAATTCCTAACAACCGCGCGGGATTGGTGGCAGCCATCTTTGCAACCTCAACCTCGGAAGCACCGAGCGAAAGCATCATGCGCACGGCATCAAGCATTGTGATCACGGAGCCGGCAATCGAACCCCGCGCATTGGCGGTGCGGCCATCCTTAACGGTTATGATCTCTCCCCAAATCTCAAAATCACCATCGCCCATTCCCGCGGCTGCCACTGCGTCACTGATCAGGGACAAGCGATCGGAACTCTTGAGCTTCAGCAACAGCCGCAGCATTTCCCGATCGAGGTGAACGCCATCGGCGATGAAGTCGCAGGTTACTCCATCGCGAGCGAGTCCCCAGCCGATAGGTCCCGGCGCCCGATGATGCAGGGGCGTCATCGCGTTCATGAAGTGGGTCATATGACGCGCGCCAGCGGCCAGCGCCTGGTCGAGAACTTCGAAGTCAGCCCGCGTATGCCCCAGGGAAACAATCCAACCGCGGCGGCTTAACTCCCGCACCAATTCGACGCCCCCGGCGATCTCCGGCGCCATAGTAGTCATATGTTTGGCCCGCTCGTCGCTGAGCATTGGCAGATCGTCTAAATCGCCCGGGCCGGAAAACGATCTAAAGAATTCAACATGCAACGCGCCACACTGGACGGAATTTACAAAAGGTCCTTCATAGTGGACGCCGAGAATGCGCGCGCCGGTGGTGAGCTTTGTAGCGTCGTCGATTGATTTGATCCCTCGCGCGTATTCGGCGGCAGAACCCGGCACCAGCGTCGGCAGCCAACCGGTCACGCCACACGTCGCCAGGAAATATGAAACTCGATTCAGGTCTGCCGCCGAGGCTACCATCGTATCAACACCAACGGCGCCATGAATATGCACATCAATGAAGCCGGGGAACAACGTCAGGCCGGAGAGATCATATTCCAGCAACCCCTTTGGGGTGGCTTCCTGGGAGGTTCGCACGATAACTGCGCCGTCGATCAGCAGTGTACCCCGTTCGATTATTTCATTCTGGAAAACAATTCGGGCGTCGCGAAGCAGTAGCTGTTTTTCTGGGGAGCCATTCATGCGGTCATTAAAACAGCATTTACCGGCACAACCAAACGCACGAATGCCCGCGTTGCTTTCGCGCTGCGGGCATCGGGTAAGACCAAAACAAAATTCGTCAGGCTAGAAGATAAACTTCGCGCCTAACTGAATTGTGCGTGGGTCGCGCACTGCCGTGACCTGACCGAAGTTTGCGGCAGTGACGTTGGTACTGAGCGTCCTGAAATTGGTGTGGTTGAAAATGTTAAAGGCCTCACCGCGAAGTTGCAGACGCATCGTTTCCCCAAAGCGAATGTTCTTGGTCATGGTGAAGTCGAACCTCTGTGTCGGCGGTCCCTGGACCACACCGCGGCCGGCCGTGCCGGGAATATTTGCAATTGGATTTGTAACTGGATTAGCTAGAGCCGGGTTTGTCTGAAAACAAGCGATGTTGAACCATTGCTGCAGTGTCTGCGGAGCATTGACATTTGGATCGCAGAGCAAGTTAGGACGATTACCTGCGATCGCCGCTGGATTATTGCCAAGACCAGCCGCGTCAAAGCTTGACGTGGTGACTGTGAAAGGCAAGCCGCTGTTGAGTGTCACAATGCCGGAGGCTTGCCAGCCGCCAAGAAGTTTCCCCGCTATATCATTTTGCTCTTTAAAGAAAGGCAATTCATAGATGTAGTTCATCGTAAAGACATGACGCCGGTCGAGCGTCGCCCGGCTATATTCGCTGGAAATGTCAAAAGTGTTCTGGGGAGCATTGGAACGATCGTTTTGACTGTCAGTAAGGTTCTTGGACCACGTGTAGGCCGCGCTCACCTGCGACGAACCGCCAAAGCGACGCTGCAAATACAGCTGTAGGCTGTGATAGTTCGAGTTGTAGCGCGGTTGCAACATGGTGATCGAGCGATAGCCGCGATAGGGACGAAGCTGGTCGAGAATCGCATTGTCCGTAAAGGGGTTTTGGCCAGCCACTATGTTCGTATTTCCCTGGGCAGCGGTGGTGGCGCTATTGCGAAATGCGTAACCAGGGTTCTGACATCTCACCAGGGTCACCCCCGGGGTTGCCGTAGTGTTGTTGCCGGGAGCGCACATTGAATTCAGCGCCAAGCCCGGCGGCAGGTCGTTAATTTCCGTAACGCCAACCAGGTGTGTTCCCTTCGAGCCATAGTAACCAACTGTAAAGACCGTCTTGTTATTCAACTGGTGCTGAATATCCAGCGACCAATGTTGCATGTATGGAGTCTTCCAATCCGTGTCCATGCCGCGAATCGGTCCCGGGCTCAACAAGGGAGGATTAGCGGAGCTTCCCGCCGGGTTGTCGAGGCGCGTGTTGCTGATCGTAAAGTTCTGCTGGTACGGAGGATTGACGCCGATGATTTGTTCCGCAAAGCCGACGAGAAACTGTTCGTGATAGATGCCGTAACCCATGCGGACCGAAGTGGTGCCCTTCTTAAAAGGATCCCAGGCCAGACCCACGCGGGGTGCAAAATCGTGGTTCGGGGTTTTCGCAATCTCGTCGCCAAAAGGTGAAACTCCTGGAGTGCAGTTGGCGGCGTTTTGCACATTCTGGGAATTCACAAACATGCCGTTGCAAAAATTGCCGCTCCCGGCGATGCGGTTGCCGGCTCCGGTTATCAATGGCGCACTGGCTGCGGAGTAAAGCGCCGGATCGAAATTGGAGAGTCGTCCATTGCGATCATTTGGTTGTCCAAAACGCGAATAACGCACGCCGTAATACAAAGTCAAATTAGGTCTGAAGCGCCACTCGTCCTGAGCGTAGGATTCAATGTTGGCCTGGATCAGATTGGCCGTGTAATCAAACCTGCCTTGCACGAAAGTGGAGGCGTTCCCCACCAGGAAGTTGGCCCAGCGCTGCACGTTCTGGGCGGTTGCCAGCGTTACTCCGGGCGGTAGACTCTGACCAGCTCCGGTGCCTACGTTTGCCGGGAGACCGGCCGAAAAGGCAGTGAATATGCCTTGATTGGCTCCCGTAGCATCGCCCACGAGAGCATTCTCATTCTTGCGATACTTGGAGTAGGCGCCGCCAAGCTTCAAAGTGTGACTGCCGTTGACGATGAGTGTCAGATTGCTGCCAAAGAGATTCTTGTTGGAGAAGTTGTCGTACGGTCCAAAGCCAATCAGGCCGCCGTTAATCCCATTCGTGGCGCTGCCAAAACCGTTACCAAAGACCGAAGTAATGCGGTCACGAGTGTTGGCAAAAGGCAAGGTCACCGGATTGGAAGAATTCGCCAACGCCAATAAGCCGACGTTTTTACTTAGAATCGCTCCATAGGAATGTGCATAGCGTGCTTCGAGGATCGCGCTCGGGCTAATAGTGAACGTAGTCTGAAATGTGTGTGCCTTGCCAGGAGAGTCTGTTTCAGTGGTTGCCACACCCGGCAGGCTGCCGCCGCTCGAGAACAACGAGTTGGCATCCAGGGTCGGGATCTTGTCATTTTCATAACGATAGAAAGCTGACCAGCGGTCACTAAAAGTATGATCGATCTTGAGAATCTCCTGACGGAAGTTCGACGTGTTAATTGCTGACCCATTCAGGGTGAAGTTGGGTGCATTGGGCAACGGCAGGTGGTTGTAAATCTGGTTGAGGTAAGCAAGAGCGGCTGGATTGTAAGCGGCCGCCGGAAGCGCCGACCCACGCGGTAGAATGTTTGCGCCGGTGCAGGTTGCGCCGACAATATCATTGCGATTGATACAAACATCGACCGGAAAAATCCCCTGCCTCAGGGCCGCGTCGGGAACCGTTGCGCTCAAGCTCGGGTAGCGAATGTCGCGGCGTTGCTCTTCGGAGAAGAAGAAGAAGGTTCGCTTCAACCTGGTGAACATGCTGCCGTTGCCGACGCCGAAATTGGGTATGTAGATTGGGCCGCCAACCGTGCCCCCGAAGTTGTTATACCGGAACGGGCCTCGTTTGGCCTTGCCATTTGAATCTCGGCCGAAAGTCGGATTGACGAGCGAGTTGGTTATGAAGTCATTCGCGTTGAGCCGTTCATTGCGCACAAACTCGAACAGCGAACCGTGAAAGCTATCGCCACCTGAGCGAGTTATGATGTTGACCTGACCGCCACCGCTGTTTCCCGATTCCGCGGGATAGAGGCTGCGTAAGACTCTGAATTCTCCGATTGAGTCAATGCTGGGATACGCCTGAATGGTCAGGTTTGATCCGCGGTCAGTAATATCGGCACCGTCAACGAGGAAGGTGTTGGAACTACTGCGGGCGCCGTTGACCGAGATGTTAACTGTATTGGCCTGACCCGCGGGGTTGGTGGTACCCACGTATACCTGGTCTGCGAGATCGTTTGTAACGCCGGGCGCCAGCGTAACCAACTGCACAAAGTTTCTATTATTGACCGAGAGCTCGCGAACTTGATCTCCGTTGATGACCGTCGATGCCGTTGGTGTAGTGAGCTCAACCGTCACTTGATCGGCGGCGACCGTCACAACCTCAGCAATATTTCCTGCCTCCAGAGCGACGTCCACCGCGCGGCGCTGGTTTACATCGAGCTTCAGACCAGTCTGCAGCGATTTCTTGAAGCCAGGCGCTTCGACAGTCAGTGAGTAGTTGCCGGAGGGTAGCTGCGGGGCGGAAAACTCACCTTCATCGCCTGTAGTTATCGTGCGTACCACCAGACCCTTGTCGTCGTCGGTGATGGTCACGGTTGCGCCTTTTACTGCCGCACCGGAACTGTCCTTAACGGTACCAACAATGTTGCCCGTAATCTCCTGCGACAACGCTGTCGCGCTGAGACTAAACAAGAGCGCGATAGCCAATACTAGAATCCGGGGGCTAATAGCAAAATTCTGCGTCATGGGGATGGTCCTCTTTCGTTTTTTAGCGATGCTGGAAGCTGAAGTGTTTTAATTGCCCGATGGAGAAGTAAGTTATACACCGCCGTAGGCACATGGAACAAGAAATTTTGTCGCACCACGACTGCAAGTTTTCCGGTTTCGCCCGGCTGCATTTAATCGCTCACAGCGTTCGTATTCAAATACCGCAGAGACAAGCCGAACCACGATGACATTGAGCGAAAGTTCAGCTGTTGCGCTCACCGGCGACGGCAGCTTGGCGCAAATCGAAAGAGCCAGTCTCTTTCGATCTGAATTGTTTATTATTGGCGTCGAAGGAAAACCAAACGCCCCGCAGTCTACTGAAACGGCCGCTATTATACGTGGTTCAGCCAACAAGGAAAACTAAAGATTCTTATTGTTGGGATAACGTGAACTAATAGCATCAGTCATACTTTTCAAGCCCGCAGCACCGAAGAACGACTCAGCCGCAGACTTTCTTCGCGGCCACTGAAAAAGCGAAGGCCCGATCCAAAGTTGGATTCGGGCCTTACGCTGCCGGTTAAATTCACATCCGTTAGAAGAGGAACCTCACACCGAATCGCACTGTTCGCGGCGTTTGGTACAAGAACGGCTGCTTGTAACGTATGTCGCTTCGGTCTGCCTGCGAAGCTATTCGATTGAGAATAGGTTGCAGCAAAGTGCCTCCGGTGTATCCATTCGCATAGCCGGTGGTAGTATTTGGGAAACCCAATGCCGGACCGTTGACCGGTGCGGAGCTTGGATTGAGTGTCGAGTAGACGCCCGTCACCGTGGCCTGATCAAACAAATTCAGAAAGTTCAGATCGAAAGCCATCGCGAGTTTCTTATCCTGTCCGAACTTGTAGCGATGGGTGAGACTGAAATCAGTCTGAGTATAAACAGGACTACGACCCAGATCACCGCGTCCAAGAAATATCTGTGGCGTCACGGTCGAGGCGCCGTAGATAGTCGATGTTTGCGGAGTACCCGATGTGATGGTCTGGAACGCCGAGAATTCGGTCGAATTACCTCGGGCAGAACCCTTCCAATCCAGGATGTAGGAGCCGAACATGTTGAAGACGTGCGGTCTGTCTGTCTGCAGCCGGCCGTTGTCGGGTACGCCCTTGGCAGTAAACCCGATGAAGGGCAAGTCAAATGCACGGCTCACACCCGGCGAAAGTCGACCGTTAACCAGGTGTGGTTCATCGGAGCTGGCCAATCCGGAGTAGTTACCGTACAAGCGGCTAAAGGTGTAGTTGGCATTGAAGTAGTAATTCTTCGATAACCTTTTCTCGAGTACAAACTCGAGACCGTCGTAGCGACGTTGAGGCCTGGTGGATTTCAGATATCCGAGCGCCTGAAGCGTCGCCAGGTGAAGCCCACTACCGGGATTTCCGATAATGTACGCCTCGCTGCCTTGCGGGTTAACAACACCGGCATCTTCAACTGCCTCATCGACGTTCTTATAGGTATATCGAACTCGGAAAACGTAATCTCTCCTCCATTGCTTCTCAGCACCAACGGTGAACTCAGTTTGTTGAAACGGCTTGAGATTTGGATCCACTGCCCCGCCATTCAAGGCAGAGGCATTAGGATCGTTGGCGTTAACTCTCAAGTTCTTCTGACATCTGCTTCGCGCACCGGTCGTAATAAAACCTGTCGACGGACAAATACTCGGTCCGGTGAAACCGTTCAGGACATTTCCGATATTAAAGGAACCGGCGGTATCGCCGGGGAACAGTTCAAAATAGTCTTCAAGAAAAATGTCGCCTCCAAACAGGCCGCGTGGAAGCTCAAACTTCACCCGATCGAAGAACTTGCCATAGCTCGCGAAAATCTTGGTCGTGCCGTGCCCGGAAACATCGAAAGCGAATCCAAGCCGGGGAGCAATCTTGTCGCCCCAGCCAAAATTTATAGCGCTGGGAAAGCTGTTGAACGAAGGCAGATTCTCTTTCTCGAAACGAACACCTAAGTTCAAGGTCAAACGACTAGTCGGTTGATATTTGTCCTGGAAGAAAACGCCCTGGCTCAGGTTGGATCCGTGGCCGTTGGTACCCTGACGCCGGAACGAAGCAGATCCGACCGCTCCTGGTGTATCGGTTACGCCGCCACCGAGCAGGGTCGATATCGGCGTTCCGTAATTGAAGGAGATACGCCCGTTACTGGTATTTCCCGACTGAACATCGTTGAAAATAGTGAACCGTTGATAGCCGCCCCTGAATTCGTGCTGCCCGCCGGCACTAAATATGTATGCGCCGGAGAAGTCGTACGATTGGCGAACCGAAACGTCTTTTCTGGTAATCGTATTTGCTCCAGTTGTGGTGCAGGGGAAATTGACGTTCGGGGTGCCACAGCTAAAGATTTGAACTTTCTCAGGGACAAAATAGTTACCGAGCTTTTCGTTAAGAAAGCCTCGATTAAAGCGAGCATCAACTATGAGCTTGCTCGTCGGCGTATATACACCGGCCAGGGTAATCAGATTCGAGCTTTGGCGCCCGCCCTGCCTATCGGTAAAAGCGGCTCCGGTCAACACGCCAGTCGAACCGCCATAGTTGGCAGTTGGCACATTGCCAAGACCTATCGCAGAAGAACTCACGTTTGTGAAACTGGTAAGCGGAATGCTTCCCTTGTCGATGACAGGATTCCAAAGGCCGGTTGCGGTAACCCTCAACTTGCTAAAGGGATTTGCATCGATCCGCGCGAACGCATATTCGTACTTCCTGGTTCGATGATACTTTTCGCCGCCGATCAATGTCCGTTGTGGCGAGGGAAGATTTGAATAGTAAGGTGTCTCAACTATCGACTCGAAGATCTGCGGTGTGTAACTGGTGTAGAACCATAGGCGGTCTTTGATAATCCTGCCGCCAAGATTAGCGGTTGGAAAAAGGTTTGTGCCTCCCGCTTTTTTGGGATTGAAATATTCGGCGGTTTGCACGAAATTGTTGTTTGCAACCGAACCCGACGTGAAGCGTGTCAGCAGCGGCCGTTGCTTGCCGTTGAATTTCGGAACTTCAAACTGCAATCCAAACTCCCCGTGAAATTCATTGCCGCCACCGCGAGTAACCACACTCACGACGCCGCCAGTCGCGCCGCCATAAGTTGCTTCGAAACCACTCGACTTGACTTGAACTTCCTGTACGAGTTGAGTCGGAACATTGTAGGTCTCGTTCAGAGTTCCGGTGCGATAGTTAGTTACTTCCTGACCATCAATAACAAAAACGTTTTCGCCTCCCGACGAACCGTCGACCGAAAAGCCTCCCGAGCGGCTTTCTGGGCGCGTGCCCGGCACAGTCTTCAACAGTCCGGTGAAGCCGGTACTCTTCGGTATCAGCTCAATCAGCTGCGCGCTAATCGTGGTTTGAATGGCGTTGTTGGTGGTATCAACCGGCGTCACATCCGAAGCAACAATGTCGACGACTGTCACATTGCTTCCGGGAGTAACAGTCATGGCTAACTGCGTACTCTCGCCAATAGCGACCGTGACGTTTTCGTATCTCGCTTCGCCAAAACCGCTTGCGGCAGTCGTTATCACATCGTAGGTCCCTGGCGGCACCTGCAAGACGCGGAAGAATCCTTCATCGTTAGTAGTAATTGTACGTTTGAAACCAGCACCGATACCGGTGGTCGTCGTACCGCTTGCGGTGGCCTTCGCGTTTGTAATCGTTATAGTCACATTGGGCACAAGCGCGCCAGCAGTGTCTTTAACGGTACCTTCAAGGCTACCAGTTGTCTCTTGTCCGAAAGCAACCGAGCAGGTGGCCAGCACGATGAGCGCGAGCAGAAACGCCCTGGGGGAATTGAACTTATGCATGGGAAGACTCCTTTTTTTAGATGCGACGCAGACTTGATGTACGAAGGCCAGACCTGATCGGCACTGTTTCCTCCGCAAACGAGCGGAAGGTACAAATAGCCGATCGGCAGACCTTGCTGACCCTGAGATCCTGAGTTTTCCTTGGTACGGCGTCGAAGGTAACTAACGCCTCGGTGATTGCTGAAACGGCGGCATTATACGCAGTTTGAGAAATAAGAAAAGCTAAAGATTGTTATTGATGGAATAAGTCTCGCTAATAGCAGATTCTGAGGGAACTCGGCAAAGAATTCAGTTCTCTTTGAAATCTCTATCCTCTCTGTGGTGAAAATTACTTGTAGAGGATTCACCACAGAGAAACAGAAAAGCAGAAAGGAGAGATTAATCTCTTAAGCCGTAGTGCTGGCCATCGATGGCTCAACCGGCAGATACGCTGCACAAACTCCATCAAGAAAACTCCAGAGAGCTTTCGCTGCGTCTCTTGCTGATGCTATTGCTCGCTCCTGATCCGCCGGCGACTGACACTGCTCATCCAGAATCTGCATTTCAACTTGCTGGTGAAGAATATCGATGCTTTCGTGTGCTCGGAAGAATGCCACCGACCGTTCGTTTTCAATTCCGTAAAAGTTCTTCAAACCGGCGCGCTTTGTTTGGGCAACTTCAGGTATCTGCGACTCGTAAGCCAACAGCGCTGCCAGCCCTTCACGATAGTCTGCGCTTTGCGTCAGTGTTTGAAAACTTCTCACTGAATCTTTGGTAGAAGGCAACAATTCAGCAGCCCGAACATCTTCGCGAGTCACTCCCAAGGCTTCCGCAAAACGGAGCCACAATTCCGGATGGTTTTCCTCGCCGCGCTCTTCCTCGATCAGGTTTTCCAGCAACTGTTGCCGAATGGAAATGTCGTCGCAACGCGAATGAACGCCACTGACATACGTCGGGAAAGCACGAACATGCGCATAATACTGCCTGGCATATTCCTGGAGCACTGCCTTGCTGAGCTTGCCCTCGGTCCAGGCTACATAAAACGGATGTTTGAGCATCGAGTATTCCATCACAGCATCACGTAACTTCTCTTCAAACTGAGAATGGCCAGGTTTCGTCGCATTGATCATAAGGTCCTCCGTTTTGTGTAACCGTCAGCTTTTGGAAGCGCGATTATAGCTCAAGAAGTTCAGAGTTCAACCTGCAGTTCTTGCTTGCGAAAGCGGCAAGCTGGGAACTTTTGAGTACGCAGTATTGACAAATACAGAACAGGGGAGCGGTAGCGACCTGGTTCAACTCGGAAAGCGAGTGATGCAGATCACCTGGATATTCTTCACTGTGACTTAATGTTAGGTAGATTGAACCAGGTCGCTACCGCTTCCTGTTCCGTATTTGTCGACCCACAAATTTCTCTTAGAGCAATCGCCGCCGCGAAAGAGCCTGGACTCTATGCTGTGAACCTACTCGTAGATCAGCACGCGCGCCCGGACCTTGCGAAACTCTTCCAAACTATTTCTCCAGGAGCCCACAATATCGCCGGCCGAATCTCCGCGCTTCAATCTCTCCAGCGAATCCGCATTGGCCAGCAACCGCAGGTAACTATCGACCTTCCATTGCAACGGATAAAGTTTGCGCAACGCTACCGCTATCTCCAATCCGCTGGTAACCGGACGAAACCGGTCACGATCGGTAACAATGATGTTTACGCCGCTACACTCTTCACCTTTGAACACCGAAGTGGTCGGTGTAAAGCGAAGTGGAACGAAACGAAGGCCCGCGATTCGTTGACTGTTTAGGTATGACGCGAGTTGTTGCCCGTCAATCCACGGTGCGCCGACTACTTCGAAGGGAGTGTCCGTGCCGCGGCCAACCGAAACGTTGGTAGTCTCAAGCAGGCCGATGCCTGGATATAATGTTGCTTCGTTAAGGCTGCGCATGTTTGGTGAAGGATTCACCCAAAGGAGATTCGTCTCGTCGAGCCACATCGCGCGTCGCCAACCAGCCATTTCAATCACTCTCAGATCGCAGCCTAGCTTACGTTCCTCGTTGAAGAGTTTCGCCAGCTCGCCGATTGTCATTCCATGTCGTACGGGTATTCGGTGATAGGCGATCATCGAAAGCTTGTCGGCGTCTGCGAGTGGGCCTTCCACCTCAAGGCCGCCGATGGGATTAGGACGATCGAGAACGAAGACGGGCAACTTCGCTTTCGGCGCTTCCTCCATCACGTAACCGAGAGTCGACATGTAAGTATAAAAGCGCGTACCGATATCCTGAATGTCGAAGACCAGAGCATCAAGGTCCTTCAGTTGTTCAGGCTGTGGTCTTCTAGTCTCGCCGTACAGCGAATAGATAGGCAGCCCGGTCTGCTCGTCTTTCGAGTCTGAAACTTTCTCATCGGCAAGTCCTCGTATCCCATGCTCAGGTGAAAAGAGAGCGACAAGTTTTACGTTCGGCGCTTTATAAAGAACATCGATAGTTGAACGCCCCGAGCGATCGCGCCCGGTCTGATTCGTCACCAGCCCGATGCGCAGTCCGGCCAATTGTTTGAAGTTGTCACGAGCCAGTACGTCGATTCCGGTTAGGACCTGCGTGGCCGAGTCAATTCCAGCAGCCATCGATTGCGCTTGCTCGCGCGAAGCAGTGAAGCGCGCCAAATCATTAGTCATTTCCGCGTAGTACTCTGATAACTCCTGGCGTGCCCGGCTGGCAACAGCCACATCCGTCACCGCACCGGCGGCAATCGACGCCACTCGACCGCGCAAGGCAGCCACATCTCCCTTGCCGTCCGGATGTACGCGATTGCTTAGAAAGACAACGAACATCTTGCTGGCCGGATCGATCCAAAAAGAAGTGCCCGTAAAACCGGTATGGCCGAATGAACCGAGCGGGAAAAGATCGCCACGATTAGTTGAGAAGCTGCTGTTGATGTCCCATCCCAATCCTCGCGTCCAGCCGTTTTCAGTGACCAACCTCGGGCGGGTCATTTCGGCGACAGTTAACGGAGCGAGAATCCGGACACCTTTGTACTCGCCGCCGTTCAGAATCATCTGACAATAGATAGCGAGATCATCAGCCGTGGAGAAGAGTCCAGCATGACCTGCTACGCCGCCCATGCGATAGGAAGTTGGATCATGAACTTCGCCACGCAGCCACTTGTCGGCGTCTGCCTCAGAATCCTGAGGCTTGTCTCCGAGGTAACTCAGCTGACCCCGTCTTTGCTCGGTCGGCGCAATGCGACTGCTCAGGTTTGCCTGCGGACGGAAACCAGTGTTGCGCATTCCCAAAGGCAGGAAAATATTTTGACGCGCAAACTCGTCTAGGGTCAGACCGCTGACTCGATGAACAACTTCACCGAGCGCAATGTAATTGATGTCGCTGTAAACGAATTTCGCCCCCGGAGGATTCCTGAGCGGCTCCTGGATCAGTCTCTTAATAGCCTGGTCGTAACCACTCCAGCGGTCCTTTAAATCAAAGTCGGGGGCATAACCGGCGCGATGAGTCAGCAGCAGTTCCAGTGTGATGCGTTCCCTGCCCTCGCCTTTAATCTCAGGAATGTAATTCGACAGCGGATCACTTAGCCTTACTTTCCCGCGCTCGACCAGAATCATGATGCTGGTTGCGGTGGCCACTATTTTTGTAAGACTGGCCAGGTCGAAAATTGTGTCTGCCGTCATCGCTTCTCGCGCTGGTTTCAGAGCGCGGGATCCATAGGCCTTTCGCCAAACCACGCCGCCATTCCGCGCCACCAGAACCACCGCGCCGGGGAGGTGATGCTGCTTAATCTCACGCTCAACTTCGACATCGATATTTTGGAGTTTCTGTAAGGAGACAGAAACTCTTGCGGGGTTCGTGTATTTGAGACCGGGCGGCAGTTTGGTTGGAAGCGCCAAACCGGGGACAGTCATCGCCAACAAATAAAGCGCGACCAGATATCTGATGGGACTGACGAAGCGGAATCGAGAGACAGTCGAGAGTAAGTTGGTCAAGTTCGAGATTTGGAAACGCGTGTGCGCACTTAAGGGTGGTTTAGCTTGATTTTCCGTTGCGTCCTTGCCTGACGATATCGATCAAAGCATCAAGTCGACGATCGGTGTGTGTCTGCGACTCTGCAAGCTCAGTTTGAGCTTGAGCAAGTTTGGCAAAACGTTCCTCGTTTTTGATCTGGGCATCGATCATGATTGTGATCTTGTCATCCTGCTGGCGCATCTCGCGACGCGCGCGCAGGCCTGCGCGCACCAGCAACTTCGCAATGCGCTCGAGTCGGTCAAGTCTTTCTTCTGTATTCTTCATTAATTCTTGCATCAAGATAAAACAACAGATGCTTCTTTGTCACTATGACAAAGACGAATATGGAGTGCGCCGGCCTGTCGGCGCTTTGGTCGCTGGCGACCTGGCGCCAGCAGTGTCGCGTCAGGTCGCGACGGACGAGAGCGGTGACAGGTCACCGCACTCCATAACAGGGTCTTTGAGCGTTTATTGCCCGCGCTTCACTTGAATTCCTGTTCCGCGCGGATAAAGCCCCGGCAATGAAATCGGCAACTTGCCTGTGATATCGATTTCTCCAAGCAACGCTCGCGCTGCCGCCTGTTGCAAGCTGGGCATGTCGCCATAGGCAACCACATACGTGCGAAGTTCGGGAAAACTTTGAAGTAAATAAGGATTGCCGAAACTAATCGTGATCAGCGGTAGTTTGCTGCCTATAAAAGCGGATAGTGCCTTCGCGCCTGGTTCAGGCAGACCTACGCTGCGCGCCTGACCGGTTCTCACACGACCATAAAGAGACGCAACGACCAGGTCGGCCCCCTTGGCCCGTTCGAGCGCTTTCTGAACTTCGGCGTCGCTTGAACGATCATCGAGCACAACCGTTTCAACCTTGCGTCCGCATAGACTCGGGTCGCCAGGCAAACTACAGAGCGTTCTTCCAATGGCGCTGGAAAAGGCGTTGGCGATCCACGACCGGTCGTCGCCGTTCGTGATTGCCAGGTTGAAAATGTGTGCGTCGCGCTTTAAAGAATTCAGCGGCACCAGCTTGTCATCGTTGCGAACCAAAGTGATCGCGTGCTCGGCAATTTCTTGCGCCAGCTCCGTGGATTCCCGCCCGGCCACATTCATATCGATCGCTTCGACCGGCGTAATCCTTTCTTTTACCAAACCAAGGTCATACTTTGCTGCCAGCACTTTTCGCGCCGATTGATTGATGCGTTCTTCTTTTAACCGGCCCTTCATTACTGCCTCGCGCACGCCGCGAAGAACTGCATCCGGATCGGCGGGTTTCAGCAGGAGATCCGCGCCTGCTTCCAGCGCGCGCACTGAAGCTTCTTCCTGCGTGAAATAGAGAGTCAAGCCGCTCATGCTCATAGCATCAGTCACGATCAATCCGTCGAAACCTAAATCGCGCCGCAGCATCCCGTTCATCACCGGCGAAAGCGTGGTGGGCATCGTTCCCTTTTCAACCACCACCTCGCCGCCCTCATCTGTATCAATCGGTTTCAACTTGACGTCGCGGGGCAAAGGGACAACTGCCGTGGGATCGATTTGCGGCATGCCTATGTGGCCCGTCATCACCGATCCCACTCCGGCCGCTACCGCGGCACGAAAGGGCACCAACTCGATCGCGTTAAGCCGTTCTCGACTGACATTAATCTCGGGCAGACCGCGATGTGAATCGGTGGCGGTATCGCCGTGCCCGGGAAAATGTTTCGCGGTTGCGATCACGCCGTTGCTTTGCGCGCCTTCGATAAAGGCAGCGACAAAACGTCCCACCGCCGCCGGCTCCTCTCCATAGGACCGCACATTGATAACCGGATTCGCCGCGTTGTTATTCACGTCGGCGACAGGCGCATAGATTTGTTGCACGCCAAGCGCGCGCGCTTCATGCGCAGTCAACGCACCCTGGCGCCGCGCGTAGTCGGGATTTTCAGTCGCACCGACCGCCATGTTCCAGGGCAGGTTCACGGTGTCGTCGAAACGCATGCCCGAGCCTGCTTCCAAATCCGAGGAAATTAGCAACGGATAGCGCGCCAGCTTCTGCATGCGATTACTCAGAACTACCGATTCATAAACCGGGCCGCGAAACAAAATAATGCCGCCTACGTGATTGTCTTCAACCTGATGGCGCAAAGCTTTGAAAGCGTCGCTGTCCTGATTCAGAAAGGTGGCGTTGATGCCAACAGAAATTAACTGGCCGATCTTTTCGTCGAGCGACATCTGCTTTAATTCTTTGTTGGCCCAGTCGAGCGCCGCTTGTGAGGGCTTCGATGAATACGGTTTGACTGTGGGAACTTTCCCTCTCGCTCTTGGTGTTCGCGCTATTGACGACGCAACTTGAGCTGGGGTGGAAGCCAGTCCAATAGTCAATAGAATAAGACCGACGATACGGCGGATTGCTTTTAACGTTTGTTGAGTCATGTATTCCCTGATCTCACTCCAACTGAGCCACGAACGTGATGATGCGGAGAACCTCTGAACCCGCGAAGCGGGTGGAAGCATAGAGCTTGGGGTGAAGCGAAGCGGAACCCCAGGACAACGACGGCAGAGAAATCGGAGCACGCGAAGCGTGCGATAGCGCTTCTAAGCTGTGACTACCCCACATGACTGTCGCCCGCTTCGCGGGCTCAAACGTTTATTCGCTGTCCAATCCTGGGGTTCCGCTTCGCTCCACCCAGGCTTTATGCTATCGCCCGCTTCGCGGGCTCGTTGATCACGCGCTTGGCGAAAGCTCATCGCGACGCTCACTGGAAGCTGGCGCAAAAAAGAACCCTGCAATCCAGGCGACCAGCAGAGTTATTACACTGCCGATTAACACGTACCAGGTCCACGCAATCGGGGTCCAGAAACGTATGTAGCACATCACTACCATACTCGCCACCATTCCAATTAACGCCGGCGGTTCGCTGACGCGTCGCAGGAAGGTTCCAACCAGGAAGACGCCGAGGACCGGACCATTTATCAACGACGCCACCGACAATGCCTGATCGAGCGCGGAGCGATTCTGTCGCATCGCCACCAGGGCTACGCCGATTTGAATGACGCCCCAGAGCAGCGTTAACCAATGTGACACGCGCAGATAGTGCTTATCATCCCGCTTCGGCCGGAACGGCTTGTAGAGATCGTTCACTGCGGTAGCGGCGATTGAATTGAGCGACGACGAGAGCGCGGCAGCAAAAATGGCGGCGACAACCAGTCCGGACAAACCCGACGGCATAAACTTGGTAATGAAGTCTGGAAATACACGGTCGCCGCCGACCGCCTGAAATGTTCCGGCAACGGGAAGCGTCGCAACACCATTTGCTAATGTGCCGTAAGCAGGATCGGTATGCGGCGAGTAAAAGGCAAACAGCAGTACGCCGATGAACAGGAAGCCAAGAAACTGCGCGAAGACAACTGCGCCACTGGTAAGCAAGGCCAACGCAGCACGTCGCGGCTTGTCTGTGCAAAGATAACGTTGCACCAAATACTGATCGGTGCCGTGAGTGCTCATCGTCAGAAAGCAGCCTCCGAGCAACCCGGCCCAGAGCGTGTATGTTTTCGTGAAGTCAATCGGTAAAGTGAAACTAAACCTATGGTTGGCAAAAGGTGCGCTAAATATGTAAGCGGTCGGCCTGATTCCGAAGTCGATGAAATCGAACTTGTGATACTGCTCACCCAGAGAAACGGCCTGACCCCAGCCGCCCTTGATGGCCATGATAAGAACTACGCCGGCCATCGCAGCGCCCGCGAGATAGATCCCCAACTGCACTACCTCAACCCAGATCACCGCTTCCATGCCTCCGAAATAAGTGAAGATGATCATCACCACGCCAAGTAATACTACTGACGCGATCACGATCGTTTCCGGGTTTGCCTGCGGTTGGAAAGCTGTGTAAACCGCGGCAAGGACGAAGGCCGTAAGCAACAGGCGAATGCCGTCTGCGATGTTGCGCATCACCACAAACAACGAGGCCGCCAGCATCTTGATGCGATTTCCGAAACGCCGCTCGAGCAACTGATAGACCGTCATCAGCTCGCCGCGAAAATACGAAGGAATGAAGAGCAGCGAGATAACTATGCGCCCAAGCAGGTAGCCGAAGACGAGTTGGATAAACTGGAAATTCCCGTTACGAGCAAACGCGATCCCCGGAACGGAAATGAAGGTGATCGTAGAGGTTTCAGTAGCGACGATGGAAGCGGCGATGGCCCACCAGGGCACGGTGCGATCGCCGAGGAAATAATCACGAGTGGTTTCCTGTTTGCGAGAGAACCAGACGCCAAACAGCGTGATGCCGATCAGGTAGCCGAAGATGATGACGAGATCGATGGGCTTCATTTACTTAACCAAGGAAAAGCAGCGGGGGCAAGCCCACCTTCTGTATAGACCAGAGACTTTTAATCGCTATGGTTTTGCTGGGTCCTGAAAGCCTCTCAAGCATGAATTCACCACGCAATCTCATGAAGCTCGGGGTCGGGAAGGCGGGCTTGCCCTCGCTCTTTTAGATCTACGGTTTCCCTAATCCGTCCAGCAAAATTTCCGATAAGCGCGACATCAGTAGCAGCGCCGGATTGTCCACCGTCCAATTCGGTTCCGGCATCTCGCTGCAAGTGATCGCAATCGCGATGCGCCCGCGCGGATGGTAAATGATCCCGATATTGCTCCGCAGCGCATCGAGCGCGCCGGACTTCGTAGCTTTGGGCACGCGCCAGTCTTCGCGCCAGAGTCCATTTGTTCCCTGCTCGCGCTTCATTACCTCGAGCATATCTTTCGACGCCGACGCATTTACGACTTCGCCACGTTCCAGTTTCTCCAGCAGCGCAACCATCTCATGCGGCGTAGTGCGTCCAAGTCCAAAACGCTTGCTCTCTTCTTTCTTACCTTCCAGGCTTTCGCCGCCGCCGAATACACGTCGCATCAGACGAGTTTCCTTGAACCCCAGCGACTCCATACGAGCGTTGACGGCGTCTGCAGTCAGAACATCGATGACCAGATTCGTGGCCGTGTTATCGCTCATGATCATCATCAGGTTTACGGCGTCGCGGAAAGTAAGATGCAGACCATCTCCGAATTCTTCGAGGATTCCCGAACCGCCCACTTTCTTTTCTTTCGTCAGGACGAGTTCATCGGTCCATCTCGCTTTGCCTTCATTCACACGCGCGAAGGCTTCCACCATGATGGCAATTTTGATCGTGCTGGCCGTTGAGACGCGATCGTCGCCGCCCAGTTCGTAGACCTCTCCGGTATCGAGGTTCTTCGCGTAGAGACTGACCTTGCCCTTGAACTGCGATACCTCAGCGCGCACGCGTTGGTTCAAAGCGGCTTGTTTTACACTCTGATTCGTTTGCGCAAGCGCAGGAACAATCGTTATTAGCAAAAGAACTACCGCAAAAGCTTTTATGAATATCTGGAACATAAAATTACTTAAGCGCTGAGCCATTGGTTTGAAAGCGCCAAAGGCGCGAAATGTAACAGCCTGGGGCAGCGCCCCAGGAGGCATAGCCAGCAAACCGTAGAGCGCTGAAGGCGCGAAATGATAGCAGGGTTGATAGCTGCGCAGAGCCGTAACGGTAACTTCATTACGCGCCTTCAGGGCTTCAAACATCATTATTTCGAGTTCCTGGGGCGTTGCCCCAGGCTGTTACATTTCGCGCCGTGGGCGCTCTGAACACAGCTCATCCAGTGTTTTGATCCGCGGGCAAACGCTCTCAGGATGCAAGTCAAGCGGGTCAAGCAGAATGCCGCGCAGCCCTATCGCACGGGCCGCCAGCGCATCGTGCACATAAGAATCCCCGACGAAGGCGGCTTCGTGGGCCTCGAGACCAAGCTGGTCCAGAGTGAGTTTGAATATCGCCGCGTCCGGTTTGCGATGGCCGACAAGGTGCGAGTCAATGAGTAGATCAAAGCGGTCCAAAATGGCTGCCGCGTCAAGCGACTCAATCAATCGCCCGTCCTCGGTGTTTGAAATAACGGCAAGAATCAAACCTTGTTGTTTCAGCTCATCGAGTATGCGGGAGGCTGCAGGATCGGGACTGCACCAGATGTGCCGCTGCGCGTGCGAAACCTCCAGGCGTTCGATCACCGCAGCGCAGGCCGTCTCCTCAAGACCCAGCGCTGCGCAGGTGCGTTTGAAGGTCCAATGCGGCCGATTCATTTCATCCGGCAAAACAAACCCTTCGCGTTGCATCTCGATTCCTACGGCTCTGAGCATCTCGCTGAAGGCGCGAGCCATCTCCCCGGAATTGAAGGTGCGGCCAGAGACTTCGGCCGCGATGCGCGAAAGCCGAGTCCAGTCCGGGTGCACGATTGTTCCGCCCGCGTCGAAGATACACGCGCGTGCTCCGTTTAGTGCTGGATGAAGGATGCCAGACAAGCTAAGGTTCTCAGATCCGAGTGTTAACTACTTCGTGAGCATCATGACCGCTCGTTCAATGACTCCATCTGATGCTTCAAGCGCGACCCGCGCGTCTTCAAGTGAACTCCCAGTCTTCATCATCACCAGAGCTGCGCGCGGATCGTCGCCCGACTTTTCCAACGCAACCCGTGCTGTTTCTTCATCTGAGCCGCTCTCGGCCATGATGATGCGAATGGCACGCGCTCGCAGCTTGGAGTTGCGCGGCAGCACATTTGTCATCCGATTTCCGCTTACGTAGCCGAGCCTGACCATGGTTGCTGTCGACAGCATATTGAGAACGAGCTTCTGTGCAGTGCCGGCCTTGAGTCGCGTGGAACCGGCAACCACTTCGGGACCGACAACTGGAACAATGCTGACTTCGGCAGCTTCGGTGATTGGCGACTGCGGAACACAGGTGACCGCAATCGTGAACGCGCCACACTGTCGCGCAAACTTTACTGCGCCAACTGTGTATGGCGTGCGGCCCGACGCCGCGATACCAACCAGCGCGTCACTTTTTGCAAAAGCACGGGCCCGCAGATCCGCTTCGCCTGCCGCAGCATCGTCTTCTGAAGCTTCGACCGCACGATAGCACGCTTCATAACCGCCGGCGATAACTGCCTGAACCAAATCCGGCGACACTCCAAACGTGGGTGGACATTCCGCGGCATCGAGCACGCCTAGTCGCCCCGAAGTGCCCGTCCCGATGTAGAAGAGTCTGCCGCCACTGCGAATCCGGGTCACGATTCCCTCGATAGCTCGCTCCACGTCGGGAAGGACCAGACTAATCGCCTGGGCAACGAGCGCGTCTTCATCATTCATCAACCGGATTATTTCGTGAACGGGTGACGAGCTGAGGTTGCTCGTCTTCAGATTTTCTTGTTCGGTGACGGGAAGTAGCTCGGGGTTTTCAGGGTTCATTCAGGCCTTGGTTGATCCGCAAAACGATTTGGAGCTGAGAAACAATAAAGTTCTAAACTGCAAGGGCCATGTGGTTGAGATGCTCCCACGCCATGCGTGCAGCTGCAACTGCGGGAGAAAATCTGGGTGGCGCCAGGTGGGCTTTGGAGGCGATGCGGCTTATTTCTTCACGCATCGAAGACAATACAAGTTCACCGGCCGCCTCGAAAACGCCACCTACATAACCAATCTCAAAGGCTTCGTGCTCCAGCTTCAGATTGCGAATTACGGCCGCCGCCGCGATCCCAAGCTCCCGACCACCTTCGCAAAGAATTTCTCGCGCCACGCGATCCTTCGCCTTCGCAACTTCGATGACATCTTTGCCAAAACCCGCCAGTCGTTCGTTCGTCATCGTAGGCGCATAAATGGCTGTCGATAGGTCACATGGGTCAGAAACATGGAAGTAAGTGCACGCTGCGGCCGTGAGCGAGGTTGTCGGGCCGCGCCCGTCGGTTGCCTGGGCCACCGCCCGCAGGGCTCGACGCGCGATCCAGGCGCCGGCGCCTTCGTCTCCCGCGATTGGTCCCCAGCCGCCCGCGCAGATCGTCTTGCCTCGCGCATTTAAGCCGCAGACAATCGAGCCGGTACCGGCTATAACGATCAAGCCTGGCTCACCTTCGGTGGCGCCGTATAGCGCAATATCAGCATCACCAACAACAACTATTTCACCGATGCCCAGACCGAGGAGTGCCTCGCGCATGCGCGCATTCAATTCCCGCCGCCGAGCCCCGGCCAGTCCGATCTCCGCAGCAATAAGATCCGTGCGCCGCAGTTCTGCGTCCTCGCAAGCCCGATCAATCGCTTCACGAATCGCGGTGGCCGCACTGGCAATGCCCACCCGCAATGGATTGGACGCACCAGCCAGTCCTTCGCCAAGTACGCGGAAATCTGCGGCGAGAACCACCGCTCGAGTTTTTGTTCCGCCGCCGTCTACGCCGACAACTGCGCGTCTTAAAGGTGGCCGGCGAGTACTCGCGAACCCTGCTTGTCTTCTATCTGTGGTGACCATAGTCGGGGGACGGCGCTGCTTAGTTTTCATGGGCCATCTCGCTGCCATTCTAGGTAAGCGCAATTTATAATGGAAACTAAAAGATTTTATTATTACAATAACCGTCCCTGATAACACCCTGTAACAATTTGTTAACTCCGGCAACGTATTGGACCGCTGACCCCTATGGAAATTCGACAACTCCGAGCCTTTATCGCTATCGCAGAATTGGGCACTTTTACCGCGGGCGCACACCGCGTTCACGTCACCCAGGCCGCCATTAGTATGCAGATCAGACAACTCGAAAATGAGCTGGGCGCCAAACTGTTTATTCGCGCGCCGCGACGCGTGATGCTCACTGAAGCCGGCGAGCAATTGCTGCAGCGGGCGCGTCAGATCCTCCGCGATCACGATGCGGCGGTCGACGAAATTGCAGAATTGGCTGGCGCTGAACGCGGCAGGTTGCGGGTCGGCAGTGCCTCAGCAATGGTAACTACCGATGTTTTGCCGAAGCTGTTAAAAGACCTTCGCAAACAGCACGGCGGCGCCGAGGTCACCGTGGCATCCGGAACCAGTGAAGCTTTGGTGCAACAAATTCTTGCCGGCGAACTCGACGTTGCTTTTGTGTCGCTACCAGTGGAAGCACGCGGTATCAACACGGAAAGGCTGAGCCAGGATCAACTTGTAGCGGTCGCCTCGCCACGACACCGGCTGGCCAAACAACGCACTATCAGTGCCTACACACTCGCCGGTGAAAAACTCATTCTCGGCGAGCGCGGGGGGAACACTCGCAGGCTGATCGATCAGTTTTTCGCACAGGCGGGAGTGACACTGCATGTCTCGATGGAGCTAAGCAGGCAGGCCGCAATCCGGCGAATGGTCGAAGAAGACATGGGCGTGGGTATTGTGCCGCTACAAACAGTTAGCGATGCAGTTGATAAAGGCAGGCTGGTGAGATGGTGGATTGAGGGCGCGCAGATCAACTGGGAGTTGGGTGTTGCCAGGCTGACTGGGGGTTATGATTCGCCAATAGTTCAAACCTTCATCAAGCTGGCGCGAAGTCATTTTGGCGGTGAAACTCTCAAGATTTCCGCGGCGAAGAAGGCGAAAACACCAGTTTCGAAGAAGCGCGCCAAGAAGTGATCGGTACTCGGGGCAGTAGCCCGACAATGGAGGGCTTTGAGACTCGGTTAGGAGCCCTCCATAACTGTCGGGCTACTGCCTTGGCGTTGCCAGCCCTTCAATCAAACGTTCAACATCCTCCTCGTTGTTGAAGAAGTGAGTCGCAACCCGGATGCCCTGCGGCTTCTTCGTAACAATAACCTTTCGCTCGGCAAGCTTCGCGACTACCGCTGCAGGATCGTCAACCTCCACCAGCGTCTCCGCCGAACGCATGCGCTCGTCGGCAATCGGCGAGAGAACTCTCCAGCCGGCGTCGATCAAACGGCTGGTCAGAAACCGATTGAGTCCAAGGGCACGCTCCTCGATGTTCTTCATCCCGAGGGTTGCTATCCGATCAACTGACGCACCCAGGGCATACATTCCGGCGAAGTGAGGACAGCCAAGCTCAGCCCGCGCCGCGGCATCGTGTCGCAAGTGAATCTCATTGTTTCGATCCCCATAAGGATCCTCGACGCTCAACCAGCCAATTGCGCGGGGCTTGGATCGCTCTTGCAATTCGCGTGATAGGTAAACGAACCCACTGCCATATCCCGACAACATCCATTTGTGCCCGGTAGCGGAGAGCGCGTCGATCTTCATTCGCTTCACATCGATTTCGAAGACTCCTGCCGACTGCGCCGCATTTACCACCAGGGCGTGTCCTTGCTTGGCGTTTCCCAACTCCTCGAGGTCGATCCGAAAACCGCTGGAATACTGGACATGACTCATGCAGATAATGCCGGTGCGCACATTCATCGCGGCGCGTATGTCTGCGATTATCACCCCGCCGGCGATCGACTTGACCAGATGGACCGGTATGCGGCGATTCATCCACGGCAGCGTTGAAACGGGAAACTCCAGATCGCATGAAATGACTTCACCATGCGTCTCGAGCGCGTCGATGATGACATTCATACCGGAAGAAGTGTTGGTGGTGAGCCCAACCTCGTCCGGTTCGGCGTTAATGAACCGGGCAACTTTTCGCCTGACCTCTTCGCGTTTTTCCAGCCACTCGTCCCAGTGAATGTCTCCGTCGTTCATCATCTGCTGGTAATACTCAGTGGCTGCCGCCATCGTCTCCCGCGACAAGGGGCCAGCCGCCGCAGCGTTCAGGTAGGTTGAGTTTCCCGTCACCGGAAACTGTTTGCGGATGTCGTCCCAGTTGATCATTGAGGCGAAGATACACGATCAATACTTCGGGGCGGTAGTGGTTGTTAGGAGGTGGCGTGGCAGTTGAAGCCTAGCGCAAGAAGCCTTTCATCGGCTGATCTAAGGACTCGACCTGGTAAGTCTTGAACAAGATCCGGAATAGTCAGATAATCAGGGTTGTGAGTGACCTGAACCAGATCCAATGAACGGCAAACGTCCATTTGAGGAGAGGGTGTTCGCTCGCTTTGACGCTGTCGATTCGGCTATTCGCGATTTGGATTCGCGGCTACAAACACTAGAAGTTAGAGCTGACGATACGAATTCGCGGCTACAAACATTGCACGTTCGCGCTGACGATACAAATTCGCGACTGCAAAAACTCGAGATTCGCGCTTTCGACACGAAGCCAATCTGGGAACAAGCCCTAAAAGAGATTGTCGACACCAGACGCGAAGTGTCCAAGCGTTTGGATCGAATCGAGGCCGTTGTTTATGAAACCCGCTCCGACCTTCGCGATCTCGAAGATCGTGTTGATAAGATCGAACCCAAACTTCCCCAATAACCAATCTCAGCCATTCGCGTAACAACAGAAAGGTGGGCCATTGGCCAAGGTGTCCCGTCACGGCGTCACTAAATACCTGGCTGCATTCTCCATATCCAAGGGGAACACCGAAGTTAACCACGCTTTGCCTTACTAGCCGACATCTCCAGCCACAGCGTTGACAACGGCGGCAGTGTTACAAACACCGAGTATGGCTGGCCGTGAATTGGTTTCTCTTCAGCCTTGATCGACTGCGACAGCTTCACTCCACTCCCACCATAAATCTCGTCGTCAGTGTTTGCGATCAGGCGATAGGTTCCCTTCCGCGGTAGCCCGAGCTGGTGATTCTCACGCAAGACCGGGGCAAAGTTGCCGACGCAAATCAATTCACGATTCTTGGTCGCCGAGCCGGCCGTCGAGGATGAACGACGAATAAACGAAACAATATTTTCCGATGCGTTGTTTGCATCAATCCACTGAAAACCTTCAGGCTCGCCGTCCACTTCCCAAAGCGAATTCTTCTTCTGGTAGATGCGGTTAAGATCGCTTATTAGGTTTTGCAGGCCCTTGTGCGCCGGGTCTTCCAGCAAATGCCAGTCGAGGCTTTCGGTTTCGTTCCATTCGCGCCACTGGCCGAATTCGCCGCCCATGAATAAAAGCTTCTTACCTGGATGCGCCCACATGTAGCCGTAGAGAGCGCGCAGGTTCGCAAACTTCTGCTCGACGCTTCCAGGCATCTTGTTAAGCAGCGAGCCCTTCATGTGCACAACTTCGTCGTGCGAAAACGGCAGAATAAAGTTTTCACTCCACGCGTATAGCAGACCAAACGTCAGCGCATTGTGATTGCCACCGCGAAATAGTGGATCAGTCTGAAAGTATTTGAGCGTGTCGTGCATCCAGCCCATGTTCCACTTGAAATCAAAGCCAAGCCCGCCGGCATAAACAGGATGACTAACCTGCGGCCACGCGGTCGACTCCTCAGCAATCATCATCGCGCCGGGACACTCGCGATGAACTACCTCGTTCATTTGCTTCAGAAGTGAAATCGCTTCCAGATTCTCGCGCCCGCCAAATTCATTCGGGACCCACTCGCCTTCCTTGCGACTGTAGTCGAGGTAAAGCATCGACGCCACGGCATCCACGCGCAGACCATCGAGATGAAACTCTTTGAACCAGTAGAGCGCGTTCGCCAGCAGGAAGTTCCGCACTTCGTTGCGGCCATAGTTGAAAATGTAAGTGCCCCAATCGGGATGCTCGCCCTTGCGCGGGTCGAGGTGTTCGTAAAGCGCGGTACCGTCAAACCGCCCGAGCGTAAAAGCATCTTTGGGAAAATGCGCGGGCACCCAGTCCATGATCACACCAATGCCGCGCTGGTGCAGGTAGTCGATCAAGTAACGAAGATCATCGGGCGTTCCATAGCGCGCTGAGGGAGCGTAGTAGTTGCTGACCTGATAACCCCACGACGGCCCGTATGGATGCTCCTTCAACGGCAGGAACTCGACATGAGTGAAGCCCATCGCTAAAACATATTCGGCCAGCGGCTCGGCCATCTCGCGATAACTAAACGCTCGCGGCTCCGCTTCATCTACCAGCTGGCGACGCCATGATCCAAAGTGAACTTCGTAAATCGATAACGGCAGGCGAAAATGTTCGCGGGCGGCGCGCTTCTTCATCCAGCGGGAGTCACGAAAGCGATAGTTCGACTCGTATACGATCGACGAAGTATCAGGGGGTTCTTCCGAGAAGGAAGCGTAAGGGTCCGCCTTCAGGAAGGGCGGCAGACCCGGCGCCTGAATCTGGTATTTGTATAGTTCGCCTGGTTCAAGACTGGGAATAAATGTTTCCCACACACCTGAGCCGCCGAGGCGACGCATCGGGTTCCGCGTTCCTTCCCAGGTATTGAAGTTGCCCACCACACTTACGTGCGCAGCTGCTGGCGCCCAAACCGCAAACGAAACTCCCTTAACTCCCTCTTGAGTGATCGCGTGAGCGCCAAGCTTTTCATAGATCAGTTCATGACGACCTTCGCCGAAGAGATGGAGATCGAGCTCGCCGAGGATTGGCAGAGACTGACCAGTGTCTGGTGTGAGCGGCGTCGGCCCGCGCCGTTTAGCGCGAGTGTTCTTGCTGACACTCTTTTTCCTTCGCGGCTTTTTCGTGCTCATAAGGCGTTCAGTGTTTGGGTCAAGCGATTTGCTGGGACCGCGGACGTCCCGCCCGCAAACGCGTCGCAGACGCGCAGTTTCTCGCGAACACTCCGTCCGATCCATTTTCGCGCTTCGCGCTCATTTGCGGGCGAGACGCCCGCGGTCCCAGCAGAACACTAGCCTCACTTATCTTGATAAGACTTCATCGCTGGCCTGGTGTAACTGCAATGGCTCGACAAGTCTGCGGTAAATGTCGGCGCCGTTCCCAAGCTCAGGACGATTGCTTTTCGCTTCCGCTAGTATCTCGAGAAACCTCTCGCGCGGTGAAGGCAGACCAAGTTGATTCATGAGATCGAACGCGCGTCCCGCATACTTCAAAATCTGGATCGGTTCAATGCCGGAAATGTCGCTGAAGAACCAGCCACAACTCGTATACATCAGCAGCGCGTTCCGCTGCACCTCGAGAAATCCGAGCGCCCTATGTTGTTGTTCACGAGTCAGCTCGCCAGGTGCATGCTGAAACAGAAATCTTTCGCGCGACTCGAATTCGTCCAGCACCAAACCAATTGATTCATTGCGCGCCACCCATGGATCCCTGAATAGCTCACCGCGCGTCGCTTCAAAAGAAACGGCTGCTTCGTCACGCAAAAAATCGAGTGCGGCGCGCAACGGTCCGCGCCACGCCTGGTTCCAGCCGGGCTCGCTGCCGGTTTGACAACCGCAGTCGCGAATCCAACGACTGACCCCATGAACGCAACTCCATGAACTGCCTTCGCCGCTTTCGCCAACGTTGATTTCGACTTCCTGCTGCGGCGGAAAAAGTTCCAGAAACTCGCCATAGTTGGTAAGCGCAAATCCCTGCGCCGGCGCGTCGACCTGGAGTGCATAAGCCAGACAAAGATCACCAAACTTATGATGATGCCCGTAGGTTTCGCCGTCAGTAGCGATATTGATTAAACCGGCTAAGTCTGCTCTTCGTTGCGCGAAGCGATCGACCAGCACCTTGCTCGAGGCCAGGGCTTGCTCGAAGGCTATATCGTGCGCGAGTTTTCCATCATAAAAAAACACCGCGATAGATCTTCCGGAACCATCGCGATGGAAATAGCTGTAGGCAACGCTGGTGTTGATTGTGTCGCGATCTACCGTATGCCAGTCATCTGGTTGGACGGACTTTTGAATACTGCGCACGCGTTTGGCTTGTTGCGGAGCGAGGATAACGAAACGCAATCCTTCATCTATCAGCACGCCGAGCACGTCGTCATTGCAGGCTGTCTCGGGCAACCACATTGACTCCGGTTCACGGCCGAAGCGATGACGAAAATCCGCGATACCCCAACGCACTTGCGTGATTTGATCGCGCGCGTTACAGAGCGGCAGGATCGCGTGATTATAGGCCTGCGCAATGGCATTCCCATGTCCACCGTGCCTGGCAGCGCTCAGAGCGTCGGCCGCGACGATGCGTTTGTAAGTCTCCACGTGAGTTTGCTGCAACCAGGAAAGCAGTGTTGGTCCAAAATCAAAACTGATATGCGCGTAGTTATTGACGATCTGCTCAACACCGCCCACAACGATCCGGGCGTCGCTATTCGGTTGGTAACACTCGGAGTGGATGCGTTCGTTCCAATCATGAAACGGCAGGGCGCTCGGCTCCGGATCGATTATTCCGGTCCAGGGATTTTCGCGTGGCGGTTGATAGAAGTGGCCGTGGATTATTAGAGGCGTCATTTATCGTCTGACAAAACTTAAGGAAGCTCTGATCAAATTCAAAAGTTAGGTGATTCTACCGCGAAGCGGTTACGAATTTAGCCCAGGGTTGCCGCCGCGCGGCTACCCTGGGGTCACGAGTCTAACGAGCAACAACCCCAACGGGGTTGTGTAGGTTCTCCAAGAACACAGGAGAAGCAACCCCGTTGGGGTTGAACCGCTTACACAATTTGATCCCCGGGTAGCCGCGCGACGGCAACCCGGGGCTAAGTTACATAACCGCTTCGCGGTTCTGTGCAAAAAATCATTTCAACGATAACATCTGGTCGTCACCAAAGTAATACTAACTTTTCCGGATCGATTCCGCATACGCTGAACTCGAATGAGACTTCTAGCTGTCATCCCCGGCCTCGCTCTGATCCTGATAATCCTTTGGGACGCGTTTGAGACGATCATACTGCCGCGGCGTGTGACTCGGCGTCTCCGCCTAACCAGCCTGTTCTACATTTCCATGTGGAACATCTGCTCACGTTTGGTGCGGGCCATGCGCAACCGCAAACGGCGCGAGAAGTATCTGGGAACGTTTGGTCCCCTTTCACTGCTGATGCTGCTGGCCACGTGGGCCGCCGGCCTGATACTTGGGTATGCAACGTTACACTGGGGCCTACAAACCGAGCTTAGCGTGCCGCGGGAAACGGGACACTTCGCCTCCTACTTTTATATCAGCGGCGAGACGTTTTTCACGCTCGGCTACGGCGACGTTGTTCCCATGTTCCCGCTGGGCCGAGCCATAGCTGTAATCGAAGCGGCCAATGGCTTTGGACTTTTGGCAATAGTCATTGGCTATCTTCCGGTTCTCTATGGAGCATTCTCGCGACGGGAAGTGAACATCGCGTTGCTCGACGCGCGCGCCGGTTCGCCCTCCAGCGCGGCGGAAATGTTGCGCCGGCATGGTGAGTCTGGAAATCTGGACGACCTCAACCCGGTTCTTCATGAATGGGAACACTGGTCGGCGGAGTTGCTCGAGAGTCATCTGTCCTATCCGGTGCTTTGTTATTTTCGTTCCCAACATGACAACCAATCGTGGTTGGGTTCGTTAACTACGATTCTGGACACCTGCGCGCTGGTGATGGTAGGTGTAGGAGATACTCCCACCTGGCAAGCAAAGCTGACCTTCGCGATGGCGCGTCATGCAGTAGTCGATCTGGCACAAATATTCAGAACGATGCCCTCTACTCCAGAACCCAACAATTGCCGGCTCATGCCTGGCGACCTTGAACGGATTAGAGAGATTCTCGAAAAGAACAATACTAATTTGCGCGATGGCGATGAAGCGGAACAGAAATTGGCTGAACTGCGAGCGATGTATGAACCCTATGTTTGCGCGCTTTCAGAAATGTTGCTAATGCCACTGCCACCCTGGATTGTGGGAACTGAGGCCATCGATAACTGGAAGACCAGTGCGTGGGGCAGGATACAATAAGGACGAAGGCGACTGACACGGGAGTGGATCTGAGAACGATAGCCGGCAGAGTGGTCCACTTCTGATTCAAACTGAAATGAGTCTAAAGAGCTGGATTAAAAGAATAGGGTTCTGGGGATTCATGTTCTTCCTCCTGAAGGGCTTGTTGTGGCTTACAATCCCGGCGCTGATTGCAATCTTCGCGACTGACTAATATATAACTCAAGCTCTTCCCTGGGACCGCGGGCGTCCCGCCCGCGTGCGTGTGGTAGAGTCAATTCCAATTGCGTGAGTTTCTCGTACGCGGGCGGGCGGGTCGCCCGCGGTCCCAGAAAAGCGCTATCAAGAACCACCGGGACCATGTCACCGTCAACACACAGCGCCACCTCGATAGGTCGCACTATCTTAGCCTCATTCTCGTTCTGTTATTAACCACAACTCTTGAAGCTTAGGCTCCCCTCGCAGAACGGACCATGACCTTTGGGCCTTCGACTTTGCATGGTCCTGTTGACACATCAATCTTGCCTGCATAAAATTCCAATACCCCAAAACTTGAACCAGACCGAGGAGGGAAGTTAGAAGTGAAAACAACTATACGTGTCAATCGCAAGCGTCCGGAATCAATGACCAAACAGATTACGGACCAACTCACTAGCCTAATAGAATCCGGGGCCATGACGGTTGGTAGTTATCTGCCGAGTGAACGTGAGTTAGCTAATTCGCTGAATGTCGCGCGCAATGTTGTGCGCGGAAGTTATGAAAATCTGATCAAGGCCGGCAGAGTCCAGAGTGAAGGCCGTAAAGGTCGAACCGTCAGGTCTGCAAGTAAAAAGCGGGCGGGCGCTGCGAAGGGGTCAAAGAGCGCAAGTGCCAAAGCACGCAAGAAATAAATGACAGCGCGCTGAATGGATTGAAGGCGTAAGAGCAGGAACGAACACGCGCAAGCTAAAACTAAATACGGATCTGGCGGCAAACCCAGTTTCCCCTTCCCTCGCCTAACCAGGTAACAAAAATCAGTGGCTGAGATTCGCGGTCTCCCTTCCGAGGGCGAGAATTTCGCTGCGAATTGCCTTACGCTCGGCAAGCAGCCGGACGAAGAACCTCCGTCTCACCAGGAAGAACGCGAGGGCCCGAAGTCCACCCATAAACCGATCAAAACCTTCGAAGAATAGAATCGCAAGGTAGCCTGCCGCTGGGATCAGTATCAGCGCAGCCAGGGCCAGGACCCAGCCTGCAAGCCTGTAACCGGCAAACGCCGCAACGAGCCAGGTAAGCGGAAACAACAACATCGCCGACAGGATCTTGACCGTGGAAACTACATCGTCGTCATCCTTCGAAAACCTGGTTGCCAGATAACCTCCAAGCCGGTAGGCCGGATAATGAACGAGAAATCCCAGAGTCGCCGGCACGATCAGCACGAGAAATACGAACACTCGACTAAGCAAATGTGTGAACACGTCAACGGTGGATTTCGGTGGAGAAAGATCATCCGGATCGACTCCCGCCTGCGTCAGCTCTTCTTCGAACCGGCTCATGCGCACTTCCAGCCGGCGCAAACGTTCCGGCGCGAACTCCTGCAACACTCGATAGGCCTTGACGAAGCGTTGCTGTAGCTGCAACTCTTCGGCGAGACTCTCGTCCCCCTCATCATCGGGCTCCGACGAAAAAATTCTTTCGGCGCGGCTGATAGTCTGCAGCGCCTCTTCATGTTCGGCGTCGAGCATCACTTCCCGCAGCGCCTCCTCAATGCGGTTAGAAAGCTCCTTCACCGCAGCGCGCGGTGGATTGTCGTCAGGATCCATTTCAACCGGTGTCACCTCGATCGGATTTCCAAAGTAGAGCAAGACGGCGCTGCGGAATTTTGTTTTTGAAGTGTAGTAGAGGCCGGCTGGAACGATTTTTAGATCTGCCACCTCGCCGGTGGAGACCGCGCCGAGGGCAATGCGCGCAGCGCCAGTCTTGATAGGACGGAGGCGAGGTTCGTCGTGCGACACACCTTCGGGGCAGATGCCTATGGTGCCGCCGCGGGCCAGCAGAGCGCGTGCAGCGGCAAACATTTCACGGTTTTTGGAAACGTCTTCGCCTTCATCCTGCCGGCGGTAGACCGGAAGCGAATCCATTGCCCGCACCAGGTAACCCAGTACAGGCATGCGAAACAGCGGCGACTTGGCGAGAAACGAAACCCTTCGTGGCGCCAATGATAGAAGAAAAGCAGGATCAACCAGGGCGTTCGGATGATTGAGAACGAAGATGACCGGAGTGTCGCGCGGTACGTGTTCAATGCCAACCACCTCCACGCGTCGGAAGTAGACGCGCATTGCGAAGCGAAGAATGGCAACGATAATTCGGCGAGTCATTTGATGTGTCGGAAACGCCGGAGATTCTACCTCAAAAAACATTTGGCCGCGGATTCTCGCCGATAAACGCAGATCAGAAATATAGTCTTGTTTCTGATTCGCGTGTATCCGCGCTAATCCGCGGCCGATTTCTTACTGCCTACTGCGCTGCCTGCTGCCTGCTGTTCTACTGCGGGAAGCGGTTGCGGTATTCGTCCGATACGATGAATGCCTTCACCATCTCCGCTTGTTCAAAGTTGCCGTTGAACTGGTTCAGCTTGTCGAGCCAGAATTGAAAACCGGCGGCGTCAGCATCGCGCCGCAGATAGCCGAAGTATTCCATCATGACAAACGTGTCATTGAACTTCAGTGCTTTAAACCGCGGATCTTCTGCGATTTGCCTCAACACTTGCGCGCGCGTTGCCGTGTGATTCACCAGGCTGTTTACCAGTGCAGTGCGTTCACCACTGGTAAACGTAACGCCCGTATGGCTGATCAGCGTATCAACGTAAGCGTCATCCGATAGCGCTCCATAAGCACTGACAAAAGCAGAACGTTGGACCCACGCATTCAGAAATGCCTGCTTGTTTGTTTCCAACTGGTTCTCCCAACCGGTCCGGCCGACAACCACGTTTTGTCCAACTATTTGCGTGTCCGGCACAAACTCGCTGTAAAACGGCCGCCGGTTAAAACTCGTGCGATACAAACTGTCAACCAACCCTCCGGTCTCCTGAAACTCAATTGAAAGAAAATACGCCGCTGAGACATTTATTCTGCGCCGCTCGGTGCAGACGGCATCGGTCCCGCAGCTAATAATTTGATCGCTCCAAAAGTTGAACCCACTTTCGTCGGGCTCCCGATTCAGGAAGTCGACATAGTGCTGACGCACAAAAAACTCCGGTGTATCGAGCGGATTATTGTGGCTGCCGGTGGAAATGCCGGTGAACGGTGCATCGGTTGTATTGCCGAGCTGGCTGAGCATCCGCGCAGTTGGAGAAAACGAGAAGTTGACGCGCGAAGGTGTAATCGTATAGGTGCCACTAGTCGGTACACCGTCGAATCGATAGTTGCCGTTCGCATCAGTGATCGTCTTTCGCGTTTGGGTGCCGGTCATTCGTACAACGGCGCCGGAAATGCCCGAGCCGTCGCTGCTCCTGG
>Ga0134126_10001094_pt1 | contig 34357 bp, 36 predicted proteins | sample KB31752_FD_96881 | JGI IMG/M metagenome (GOLD analysis project Ga0134126, IMG submission 96881) | Terrestrial soil microbial communities with excess Nitrogen fertilizer from Kellogg Biological Station, Michigan, USA - KB3-175-2 | ecosystem: Environmental > Terrestrial > Soil > Unclassified ...
AATATGGAAAACTCTCCGAGTTTCCCACATTCTAACCCGCCAAACAAGCCACAAGTAATTATTATTTATCTTTGAACTAAGAGAGTTTACTGTCCGGCTAAATCGATACATCTCAGCATGCTATCCCGCACGTGCGGGACTACACCTGATAAACCAGTGATAATCAGGCGTTTAACGCTGACAAAATTTTGACAGTGACACAATCATGTCACCATTTAGGCCACTTTTTGACGTTGGATGCTACACCCTAAAAGAGCATTTTTAAAAGCTCCTGGCAAAACAGTGTCACCCAATTTATTATTTGCATGCGATATGTTAAGAAAATCAGGTTGACCCCTTGCGATATACCGGGGCGCCTAAACCATCCAACATCAAAATCAGTACTGCCCAATCGATAGCAGCACCAGCGTACAAGCGTACTCCGTTTCAATACCCTTTTCATTGGCCATGCGGCGCAACTCTGAATTTTCGGTACCGGGGTTAAAGATGATGCGTTTTGGATGGGTATTCAATATGTAATCATACAAGCCCGGCTGGTGCTGCGGGCCGACATATAAAGTAATAGTATCGATATCATTATGAATAGTTTCGGGCTTTTCGATAGGCACACCGGCCACTTCGCCGGTTTTAATGCCGACATTAACAATCGTATGCCCGCTTCTCACCAGCCTGTTAGCAGCAAGGTTCGCATAACGTCCTTCGTTGGGGGTTGCGCCTAATACCAGTGTTTTCTTACTCATATTTTTTTGGTTTCACCGATTGTTGTTGTTGATTTCACCGATTGTTATTTGACGATTACACCGATTATTATTGGGTGATTGCACCGATTATTTAGTTATTTTATTCCCATCGGTGAAATCATTCTCAAATCAGTGAAATCTAACTTAATATCCTGGTTAATAACGCAATCTGCCCCGAGTGGTAAATATGATGCTGTATCAATCCTTTTACCAATTCTTCAAAGCTAACTCCTGTTCCTAATTCGCGGTTCCGTTCATCTTTATAGGGTTCAGTCCATTCTTCTTCGGGGAAGTTTTGAATAAGACCCAGCAAATTTACGTTAACCAGCTTCAGGTCATTGACATAATTCTGCCATTTTTGCTCCTCGGGCGTTCCCGGGTCGGGCCAGTCGCCGCTCGACGGCATTTGCGCAGGCATTCCATTCATACGGTCCATCACCTCTTCCGTCCATGAGATCATGTGCAAAACTATGCCGGCAATATTATGTATTGAACCCGGCGGTTTTTCAAACGCCGCTTCGAAGCTTACCTTTCCGATGATATCGTAAACATTCGAACCGTACCAGGGGTCGCCGTATAATACCTTTTCTAAATCCTGTTTTAATTGTTCTGATATAGTCATGATAATATTTTTGAAGCAGCCGAAGCGCAATTGATCCCGTCAATAGCAGCAGAAATTATGCCACCCGCGTAACCCGCCCCCTCGCCGCATGGAAATAGACCGGCAACTTGCGGATGCTGCAGCGTTTCTTTGTCTCTCGGTATTTTTACGGGCGATGATGTGCGCGATTCCACACCCACCAAAATCGCTTCATTGGTATAATAGCCCTTCATTTTGCGCCCAAAAGCCGGCAGCGCTTTTCGCAGGCGTTCGTTTATCCCCGCCGGCAAAATTTCTTTTAAAGCGGCACTTTTTGTGCCGGGCAGGTACGAGTTTACCGGCAAATTGGCAGAAATGCGGTTTTCCACAAAATCAACCATGCGCTGGGCCGGCGCTACTAAATGGCCGCCGCCGGCATTAAAAGCCAGTCTTTCTATTTCCTGCTGAAAGCGGAGCATTTTTAAAGCACCATCACCAGGCACATCTTCCAGGTCGACCTGCACCACGGTACCGGAGTTGGCAAAGGGATTGTTTCGTTTCGACGGGCTCCAGCCGTTTACCACTATTTCGTTGGCTTCGGTAGCGCATGGGGCGATGATGCCGCCGGGGCACATACAAAAGGAAAACACGCCACGGTTATCTATCTGTTCCACCAAATTATAATACGATGGCGGCAGGTCGGGGCCGCGGTGTTGGCAATGGTATTGCGCCTGGTCGATGATCTCCTGCGGGTGCTCTATCCTTACGCCGAGCGCAAAAGGCTTGGCTTCTACCAGGATATTTTGCCGGTCCAGCATCTCAAAAATGTCCCTCGCCGAATGCCCGGTGGCTAAAATTACCGCACCGGCAGTCATCATATCACCTGATGTTCGGGCAACACCCCTTATTTTACCAAATTCAATCAGCAAGCCGCTTACTTTGGTATCGAAATGTACTTCTCCGCCGGCATTGAGTATAGCGTCTTTTATTGAGGAAATGATCTGCGGCAATTTGTTGGTACCGATATGCGGGCGGGCGTCTATCAAAATATCTTCCGTTGCGCCGTGGGCCACAAAGGTTTTTAGTACAGCATTCACATCGCCCCGCTTGGTAGATCGGGTATAGAGTTTCCCGTCAGAGTACGTCCCTGCGCCACCCTCGCCGAAACAATAGTTTGACTCGGGGTTTACAAGGCCCTGCTTGTTGATATTGGCCAGGTCGCGGCGGCGTTGCTTTACGTCCTTGCCGCGCTCCAGGATGATGGGTTTCAGGCCAAGCTCAATACAGCGCAAGGCGGCAAATAACCCGGCCGGCCCGGCGCCGACGATAATTACCGGCTTGCCGGCCTTAACATCGGGGTATTTAACCGTAAAAGTTTCGGGCGTATAAACTTCATCGATAAATACCTGCACCTGCATGCGGTAAACCACGTTTCGGCCGCGCGCATCGATAGAGCGTTTAAGAATTTTTAAGGCCGAAATTTTTTGCGGGGATATATTCAGCGACGAGGCCGTGATCTTTTTTAAGACGGCTTCATCTTCCTGCCGTCCGGGCGGGCATACAATTTCAATTTCTTTGATCATTACGTTGCCGGGTTTTTATCCCGGATTGGGCAAAAGTAGGGAAAAAGCGAGCCGACAGCTAAATAAAGTGTACAATTAAGGCTATGCCAAGGGCAATCGCCATAACGCCGCCCCCCAGTAATTTAATATCAAAACCAAGTTTGTCCTGCTTACCGTCCCAAAATCTTTTGAATTGAATTCTTACGATGTACACTCCCAAAGCCAAACAGCCACCTCCCCCTAAAACATACAAAATATTCATCATCCTTTGATTGAATCAACATTTATTATTCTTTTCTCACCATTAAAATAGCCTTTAATCGTGACACTATCGATAAATTTTAATGAGTCGATTTTATTTAAGCCGAACTTCGGGAATACGGAGTTATCATCAGTTAAACGGATTCTTTTAATCAATTTATAACTACCACCTTCTTCGCCAATAGTTATATTTTCGGCAATCAACAATATATTTTCCTCTTCGGGGATTTCTAAAACCCGGTAAAAAACCTCTTTGTTTTGCTTGTTAGTGTACACATTGCCCAAATAAATTGCGCTTATTTTGAAATAGGCCTTCTTTTCAAATTCCAACAATGTTGTATCAGACGGGATTGAATTGCGTTTTGATGATGCTGTTTTCCGATTGTCGGAAAGCCCCGTCTCTTTTTGTGGAGAATGACAGGAACTAACACTTAAAAGGATAAATGCCATCATTCCGGCAAAAAAGGTATAAAGTCGCTTCATGTGATAGAATTTAAGTTGATCGCGTAAAGATACCGAGATTAAAGTTAATGAAATACTTCCGCAAATTGAAAAATTCGGGTTCAGACGACCTCCACCGACGCGAACGACGGGTATGGCTTGTGTGAAATGGCTTCTTGTTACCAACACGTTTACCCGTCATTGCGAACGGCCTGTCCCGATTTTATTTCGGGAAAGCCATCTCTGCATTTGCTAATCAATGAAACGGCATTAACGTCTGAACCGCTGATTTTATTGATTATTTGATTACGTTGATTACGGAAAAATAACCGGCAGAAGTAAAAGATGTGACTATCTTAGTGCTATATATTAGACACTATTTATGCCCATCCAATATTCATTTACATGCTCATGCTGCGGTAAAACGTATGAAGAATTGCCGCTATGCTTCGGGAGTAAATATCCTGATTATTATTTTTCCATTCCGGAAGAGGAAAGGGAAAAACGGGTTGAATTGTACGAAAGCCTATGTGTAATTGACGAACAGCATTTTTTTCATCGGGGAAGAATTACCATCCCCATTACAGACCACGACGAGGACTTACTGTTCAATGTATGGACGTCTATTAGCAAAGAAAACTTCGAAATTAGAAACGATTTGTGGAATGACCCTGCACGAGTAGGCCACGCTCCGTATTTTGGCTGGCTGCAAACAATAGTACCAACTTATGGCGATACCTTAAACATTAAAACGGTAGCCCGCGAAAATGAAGTCGGGTTAATCCCGTCAATTGAAGTAATTGAAGAGGGCCATCCTTTGCGCCTTGACCAACAAAATGGGATTTCCTTTGAAACCGCGCTCGAAAAAGTTCAGCAGATACTTAAGGAATGGCATAGGGAACCCTAAACCTGCGCCTCCAATTGTTTGGCTATAAACAAATCATACTCCATTTGCAGGCCAAGCCAGTAATGGGAACTGATGCCAAGAATCTTTTCAAGCTTTATAGCAAGTCTTGCTGATATATTTCTTTTTCCGGCGAAGATCTCGCTTAAATGATGGGGCAAAATATCAAGGGATTTGGCAATATCTTTTTTCAGGATCTGCCTTGCTTCAATTTCTTCCTGCAAAAATTCACCGGGGTGAAATGCCTCTATCTCAATTTCGTTACCATTATGATCTAATACTTCATTATTATTCATAAAAGGTTAAAGCCTCCTGGGCTACATTTTTAGGAGTAGTGATTGGTAATCTCTTCAATGCAGATTATCTCAATACGGTTACTACCCTCTGAATTTTCAATGCGAAATATGATGCGGTAAGCTATATTCAATCGGATTGAATATTTACCCTCATATCTCTTTTCTTTTAATTTTTCGAAGTGCAGGCTTTTTTGGTTTCTCAAATCAGAAGTGTTTTTAGCCTGTTTGATCTGAAATACACGCTTTTTAAAAGCTTTAAGTACTTCGTCGGGATATGGGGACTTCCCATATACCTTGTCACTACTGGCCACTTCACCTAGAAAGCGGTCTTCGATTTTAACTACCATTTTAAGTTTGGTTAAAGGCTACCGTAATTTTTTCCATTGCCGTGAGGAGCTTTTTAATTTCAAGATTAGCAAAACTAATTATAAAACCACATATCACCAAATTTTGGTTATTTTTTTATATCACGGACTCAAATACTTCTAATAGCGCCCCATTTATCTGAACCCGAATTACAGAATTATAGAATTAACAGAACCCGCTTCAATATAATCGGCAAGCGCCCCAAATAATTCGTTTAATTCTGCAAATTCGAAAAATTCGAGTTCAGGCGCCCGCGCTCTTACATGGCGTTTTGAATACATTTTTTAAATATCACCAGGGCGGCTATTTGAAATGATGGAGCACAATCGGGCCCTTTTAGGTACGCGCGGAGCGACAGATAATAAAATAGCTATATTAGTACGCCCAAAACCCTCCACTACTAAAGCTACATTGTTTAACCGGGCCTTCAATTAAAAAAACATGGCATCACTAACCGAATCACAAAAGAAAAAATTTGCCGCCATAAATGCACAATGGGGCATAACGGCTGATGAGTACACGCACTACGCAGCTACCACGAAAACAAACCTGCGGCTATCTTCAAACGAAAGAGAGTCTGACGTTCCGCCGCGGATTTTATCGGTCAAGAATATAAATGAACTCAAGCTTTTAGCCGGTATCCCAGGCCGGCCCGACTTTGAGGACAGCCACATCCACTATCCTCCCCCCTTGGGTTACAGGGCGCGAAGGATGTTTTCCGATCCTTCCCACGAAGCCGGTGGCTTATCGCCCGAATTATTAAACGATACGAAAAAAGCTTTTAAGGCCTACCTTTATGGAGTCCCGGAGAAGGTGGCGGAATACGAGCCGCTTATTAACATGACATTTTTTCCGATGCAATTTGCTGTATTCAGCGGGGACATTTTACACATACCTGCTAACGGGACGCTTACAATTGCAGGTAGTTGCCCCGTTAAATTAAACTATGAACAAATTATTATTGAAGCCGGCGGCCGGATAGTTAAAGAAACAGATACCGACATCTCTGCCCAAATCGTTGAGGGCGGCGATGGCGACGTGCTTTGCAGGTTTAATTTTTCGCTTGGTTAATACCTGCACGGGATTTCGCGCCGTTTATCTGAACCCGAATTTATAGAATTAAAGGATTAATGGAACTCGCTTCAATATGATTCGCAAGCGCCTGAAATAGTTCGTTTAATTCCGCAAATTCGAAAAATTCGGGTTCAGATAACATAAGAGGTATATGCCCGGCTCACGGGAACCCAACGCTTTTGGCTGGCGCTGCATTGAGTGCAAGATAGAAGTTATTGTTAATATTGCTATTTACTAACATTATATGCGCAGACGAAACTATGCACATTAAAATTATTTAAATTTGTCTTAAATAAAAAAGGAGCCGAAAAGCTCCCAATTTATCTAACAAAAGAATACCGATAGAGATGATACAGTACGTGGGAACTAACCCTGTTATTAGTCGGTAAAATTCCGGCCGGATGTTCATATGCCTCGGGAGTGCAATCCCGGGGCTTTTTTGTATCCTTTATTCAACAAAGTACGATAATCGTAGTCTTACAAACAAATTCCCAGGCATAAAAAGTTACCAACTGTTTTTTTATGATTTAAACATTCACGCCAGATTCAAAAAAATTTAATTGTCAAATAAGAAATTATCAGCTTGGTCATCCATATCTTTCCTTAGTCTTGCTTCTTCGGCACGAAAGTCTGCTTTATTATATATCTCTAACAAGGCTTTTTTAGGATAGCTTTTAAATTCACTATATAAAATGGCCTCTTTTAGTATTTTAATAGAATTTGGAATATTTTTATTTACAAAATATTCATATTCTCCTTTCATCGTTTGAAACAGCTCTTTTGCTTTAAAATCATGACTTATTTGAATGTTGGTCAATAATTCATCTAAAATAAACTTATCGTCATCATTGACGTTTTTCTTCCTTACTAAACACATAAAATATCCTTGAATATGAAATGCACTTAATTTATTTTTAGAATAATTTGCTTTAGCAAATTCTAAAGCTTCCGGATATCTATTCTGACTTAGTAAGACATTTACCAATTCGCGTCTTGTCTTTTGCGATTTCTCATCATATCTAAGAGCATCGCGAAAATTCTCTTCCGCCTCTCTGAATTTTTTTTGAATTCTTCTATTAAATCCAAGTAAAAAGTAATAATCTACGCCATCAAATTCCCTTAGATTTTCAGTAAATTTTTCGTTTGAGTTTTCAAATGGTTTTCTACTTAAAGAAAGGCAGTACCAATACTTTATTTCTCGCACAATGTGACTGTCGTATCTTAAGTGATTTGAGATGATTTTTTCTGCTAAAATGTTAACTTGTCTATAATTACTATCGTAATAATGGTCGATGATTGTTCTTAAAACGAATGATGGGATAAAATATTTATCAGGTATCGATTGATTATTTTGTATTAGGGTTTTAATGGTTATTAGGATTTGGGAAATATCTGGATAATCGTTACCATCATTTAATAATAAATTGATTTGATGCTTAAGTTTTCTTTTAGTGTCGTCGTTAACTTGAAGTTTTGCTCTCTTAATGTATTCGCTAATAGCGTGGTGAGGCTGTATATACTCTTTATTAACGCCAAGTCTATCAAATACGCCATAAATAAAAAGCTTGTCCAGCGCTTCTTCTGTACCGTCAGTCCTTGAAAATATTTTATATAGGAAATCATAGCTAACGAATTCAAATCTTGATATAAAAACTAAAAGATTGAAGAAAAGCTCACCTTCATTTTTAATGGCATTTATAATCTGAAAAACTTTAATATCATTATGTTTCTTGATTTCCTCTAATTTACCAATAGTATTCGCAATCCCCTCTTCGTTTATCATCCTGGCACAGTGAAATATTTGCCCCGGCATTCCATTAAGAACGCTTAAGATTTTTTCGGTTTCTGCCTTTGCGGGATTGATATCAAATAATTCACAATATTTTAAAAATAATATCTGTCTATCTATCGGTGTTAATTCATTTACATGAAAAGATATTAGTTTTGATGTGTTGTAAATAAAATTTGCATGTGGTCTGAAAGTAGATATCAAGCAAATAATGGTGTTATTTGAAAATGCTTCATGAGATATTATCGATAGAAACCAGTCGGCTATTTTTTTGTTGGGTTGCACAATACAACCTTTATCGATTATAAAAAGCATTTCATTGTTTTCCTGAAATCTTAAAAGAATGGCAGTAGCCATATTTATCTTTTCATTTATGTTAAGATCTTTGAATTTATCGAGAGTATCATCTGGCATGACAGAGTTTAAATCCTCAATTCTCAAAATAAAATCTTCAACACTGTCTCTCGAGTCTAACAAGATGCTTATAGGATTATGATATTTATTTATTTTCTCGACTTTATCCAAAGCATGTTTAACAAACTTTTTTCTGCCAACCTCTTCAAAGCCTGAAGCAATAATTGCAGACGGTTTAATGTTCTCCAAATTGTAATATTTCTTCTCAAACTCTTCCATTAAATCATTCCTTCCAGAAAAAATTTCCTCTTTTTTCTTTATGTATGGATGATTTTCAATCGAAATATCCCTTAACTTAGAATCAATCTTTTTGTATAACAAAATGGGGTCAGTAATATGTTTTAAGTTGTATTTTTCCGATAGCCATTCAGGAATTCGTGGATCTGTATAATCGATACTATAATCAACAAGAAAAATTAGAATTCTTTTTGATAATTCTAAACTTCTAAGGTTTTTCGCATACTCTATTTCGTATTTAACCCATTGAGAGTTCAATGCGGCATCTGAAAGAAATATGACAAACAAATCAGTTTTTTCGATCCCAAGAATAATGGAATCTAAGGTAGGAGTGCCAACCTCGAAATTATATTTATCGATTATGCAGTTATCTTTACCTAATCGTTTGTAAATACTTTCAATTAAAGGTTTTTGTACGCTTGAGTGCGATAAAAATGCTTTTGACATAAAGTTTAAGATATTTTGCAAGGTAAACAAATTGGATGTATTTTAATCTGATTTAATTAGCAGTTGTCGCAGGGTAAATTGTCAATTTCCTCTTGTCCCAATTATTCGCGCTATAACGGGAAGAGTTTGTTGATTTATTTTACCCCACTGTCCGTAATTTCCAACTGCGGAATACTTGCCCAAAGACTTTATCCTTCCCCCCTAACCCCCACACCACCAACCCCGTTATATCCCAAAACACCTAACCCTATTTTCATAAATTCTTTATTCCAAAACTTTCTTGTTTGGAAAATTGTATAACTTTAAATTCTCTAAAGCAAATTATCTATGGAAAACGAAAATGCCAACTTCGGGCCCGAGCATGAAATGGACCCGAAGGATAATTCACGCCGTACCTTTCTGAAGCAGTCAGCCCTTATAACTACCGTTGCCCTTACCCCCGGCATCGCAGCGAAGGCCGCCGATATGCATATTGATGAAAAAATTGCGGAGGCATTTGAAAAAGTGCCGCTGAAAATGGAGGTGAACGGCAAAGCGCATAGCCTTATGGTTGAACCGCGCAGCACCCTGCTGGATATCCTGCGGGAGCAACTCGACCTTACCGGCACCAAAAAAGGCTGCGACTACGGCCAGTGCGGCGCCTGCACTGTTCATGTGGATGGACACCGCGTAAATTCCTGCCTCACGCTCGGCGTAATGGTGAACGGAAAAAAGGTGACCACTATCGAGGGCCTCGCTAAGGGCGATGTACTGCACCCGATGCAGGAAGCCTTTTTGAAACACGACGGTTTCCAGTGCGGCTATTGCACGCCGGGACAGATCATGTCGGCCGTGGCGTGTATCCGCGAGGGGCATGCCAATTCGGAGCCGGAGATACGCGAATATATGAGCGGGAACATCTGCCGCTGCGGGGCCTACCCCAATATAGTGAATGCCATTCAGGAAGTTAAAGGCGGAGGGTTTGTAGTATGAAACAGTTTCAATATTTGCGCGCAGCCTCGCAGCAGGAAGCGCTTACTGCCATCGCCAAACCCGGCACAAAGATCATCGCCGGCGGCACCAATTTGGTCGACCTTATGAAACGCGGCGTTACCGCGCCCGATAAGCTTGTCGATATAACCCACCTGCCTCTAAAAGGTATAGTAGCTACCAAAACCGGCCTGCATATCGGCGCCCTGGCGCTCAATAGCGTTGTTTCGGAAAACAGCCTGGTGGTGCAGAAACAACCCTTGCTGGCCATGGCTTTAAAGGCCGGGGCATCGCCGCAGCTGCGCAATATGGCCACGGTTGGTGGCAATATGATGCAGTGCACCCGCTGTACCTATTTTTACGATACCACCATGCCCTGCAACAAGCGCGAGCCCGGCACCGGCTGCGGCGCGATGGAAGGCTATAACCGGATGCATGCCATTTTCGGCGCAAGTGACCATTGCATAGCAGTGCACCCCAGCGATATGTGCGTGGGCCTGGCGGCTTTGGATGCAGTAGTTATAGTAACCGGAAAAAAAGGCGAAAGGCGCATCCCCATGACCGAGTTCCACCGCCTGCCCGGCGATCATCCCGAAACTGATAATACTTTAGCCCCCGGCGAGCTGATACTTGGCGTGGAAATCCCCGATAACCATTTCGCCAAAAACAGCTACTATCTGAAAGTACGCGACAGGCAGTCGTACGCTTTCGCCCTGGTTTCGGTAGCGGCGGCATTGGAGATCAGCGGCGGTACCATCAAACAGGCGCGGCTGGCCATGGGCGGCGTGGCGCATAAGCCATGGCGCTTGTTCGAGGCCGAAAAGGCATTGGTAGGCAAAGCGGCAACCGAAGAAAACTTTAAACACGCAGCAGAAATAGCCACGCAGGGCGCAAAGGCCTATGAGTACAACGCCTTTAAATTGAGGCTGGCCCCGGCAAGCATTGCGGAAGCATTGAAGCATGCGGCGGGGATGGCGTAGGCCTCACCCAACCCTCTCCAAGGAGAGGGCTAAAAAAGAACGCGGTTGCAGCTAAAGTCCTTCTCCTTTGGAGAAGGATTTAAAATACAAATGCTTCTTCCCTCTTTCCCGCTTGCGGAAGAGAGGGTGGTCGAGCGAAGCGATGACCGGGTGAGTAAACTACCGAAGCGGGGTTAGCGCTAATGAACGCGCTCCGTTGACTCACCCCGACTGCGCTTCGCTGGTCGACCCTCTCTCCGGCAAGCCGGAAAGAGGGTAAAATAGGGTTTTAAATCATACGCAATGGAAACCAAAATACCAAACGCACCTGCCCCCGGCATCAAGCGCGTCGACGGGCACCTGAAAGTGACCGGCGCAATAAAGTATGCGGCGGAATACAGTTTCCCGGGCCTGGTTTATGGCGCAATTGTAAGCAGTACGATTTCCAAAGGGGCCATAACCGGCATCGACAGCAAAGCTGCGGAAAATGCGCCGGGCGTTGTGGCGGTGGTTTCACACTTAAATACACCAAAAATTCCGGGCTACCAGGATAAACCAAATGAGTATAACCCTAATATCCGCACCTTTGATGACAACAAAGTGTATTTTAACGGTCAGCCTGTTGCATTGGTAATAGCCAATACTTTTGAGCGGGCCAAACACGCGGCATCGTTGGTAAAGGTGGCCTACAAAAAAGAGGCTCATCAAACAAGCTTAGATGCGAACCTGCAAAATACGTATAAGCCCTGGGGCGATGACAGCGACTATCTGCGCGGCGAAGCAAATGCTTACCGCAATGCGCCCGTAAAGATCGAGGCCGAATACCGCACCCCCATCCACGTGCACAATGCCATGGAGCCTTTTGCCGTGACTGCCGTTTGGAACGGCGATAAAGTAACGGTTTATACCAAGGCGCAGCATATTAAAGGCATGCAGCAGGAAATTATGGGCATGTTTAAGCTGCCGGAAGAGAACGTGCAGGTTAATTCTAAAGTAATAGGCGGGGCATTTGGCAGCGGTTCGCCGCTGTGGCCTTATGCAAAGGCCGCCTTGATCGGCGCAAAAATGGTTGGCAAGCCGCTGAAAACGGTGATTGACCGTGAGCAGATGTTCACCATGGTAGGCTACCGCTCGCCTTCGGTGCAAAAACTGGGCATGGGGGCATCGGCCGATGGCAAGCTGACTGGTATCACCCATGAAGCTACCGGCGAAACTGCAACATACCAGCAATTTGGCGAGGGCATTACCGAAACAACCAAATTTTTATACGAATGCCCCAATGTAAATACCCAATACAGGCTTACGCAGCTTGATCTCAGCGTACCGACCTATACCCGTGGGCCCGGCGAAACAACCGGCGTTTATGCGCTTGAATCGGCTATTGACGAGCTGGCCTTTGCCTTAAACATGGACCCGCTGGAGCTCAGGAGAAAGAACTATGCAGAAAAAGACCCCTCGAACGGATTGCCATGGTCGAGCAAATATTTGAATGAATGTTATGATTTGGGCGGATCGCATTTTGGCTGGGAAAAACGCAGTCAGAAGCCGGGTGTTACGCTAAAAGATGGTTGGCTCATCGGTTACGGCCTTGGCTGCGGGGCGTACGGCGCGGGCCGCGCTCCCTGTACGGTACACGCAAAATTAAGCAGCGACGGCAAATTGCTGCTCCAAAGCGCGTCGAGCGATATGGGGCCGGGCACGGCGACCGTGATGGTAAAAATTGCATCGGACCTGATGGGCATACCCGCCGAAAACATAAGCTTTGAGCTGGGCAGCTCAAAATTGCCCAACGCGCCGGGCGAATATGGGTCGATGACCACGTCCTCGGTTGGCTCGGCCGTTTACGATGCCTGCGCCGAACTAAAGGAAAAATTCAGACAGTTGCCGGGTGGTACAAGTGATAAGCCCGACTATACGAAGCTATTAAAGGATAACAAGCTGCCCTATCTTGAAACAACACATACCTCCGCCCGTTCGCACGATGCCGGCAAATATTCGGCGCATGCCTACATCGCGCACTTTGTAGAGGTGCATGTACACCCGGTAACGGGCACAGTTAAAATAGCGCGTGTTGTTTCGGCGGTGGATGGCGGCAAGATACTCAACCCTATTACAGCCCGCAGCCAGATCATCGGCGGGGTGGTATGGGGCATAGGCATGGCATTAACTGAGGAAGGCATCCTCGATCATCGCTACGGAAAATACGTGAACAGCAACCTGGGCGAATACCATGTAGCCACCAACGCCGACGTGCCGCAAATTGAAGTACTGTTTGTCGATAAAAAAGACCCGGTTACCAACCCCATGGGCTCAAAAGGCATCGGCGAAGTACCCATTGTAGGCTTCGCGGCAGCTGTAGCCAACGCTGTATTTAACGCAACTGGCAAAAGGGTAAGGGATTTGCCTATTACGCCTGATAAATTGGTTTAAGGTTAAGCCCCCTCTAAATCTCCCCCTGTAGGGGAGACTTTTGATTAGATTGGCTGAAGTTTTAAATGTTTAAGTTAGAAAACAGTCCATGGGTAAACAAGCGCGATCAAAAGCCGGGGGAGTGCGATTCCCTCTTGAGAGGGGCGGAGGGGTGTGTTAACCCACATGATCAAATAACAAATTAAATAAACGCCGTACCAATGACTAATGACGCGAAGCAAATGACCAATGACAAAACCAAACCCTCTTCTTCCGATGGCATGAAGCGCGTGGACGGCCGGTTAAAGGTAACCGGGGCGGCCCGGTATTCGGCGGAATTTAATGTTAAGGGTTTAGCCTATGGGGTACTGGCAGGCAGCACCATCGCCAAAGGCGCCATTAGATCCATCGATACAAAAAAAGCTGAAGCTGCGCCGGGGGTTTTGGCGGTTATCTCACATTTAAATTGTCCGAAGGTTCCGGGATATCAAAGTGCTGATCCAAATGCCAAAGGGCCTCTAAAAATATTTAACGACAATAAGGTATTATACAACGGAGCACCCATAGCGCTTGTAATTGCTGATACATTTGAGCGCGCTGTGTATGCGGCGTCTCTCGTAAAGGCTGAGTATAATGCCGAAAAACATCATACCAGCCTAAAAGATCACGTGGCTAAGGCTGTTACACCGCATGATGATGGCGAATATAAACGCGGAAACGCAGATGCCTGGCAATCGGCGCCCTTTAAGATTGAGCAGGAATATACTTTACCGAGCGACGTGCATAACCCGATGGAACTTCACGGCATAGTAGCCCGCTGGGACGCTGATGATAAACTCACGGTGTGGACCAAAACGCAGGGGGTTAAAGACACGCAGAACGGTATTGCACAATTGTTTAAAATGCCTGTTGATAACGTGCAGGTCAACTCAAAATTTGTGGGCGGGGCGTTTGGCAGCGCATTGCAGGTTTGGCCGCACGAGGTTGCCGCCATCATCGGCGCAAAAGTGGTTAAGCGGCCGGTTAAATTGGTTTTAAGCAGGGCCGATATGTTTACTTCGGTAGGTTACCGGCCCAATACCTGGCAAAAGATAGCTGTGGGCGCTTCCGCAGATGGAAAGCTCGTCGGCATTAGTCATGAGGCCATCGGGCAAACATCCACCTTTGAAGATTTTGCCGAAGGGCCGGCGGATGTGAGCCGGCAGCTATACGCCTGCCCCAATGTTTACACGCTTAACCAAATACTTTCATTGGATATTGGTTCGCCCACCTGGATGCGCGGCCCGGGGCCTGCAACGGGCACTTTCGCCCTTGAATCGGCGCTGGATGAACTGTCTTACCAGTTAAATATCGACCCGATAGAATTGCGCCTCCGCAACTATGCCGAAACCGACCCCGAAAGCGGCAAACCATTCTCGGGCAAAAATTTAAAGGACGCTTACAAAATGGGCGCAGAGAATATCGGCTGGAATGAGCGCAAATCAAAACCGGGCACAGATATGAACAATGGCTGGCTGACAGGTTACGGCATGGCCGGGGGCACCTTTGGCGCCGACCGGGAGCCTTGCACCATAAAGGCAATCATGATGGCCGATGGCACGCTCATATTGCAAACTTCGGTAAGCGACATTGGCCCCGGCACAGCGACAGCCATGGTAAGCATAGCATCCGAAACGATGGGTATCCCGGTTGACAAGATCAGGTTTGATATGGGCGAATCGTCACTGCCGCCATCGCCAACACAAGGCGGTTCTACCATTGTATCAAGCGTGGGCTCGGCGGTGTATATGGTTTGCAATGACCTTAAAGAGAAGTTTCAGCAACTGATAGGCAATGGCGGCGTAAATAAACCCGACTATGTAAAAGTATTAAAGCAGCATAACCTGCAAAAGCTGGAAGTTACCACGGCCTCAAAGGCCGGGGCCGAGGTTGATAAATACGCGATGTACTCGTGGTCGGTGCATTTTGTTAAAGTGATGGTAAACCCGGTGACAGGCGTAATAAAACTGGATAAGGTGACTTGCGTAGCCGATTCGGGGCGCATTATCAGCCCGAAGACAGCCCGCAGCCAGTTAGTTGGCGGGGCGGTTATGGGTATTGGCATGGCATTAACAGAGGATACGGTGATTGATCACCGTTACGGCAAAATAGTGACCAACAATTTCGCGGATTACCACGTTCCTGTCAATGCGGATATACCGCAAATAGACGCCATGTTTGTGAATAAGCCCGATACGGTGATCAACCCCATCGGCGCAAAAGGCATGGCCGAAATATCCTTAATCGGTATGGCCGCCGCCGTCGCCAATGCAGTTTATAACGCAACCGGCAAAAGGGTAAGGGACTTGCCTATTACGCCGGATAAGTTGGTTTAAGCTGTTGGAATGTTGAAATGTTGTAAGGTTGGAATGTTAAACTGCTGCGGTAGCCAACTCCATCATCCAAACAACTTTACAACATTCCAACCTTACAACATTTCAACAAACTATTCTACCAATGAACCAATGAACTAATGAATCAGTGAACTAATGAACTATCTACCAATGAACGAGAAAATAAAGAACCCATCTGTCCCCGCAGGGTTTGATCGTGTGGACGGCCGGTTAAAGGTGACCGGCAGGGCAAAATATTCCGCCGAGTATAATATTAAAGGTTTAACCTATTGCGTGATGGTTGGCAGCACGGTCACCAAAGGCACGTTAACAGCCGTCGAAACCAAAAAGGCCGAAAATGCGCCTGGTGTGCTGGCGGTGCTTACTTATTTTAATGCACCAAAAGTTCCGGGCTACCAGGGCGATACCCCGCCGCCAAAAGGGCCCTTAAGATTATTTTATAACGACCAGATATATTTTAACGGACAGCCAATCGCGCTGGTCGTTGCCGATACCTTTGAGCGGGCCTTATTTGCGGCATCATTGGTTACAGCAACTTATGAAAAGTCCCTGCATCAAACAAATCTTGAGGCTAACCTCGCCAATGGCTTCCTGCCAAATAACAGCAAGGATAACATCAGGGGCCAGGAAGACGGCTACAAGGCTGCGCCAATAAAGATCGAACAGGAGTATATTCTGCCCACCGAAGTACCCAACCCTATGGAACTGCATGCAACCACCGCAAGGTGGGACGCCGATGATAAGATAACCATCTGGACAAAAACGCAGGGCATTAAAGCAACCCAGCGCAACATCGCAACGGCATTTAAGCTGCCGCCGGATAATGTACATGTAATTGCGCCATTTGTGGGCGGCGCGTTCGGGAGCGCATTGCGCACATGGCCGCACGAAATTGCCGCGGCACTGGCCGCAAAGGTGGTAAAGCAGCCTGTTAAATTAGTTTTAAGCCGGGGTGACATGTTTACCTCGGTAGGATACCGGCCGCGCACCTGGCAGAAGATAGGTTTAGGCGCTAGCGCAGATGGGAAGCTTGTTGGCATAAGCCACGAGGCTATCGGGCAAACCTCGGCTTATGAAAACTTTACAGAGGGTGTTGTTGGCAGCAGCCAGCTGATGTATGCCTGCCCTAATGTAACTACCCGCTATAAGATTGTTTCATTAAACGTAAATACGCCCACCCCGATGCGCGGCCCGGGCGAGGCAACCGGCGCCTATGCGCTTGAATCGGCGATGGACGAGCTTTCATACGCCCTTAATATCGACCCGATAGAGCTGCGCCTGCGCAACTATGCCGATACCGACCCGGCTTCGGGCAAACCATATTCGAGCAAGTATTTGAGGGATGCCTATAAGCTTGGCGCAGATTGGATCGGTTGGAGCGCGCGCAGCCAAAAACCGGGATCCGGCACCGAAAAAGGCTGCCTGGCAGGTTATGGTATGGGCGCGGGAATGTTCGGGGCTTATCGAAGTACAGCTACGGTAACTGCACGAATGACAGCCGATGGCATACTTGTTTTGCAAACTGCTGTTACGGATATCGGCCCCGGTACGGGCACTGCGATGGCCACCATCGCGTCTGAGATAATGGGCCTTCCCGAAAATAAGATAAAGATCGATCTCGGTGATTCTTCGCTGCCGCCCTCGCCCACACAGGGAGGCTCTTCAATAACCTCTACCGTTGGTTCGGCGGTAAATGATGCCTGTAAAGAGCTTAAAGATAAGTTCAGCCAGCTTGGCGGCGCCGGCCAGGCGGATAAACCAGATTATGCCAAAATATTGAAAGACCATAACCTGGAACAGCTGGAGGTAACAACCACCTCAAAAAGCAACCCCGAAATGAGTAAGTACGCTGGGTACTCGTGGTCTGTGCACTTTATCAAGGTTTTGGTTAACCCGGCCACCGGCGTTGTAAAAGTTGATAAAGCCGTTTCCGTAGCTGATTGCGGGCACGTAGTTAGCCATAAAACTACCAGGAGCCAAATGATAGGCGGCACGATTATGGGCATAGGCATGGCCCTTACCGAAGAAGTGGTGATAGATCACCGGTACGGCCGCCTGGTGAATAACAATTTTGCCGATTACCATGTGCCGGTACAAGCTGACATACCGCAATGCGAGGCGCTTTTTGTAAACAAACCCGACCCCTATCTTAATCCGATGGGCGCAAAAGGCATGGCCGAAATAGCTACCGTAGGTGTTGCCGCAGCTGTGGCCAATGCTGTTTATAATGCCACCGGGAAAAGGGTGAGGGAAATGCCGATAACACCTGATAAGTTGGTTTGATTAGTTGATTGGGTGAGTGGTTGATTAAGTTGGGAGATTGCAATTGTTCTGAGCATTAAGGGCTTGCGGCTAACCATTCACTTAATCAACTCAATCCAACTCAATCAACTAAAATTTCAGATTTTCCTTCAGCCAGTGCTGAACATCTTCCTGTTTTGTGATTTCGGCGGGCATTTTATCATGGATGAGTTTTTCCATTTTATTGCCTGTGTTCGAGAAACGGTAATCCCACAACGTCATCAGTTTATTGATCAGGTAAACAACTTCGTTGCCCTCGTCTTTATTAAACAAGGTATCGTCCGGCTTTCCGGTAACATGCGGATCATGTTGCATATAGGCTGTCCATTTATAGTCGGAATAATGCAAATTTCTTCGTGAGAATAAGATCATGATCGCATGTGATTTTTATAAAGGTACTGATAAAAACCCGGGTTTTGGCGTTCGGGTGTTTTTAATAGGGCAGTACAGCCTTTTAAACTGTAATTTAAATCCAAAATTTCGACAGGATACTGCCAAAGTTTCTACAGTATTTTGTCTTAACATTGATAAAAACTATAAGCCATGAGAAAGAAGCTATTGTTATTGATGATCATTGTGTTGGCCGTTGTAACCATCAGGGCACAAGACCTGAAATCAAAGGATGTACCTGCCGTTGTAAAATCGGCGCTTTCAAAAAAATATCCCGAAGCGGCTAAAGTAAGCTGGGAAAAAGAAAAAGGGAATTACGAAGCAAACTGGGGCGGTAAATCGGGTGAGGATAATTCGGTTGTTTTTACACCGTCCGGTTCCTTTGTTGAAATTGTGAAAGCAATTTCTGTAACCGATCTGCCCAAAAATGTAGCGTCTTACGTAAAGCGGCACTATAAAGGCGCAAAGATCAGGGAGGCCGGCAAGGTGACCGATGCTGCAGGTAAAACCATGTACGAAGCCGAAATAAAAGGCGGCGATTTGATCTTTGATGAAAACGGTAATTTCCTTAAAAAGGATTAATACAATGCCGAGTGTTGCATACATGCCCGGTAAAAGGTCATGGTATGCTTTGCTGTGCCCTAATTAACCCTTCGTTTCGCGGGAGAAATACCGGGTTTCAATAAAACCTGTTTAAGAAAATTGCAGATATTAAAACTAATTTATAATATTAGCAAGGAACTGGCCCATGGCATATCCTGATGGGTGGGGTTTGTCCCAGGTAACTGATTTTCAAAGCCATTTATCTAAAAAAGACATATAATACAATTATGAAACATACAATAATACTGTTGCTGTTGGCCGCCTTAACTTTCAATGGTTTCGGACAAGCGAAGCAAGACAATCCGGCGGGATATGATGCCGCCCTTGCCCAAAAATTGGGCGCCGATGATTATGGAATGAAAATGTATGTGATGGTCTTTTTAAAGGAAGGGCCAAACCGGCTAAAAGATTCCATCGCGCGGCAAGAGTTGCAAAAAGCACACCTGAAAAACATATTAAAGCTGGCCGACGAGGGGAAATTGATTGTAGCCGGTCCGTTTTTGGATAACCAGGAAATACGCGGCATATTTATCTTTAATGTAAGCACCATTGAGGAAGCAAAAAAGTTAAGTGAGACCGACCCGGCAGTAAAGGCCGGCTCATTGATAATGGAACTGCATCCCTGGTATGGATCGGCGGCATTGGTTGAGGCCTCAGCACTCCACAAAAAAATTCAAAAGAAAAGTATCGTTGGCAATTAAAAAATAGTTTGCTGAAAATTAACTGCACATAGCCTGGCTCAAATTCATCTCCTCACTAAAAACACAAATAACGGGATTGAAAAACTGGGGCTAACTGCTGATTTTTTAATAAATTCGCCATAACAAAAGCTTCCGGTGAAAACTACAGTATTGATATCCCGTATTTTACTTGGATTTATTTACCTGGTCTTCGGGCTTGATTATTTTTTGCATTTTATACCTTATCAGCCGCTGCATACCGGCAAAACAGGCGCCTTCATAGCAGGGCTTAAGGGTGTAGGGTATTTTTACCCTATGATAAAAATTATCCAGATTGCGGGTGGTTTATCGCTGCTATTTAACCGGTACGCGCCCTTTTTCGCCGTTGTGCTTTTCCCTATCAGTTTAAATGTGCTGCTTTTTCACACCATCTTAGTGCCCTCGGGTTGGCTAATGGGTGTTACGTTAATGGTGCCCAACCTGCTTTTAGGATACGGCTACCGCAAGTATTACAGCGGGATGTTTACCGCAAAACCGTTGTATAGATAACCCGGGAATAGTCAGCAGATAAAGGGGAGGTGTTAGGCTCTTGTTGATAGCAATAAGTCAAGGGACGGCTCTTTGCACTCTAATTGAACCATTTCTTTTTGATCGCGATCTTGATGGCCGAGGCTTTATTCGAAACATGGAGCTTTTCGTAAATATTGGCAATGTGGGTACGCACCGTATGCGGGCTGATGAAAAGGCGTTCGCCGATTTGCTGATAATTTAAACCGTCGACGATGCGGTTTAGTATTTCCATTTCCCGGGGCGATAGCAAGTAATTCTCATTAGTCGCCGCTTCCGTATTATCGGGGGAGTTTCTTAACAGGGCGAGCGCTTTTCGCGCAATCCGGGGCGACATAGGCACGCCTCCCTCATAAACTATTTCTGCTATCGCCTTCACTATGTTCGAAATCTTTTCGTCTTTGAGCAGGTATCCCGTTGCACCAGCTTTTATGGCTTCAAAAAGCTTTTCGTCATCATCAAAAACCGTGAGCATTAAAAAATGAATATCCGGGTATATTTCTTTTGCTATGGTTACTGCTTCTATACCATCCATAACCGGCATCTCAATGTCCATCAGCACCACCTGCGGGCGTTCGCTGGTATTAAGGGCCTTCATGTTTTCCAAAAACTGGCTGCCATCACCTGCCTGGAAAACAACACCAATCTCATTGTAAAAAGATATCTGTTCGTTTAATGAATTCCGCACCAGGCGCTTGTCGTCTACGATGGCGATTTTAACATTCATAATTACCTTTGAAATAGCCGTTTGGCGGCGCAGTGGTATAAACTTAGTTATTTTATTAATAATGCAAAGCAAGTATCAAAAACCAGGAGCCGGGAACAAGGGTAATGGCAGTGTGAACACACCAGAATGTTTTACCCTTATTACCGGTGAGAAATTCGATTAAATCTAGTTAATAACCGGTTTTGTTTAAATTATTTCCCTTAATTTTCTGTCCCGACCCCTGGTTCCCGGCCCGTAAAAGGTACGGCTGTTTTTACATTTCGGTAATGGTTCCGGTTACGTTAAGTATGTCTGATGACGTAGTTTTCTTTACCTGCACCGCCGGCACTAGTACTTTTATTTTTCCGCCGGTTACCGTTACCGCGGCATCTACCGATCCTGTACCTGTGCTGGTGTAGCTGGCACCGGGCCCGGCAGCGACGATACCTATTTCATCAACTGCCAATACTGTTGGCCCGGGGAACAAAACTATGTGGTATGTTCCGTTTGCGGTTGGGGCAGTCGCAAATACAGCCTGGAATGTATTGGTAGTTGGATCCGGGCCCGATGGAAGCGCATCAAATGCTACGACCACCGTATACGTATGTCCGCCCGAATTAGTGATTGTGCGGGCGCCAATGACTTCTTTAAACTGGCTTGTCCCCAGTGTCCATCCGTCGGCAGGCACATTACTGTCTGTTTTCTTTTTATTTGCATCTTTTTTACATGCACCCAGGCACATTATGCAAACTGTTATCAGCAAATAGATTGAGTTTTTCATTTCAATAATCTTTTGGGGTGACGAGGCTATCATGGGCGTTCTTAATTTTATTTAAGAACGCCGCATGACCGCATCGGCATTTTTTAAATGTGGTTAGAAATTAAACCCTATGCGCAGCCCAATAAAGCCCGCGCCGCTGTAGCCCTCGTACCTTATGCTGGTATCAAAACCGCCAAACTGTACGCCAATACCCGGGGCGTAGGTGAAGTTGGAACCGGTTGCCGAAACCACCTGTCCGTTGCCTGCCGACGCATATACTTTGGCAAACGTCATACCTGCCTCGCCAATAGCATAAATGTGGTCGGCCAGCATATACTTGTAGCCTGCCTTAACTGGTATGTTTATTTCAGCCTTAAGATTAACGCCGCCGCCTAAACTTTTTGGTGCAAATGCAATAACGCCTGATGTTAAAGTTATTGCGCTTGACTTGTCGAGCCCGATTGTAGCCCTAAGGGTGACCCCGCCGCCCGCCGAGTAGGCAGCGTTAATGCCGCTTACAGGCAGTGCGCCTTCGAGCCCGATGCCTATGGCGAATTTTTTGTAATCAGAAGACTCCTGTGCGTACAGTTTTGAGGTTGTTAATGCTGCCAGCATCAAAATAACCAGTGTAGAGATTTTTTTCATTTTTTTTGATTGATTAATGGTTAATTTTATGATTGTTTATCTGTCATTAATTGACAGTGCTAAGCAACAGCTAATAGCAACGGACATCAATACTACATATGTAGTATACAAGGTTTTGATTGCTGAAATATGGCCTTAGGGGCTTATAAACAAGGTTTTAGGTGTATGCCCGTGCATTAAAATACCCTTTTCGCGGTATATGGGCCGGCCGGTTTGAGCCTTATATTTAGTAAATTGAATGCGGTATTGCATCGGTTTTAGCTCATTGTTTTTCACCGCGATCACCGCGCAACGAAAAATCTGAACGCGGACCAATTCCCCTCGATACCAAAAACATAAGCCATTTTATCTTTAAAACCAAATATGAAGAGACTGCTACCCTTTATTTTCCTGGCACCCCTTTTTGTTTTTTCACAAAACAAAAAAGTCATCGATAGCCTGGTCAAAACACTCCGGACAGCGAAAACGGATACGCAAAAAGTAAATGTGCTGAACAACCTGGCTGAACAATATACCAATGCCGAAGCAAGCAAAGGGATGGCTTATGCCAACAAAGCCATAACATTGAGCCGGCAAATTAATTTTAAGAAAGGCGAGGGAGATGCTTATGTGGACCGGGGCCTGATTTTAGAAAATACATTAAAGTCAGATTCAGCAAAAGCTGACTTCAATAGGGCTATCAGTGTATACCGTAGTATTAACGATCTGCATGGTCTTGCCGAGGCATACAACGAAATGGGCGTGATGTTGCGGATCCAGGGAAAGCTTGCTGAATGCATCACTTATTTTCAGCAGGCTGCCGACCTGTTCGAAAAAATAAACGATTTCGAAGGCAGCTCAGGTTGCCTCGTTCTTCTTGCCAATAATTATAACCTGCTGAACCTGTTTGATAAGGCATTGGTAATGTATAAAAAAAGCTATGAGCTGCGGGTTAAAATCAACAGCAAAGTTAAGGCTGCACAATCGCTTGCGGGGATTGGCCTAACCTATCGCAATAAACAATTGAACCGTACGGATGATAAGAATTTTAAGCTTGCGATATATTATATGTTAAAGGCCAGGGACGCATTTATCAAGGCCGATCACCGTTTGAATATTGCCCTTATCGACAAAGAAATCGGGATAACTTACTTATTTCAGGATCAATATAAAAATGCCCTTACTTATTTCCTGGAAGCCGAGGCCAGGTTTAACAAGCTCGATTACAAACGCGAGCTGGGTTCGTTGTACAAGGGCATCGGCCGGTCGTATATGTATTTAAAGGAATATCCGAAAGCAAAGGCCTACCTCGAAAAAGGACTGGCCGCGGCAATTGCGGAAAAATACGAGCAGCATATCATGGAGTCGTACCAATATTTGTATGATTACTACAAAACGGTGGGCAATGCGAATATGAGCCTCGCCTACCATGAAAAATGGATGGACGCGAAAGACTCCTTAGCGAAGAGGACTAATTTTGACAAGCTTTCAGAGTTAACCGCGAAGTACGAAACCGAAAAAAAAGAGCAGCAGATCAACTTACTGAATAAGGAGAATACCATTCAAAAACTTTCCATCGCCAGCCGCAACAAGACGATAAGCATTATAGCCGGCCTGTTTTTGCTGTCGGGGATTTTGGCAGCTCTTTTTTATAACCGGCGCCAGCTAAAGCAAAAGGCCCTGCTGCAGGAGCAGCAGTTAAAGCAGCAGGATATACTTACAAAAGCGATTGTAGATGCCGAAGAAAATGAGCGAAAACGCATAGCAAGCGACCTGCACGATGGCGTGGGCCAGTTATTCTCGGCTGTTAAAATGAACCTTACCGGCTTGTTTGAGCGCGTAAAGATGGAAAGGGAAGAAGACCAGTTCCTGGCAGAAAATACGATGGCGCTGGTGGATGAAAGCTGCAAGGAAGTGCGCACAATTTCGCACCAGATGATGCCTAATATGCTGCTGCGTTCAGGCATAGCATCGGATTTAAAAAGCTTTATCGAGAAAATTGATGCCGACAGCCTGCAGGTAACACTGGAGGCCACCGGGTTTAAAAACAAGCTGGAAAGCAATGTTGAAACGATGCTTTACCGGGTGATACAGGAAACCATTAACAATGTAATAAAACATGCAAAAGCTACCCGCCTCGATATATTGCTGACCAGGAATGAAGATGGCATAAGCGCAAAAATAGCGGATAACGGCATCGGCTTCGACACCGCCCAGATAGGCCAGGCAACAGGCATAGGATTAAAAAATATTGCTACACGCATAGAATATCTCAAAGGTTCCATAAGTTATAATTCCGTATTGGGCGGGGGCACAACGGTGAATATCGAGGTGCCGGTTTTCTGAAGCGAGGCAAAGTTGAAAATAAATTGTCTTCGTCAGGCGTCCGGGTGGCGCCCTGTTGCAAAGGGAATCACCTGGCCGTAGTTCCGGTGGCATGTCAATTATTTCAATCACATCATGAGAAGCCCATTGGATGTCGCTCGGACCGGTTATTCGCGCCGGAAAGCAGCGTACCGGTTTGTTGAAGTAAGCAGTTGAAAACTGCAACCATGCCCAACCACAAGTTGAAAACTCGCGGGAGCGTGTTGCGTTTATTCTTCAATCCTCCATCCGGGGTTATGGCCAATTTCCCAAAGGTGCCCGTCCGGGTCTAGAAAGTACCCAGCATAACCGCCCCAAAAAGTGGTTTGTGCCGGTTTGATAATTTTTGCCCCTGCCTTTTCAGCTTGTGCCATAATCGCATCGACCTCATGATTATTATTTACGAAATAGCCCATGGAGAATTCTATCGCGCTTTGGGCTTGTATGGTCAGTTTACTGTCCCAGGCCAGATTTTTTCTTTCATACAGGCTAAGCTTCATGCCATTATCGAGGTCAAAAAGCGCTATTTCGCCGTTTTCAAATTCGGTCCCTATAATTCCTTGTGTTTTCCATCCCAACCCCTCCTGGTAAAATTTCACGGCTTTTTTTAAGTCGGCTACGCCAACCGTCAAAACATTTATTCGCTGTTTCATTTTGCTGCCTTTTTGTTTGTACGTTCTGTTTATTATTGGCAGAAACGTGGTCACTGCCCGTCATTTAAAAAAGAAATCGCCGCTAAAAAAGTGCCAAAGGGGACTGCTTTTGTGCTTCTCAGGTAAAATCCTTTAGGATAGCCTTACAGCCTTCTTCTATCATTTTAAAAACCGGTTCAAACTGGTCATCATCGTAATAAGGGTCGGGCACGGGCTTATCGCCCAATAACAATTTTACTTTACGGGCATCCTCCTCGTGGCGGGCAAGCGCAAGCACGTCGCGCAGGTTATTTTTATCCATCACAAATATCAGGTCAAACTCATCAAAATCGCCGGTCCTGAACAGGCGGCAAACCTGACTGCTAATGTCGATGCCATGGTTGCGTGCTACGCGAATGGAACGGCGGTCGGGCGGCTCGCCAACATGCCAGTTGCCCATCCCGGCGGAATCAATATGCCAATCGAGGCCATAGTCATTAGCCAGTTGCTGCATCACTCCCTCCGCCAGCGGCGAACGGCAAATATTACCAAGGCATACCATTAGGATTTTCATGTGGAGTTGTTGTAATGTTGAAAGGTTGTAAAGTTGCAAAGTTATCAGAATCGCACAAGTAGATAATTGTTGTTGCAATGTTGTCAGTCGTTGCCCGCCACTCGGCAAACCCTCTGTTCTTAACATTTCAACATTCCAACCTTACAACATCGCAGCAAAAAATCAACCAAATATCACGTTCAACACCCCCGCCAACCTTATGCCGGCTTTTAGCAGTTGCTGGTTGAGCGTATTTATATGGGTAAAATTATATTTATAACTAAGGGTTTCGCCCGGTTTTATTTCGGTGTACAGTTTTTCAGCGATCTGGCTCGATTCAAATATCCATTGACTGATCGGGGCCTTTTGCCATTCTGTACGCTGTAGGGGTGTACAATGATTAATGGCCGCGGCGTATTCAGTATAGCTCAGTTGCTGGAAATCTATCAGCTGCGAATCCCAAACAGAATGTAAATTGGTTTGATTGCTAAACCAGCTCACTTTAATATCATTGCCGCCCTTGTCGTCAGCATGCCCGGTATGCATCGGCTGATGTATGTCTTCTATAATATGTATCAGCATGTGCACGTAAAGCAATTGTTTTGCGCGGCTAATGCCCCCCTTTTTTAATTCCCTTACCAGGAATTGCAGTTTGGTATAAGCATCGACATTGTTATCGTGGTTTAAAAACTCAACCATTTCGGGATAAGTCAATTGCCTGTCGAAATTAATATAATGCCATGAGGATAAATAGCTGTAGTCGGGGTCGGATTTTATAAAATCGGCCCAGTTGCCGGCCAGCGCCAGCGATTCGTTCCCTAAAATTGCTTCAATAGCTTTGCGTGCCTTTGGCGTCAAATACATACTGGCAATTTGCCCGCAAATACGGTGCCCCTCGGTCCCCCAGGCCATGGATTGCAGCGGGATGTAAAACAGGCCGACGATCAACAGCAGCTTTTTCAGTAGCTTTTTTGTTTTCATATCAGATGGGTTTGGGATGGCAGGATGTTCTTTTTATGAGATGTGCTTTTATTGGGATAACATTTGTCAGGCTTGCAAACCGTACCACTGAGTCTGATGTCCGGGTGACCTTAAAAAATTCTTCATAGTCACCGAACCGGAAACAGCCTTTATCGTCTTTTAAAGTAAAATCAGCATTGCAAAACTGGCCTTTTAAATGCAGTGTATCTTGTTTTTCATCGTATGTGCCTTTGCAATATTCCGTCCAATGGCCTTTGCTCATACAGGTATCAGCGCCGGTATTTACCTTGCTAAAGGTATTGATGGTTACGTAGAACGAATCGCAGTTAAATTTAAGATGATATAACGAATAACTAAGCAAAGCCCGCTCCTTTGTTACAGAGTCCTGCTGCCATTCTCCCTGCAAGTAGCTTTCGCCCGGCGTCTGCATGGCGGGATTAAATTCGCACGCTGTTAAGCAGAAAGCGGAAAGCAGAAAGCCCAAAGCCGAAAGGTAAAAGGGTAAAGGCGAAGGGCGAAAGGTCTTTTGCATATCCATCACTTCTCCCCCTTTAGGGGGTCGGGGGGCAAACTTCCAATCATGTCTTCCGGACGGACCCATTGGTCAAACTGCTCATTGGTTAACAGGCCCAGCTCTGTTGCCGCCTCGCGCAATGATTTGTTCTCTTTCAGCGCCTTTTTAGCAATTTTTGCCGCATTTTCATAACCGATATGCGGATTTAAGGCGGTAACCAGCATCAAGGAATTTTCCAGGTGCTTTTTAATGCCGGCATAATTCGGCTCAATGCCGATGGCGCAGTGATCATTAAAAGAAGTACAGGCATCGCCAATCAGGCGGGCCGACTGTAAAAAGTTGGCTGCCATAACCGGTTTAAATACATTAAGCTCGTAATGCCCGTTCGAGCCGCCGATAGAAACTGTAACGTCATTACCCATCACCTGTACGGCTACCATGGTAACAGCCTCGTTTTGGGTCGGGTTTACCTTTCCCGGCATAATTGACGAACCCGGTTCATTATCGGGTATATGTATCTCGCCGATACCCGAGCGCGGGCCCGAAGCCAGCATACGGATGTCGTTTGCTATTTTCATTAACGATACCGCTACCTGCTTTAGCGCGCCATGGCTTTCAACAATGGCATCGTGCGCTGCAAGGGCTTCAAACTTATTATCGGCCGTGCGGAAGGGCAGCCCGGTAAACTTGGCTATATACTCTGCCACTTTTACATCATAACCTTTTGGGGTATTGATCCCGGTGCCCACGGCGGTTCCGCCCAATGCAAGTTCGGATAAATGGTCCAGCGTATTTCTCAGCGCTTTCAGGCCGTGGTCAAGCTGCGATACGTAACCCGAGAATTCCTGCCCTAAAGTGAGCGGGGTAGCGTCCATCAGGTGGGTGCGGCCTATCTTTACCACGCCTTTAAATGCTTCCGATTTTGCTTTCAGCGTATCGCGAAGTTTTTCGACGCCCGGTATGGTCACGTCGGTCACCATTTTATAGGCGGCAATGTGCATGGCGGTGGGGTAGGTATCGTTTGATGATTGCGACTTATTTACATCATCGTTCGGGTGTATAAAAGTTTTGCCCTCGCCCAGTTTATTGCCTGCCAGCACGTGGGCCCGGTTGGCGATCACCTCGTTCACATTCATGTTCGATTGCGTGCCCGAACCGGTTTGCCATATCACCAGCGGAAACTCGCCTGCTAACTGCCCTGCAAGTATTTCGTCGCAAACCCGGGCTATCTCGTCGCGCTTTTCGGCGGGTAAAACGCCGAGGTCGGTATTGGTATAGGCGGCGGCTTTTTTAAGGTAAGCAAAAGCGGCAATAATTTCTTTTGGCATCGAAGCTTCGGGGCCTATTTTAAAGTTATTGCGTGATCTTTCGGTTTGTGCCCCCCAGTATTTATCGGCAGGTACCTGTACCTCGCCCATGGTATCGTGTTCGGTTCTGAAACTCATGGAATATGTGTGTTTTGCAGGGGCAAAGGTAGGGTTTGATTTCGGATTTTTCGCTTGTGTTTGTTTTTTTAAAGTATCCAGCAGCACGTTGTATTACTAATTCCGATTTCGAAATCCTGTTATTAAAATCAAGCCGAAAACTTTCTGTAGCTGTAGATCAGCGAAAGGAAAAAAATAAAGAAAATGCACCGGTAAAGCAGCTGTTTATAGCCCGGTGCATTTTTATTAAACAGGCTTAATATTATTATCGATAAAAAGCCGATCAAACTAATGATAGAATATAATTCCCACAAGGCCCAATGGAGGAAACAAAACATCCAGGCGCAAATATTCAAACTATAAAACAGCCCGGCGACAATCCTGGTAGCGAGGGGAATTGAAAATTCAGAAAACAACCAAAATGAAACGTAGAAATACAGCGATGCAAGAAAAAAACCGCTCAGAGCCACCACCCACGTGGAAAATGGCACTTTAAATAAAGCGCATACCCCCGATATCAACAAGACGGTTAACGGGATAAACTCTAACAGTTGTTTTTTGCTCATACTTTTTTATCCGGTTTAAAACAGGCCGATCTCAAAACTCCCTTTTAGTACTTGCCACCCAACTATCCAATGCCTTTAGCTTATCGTCGTTATCCTTAAACCATTTCACGTTCTCGTCTTTGTAGGCGGTCAGACTAACCAGCCGGGCAAAGGCAGGCATATTATCCGAGTTCCCCAATTTTTCAAAATAATCAGGAAAGTAACTTAAAATAGACTGCGGCTCCTTATCCCCGCTTATGGTACGTGACACCTTAAAGAGGTTGGTTAGCTGTAATTGCAGCGAGTCGACGGCAGATAGTCCTTTCTTATCCTCGGTAGCTGCTATGATGGATAGGGGCATCATTGCGTTGCCGGGGTTATCAGGCGATACGGTAATATTTACATGCTTCTCGTCCGTTTTTTTAATGCCGTAGGTTAAAATGCTGTGAATATAGTCATAAGCCAGCGCCGAGCGTTTGGTGTTTGGTTCGAGCAGGATAAAACTGCACCATGCAAACAGCGAACAGGCCCTTTTTTGAAGCTTATAGGTTGCCATGGCATAAACTCGTTGACTGCTGGCGTGTTTCGGATCCAGCTTCATAGCTTCGATGGCAAACTTCTCGCTTTTTTCATACATGCCCATCGTATAATAGGTTATTGCCGAATTGAAATACAGCCTTTGATAGGTGGGGTCGGCTTTTATTCCTCTTGCGTAATATTCCAGGGCCTTTTCCGGCCGCTTATTATCGTCGTAAATGCTGCCCAGCATGTCATAAGCGCCAGGTGTGTTCGGGTTTAACTTTAACAGCTTTTCGAGAAACGGGATCGCCTCATTTTCCCTGCCTGATGTAAACAAGGTATAGGCCATTTCGTAATAGGCATTTTCGTAAGTCGAGTCAGCCTTTAACGCTTCATTATATTTTATGATAGCTTCCGCATATTTTCCGGAATCATGCAAGGTTACCCCTTGCCTTACCAGCAGCTTAGCCCCCGTCGGTTCCTGGGCCAAAGCGGCCATGGTGCAAGCGCTTAAGGCAATGGCGAGCCATATCCTATGAAAAGTTTTCATGCTTAAAAGTACTTAAAAAAAGTTAAGCGGCGCGATATATGCCGGCGCTACTCACAGCCGGTTATGTCGAAGATCAGATTCCGGCTTACGAAATTCTCTACTTCACTTTCCGATAAATATCTTTCAAATTCCGGCCCATCTCTTTGTAATCGAGGCCGTATCCTACCACAAAATCGTTTTCAATCTCAAAGCCTATGTATTTAAGTTCGTCGATCTTTTTTAGTAATGCTTTGGGTTTCAGCAGCAGGGAGCAAAGCTTTATCGACGCCGGTTGTTTTACCCTTAACTTATCGAGCAAATAATGGGCGGTATTGCCGGTGTCTACAATATCCTCAATGACCACGACCTCGCGGCCTTTAATATCCACACTGAAATCAATGTCGTCGCGAATCTTAAAAGTGCTTTTTGTACCGCCGTAGTAGGATGCTAATTTGGTAAAAGTAACTTCGCAGGGGATGTCTATTTGTTTTATAAGATCGGCAATGAACAAAAAACTGCCGTTTAAAACACCCACAAAAACCGGGACGGTGTGTTTATAATCCGCATTAAGCTGTTCGCCTATTGTTTTTATGCGATCGTCAATAGCTTTAGCTTTTATAAGGGGCTCAAATTCTAAGTCGGCTATTTTTATATTCATGTCACTAATGTAAATAAAAAAGTCCGAAAGTCGGGAATGTCACGAAGCTGGAAAAAACCGCGGATGGGAGCGGGCAATATTATCAAGCTGCTTCGGGGGGGGGGCGATTGTGAAAGCGACCCGGTTGACTCACCCCGTCGGGCTTCGCCGACACCCCTCTCTGCTGCGCAAAGAGGGGGGCTGCAAGGCCCCGCTTTTTCCCTGGTTTTACTTTTCCCCTCCTACTTCGTATAGAGGGGAAGAAAAGAAAGAAAGAAAAAAAAGAAAAAAACCGCAGCTCCCCTCTTTGCGCAGCAGGAGGGTGACCATCCGCTGGCTAGCGGAGCAGTCGGGGTGATTTAACTGTGCGCGCAGTTCTCTCTTTGTGTAGCAAATGGCCGTTCGGCGAAGTCCGGTAGCCAGCGGATGAGTTAACAGTACGTTTGTTAAAGCACAAATGCCCCGGTTTTCTAATCCAATCGCAACAAACTTAAAACTATTTTGATGAACCTGCCCTCTTCCGGCGTTCCATGCTTTCGGACTTCCCGACTTAAAAACCTATCTTTGCCGCTCAAAATGATAGATTACCAGGTTCATACACTGCCCAACGGCATCAGGATACTTTTTAAACATGCTGCATCGACCATTACGCACTGCGCTTTTATAGTGAACGCCGGTTCGCGCGATGAGCTTGAACACCAAACCGGCCTGGCCCATTTTATTGAACATTTACTATTTAAAGAAACCGAACGCCGCAATACAAGCCAAATCCTTAACCGACTGGAGCTCGTCGGCGCCGATTTGAATGCTTACACAACCAAGGAATATACCTGTATCCACGCCTCGTTTTTAAACCAACACCTGGAGCGCAGCATTGATTTGTTTGAAGATATTTTGTTCCACTCCACCTTTCCCGAAGATGAGCAGGAGAAGGAACGGGGCGTAATTCTGGATGAGATCGCCTCGTACCTCGACCAGCCCGAAGAGGCGATCCAGGATGATTTTGAGGCGCTCTTGTTTAAAGGACATCCTATCGGTCAAAACATTTTAGGCACGCCCGAAACAGTAGCCAGGCTGAATTTGGATGATATAAATCAATTTATAGCAACCAACTACAATACGCACCAAATGGTTTTCGCTGTTTTCGGCAATTACGACTTTAAGAAGGTTGTTAAATTATCCGAAAAATACTTTGGCGCCGTGCCGGTGAATAATGCCGGAAAGCTGCGCATCAAGCCTGGAATAAACGGCTGCGAGCGCCACATTTTTACGAAACCTATTTCGCAAACCCATTGCGTTATGGGCAGCCAGGCTTATGCATCGTCGCATAAAAACAAAAATGCGCTGCTGCTTTTAAACAACCTGCTTGGCGGCATGGGGATGAGCAGCAGGCTGAACCTGGAGATCAGGGAAAAATATGGCATCGCGTATACCATCGAATCAAATTATACGCCTTTAACTGATACCGGCATTTTCTCGATCTACTTTGGTACCGACAGCGAGAAAGCCGGCAAAGCAGCCAAACTTGTACATAAAGAATTAAAAAAACTCCGCGACAGCAAGCTCGGGACACTGCAGCTGCACCAGGCCAAAGAAAAATTCATCGGCCAGATCGCGCTGGCCGAGGAAAACCGCATGGGGCTGATCATTTCCATGGCCAAAAGCCTGCTCGATTTTAATTGTGTGGATACCCTGCAGCAAATATTTGATAAAATAAATGCCGTTACCGCAGAACAATTGCTTGAAATAAGCAATGAAATTTTTGATGAGCGCAGGATGATCACCTTGCTATTTGAGCCTAAGCAATAAACCCGTATTTTTGCTGCATGAAACTACCTATAATAGCTTACGGCGATCCTGTTTTGCGGAAAAAAGCTACGGCCATTGAGCCGGATGAATACCCGCATATAAAAGCGCTTATCGAAAATATGTTCGAAACTATGTATGCAGCCCATGGGGTAGGTTTGGCGGCCCCGCAGGTAGGCTTGTCAATGCGTTTATTTGTGGTAGACGCGGGGGTATTTGCAGATACCGAACCGGAATTGAAAGACTTTAAAAAAGTTTTCATAAACGCTATGATTTTAGAAGAAAACGGAGAGGAATGGGCATTCAATGAAGGCTGCCTTAGCATTCCAGATATAAGGGAAGATGTTTATCGCAAAAAAATGATTACAATATCCTACTATGATGAGGAGTGGAAACACCATGAAGACACATTTTCGGGCATGGCGGCACGAATCATCCAGCATGAGTACGACCATATAGAAGGAAAATTATTTGTTGATAAGCTGAGTCCCCTCCGCAAACGCCTCATCGAGAAAAAACTGAATGATATTTCGAAAGGAATTGTTGACGTGGAATATAAAATGAAATTTCCTGCTGTTAAAAAAGGGAGATAAGAAGAGCCAGGAACCAAGAGTCAAGAATCAAGACGAACGGAAATCGCTCAATCGTGTTAGCTCCTAAACTCTTCCATCTTGGCTCCTGGTTCTTGGTTCTTGGTTCTCCCGCTAATTCCCGCTATTATCTGCTGCGCGCGCCTTATCCCCTTCCGAAATCTGTTTTATCAGGCTGCCCCAGGCAAATGGGTTAAATAAGGGGTTAACGGTGGAATGCGAGTTGAGCACGCCATTATGGAAATCCTGCAAGCCACTTGTTTCGGGCCCGTCCCGCGGTAAGGTTTGCTCCATCGTTACAATCGATGCGTGGCTGAGGTTCTTCCTGGCAATCGCCAGGTCGTCGTCAGCAACTTTCATCGACAAAAACTCTTTTGTAAATTCTTCCGTTGTTGCCCATGGGAAGACCCTGAAAACCGGCAGGTTGATGATCTGCGGTTTCAGCATTAGCTGAACGGTATAGCTTTTGGAAGCGATATTGGCCGGTATAATTACATTTATTGAGTTATAGCCAACACACGAAAAGCGGATGGTATCCTGTTCATGTACCACGAATGAAAAGTAACCTTTATAGTTCGACTGGCTTACTTCGCCATGCCAGGAGGTGTTTACGATGCTCACGTAAGGCACAATAACTTTGGCGCTGTCGGCATTGTGTATAATACCGGTAAATTGCACCAATGGCCTTTCCTGCTTTTGGGCAAAAGCAGATGCCGCCGCAAATACAAACAATAACAGGCCAATTACTCTTTTCATATACCAATCAAATGGCTTTATTTTTATGGTTTAAT
>Ga0134126_10001095_pt1 | contig 34325 bp, 20 predicted proteins | sample KB31752_FD_96881 | JGI IMG/M metagenome (GOLD analysis project Ga0134126, IMG submission 96881) | Terrestrial soil microbial communities with excess Nitrogen fertilizer from Kellogg Biological Station, Michigan, USA - KB3-175-2 | ecosystem: Environmental > Terrestrial > Soil > Unclassified ...
ATACACGCTCTGATCACATTGAATGTCCCACAAACCGCCCGCCAGGTTCTCCACCGCTCCAAAATAGGAATAAGGCGGATAGTTCTGCGTCACCAAATTCCCGCCCAGCCATTCCACCGTGCCCGCATTCGTCAATACGTTTACAAGGTACCTGGTATTGTTCCCGCTCAGGTTCAGCACACCGTTGGTTTGCACGTTCAGGTAGCTTCCCGCCGTCCCGCCGCTCCAGTTCACCACCGCTCCGTTGGTAATGTCCAATTCCCCTGAAATCGTTCCGCCAGTCCAGTTCACCACCCCGCCGCTGGCCACGGTCAGGCTGCCGGAAACTCCATCGCCACAACCAAAGGTTCCACTCACCGTCCAACTGCCCTGGAGCACGCTGCCGTTCAAGTCCAGGTTCGTAATGGTTCCGCCCTGAAAGGCGGGGCTCAAAGCAATGGTCCCGCCGGTCATCTGCAAGCCGGGAATTTGATCCCCCAGCAGTGTCAGCGTGCCGCCGGTCAATTGAATCGCTCCCGGGCCGGTCAGTACCGGCACCGTGCTGTAACTAAACCCTCCGGCGCTGAAATGAATCGCCGCACCCGCTGCCGCAGTGAAGTTCGATTCGATCACCCCGCCGCTGCTGAAGGCGATGGTTCCGCTCTGCGCGGTCACGGCCCCGGCGTTATTGAACGGAATGGAAATAGTGGTTGTGCCGGTTCCGGCCGTCTTTTGCACCGTCCCGGCATTGTCGAAATAAGGCGAGCCGCTGCCATAATTGTTGTACAGACTCTGATCGCACTGAACGTCCCACAAACCGCCCGCCAGGTTCTGTACCGCTCCAAAATAGGAATTGGGCGGATAGTTCTGCGCAACCAAATTCCCGCCCAACCACTCCACAGTGCCCGCATTAGTCAGCACGTTGACGAGGTACTTGGTGTTGTTGCCGGTCAGGTTCAATAAGCCATTGGTTTGCACATTCACATAGCTTGCTGCCGTCCCGTTACTCCAGTTGACCACCGCTCCATTGGTAATATCCAATTGGCCCGCTATCGTTCCACCGCTCCAATTGACCACGCCGCCAGTCGCGACCGTCAATCCCCCGGAAACGCCATTGGCACAATCCAAAATTCCGCCCACCGTGTGCGTGCCCTGGAGCACGCTAGTGCCAGTCAAGTTCAGGTTCGTGATCGTTCCACCTTGGAAACCGGGGCTCAAACTAATCGTCCCGCCGGTCATCTGTAATCCCGGAATCTGATCATCGAGCAGCGTCAGCGTGCCGCCGGTCAATTGAATCGCTCCCGGCCCGGCCAGTATCGGGACGGTGCTGTAACCGAAAGCGCCGCCGCTGAAATGGACGGCCGCGCCGGATGCCGCCGTAAAGTTTGACTCAATCGTTCCACCAGCGTTGAAATTAATCGTGCCCGTCTGTGCGGTCATTGTTCCGGCATTGTTGAAGGCTATCGAAAAGGTCGTCGTGCCGGTCCCGGCGGACTTCCGCACGGAACCGAGATTGTGGAAGTAGGTGGGATTGCCGTAACCATTGTACATGTTTCGGTCGCACTGGATGTCCCACGAGGCGCCCGGCAAATTCTCCACCGCGCCGACGAAATTCGCGTTGTTGTTATAAACGGCAAAATCGCCATTCACCCACGCCACACTTCCGGCATTTGTCAGCACGTTTTCGATGTATTTCGTGCTGTTCCCGAGCAGATTGAGCGTTCCGGTGCTGCTGATGGTAATCGGCTGTCCAGCCAAAGTGCCACCGGACCAATTGAGCCGGCCGCTGACGATCACCGGAGAGTTCAAGTTGATCGTGCCGGTCGTAAATACTGAAATCGTGTCGTTCGGATTCGGCGCCCCGGCAGGAAACCAATTATTTGCGTTGGTCCAATTCTGATCGACCGCCCCGGTCCAGAACTTGTTCGTCGGACTATTCGGCGAGGCCGCGGGCGCAATCAGCACCGAAACGCCGCCATAATTATCCCCGAGGCCGTTATCCGGAATTGCAAAAATCAGGTTCGTGGCCGATGGAAAAGTGTAGGAATTCGTGAACGTGGTGCTTTTCCGGCCCGCCGGTCCAATGCGGATGATATTGTAGTAACCGGAAATGACGGAGTCGCTGTAAGCTTCCGCGGCGCTGTTGTAGCTGGCCGGGTCCGGCGAACCGTCAAAAATCTGCGGCATGGAGTTGTTGGTCGCCGCCTCGCCGCCGAAAACCAGATAATCGCTGACCCAGGGCGAGTTATAACTCCAGGAGGAAAAAATCTGGTTTGTCTGGGTCTGCACGAGCGATGGATAGGCCTCGGCTGCATCCGCTGGATTAATGATTCGAAACGTATACGTGCCCGCCGAAACCGCGTAATTCAGCAACTGCGTGGCGCCGCCTGCGTAAAATGGTTGATACCACAAAGATTGATCTCCATTAAATGACCCGGCGCCGTCCTGCGTCGCGTTAATGTTGATGATGGCCGTATTTGCGGGGAGATTGTTGGTGATGATCGTGCCGCCGAATACCTGCGGCAGAAGCACGGCAAGGCATAAGATAGTTGCGCCCCAAAATCCAAAGAGCGAAACCGGACAGAAGCCCGAACTCGCAAATCGAAAGCGATTTGGCGCGATATTTCTGAGTGAGCTGCTCTCTCCCGAAGTAAAAATCGAGGATTTACTCGGATTAGCCATTTTAATTGATTAGGGTCGAATACTTTACAACGGCCACTGCGCGAGGGTCAATAAATTAATCAGTCTAACCTGTTCATCACAAGTTTATTAGATTGATTTTAAATCCAACAAATATGAAGTAAATTAACTTATTAATTAGCCGCGTCGCGGGCATTCACTTCAGAATCAATGGGCTTGAAAGCGCGAAAATGCCCAGAGGTTGACGTGCGGTCCAAACGAGCAATCAAGGAGAGGTGATGCGGTAAAATGCGCTCGAATCAGGCGGTGATGGATCAATAAGAGAGATGCTATTGCTGTTAGTCGCAGTGACGACATCGGACACGGGAAACCAATTCCCTTCCAAAGAATCACTTCGCCAGAGCGAATAAGTCGCGCCGGCCCGATAACTGGCAGTCACGCGCGCCTGGCCATTGCTCAAAACGATGCCGGTAATCATCGGCAAGGTAGCTTCGGTCACCGAGGCGGCGGAGGCAAAATCAATTCTGCCCCATCCATAAAATTCATTCCATTGCCCGCTCGGCCACCCATCGGGCTGATACGCCGTCGCCTTTAAAATTCCAATCACATCATCCGGTCCGAGCGTCGGGTTAATGCTCATCAACACGGCGGCGACTCCGGCGAAAACGGGCGCGGAGTAGCTGGTGCCGCTCGCAAAATCGTAACCGCCGCCGGTCACAGTGGAATAGATGTTCCATCCGGGCGCGGCAAAATCCACCTGCGGTCCCGCGAGCGACTGCATGTTATCCGCCGCATCAGTCATGGAGATGCAGTAGACATCCGGTTGGTTGGTGGCATAGGGAGCCGCGTCGGCATTGCCGCCGGCCATGATTAAAATGCCACGGTCGGTGGCTTCCAAATAGGCGCCGGCCGCGTTCAAAGTGTCGCTGTCTCCCCCGGTCCAACTAATATTCACCACTCGCACTCCGTGGTCGGCCGCCCAGATCACCGCATCATACATCTCGCTAATCGCGCCGTTGATGTTTATGGGCAAAATGGCGCAATTTCCCATTCCGGCAATACCGACACCGTTGTTGACCACCGCGGCGGCCAATCCAGCACACAACGTCGAATGATCAATGCCGCTGCTGTTCGTAATGGCGACGTTCTGATCGGCGTCCCAACCATCAACCACGTGCGGCGAGAGGTCTGGATGGTCCATCTGGAACGGCGCGTCCACAATCGCGATGCGTATAAAGCTTTGTCCCCGGTTCAGCGCCCATGCCTGCGCGCTGCCGAGGACCTGATGATGCCACTGATTCGTGATCAATGGATCGTCCGGGAAAGATTCGCGCGTCTCATATTCGTCCAGTTCGGCAAATTGAACATCCGGACGGTGAACCAATGCTCTTGCGGCCTGCAGTTCCTGGCCGGACCCAACCCGGATCGCGGCGACGTGCCGTGCTCCTTTGAATTTTACCAGCACGATTTCTGGGTTAAAAAGCTGGACCCTTCCGGCGGCGTTTAGCAGACGGCCAAACCGGCGATTGTGAAAATTGAATCCGCTCAACGTGTTGGCCCGCGGCAGGAGGACGGCGCGTTGGGACAAATCGGGCGAACCGAGTTCAGAAAGTGACAGTATTTCCGGTATACGGCGCCCGGCGACGGCCTTCGTGTCCGCTTTCAGCAACTCATCGCGAGCCGGATCCGGCGGCAATTGCAAATCCTCTACCGGTAAATTAGTGGACGCAAGTTCCCGCATATGGCTGTAGCGTGAGAAAAATTGAGACACGGAAACTGAAGCGCGCGGAGATTTTGCCCTTTGCTTCCCATCGAATTCCCGACCGGAATGACTGCTGCGCTGCCAACTGTCATTTTGCCACCGGACAAAAATCAAAACTGCGGCAAAAAACAGGCTGGCCAGGAGGATCTTTTTTGTCACACGCCAGAACACTTATCGCATTTGGGGCGAACGCGCAATGTTGCGCGAAACAGTTCTGACAAAGCTGGCCCGGTCCGTGTTCATAAGACTTTGGTGCAAAAGCGTCGAAGAATGGAGCCATTTGTCGGATTTGATTATGCACCGCACTATCCGCGACGCAACGCCAGCGATCAGTGATTTGCGGTGAATTCCTTCCAACCGCCTCCAAGTGCCTTGTAAAGCGACACCAGATTTGTCAACCGATTGTAGCGCGATTGAATCAGCCGCTGTTGCGCGGCGTAAAGGTCCTGCTGCGCCGTCAGCACCGCGAGGTAACTGTCCACGCCGTTGCGATAGCGGACGCTCGCGAGGTCGTAACGCCTCTGCTCGGCATTCACCAGTTTTTCTTCCGCGTCAAGTTCCTCGCCAAACGTCGAACGGCCCGCGAGCGTGTCGGCCACTTCGCGGAATGCGGTTTGGATCGCCTGCTCGTAGCGCGCGATTTCAATGCGCTTTTGAACGTGCGCGAGGTCCAGGTTGGCGCGGTTGTAGGCGGTTTCAAAAATCGGAACCGTAATCTGCGGGGCGAAACTCCAGGTGTGCGAACCGGGCGCAAAGAGATTCGCCAGGTCCGAACTGCTGAACCCGGCGGAGCCGGTCAATGTGATGCGCGGAAAAAACGCGGCGCGCGCCGCGCCGATATTGGCATTGGCCGCTCTCAGTTGATCTTCCGCCTGGCGGATGTCCGGGCGGCGGACGAGCAAATCCGAGGGCAGCCCGGCGGGCAAATCCGGCAGCAAATGCTGCGATGCGAGCGGCTCCGGTTTGGGCAGGTCGTCCGGCAGCGGTTCGCCCACCAGCAATTCCAGCGCGTTGCGGGCCTGCTCCCGCTGGCGCGTGTAGGTGGCTACGTTCGCCCGCGCCGTTTCCACCTGCGCTTCGGCTGAACGCACGTCGATTTCCGAGGTGTTGCCGTAATTAAAACTCGCCTGGATGAGCCGATAATAATTGCTCACCGCGCCCAATGTTTGTTGCGAAATCGCGAGCAGCTCGTCGAATTCGCGCTCGGCAAGATATTGATTGGCCACTTCGGCAACGAGCGACAGTTGCGCGGCCTCACGCGCTTCAGCGGTGGCGAAGTATTGTTGCAACGCCTGCCGTTTCAGGCTGCGGACGCGGCCGAACAAATCGAGTTCGTAGTCCGTAGCGCCGAGGCTGACGGAATACTGCGAGGAAGTAAAGGGTTTGATCTTGTTAAATCCCCCGACTTGCACGTTGCCGGAAAACCGCTGGCGGGAATACGCGCCCGTGCCCTCCACATCCGGAAGCAACGCTGAACGCGCAATCCGATACTGCGCGCGCGTGGCTTCAACGTTCAGGACAGCCACGCGCAAATCGCGATTGTTCGTCAACGCCAATCCAATCACGTCCTGCAAACGCGGGTCTTCGAAAAAATCGCGCCAGCCAATTTCAGCGGCAGGCGCCGCGGGTTTATTAGCCGTGGTATTCGTCCCGGCCGGCCACTGGGAGCGAATCGGCGCGGATGGGCGCTGATACTTCGGAATCATGGTGCAGCCGGCGAGGGCGATTGCCACTCCGGACAAACTGATCCAGAAATATTTCCTGAAGCCGGGCACATTTTGCGAATGGCGCATGGCCTTGTTCATTTCGGTTCTATTCATGCGCGCCTCCTTGCTGCTCTTCCGGCGTGTGGGCGGCTCCAATGGTCGTTGTGCTGTGCGAGTGACGCACGCTGCTTTTGAAAATTCGCCGCACAACGACAAAGAACACTGGCACCAGGAAAATCGCCAGGAGCGTTGCCGAAACCATGCCGCCGGCGACGCCCGTGCCGATCGCGTGCTCGCTGGCTGAACCAGCGCCCGCGCTGAACGCCAATGGCAATACGCCGAGGATAAAGGCCAGCGAGGTCATCAGAATCGGACGCAAGCGCAGGTGGACCGCTTCGAGCACCGCGTGAATCACGTCCATGCCTTCGGCTTCGAGGTCCTTGGCGAATTCGATGATCAGAATCGCGTTCTTGGTCGAGAGCCCGACGATGGTGATCAAGCCGACTTTGAAAAACACGTCATTCGACAGTCCGCGCGCCGAGGCCGCCGCCAGCGCGCCCAAAACGCCCAGTGGCACCACAAGCATCACCGAAAACGGTATGGACCAGCTTTCGTACAGCGCCGCCAGCGCGAGAAACACCACGACGAGGGACAGCCCGTAAAGCATTGGCGCTTGCGCGCTGGACAGTCGTTCCTCATAGGACTGCCCCGTCCACTCGTAGCCGAAGCCCGCGGGCAACTTCGCCGCCATGCGTTCCATCGCCAGCATGGCTTCGCCCGTGCTCTTGCCGGGCGGCGCCTGGCCGATCAGTTCAATCGCGGGAAACTCGTTGTAACGCGTCAATTGTGGCGAGCCATAAATCCATTTGAGCGTGGCCAGCCCGGCGAGCGAGGTCATTTGGCCGGCGCGATTCCGCACGTACACCTTGCCGATGTCCTGCGGCAGCATGCGGTACGGGGCGTCCAATTGCACGATGACACGCTGCACGCGGTTGCCGTTGACGAAATTGTTGACGTAATCAGACCCGAAGCACGTCTGCAATATAGTATTGATATCGGCCAGCGGCACGCCCTGCGCGCTCGCTTTGGCGTTGTCCACTTGAATTTTCAGTTCCGCCGTGTCCTCCAGACCTTGCATGCGCAGATTGACGACGTTCGGGTCCTTCGCGGCCATCGCCAGCAACTGGTCACGCGCCTGCATCAATTTTTGGTGGCCCAGGCCGGCGCGGTCCTCGAGTTGAAAATCAAATCCCGAGGCGTTGCCGAGTTCGGGAATCGGCGGCGGATTGATGGGGAAAATAATGGCGTCCTTGACCGCCGAGAGCGCGGCGAATGCGCGGCCGATGACTCCCTGCACCCGATGCGCCGCGCCGTGGCGCTGGTCCCACGGTTTTAAACGAACGAAGGCGATGCCGGCATTTTGCGCGCGGCCGTTGAAACTGAAGCCGGCGACCGTAATCAAGCCGGCCACGTCGGGCTGGCTCAAATAATACTTCTCGACCTGCTTCAACACGTCAATCGTGCGCGCCTGCGTCGCCCCCACCGGCAACTGAATGCTTGTCAGAAAATAGCCCTGATCTTCCTCAGGCAAAAAGGATGACGGCAGATTCAAGTAAAGGACCACGACTCCGCCAATGATCAGCAGGTAGAAAATCAAATAGAAGGCCGCACGGCGCAAAATGCGTTCAACCAGGCTTTGATATTTCCTGGTCGTCGTCGCAAACCCGCGATTGAACCAGCCGAAGAATCCGCGCCGCTCGTGATGATGCCCGCGCTCGACCGGCTTGAGCAGCGTCGCGCACAACGCCGGTGTGAGCGACATGGCCAGGAACACCGAAAACAACATCGAAGCCACCAGCGCGACCGAGAACTGCCGGTAAATCGCGCCGACGGAGCCGCCGAAAAAAGCCATCGGGATGAATACCGCCGTCAGCACGAGCGTGATGCCAATCAGCGCGCCGGTGATCTGGCTCATGGCTTTGCGGCTCGCATCGCGCGGAGACAAACCTTCCTCGCTCATAATGCGCTCCACGTTTTCCACCACGACAATCGCGTCATCCACGAGAATGCCGATGGCGAGCACCATGCCGAACATCGTCAGCACATTGATCGAGAAGCCGAGCGCGTACATGACGATGAATGTTCCCGTCAAGGCCACCGGCACGACGATGGTGGGAATGAACGTGGCGCGGAAATTTTGCAGGAAGAGATAAATGACGAGAAACACCAAGGCGATGGCGATGAGCAGTGTCTTGATGACTTCCTCAATGGAGATTCGGACGAACGCCGAGCTGTCGTAGGGATAATCCACGCGCACACCCGAGGGGAAAAATTTCGAAAGCTCCTGTATCCGCGCGCGCACGGCCGCGGCAGTTGCGACCGCGTTGGCTGAAGGCGAAAGGCGGATTGCCACCGCTGCCGCGGGGCGTCCATCCACGCGGGCCTGCGTGGTGTAATCCGCGCCGCCCAGCGCCACGCGGGCAACGTCGCCCAGCACGACATGCGAGCCGTCGGGATTCACCTTCAGGAGAATGTTTCGAAATTCCTCCGGCGTATTGAGCGTGCTTTGGCCCTGAAGTGTAATGTTCATCTCCTGCCCGGCCACGGCGGGGCGGGCGCCAAGCGAACCGGCGGGCACGGGAATGTTTTGCGCCTGAATGGCTGAAATCACATCGACGGGAGTGAGACTGAAGCTGTTCAGCTTTTGCGGATTGAGCCAGATGCGCATCGAGTATTCGGTGCCGAACAGCAGCGCTTCGCCGACGCCCGTGACGCGGCGGATCGGGTCCAGCACGCTGGAGGAGATGTAATTGCCCAGCGCGATTTCATCCATGCTGTTGTTCGTGGACGACAGCGTGAAGAACATGAGAAAGTTGCGCGTGGATTTGGTGACCGTGACGCCCTGTTGCTGCACGGTCTGCGGCAGGTTCGGCAGCGCGAGCTGCAGTTTGTTTTGCACCTGCACCTGCGCGATGTCCGGATCGGTGCCGGGCTGGAAATAAAGCGTCACGGTCGCCAGGCCAGCGGCGCTGCTGCTGGAGGACATGTAGAGCAGATTATCAATGCCGTTCATCTGCTGCTCGATGACGGACGTGACGGTGTCCTGCAACGTCTCGGCGGACGCGCCCGCGTAGGTGGTGTTCACCGCGATGGATGGCGGCGCGACGCTCGGATATTGCGCGACGGGCAATCGGGTAATCGCCAGACCGCCCAAGAGCATGATGAGCAACGATACCACCCAGGCAAAAATCGGACGATCAATGAAAAACTTGGCCATGCGATTTCCTTGCTATTGTTGCGCGGCGCCCTTGCCGCCGGAAACGTCGTTGGTCGTGTCCAGCGTGAACGGCACTGGCTTCACAGTCATTCCCGGCTGGGCCTTTTGCAGCCCTTCGGCAATCACGCGCTCGCCTGGCTTCAATCCAGCCGTCACCATCCAATCGCCGCCAATCGCGCGGCCGATTTGAACATTCCGGCTTTCCACTTTGTTGTCCGGCGTGACGACGAGCACGCTGGCGGTTCCGTTCGCGCCATATTGAACGGCGCGTTGCGTCACTGTAATGGCCTGCGTATTGATGGCTTCCTCCAATCGCCCGCGCGCGAACATTCCCGGCAGCAACAAATGGTTGGGATTGGGAAACTCGGCTCGCAACGTAATCATTCCCGTAGCGGGATCCACTGTGACATCCGAGAAGAGCAGCTTGCCGGGATGCGAATAAATCGTTCCATCTTCAAGAATCAGGCTCACCTTGGCTTCACCCGGCGCGATGCTCTTGAGCTTGCCCTGCTCCATTTCCTGCCGGAGCCGCAACATTTCCGTGCTCGACTGGACGAGATCGAAATAAATGGGATCAAGCTGTTGAATGGTCGCCATCAAAGTCGCGGCACTTTGGCTGACCAGCGCGCCTTCGGTGACTTTTGCCGCGCCAATGCGGCCGGAAATCGGCGCGGTGACGGATGCGTAACCGAGATTCAACTTCGCGGTTTCCACCGCCGCTTGCGCCGCCAGCACGTCGGCTTGTCCCTGTTTTGCCGCGGCAATGGCGCTCTCGTAATCTTGTTTGCTGACGGCGTTGATTTTGACGAGCGCGTCGTACCGGTCGGCCTTGGCCTTTGCTTCCGCCAGGCCCGCTTCCGCTCTTGCCTCACTTGCCTGAGCACTGTCGTAAGCGGCCTGGAACGGCGCGGGATCAATTTGAAACAGCAACTGGCCTTCCTTGACCTCGCTGCCTTCCTCGAACGCGCGCTTCAGCACAATCCCCGTGACGCGCGCCCGCACTTCCGCCGTCCGCACCGGGTCGAGGCGGCCAGGCAATTCCGTCGTCATCGGCACATTCGTTGCCGTGATGGTGACGACTCCGACTTCCGCTGGGGGCGGCGCGGCCGGCGCTTGCTGCTTCTTGCCGCAGCCCGTCAGCGTCCCGGCAATGAGCGCGCATGCAACCAGCGCCATGAGCGGCGGTCCGAAGGCCGGTTTTCCCGAACCAAATTCAAAATAATCTCTCATATATTTTCCATCTCAGCGGGACAAACAATTTCCATTTCGACGGCGAACCGTTATTGAGCAATCGCGGGCGCCATCTTGAGGCCCGCAAACCCAAGCACCTCCGCGAAGAAAATCAGGAGGCCGAAAATCTCACCGGCGTCAACAGTTAAATGCAGCCCGTCCGCGGCGGTTCTCGCTCCGAATCGCCGCCTCCGTCCTTTGGGGGAGCATCTTAACACTGTCCTCAAAAAGACAAAATTGGCCGCATTGAAACGGGCGACTGGAAAGGCGCCCGAACCCGCAGACAAGAATGTCTGCGCTACCTAGTGCAGGCTTTCCAGCCTGCGGGTTTACCCGCCCTTTGGTTTCAAGGATGATCATGCTTTGTTCGGTTTGCCTGCCGACTGAGGCTCGAAGGTTTGGCGGAGCAATTGCATGGCGCTGCAGATGGTTTTGCGCTCCTCCGCCGAAAGCGGCGAGAGCCGCTGCGACAATTGGCGGCGGATTTGACCGCGTAATTTTTCCAGGTCGGCCCGCCCCCGGGCCGTGAGCGCCAGCGCCACCTGCCGTCGATTCTCCGAAACCGTTTCTCGCTTTACCCAGCCGCCATTAACCAGTCCATTCATCAGGCGCGACATCGCCGGCAGGGAAACGCCGAGATGTTCAGCGACCGCGGAAAGGGACGCATCCCTTGTGCGGCCCAGGAAAGACAAGGCGCGGAACTGCGGCACCAGCAAACCTTCGGCCGGATGCCTGCGGACATAACCGCGGATAAAGCGCATCACCGGCGGGACGGCTTCGAGCAATTCACGAGCGCATTGCTTAGGCGCGGCGCTCATCATTGTTAATGGAAGCAATAGTTACCATATGGCAACTATAGGCACGTTGCGCCGCGGGTCAAGCAATTCCCGGCCAGCGGCGCGGGCAGAGGGTGGTTTTGATGCCGAGGCTGTGAATGGCAGCAATCGCTTCGCTGGTGGAGAGTTGCCGCGCAATCTTCTCAGCCTTTTTTTGCGCGTCATCCTGGCGGCCAAACCCGCGGGGCCGACGAATTCCCGTCGTATAATCCGCAATTTCGAAAATTGCCCGCTCTGCGGGCTTGCCTTTGTCCCTGATTCGCTTATAGATTTTGGCGGTCGAGATTCTCGAAGAATCAAGGCACACGGAGAGATGGCCGAGTGGCTGAAGGCGGCGGTTTGCTAAACCGCTGTACGGTCAAAAGCCGTACCGGGGGTTCGAATCCCCCTCTCTCCGCCAGTCCCCACATTCGGCCTATTTGAAGGAGTTCCGTTCTCGAACGCATTCCTAACAAAACCGAACATTATGCGTTCACAAACGCGTGAAGCTGGGATAGTTCCCACTGCTTATCACATTCATCAAAAAATAATGTCCCGGTTCGCCCTGGGCGGTAACAATGATGTGGATGCCCGACGCAACCGACATGGACCTGGTGCGGGAATACGCCGCGCGGCAAACTGAACCGGCTTTTGAAACCCTGGTCAACCGGCACGTCAGTCTCGTGTATTCCACGGCGTTGCGGCGGGTTGGCAACCCGGCGTCCGCGGAAGAAATCACCCAGGCGGTCTTTATCATCCTGGCCCGCAAGGCCGCGAAGCTGAGACACGACGCCGTTTTGCCGGCGTGGCTTCACGAAACCACCCGGCATGTTGCCGCCAGCTTTTTGCGCGGCGAAATCCGCCGTCGCCATCGCGATCAGGAGGCTTATATGCAGTCGACTCTTCCTTCTGACGACGCCATGTGGGATCAACTGGCGCCGCTTCTGGATGAAGCCATTGGCCGGTTGCGGACCAGCGACCGCAATGTGGTGGTGCTTCACTATTTTCAAAACCAGACCGCCCGGGAAATTGCCGCCGCCTTGAACATCGGCGAGGAAGCGGCCAAAAAGCGCCTGACGCGCGCCGTTGGGAAATTGCGCCTGGATTTTTTCAAACGCGGCATCAACGTCTCCACCGCTGCGTTGAGCGGCATGGTTCCGGCCCGTTCCGTCCAGGCCGCCCCGGTCGCATTCGCCAAAACTTTAACCGCTTCGGCGCTGGCCAAGGGCGTGACGGCTTCGACTTCAACCTTAACCCCTGTCAAAGGAGCATTGAAAATTATGGCATGGACAAAAGCAAAGACCGCAGCGGTGGCAACCGCGATCGTCCTCCTGGCGGCGGCCACTGGCACGATGGCGGTTAAATCTGCCAGAAATCATCTGCCGGGTTCGCGACTCATCTCGCCGCGGGAGATTTACATGAAAGCCTACTTTCTGGATGTGCCCGAAAGCGATGTTTCCTCCGTCCTGGCCGCCGGCACTGCGATCAATACGCCCAACAACAACTCCGCCGAAATCATGGACTACGGCAAGATGGCCGCGGTGTTGCGGTTGCTGCAATCGCACCATGTGACAACTCTGGCGGCACCGTCAGTGGTCTCTCTTTTCGACCGCCAGACTCAATTGCACGTCAACAATTACGCGGTGGATTTGTTTCCCACTCCGCTTGCGGACGGCTACGGAATAAAAATGAAAATGATCGGCAGTTCACAAATTTCATTGACTGCCGAGGCCAACCTTTGGGACGGCCAGACACTCGCGCTCGGTGGGCCGCCATCCGGCGGACAAACCCGGCTGTTTGTCTTTGCCACCGTTACAATGCTTAACCAGTCCGGCAACCGGATCCACTCCGACGCCGATTTACGGTCCAGGCTTGGAACCATTCCGCCGCAGTAAGTTGTCCTCTTGTCTGCCGTGGGGATGGGATTTGCTGGTAGGGCGCGTCACTCCGTGCGCGCCGCCGCCCGCAAGCACTGCGATCATTGAGTTTCTCACGACTCCTCGGCGCGCGCGGAGCGACGCGCCCTACCTTGCCGATTTGCAAGATGCCGCCACATGATTTATGGACTGGCTCATTACTTGCGATTCTTCTGGACGATGGCAGCCAAAATCAGGCAGCACGCGATCAAGCGAATGATATAAATGTACGATATGGTCGTGCGGCCAACGAAAAGCGAGACGCAGAACCGCTCGATTCCGAACAGGAGAAATGCAATCGCAAAGAGCAGGAAAAAATGGTCGCGGCTCCGGACCCAGAATTTAAAAAAGAACCCGGCAATCACGAGGAAGCCGAAGAAAATGGTGCCGGTAAAAAAGTAGGCCATCATGCGCGGTCTCCTTCTGCAATCAGTCCGAAGACAAAAATGGTCACGGCGATCAAAGTCAGTGAATCGCGATAGTTGCTCAGGTCAATTTCTGGCGGAAGGATTCCCAGGTCAATAAAAAGGACGATGTTGCTGAGCGCAAAGAACACGAAAAATAGGCTGCCCCACAATAATAGCCGCGCTCGCGCGCGGAAGTAATTTCTCAAAAGCATGACTGCACAGCCGATGCTGGTCACTGCGCACAGGAGATAGACATATTTCTCCATATCATTTGTCCTTTCGAAAGCGGAATGAATCGGCGAAATGCTGCGCCTGTTTGCCGGGGCCGGAGAAGATGGCCTGGATGACGCGCACTCGCATCGTGGTGTAAGCCTCTCTGAGTCCTTCGACTTGCCGGGCCATGTCAGCAGAATTGGGGTTGAAACGATAGCCGCCCTCCTTCTCATCGAACGCAAAAAAGCCGAAGGCGGCCAGATTTTTCATGCGCGCAGCGACCGACTCCAGGCTGCTTTGAATCACTTTCAACACGCTATCGACGGTCCAGACGCGGGAGGGTTCCTGGCTCACGAGCAAAAGGATTTCCAACTGCTCGACGGAATCGATGTATTGGTTGATAAAACGTCTGACGGATTCTGGAAATTGGTTTTCTGCCATGCCAAAGCGTTTTTCGTTGCCGAAAGAAAGTTCCGAGCACAACGAAACGATCAAAGATTCGTTAAGACAATACGTAATCGGGCGGGCGATTAACATCTACCCAGTAATCGCGCAATTTTTCGACTATTTCGGCATAGCCGGTCATCGAGGCCGGTTTGACGACATACGAATTCGCTCCCAGATCGTACGCGAGATTTACATCTTGAGATTCGTTGGAGGACGAAAGCACCGTGACAATCAGCCGTCTCAATTCCGGCTGGCGCTGAAGCCAGCGGAGCACATCGAAGCCGTCGAGCTTTGGCATTTTCAGGTCCAATAATAGAACCCGCGGCATGGGATGGTTTTGCCGGTCTGCAAAGCCGTCTGCACCTGACAGGTAATCGATCAGTTCCTGACCATCCCTTACAAACAGCAAGGGAACTTTCGTTCTCGCTTTATCAAACGCCCGCTTCAAAATGTATGCATCGTCCGCGGAATCGTCAGCCACCAGAATTGCTTTCCTATTTGGCATGTCAACCAGTCTATAAAATTAAATTAACGTAATCAAGCGGTTGCGGCTCCATATTAGAGATGCGAAACACAAATGCCAATCCAAGCCGGCGCACCCAAGGGGATTTATCAATCAAAGTAATGTAACCACCCCGCTCGGCCCTTCCAACCCATCCGCCACAACACAAACGCCATTGCGCAATTTCCTATCAATCCGGGTGCCGGCTGCTGCTCCAGAAATGCCACAGGCTATTGTCGAAGGTGAATTGGTAGGCGACGTAGCATTGAAAGGACGTCGGGCCATCGATTGATCTTCCGACGGAAAAAAGCAGGTGATGATTTTCCGTCAAATCAATCACGGTGCCGATGTTGAAACCGGTTCCCTCGTTTGGGAAATCAGTTTGCGCGAGGGTCTGATGATACACTTCGATGCCGACGAGCACGTTGGTGAGCACCTGGTCCTGAAGCACCGCGCCGCCAAATTCCCAATTGCCGTGCCCGGAAAATGAATTGATCCCGTAACCGGCCCCGCCGTACAGCGTCCAGGTGCCCCAGCTTTTTTGGGCCCAGACCGGCAGGAATGCCGTCAGATGCCCGCTGCCGAGTTCGCGAGTGCCCGTGGGCGTTTCCAGCAAGGGAAACGCTCCCACCTGCGGCCACCAGTTGGTCTCGTGAAGGAAGCGGTATTTCGCGCCGAGTTCGAGATCGGCGAAGCCGTAATGACTCGCGCTCGACGATGGAGCATCGTAACCCAGCGGCGCGATCATGTGCAGTTGCAAATCCGGCGCGACGCCGTAGTTCAGCTCGAAATGCGGCGCCGTCCCCGACCAGTCGCCGTGGGAGTCCGCGTTGATCGAGGCGATGTAAAATTCCCAATCATGAAAATCCACCGGCTCGGGGTCGTCCGTGATAAACGGCGGACCCGCCATCGCGGATTCGATCATCATCACGGACGCGATGAGGGCGAGGGCTGGAATCAGGAAATGCTTTTTGGTTCGCATGGCAACAGGTTCAATCCGCAATCAAATAGAATCCGCCGATAATCAACACTCCGGTTACGACGCCCGCGATGACGATCTTTGCGAGGCGATTGGCCGAAATTTTTGTTTCCTCCGGGCGATGGGCTTGCGCGAAAGCGAATCCCAAGGCGAAAAACGCCACCAGCACAATCACTACATGCGTGATCCAGTGGTGCCCGGTCATTTTTTGCATCCAACCCTGGACGCTCTTGCTCTTTTCCTTGGCGACGACGAGCAGCGCGTTCAACACCGCGCAAACGGCCAACGACAATCCGAACGGCACCGTGTATTTCGAAAGGGCCTGGTCTTGCATATTATTCTCAATGTAATTGTCCCAGGAGCCCCATTTTTACTCCAAGCGAAATCACGCCGCCATTGCCTTCGGCCATCAAACCCAAGACCAGCATCAGCCCCGCCACGCAGAGCACCAGCCGCCGCGCGCCGCGGTTCACGGCCAGATCGTTCGCCGCCGCAATCGGCAGGTAAGTGGCCAGGAGTAGGAGTGTGATGACGAAATGCTCCTTGGTTTCCATAAACAGGCTGTGCGCGAACGGCCAGGGTCCCCTGAGGATCATCGCCTTGTCCGCGCTGTAATCCACCACGTACCAATATCCCCCGGCCAGGAACGCGAGCCACATGAACGCCGCCGCCGCGCGGCTCATCCAGCGGATGCGGCCGAGGTTCTCCGCGCGCGCATTCAACACATCGACGAACAGCCACACGGTCGTGAGAATACATCCCATTCCGAACGCGACGTGGCTCATTAAAAGCAATTCCTTCATGATCCAAGGCTGCCCGATGATTTCCAGATTTTTTCAAAATGGCAATCTTTTGCCGGAATTTTTCTGCGAATGAACGCATTAGGAACGTTTTAAAAATGGGAACCCCGGCTGTTTAGACCGGGGTTTCTTCTATCGGAAGCGAAACGACGCGGTATGTAGAAATTTGCCGCGCCAGGGATTTCGCCGCCGGGTAGGCCAACAACGTATTCACTGGAAACGGGAGTGTCAATGATTCGTCGAGAAATGAAAAAGTGAGCGCAGGTAATCGCGTCAGGCTGCTGATTTATGAACCGATGGACTCGTTGCGCTTGGGCGCAGCCGGAAAGTTTGGGAACAATATTTCTAATATTCAAAAGGAAAAGATGCGTAAGAATTTTCGATGTCTGCCAAAAAATACCGGTTCGCGCCGATTAGGAGATCGGCGCTCCATTTGGCAGAGGTCATATGCGGCGGAAGACCATCCCATTGACGATGTCGGCGATGCGACGCTAGTTTTTTTCATGGGAACGCTTCGGTTTCGTGAGTTGGTGAAGAAGGCTGGAACGCCGGAGATAAAATCCCTGTGGACAGATCCGAAACGGGACCGGGATTTTATGCGGGCGACGAAGGAACACCGCGTCCTCACGCTTGTTCAAGAGCCAGGATCGAAGAAAAAAGATTTCGGCGAGATCGGATTTCACCAGCACGCTCACGCTTCCTATCTCGTGTTTCCGAAACGGCTGCCAGGGGACGATGGCAATAAAGTCGTGGGCATCAAATACGATTTGGTTGAAGAACCGGAACTTTCGGACGCGTTGTCGCCGGAACAGTTAAAAAAATTGCGCGCGCCGAAAGCGAAAGCGGGAGGCAAACCCAAGTCTGCGAAACAGTCGCGCCCGGCAAAAACTTTTGATGTTCGTATTCGCAGGATGGCCGTGCTCGAGTCCGTGGTTTCAGTTGAAGCAGCGTCCCGGAGCGAGGCGAGGAAGAAAGCGGCTGCACAAGCCGAGGCTTCGCCGTTTGATCCTTCGAAGGCAAAGTTCACAACCCGCGTTGCGGGAATCAAATGAGAGCCTGACTTCCCGATTTTTTCAAATGGACAAACACGCGTTCCGCATCCTTTGCACGGACGAGCAAAACGACTGTTTCAATTTGCAAGCGGCCTGATTCTTATCGCCAGTACCCGCCGATCCACACAGATCCTCCGGCTCGGCGATTCCAGCGGCCCGGAACCCACACGGCCCTGGGTCTCGGAGGAACCACCCAGGCTCCGGGAGCCCATACCCAATTGCCTCCGTTCCAGCCCCAACTACCCGGCGTCCATACGAATCGCGGTCCGGGAGATCTCGGAATGAACTCTCTGCGGCGGCGAGGCGGCATTGAGGGTGCTCGTGATAATCTATTCGAGCGCGGACTTACAAAGCCTGGCCGCGATCCTCGTCCGAAAGGTTGGGCGCCCGCGCTCAAAGTGCCGGCCGCCATTATAACGGCGGCAAACAGAACAATCACTTTTTCCTTTTTCATATGTCCTCCACATTCTGCGTCCCTTCGTTCTAACAAACGCGCATTGTGACCTGAGGCGGTCCTGAAAATCGTCTATTGCCTCCTGGTTTACACAATCGGTCGAGGAACTTGAGGGCCACGAATTGCCGTCCACCCATGGAAGCCGCAAGCCATTATTCCGCTGCGCTTTCAATGGAATCATTTTCCAGTTCAAGTAGGGCACTCCCCTCCCTAGTGCCGCCTTCCGCCATATTCGAAAGTAGCCCGCCATTATCCGGAACTGAACACTATGCGAGCTTTGACTTGTCGGAAGGCTGGGATGGAACGCGTGCCGTGCTTCTTCGCGTCCGTATTGGCATTCCTTTCAACCTTCCTTTCAGCGCAAGCCTGGGTAAATCCATCGAGCGGCAATTATGAGGATGCGCCGTCCTGGTGGCCGCGTGTTTTACCGGGCAACTCCCAGTTCGTGAGAATCACGAGCTTCTCGGGCCTTATTTCGACGTTTCGAACACGATTTCGCCATGCACGAACGACACAACTCTGGAACCGCAACTGTTCTTCCGGTTGCGGCAATGAACAGAGGACGGCGTTGGTGGCGAATTGATCGGCGAAAAAACGAAATCAAAGGCTATGCGAACTATATATCGGTCGGCGGGAATGGGACGCGTACTGTGCTTCTTCGCGTCGTTAACGGTATTCACTTCAATCTCCGTTTCGGCCCAGGTGAACACCTGGGTGAATCCAACGAGCGGCAAGTGGGAGGATCCAGCGTCCTGGTCGCGCGGCACTCCACCGGCATCGAGCCAGACAGTGACGATTACGAATCCCGGTTTCAAAGCGGTGAATGTCGACAGCGCCACGGTGGCCGGTTCGCCGGGTACGCTGACGATTGACAACCTGGCCGTCTCCGGGCCGACCAACGGCTTCAATACACTCCTGCTCAACTTCGCGGGCGCCGGCACGCCGTTAAAAGTGCTCAATACCTGCAACATCGGCACGAATGCGGTCATTGAAAATTTGTCCAGCAGCTTTGAACTGGACGGCAATGCCGGCGGGCAATTGCTCATCAATGGCGGCGCCTTCACGCAAATCGGCGGAGTCGCGGTCGTGAACGCACCCGTGTTGGTGGAAAATGGGTCGCTCAATGACACGAATGGAAACCTCACTTTGGGCAATGTCACCGTTTCAGGAGCGCAATTCGCGCAAACATTCAACCAGGATGGCGGCAGCATCATGGCGCAAAGCATGACCGTGACGAATGGCACTTACACGATGGCCTCGGGCACTCTTTACGCCCTGGGGGGCACGGAAATCGGCTCATTCGGCCAATTTGTCCAGAGGGATGGCACGAACTATGGGGATATTACTGTCAACGCGAATAATCCCGGTTCTTATACCATCGACGGTGGCCTCGCGCAGGGTAATGTGCTGACTGTAAACGGTTCCTTTTTCCAGGGAGGCGGCCTGGTGAATATGCAAACGATCGATTGGACCGGCAACAACGGCAACGTCTTGACGCTGGGCACGATGAGCTCCCAGGTTTTGAATGTCCACGGAAATGCGCTTTTCTTTCTGGGCGAGGGAAACATTGTGCTCGGTAACGTGGACACGGCATCCATGAGCGTCAGCAACAGCGCAATCGTTTCCATTGAGGGCTACAATCTTACCGTCACGAATATCATCGATCTGAGCGGCGATGCGACCAACGCGGTTGCCCGCTTGGAAGTGCAAGGCACCGAGGGAACCACGAGCGCGGTGAGCTTCGGCACGGTCAATTTGTGGCCGAATTCGTTCATGCAGGAGTCTTTCGCCACGGACATGCGCGTCGCCAATAGCTTGAATCTGGCGGGCGGCCAATTCGTGCTTTCGGGTGGAACGCTGGACAGCCTGGGCATCTATGTCGGCCCGAATTCCACCTTCACGCAGAACGGCGGCCAAAATTACATGAACGATTACCTCACCATCACCGGGGGCACTTACGAAGAAACGTCCGGTTACGCCATCATGGACGGCTTGAATTTGCACGGCACGCTGTTGCTCGACGCCAACCCCTTCCCCATTCCTTTCAGTTTCACGAACAATGGCACGGTGGATTTCGCCGGATACCTGGGCGTCGGAATGACAAACAACTGGCTGGGACAGGTGCAGCTTTCGTCCAATGCAACCGTCGCTTTCATCGGCACGCCAGCGCAGGTTAATTTTGCCGCCAGTTCGGGCGAGTCATGGCTGCCGGGCGTGCTCATGGTTGTTTCCAATTGGAACAATTCCGGCAGTACGCACCTCTTTTTCGGCACGGACGCCTCCGGATTGAGCGCGTCGCAACTGTCGCAGATACAATTTTACAATCCCGTCGGGCTCGCGCCGGGTGTGTACACCGCGAAAATCCTCAGCACGGGCGAGGTGGTGCCGGACCAAGTCGTCTCATCCACTTCGGGGACGTTGAATTCCTGGATCAACCGATCGAGCGGCAACTGGGGCGATCCAACATCATGGTCGCTGGGGATTGTGCCGGGCAGTTCGCAGTCGATATTCATTGCGAACCCGAGTTTCAAGGCGGTCACTATCAATTCGGCCACGGTGTCGAGTGCTCCGCAATCGTTGGCCGTGAATTCCGTTGCGATTACGTCGCAACCGAGCGGCACGGAAAACACTTTCAACACGCTGCTGCTCAATTTTGCCGGCGCAGGCAACCCGCTGGTCATCGGCGTCGACACGAACTCACCGGGAAGTTTATTCGTCGATTCCAATTCGGCCGTCGCGATGTTTTCGTCCGGATTGATCGTGAACGACGCGTTGGGTGAAACCAACTCACGGTTCGGCGAGTTCGAGGTGGATGGCACATTCAACCAGAGCGACGAATCGGAAGTGGTGGCCGGCTTCCTCGATTTGAAAGGCACCTACAACTTTACTAACGGCAATGTGTTCATCGGCACGCAGTTCATCAATGGCGCCTTTAATCAGGACGGGGGCACGAATCTCGGCGCTGTGGTGCTGTCGACCAATGGCGATTACGAACTGTTCGATGGCGCCGTCCAGGGTAATATTATGCTCAGCCGGGGAGTCTTTGAGCAGTTGGGTGGCACGGTGTCTGCCCGGCTCAATTTCTTCGGTCAATCGGGCAACGGCGGTTTGTACAAACTGACGGGCGGCATGCTGCTGCCGGGCAGCCTTGACTTGGGATCCGCTCCAGTGACGAACGATCTCATGCTTCCAGGCGGCTTCTTCGAACAATCCGGCGGCACGAATAACCCGAGTTCCCTCACGGTGGGCCTTGGGATTTATTATCTCAGCAATGGCGTCGTGACCGTGCCGACCATGACGCTGACCACAAATTTCGGACCGGGAGGCCTTGAGGCCGGCGACTTCGAGCAATTCGGCGGGTACGTGACGAACGGCGGATTAACCATGATCGGCGGCACGAATGTTGACAATCACAACGTGAGCACGCGCGTCGCCGCAAAATACAACCTCAACCCCGGAATCCTGATAACCCCTTCCATCACGATGGATGTGGCCGACTTCGGGCACGCCGAAGGTACCAATATCGTCGGCACGCTCTCAATGAACGCATCCATCTACTTCATGCAGGGTGGTGGATTACTGGAGGCGAACCAAATTCAATTGACCGGCGGCAGCCAATTCGTGCACGACAGCGGCAGCGTGAGCGGCACGCCGAACCTTACCATGGCGAACGGCCTTTGGGGCGAGTCAAGCCCCGGAGTTCAATTAGGGCAGTTGCAAGTGTCGAGCGGCAACTCCGTGTTGAACCTGGCAAGCGCTTCCACCGTGGTGCAATTCGCCGACAGCAGCAGCGCGGCCTGGGCGGGCGATGGAGTGTTGACGATCCAAGGCTGGAACGGCTCGCTTTCAGGCGGCGGCGCGCAACAGGTCACTTTTGGAACGAGCAGCCTGGGCCTGACCGCGCAGCAACTCAGCCAGGTGCAATTCAGCAATCCGGGCGGGTTGCCAGCGGGAACGTACGCCGCCGAGATTCTCTCCGATGGTGAAGTGATTCCGAATGCGTTGTCGTCCAGTTCCGGGCCGGTGAATTCCTGGACCAATTCGGCAAGCGGCAATTGGGCTTCGGCGAATTGGTCGCTGGGTATACTGCCGAACAGCTCCCAGACGGTGTTGATCGCCAATCCCGGCTCAAAAACCGTCTCCATCAATGCGACAACACCCGTCGACTTCCCCGGCTCGATGACCGTCAGCAACCTGTTTATTGAGGGAGCGACGAACACACAAAATACGCTTGTTCTAAACAATTCTGGCATCGGGCTTCCGCTGACCGTAATCAATGCGCTGACGCTGAAGGATAACGCTCAGATTGTGAGTATAAATTCCGGCCTGTACGTTCAGTACGGCACAATCACCGTCACGAACTCGCAATTGAATCAGGACGGCGGCTACATTGATGCAACCAACGCAATGAAACTTCAGAATTCGGTACTTAATGTGACGAACGGCGCTTTCAACGTCGCTAAAGTGTTCATCGGAAATCCGACTTCCTCTCGTTTCAATCAGTACGGCGGCACGGTGAACATCGGCCTTTTGGGATTCTCGTCTTACGGCGGCACAAACCTGAATGGGTATTGGCTGTACGGCGGCATGCTCAACCTGCCCGGCGGAATGGGCATTTATGGCGAGTCTGGTGGAGCTTCGTATTTCCAATCGGGAGGGACCAATTACACCTCCGACATTGTGATCGAGCCGGATTATGGCGGATTGAGGCCAGGCTTTACATTAAACGGTGGATTGCTCGCCGATAGCAGCGTCAAGCTCGTTTCTGGCTACAAGACCAGCATCAGCATCGATCAAAACGGCGGTTCGCAACTGATCACCAACTCGCTGCTCATCGAAGGCAGCTCCGCCAATGGATTTTCCACCGATCCGGCCACCTACAATATGAACGGGGGAACGTTGTCCGCGGGCGTCATCGAGTTGAATGCCGACGAGGGAGATTCGCTGTTCGTGCAATCGAATGCGACGGTCTTCGCGGGAACAGTTTACACACACAGCGCCGGATATTTCTCCGGTCACAACACGCACGTGACGCTCTCGGGCGGCACATTGACCGCGCTGAACTACACCAACATTGATGGCAATGGCACCTTGAACCAGAGCGGCGGCGCGCTCGTCGTCAGCAATTTGCTGACCTTCGGGGGGTCGCGAGACGTAGGTATCATGCTCTATGGCACCTACACACTGACTGGCGGGACGCTTTCCGCGAGCAATATCGACATCAGCGGCATCTTCAATATTGGTGATGGCACCTCGAACCGGATCACCAATCCCGGCGCCTTCACCCTGTCGCACCTGCTGCAGATCAGCAATGCCGTCGAACAACTCGGGCATTTTGTACTCGCGGGAACCAACGCGACCATCAGCCTGGCCGGCAGCGCCAGCCACTTGAGCTTTGCCAACAGCAGCGGCGAGGCCTGGACGGGCGGAGCGACGCTCTCGATTACCGGCTGGAATGGAAATGCTTCGGGCGGCGGCGCGGAGCAATTGAGATTCGGCACTGACCAATCGGGGCTTACAGCCGCGCAGTTGAGCCAGATTCAATTCGATATCGGCACGAATGTTTATTCGGCAAAGATTCTCGCCTCCGGTGAAGTGGTGCCGAACACGGCAGTCGGACCGTCTGTCAATTTCTCAACGCAGGGAAATAATTTCGTGCTGAACTGGCCGGGCGGATGGACGCTGCAAAGCGCAACGAATGTCCTCGGTCCTTACACCGACGTTCCGGGCGCGACGTCGCCATTCACGAACGACATGACACTCAATCCACAATTGTTCTTCCGCTTGCGGCAATGAGCCGAACCAGCGGAGCGCGGACTTCAGTCCGTGTATCGCTGTTGAACGTGGGGAGGCGCAACGCCGCTTCGGCGCGCCTCCCCAGGAACATAGTGGCACGGGCGAGACGTCCGTGCCACCATAAACACGCCTTCGAACGCAGCGCGGAGCAATGCACCGCGCTCCGGCTCATTGAGAGACTACCAGCCGGCCACCCGGCACCGTCCGTGCGGAATTTGCATCAGGCAGTGTGGCGCGCAGGTTCAAATGTTCCGCCGGCAATCCCTCGGCGGAAACGGTCACCGTAATCGGCCCCGGCTCATGCAGGCTTTCCACGATTAAAAACGCGTGGCCGCGGTTCAACTTTCGCGAGGGCTGCGAGAGCGGGGTCATGTCGCGCTGATTGCCGTTGTCCAATGCCAGCAATTTGCCCGCGCCGCTCACCTGCACGCTGCACAACGCATTTCCGGTCGGCACCAGCACGCCATCTTTATCCACCAATCGCAGTTCGATTTGCGAAACGTCCTGGCCGGTGGCGAGAAGCTGGGTTTTGTCGGGCAGCAATTCCAATTTCGCGGGCGGGCCGGCAGTGACGAGGCGGGTCTCCACTATGGCGCCGTCTCCGGAACCGACTGCCTTCAATTCGCCCGGTTTGAACGGCACGTCCCAGCGAAAAACATCGTTGGTGGCTTCCGCGGCGGTTTTCTTGCCCAACGATTCGCCGTTCAAAAACAACTCCACCATTTTGCAATTCGAAAAGACTTCCACCGGCAAATTCGTCCGGCTGTCGTTCTCCCAATTCCAATGGTTTTCGAGGTTTCTGCCAAATCGTCCGCCTCGAAAACCGCCAAACCGGCCGCGGACGGCCAGGTAAACGACCGGTTTTTCGGACCAGAGCGCCGCCCGCAAAAAAGAACGCGGCTTCAAAAATCCGCAGGTGTCGAACAGACCAGCCGTGGAACCGCGCGACGGCCACGCAGGGGCTTCGCCGAGGAAATCGAAACCAACCCACAAGAATTGCCCTTCCACGCGCGGGTTCTTCGCCATTTCATAATACTCCAATGCCGGCGTGGTTTCGCTTTCCACAATTTTCCGATTCGGATATTTCACAAAGTCGTTGGTGTATTGCTGGATTTGATAATTGTATCCCACCACGTCCAGCAAATCGGCGAGGCCGGTCGCATTTGAAGCCGGAAGATTCGCCAGGGCCGCCGTGACGGGCCGCGTGGGATCGGCTTCGTGAACGATCTGGATCAGGCGCGGCGCGGTTTTTGCCAGGATTTCCGCCGAGGGTTTCTTCGAATCATAATTCGTGCCGTCCGTTGGATAACTGAAGGGGTCGTTGGGATAATCGATTTCATTGCCGATGCTCCAGAGCATGACGCAAGGGTGATTTCGGTCGCGTCCGACCATTTCGCCGAGGTCAGCCGCGGACCATTCGTTGAAATATTCCGAGTAGCCGTGCAGCGAAGGCGAGCCGGAATTCCAGCCTTGAATCCATTTGTGCTTGGGACCGGTCCATTCATCGAAGGCTTCATCCATGACCATCAATCCCAACCGGTCGCAGAAATCATAGAATTCCGGCGCCATGGGATTGTGCGAGGTGCGGATGGCATTGCACCCGATTGCCTTGGCGAGCCGCAAGCGCCGTTCCAGCACCGCCTCGGGCACGGCGGCGCCGACGGCCCCGCCGTCGTGATGCATGCAAATGCCCTTGAACTTCATCGGCCGGCCATTGAGGAAGAATCCTGTTTGGGCGTCAAAGCGAATCGAGCGAACGCCAAAGGTCGTCTCCAGTAAATCCACCATTTTTCCACCAGTGCGCAGCGTGGTGACGGCGCGGTACAATGCCGGACTATCCGGCGACCACAATTTTGGGCGCGCAACCTGCGCCTCCCGCGCAAAGGACCAATCACTCGCGCCGTTGATCAGTTTCTCGCTCGCAACTTCCTGGACCACTTTGCCATCAGGGCCGATCAGCCGCGTGATGATTTCAATATCACGAGCGGCGGATTCCTGGTTCTGCACGGTCATTTCGATCTTCACCGTGGCGCTGTTCGCACTCACGTCCGGGGTCGTGATGTAAATTCCGTGGCGAGGGACGTGGATTTTTTCCGTCGCCACCAGCCACACGTGCCGGTAGATGCCGGAACCCATGTAGAAGCGGGAATCGGCAATCTGGCTGTGGTCCGCGCGCACGGCGAGAATGTTCGTGCCGCCAAATTGCAGGTAGGGCGTCAATTCGTAGGCAAAACTGGAATAGGCATAAGGCCGTTTGCCGAGATAATGCCCGTTGATCCACACCTCGCTGTTCATTGAGACGCCATCAAATTCGATGCTGACGAGTTTGTTCGTCCAATCGCCTGGCACGGCAAAGGTTTTGCGGTACCAGCCGATTCCTCCGGGCAAATAGGCGGTGCCGCTGGCGTTCGTCGAGGCAAACGCGTTTTCGATGGTGAAATCATGCGGGACATCCAGCCGGCGCCAGGAGCCATCGTCGAAATTCGTTGCCGACGCGTTCTGGAGGTCGCCCAAATGAAAGCGCCAATTGAAATCAAAGCTTTGGCGGGAGCGAGGGGAAGTTTCAGCGTGGGCCAGGGCGGCACTCGCCGCCAGCGCAAGGGCCAGGAGTATCTTCATCGGCCAGACGATGCCGCTGCGGCGTTCCCAGTGTCAAGCGAACAGGCGGACGGGCGCAGGGTTCACACGTTTAATTTCCTTGAAAAACAAGCCCAACCTAACCAAAGCGGTCCCATATGTAGCGCAGGCGTCTCGCCTGCGAGTTCCGGCACCGCCACGGTGCCTGGAGCAGTGTTCGCGTCATTGCGCTTCAAGGTCTGGCGGCGAGACGCCGCCGACACTCGCAGCCGGGACGGCTGCGCTACATTTAAATGCGTGAGCCCTGCGGATGGGTGCGATGTGGGTCGATATGGGTGTGAGAAAAAAATGTTCAAACGTGAAACCGCCGATAAAACGGTGGAGTGCGTATCTATGAAGCGCATATGCGCGGCCAATTGGATTTAATCCGGCGGAGTCACTTTGGAGCGCGGTGTGTTGAAAGCCAGTCGCGCTCCATTTGCCGATCGCCCCAGTAGGGTAACCACCCCATTGAGACAGGGTACTATTACGGACAGCTTGGGTTTACTATTGAAAATTCACGTTATCTGTTTCGGGGTGGTTGAATATCGGGCCCGTGACTTACAGTCGAAGTGAAAGATATGAACGCTCCGGAGTCGAAGCTGATTCTCATCGTTGAGGATTTCGAGGACGACGCGAAACTGTTGGAAATGCTTTTGACGAATGAGGGCATTTTCAATCCGACCCGCGTTGCTCTCAGCGCTGAGGAAGCCATCACTTATCTGGAAGGCGTTCCTCCTTATTCCAATCGCGCCAAATACCCGCTGCCGACGGTTATTTTTGTCGATTTGAAGCTCCCGGGAATGAACGGGTTTGAGCTTCTCCGCTGGCTGAAAACGCGTCTGGACCCGAAACAGACCTTTACCGTTGTCTTTAGCGCGACGGGCGACCTGCTCTCGGTCCAAACCGCGTATGCTTTGGGCGCCAATTCCTTCCTGGTAAAACCCTGCCGGGTGGCCGACCTGAAAAACCTGGCCGCTTGTTACCCGGATTTCTGGGTCCGAACGCCGCCGCCAGCCCTCAGTTCGCAGCCGCAAGAGCCGTTGCCGGGGTAAGAACCCTATGGTGAATAACTCCCCGATTTTGGAAAATCGGAGGAAGGTGACCTATGAACTGGGGTTTGTTCGAGTCATTTTGCGAATTGCTGGAAAGCATTCCGATCAAGGCAGTGCTGCGGGCCGCGGACGCTGAAAGGCGAATGGTGGAGGACGATCTCGAAAAAAAGCGGACCGAGCCTGACGAATATGTCCGATCGGTGCTCTCCTTCTGCAATTTTCTAGCGCTGGCGGTGCGCGGCATCACCACCAGGATTCCGAAACTGCCGTTCGAGCACCGGGCATTTTATGATAAAATCATTCAACGGCTGGTTGACGCCGGCGAACTGCCGCCGGAAATCAAAGGGTGCTTCGAGGCGAACATTCCCGAGACGGCAAAGCCTCGGATTCGGCAAAACTTTCCCTCCTTGGAACACGCCGCGGCTCACAGAGCCGCGCTCCGTCGGAATCTGGACGCCACGGCATGACTCCGCCGTTTGACAATCTCAACGTTCAGGATAAAATTTCGATGAAAGCAAGACTGACACATAGACATAGCAGACATAGATATCCGCGGACGTTCAGGAGGACAATGGGTGACGCACTAAAGGGCCATGCAAAACAAACTTCATCTTCTTATTATTGACGATTCCGAGGACGATGCGCTGCTGATTGGCCGGGCATTGGAAAAGGAAGAGTTTTCTCTTTTATGGAAACGGGTCGACACCACCCCTGATTTGGACGCCGCGCTGGACGAGGAACGCCCGTGGGACCTGATTCTCTGCGACTATTCCATGCCGGGATTCACCGGCGCGGATGCGCTCGAATTGTGCCAGCAAAAGGCCGTGGACACGCCTTTCATCATCGTCTCCGGCAGAATCGGCGAGGAAGTCGCCGTCCAAATAATGAAGGCCGGCGCGTCCGATTACGTGATGAAGGACGATCTGGCCCGCCTCGGGCCGGCCGTGACGCGCGAATTGCGCGCCGCCCGGGAACGAAAGATCCGCCGGCAGGCGCAACTCGCCATGGCGCATCTGGCGTCCATCGTCGAGACTTGTGACGATGCCATCATCAGCCAAACGCTGGGCGGCACGATCCTGAGTTGGAACTTGGGCGCGGAACGGATGTTTGGATACGCGTCCGAGGAGATGGTGGGCGAATCCATCGAAGTGCTGGTGCCGCGTGATCGGCGCCCGGAAATTTCCAATATTCGCGACGTCATTCAATTGGGCCGCCGCGTCGAGCGCATTGAGACGGTTCGCCTCGGGCGGGACGGCACTGGGATTGATGTTTCCATCACCGTGTCTCCCATCGAGAGCGCTGAGGGCAACATCCAGGGCGCGTCGATGGTGCTGCGCGATATCACCGAGCGGAAACGGCAGGAGACGGAACGCCTGCGGCTGATTGATGAATTGCAGGACGCTCTCAAGCACGTCAAAACGCTCAACGGCCTGCTGCCCATCTGCGCTTCGTGCAAAAAAATCCGCAACGACGGCGGCTATTGGGAACAGGTGGAAACCTACATCCGGAGCCGCTCGAACGCGGAATTCACCCACGGCATTTGCCCGGATTGCGTGCGCCGGTTGTATCCCGAATACGAGTCGATTCTCCTGAATCCGGAGTCGGAGCGTTCCGAGTGATTCCGGGCAATTCCGGATAGGATAATTCCCTATACCAAAGGAGCTTCGGAAATGGCATTTCTCAAGCGGAATGAAAACACGAAGAGGTCCGGTTCCCATATCCTTGCAAAACGCAGTGCGCCTGAGGAGCGCCGAGCTATGGTTGCAATTGGGCCAGCCAATGCAGGCCCTGTCCGAGCTGCAACGCCTGCCGATTCGCATCCGCAAGCACCCGAAGGCGATGCGCGTCTGCCGATCGGTCTATAACGCGGCGCTGTCTTGAGGAAATTCGGAGGGCTACAGAGTGACTCCACAAATCTTGTAGCGGCATCCTGCCAACCGGCACGGTAGGGCGCGTCACTCCGTGCGCGCCGCCGGCAGGAAAGCACTACGATAATCAACTTTTTCACGCCTCGTCGGCGCGCGCGGAGTAACGCGCCCCACCAACCAGCGGACAAGCAATGCCCACTTCGAATTCTGTCGCCAAAGTATTTATGGGAATTTTTTCGCTTCAAAACAATTTTTGCAGGAAACCTCTCTTCAGCACCGGCGAGTGGCGGATCACAACATTTTTCACGTGATCCATCTTAAGGGCTTTCACGCCATGGGCGACTTGCGCTTTGAAATTGTCCACTTCCAACCCGTTCACATCCGAGCAGATCATGGCCGGGCGTTGGTCTTCCTTTTCGGTGCTGAGATTAATGTTGGCTAGTTCGAGGCCTTTGACGTGCCGGGCAAAAACGCCGTAGGCAGGCATTATTCCCAACCGCCCGCGCGGCTCAGGATAGCCGGTGCCCAGTTCCGGCGGCATGGTGTTCGCCTCCGCTTTCGTGCCGCCGCCTTTGCAGACGAGCCGGATGTTTTCCAGGCGCAACCCTTCAATCGGCTGCTCCGGCAGACCCATAATTTGAATGCCGCTGTTGCGCGAAACCCCGTCGCAAGTCACGTTCGAAATCGAAACGTTCCGCATCCGGCTCGGCTGTTTCACGTCCGGGCCGCGATTGCGTTTGCCGGTGGTGATGTAAATCGCATAGGTCGGCACATCCACCATGGTGATGTTGTCGATGTTGATGTCCTCCAAAATGCCGCCGTCCACCTCTTCCAGCGCCAGGCCGCGGCAGGAGCGGAACACGCAATTCGCCACCGTCACGTTGCGGAACCCGCCGTTCGCTTCCGTGCCGAATTTGATCCGGCCATTGCCGTTGCCGTTCTTCTTGGGCCTCATGGTGCCGTCGAGCAGCGAACCGACTTCAAAGCCGGAAACCATGCAATTCACGATGGTCATATTCTCACAAACGACATTCGTTCCCAATGCGAACGAGCTTTTCGGGCAAATCCCGTCGTCATTGGGCGAATTGACGCGGCAATTCGAAATCATGACGTTGCGGCAGCAATCGACATCGATGCCGTCGCGGTTGGTGTCCATGGTCACGTTGTCGACGGTGAGATTATCAACGCCGGTGGTGAGGATGGCAAAATGGCCGCCGCGGAGAATCGTGATGTCGCGCAGCAGAACATTGCGGCACAGCTTCAGCGCAATGGCTTTGTTGCCGAGCCGGGCGAGCGTGACCTCCGGTCTCGCCGCATCGGGATGCTGCCAATCCTTGAACCCATCGGCGGCGTCCTGTTTCCCATCGCCCGTGGAAAGCGCGGTGCCGTCGATCATCCCCTGCCCCGTGATGGAAATGTTCGTGAGACCTTCACCGTAAATCAGGCTGTTGCGGAAATAGGTATGGCCGCCGTCCTGATAAGCGGTGCCTTCCCAATGCTCCGGCGCGTCGTAGGCATTCATTTTCTGCGGCGCGGCGAGGATGGTCGCTCCCTGGTCGATCAACAAATGAATGTTGCTCGCCAAATGAATGGTGCCGCTCAGATAAGTGCCCGGCGGCAGATACACCGTGCCGCCGCCCGCGCTGGCCGCGGCTTGAATGGCCTTGTCGATGGCCGGGCTGTCGAGGTTCTTCCCGTCTCCCGCGGCGCCGTAATTGCGGACGTTGTAATAGCCGTTATCTTCACTGCTGGCGGCGAAAGCCGTGGCGACGCCTTGCGAAATGATCACCGTTGCGAGCAGGAGAGAGGATATTCGTAGGGGGTTCTTCATGAGTTTTGAGGTTGAAATGTACCAATTGCGCCGGAGGTTTCAACTCGCCAGGTTGCATTTATCCCATTCGATTTTGCACCGTCAGACGCCGAAGTAGGGACAAGGTTACGGCAAAATCGGCTGCGGGCCGTCTCGCGAACTGAAATCGCGATTCATCCGTCGTTCTCTTCCTCATCCCCGATTTCCGAGAGCGAGGACGAGGGGTGGACATTCTGGCATCCAGACTGTTTTCGGCAATTGCGGCCCCTATAACGCCTCAGCGTCGTCAACATCACCATAACTGGTGATACCCGAACGGGTAATTTCGATTAAAATCGGCACTGATGTTCCACCTGCCCAAAGGCAAAAGCGCGCTTCGCGTTCCGTCCGCATGGTCGCGGGTGGGCATTGTCCGACAGCCAGACGCAAGTAACCCAACTGAATAAAATCCCGTTCCTGTCGCCACCTAAACATCCCTCCTGCTGGATGTTCTGCCGCCTCGGAAGGGGAAATTGCCGAATCAATATGAAAAACCAACCGTCAGATGCCTCCGCCGTGTCTTCCGTAGGTCGTTATTCGCAAATCCATTCCATTTTCAAACAAAGGGGCCGTCCTGCGAAAACCTTTTGTTCCCTGCTCGTGGCCGCGGTCGCATTTTCGATGACTGCAAAGGCCGGCAACGTGACGAAGGCGAATAACACCGACGCCCTCAACCTGGGAGCGGCGTGGGTGGGAGGCGTGGCGCCTGGCTCCAGTGACGTGGCGCTGTGGGATGCGACGGTGACCGACCCCAACAACGCCATGAACGACCTTGGCGCGGACGCGACCTGGGGCGGCATCAAGATTCTGAATCCTGCCGGCGCGGTCACGATAACGACCAATTCGGCCGCCGCCACGCTGACGCTGAACGGATTGGGGGTCGATATGTCCAGCGCCACAGCGGATTTGACGCTCTCAAACGATGTGACGTTCCCCGCCGGCACGGTCAACGCCTTGAACGTGCCGACTGGAAGGACGCTTTCTTTGGAAGGCGCCTTTTCACGCGTCGCCGGTTCCGCGTTGAGTGTCAATGGCGACGGCGTCATCAACATTGCGGGTCTTCTTTCGGGGGCGAACATGCCCTACTGCCTGGTGAATTCGACCGACTGTGGAGCGATCGATGGATCGTTGAATGTCTCAACGATCGCAAACATCATCGGCTATACTCCAAACTCGCCTGGCACAGCGCCGGGTTCCGGCTTTGTTGACATGGTGACACCCGCAACCGGCGCCGGCGGCCTGAATGGCGCCGGGGATGACGTTTACCTGAACAGCACGATTTATTTTCCGACGGTCATTCGTTTCAACGCGCCGCAAACGAGCCGGCCCTACTGGTATTACAATGTCAGGACCGGCCAGAATTCCATGGGCGGGGGCGCCACGGTTTGCGTCTTGGTCACGACCAACGTGGGCGCGGAAGATTGCATTATCGCCGGCAACAACCACGCGTTTCGTTGGTCATCGGGCGGAACTTCCAGCGGCGCGGAATTGATTATCGACCAGGAAAACACCGCGGGAAACCTCTTCATCAACGGCGCAATGTCCCAGAAATCGGCGGCACAGGGAAACATGATCACCAAGCGCGGCGCGGGCCGCGTGGTGTTTAACGCCTCGCTGGTAACGACCGGCCCGACGCGGATTTTGGAAGGCAACCTGATGGTGAACAACGGTTCGGTGAATGGGTCTCGGTTTATTATCAATGCCGCGGGAACGTTGTCCGGCGCCGGCATTGCCTGGGGGCCGGTCACCAACAGCGGCGCCATCTGGCCTGGCAACACGAACGGAGCGGGAAGCTTGATTGTGAATACGGCGATTTTGAACGCCGGAAGTTCGTTGAAATTCTACTCTGCGATTGCGCCGACGACGAATACCACCGCCTTGCTGAATATCACCAACCTGACGGTCAATGGCCCCATCAACGTCGACATCCAATCCGGGGGTGCAGCCCTGGGCCAATATCCGTTGATTTTCACGCCCGGTGGATTTTCCGGCGCGACGTTTGCGAACTTCACGCTGGCGTCCATGCCGCCGCATACCGGCGGCTACCTGACCAACGACACGGCGAACTCCACGATTGATTTGGTCGTGACCAATGTGGCCGAGCCGCTGGATTGGGCCACCGGCAGCGGCACGTGGGATATCAATACCACGGCCAACTGGAAGGATGCGACGGGCGCCGCGACGGAGTATCAAGAGATCAACGGCGTCGGCGACCAGGCAATGTTTGAAGACACGCAAAGCGGTACCAGCCCGATTACCGTTACGCTCAACACCCTGGTTCACCCCAGCTCGGTGACATTCAACAGCAGCAAGAATTTCACGCTTTCAGGCAGCGGCGGAATTGCCGGCGAAGGCGGATTGACCGTTTCAGGAAGCGGCACGGTGACTCTGGAGACGACCAACTCCTACTCGGGACCGACGGTGTTGAATGGCGGGACAACCGTGTTCTCCACGCTGAACAATCTGGGCTCGGATTCGATTACCTTCGGCGGCGGCACCCTGAAATACACCGCCAACGCCGACGACCTTTCGATGCGCACCGTGACGTTTGCTTCCGGTCAAAGCACAATCGATGTCGGCGCGAACAACGTCACGTTCACCAACGCGGTTGGGAATAATGGCTCCGGCGGCTTCACCAAGGCCGGCTCGGGCACGTTGACGCTCAACGGCACCAACCAGTATTTCGGCAACACGATCGTGAGCCAGGGCACGCTGGCCTTGGGCGCGAGCACTTACATTTCCAACAGCGCGGCGATCATGGTCAGCAGCGGCGCAACCCTGGATGCCGGCTCTTCCGGCGTCGGATTGACATTGGCCGGCGGCGCGGGACAAATCCTCGGCGGCTCAGGCACGATCACCGGCACCATCATCAGCAGCAACGGCATCATCACGCCGGGCACCAACGGCGTCGTCGGCACACTGAACATTGCCAACGACCTGCAAGTGTACGGCGGCACAGTGA
>Ga0134126_10001096_pt1 | contig 34320 bp, 31 predicted proteins | sample KB31752_FD_96881 | JGI IMG/M metagenome (GOLD analysis project Ga0134126, IMG submission 96881) | Terrestrial soil microbial communities with excess Nitrogen fertilizer from Kellogg Biological Station, Michigan, USA - KB3-175-2 | ecosystem: Environmental > Terrestrial > Soil > Unclassified ...
ATGCAGGTTTTCTTATTCATATTCATTGCAGTAAGGCTTATACAGAGCCGTGCAAGTTAATTCTCAGATCTCAGGTTCGCTTTCTGTTTCTTCTTCGATACTCTCACTTTCATCACCTTCGTCACCAACCTCACCTTCTCTCCCAAAGCCATCAGCAAGTACTGCAGTATTTAAATCGTACTTCTCCTCAATCTCAGAAAGTTTTTCACTTATGATGCCCTTCGTGCCGTACTGGCTCGGGCCTATTCCTTCGCTGCGGATGCAGGAGGGGTAAGTCAGTTTAGCGTCTTCTTCTTTATTTACATTAATCAGTTCAAGCAGGAATGTCCAGTTCTTATGAAAATCGTATACATAGATAAATTTCTGATTAGGTTCGCGAATTTCAGCTCCTATCAATGTATCGGTCATTAATAAGGGCTCCGCCTTATAAACTTTATCATACTTCTCAAGCGAGATTTCTTTGCCGCGTTGCCAGTTATCATTACTCCTGTAAAACGTAGCGTGGTGTTTATTATCGAACTCAAAACATTTCAAAATAGTGTTGTGAAGCTCTAAAAAACTTTGTGAATGTTTGATGACCATATCGCGGTAAACGCTGTCATCTTCTTCCCAATAAATTCTGAATTTTAATATTGCCATCTCACAAAATTACGGCTAAGTTTTCAATTAAAATATTTGGACCGTTTTTGGAAATCTAAATTGAACAAAAATGTGAATTATTGGCCAACTCCCAGGTCCTTTGCTATTTTCAACATGTACTCAAAAGCAGCATCATATTGATTGGGAATAACTCCGTCCAGGATAGCTTCTCGAACAGCGTTTTTTATTTCGCCTACGACCCTTGAAGGAGGCAATCCAAATTCTTTCATAATAGTTTCGCCGGTAATTGGAGGTTGCCAGTTGCGCAAATGGTCTGATGCTTCTACTTCTTTTAAACGTTTTTCCACCATTTCAAAATTGGCAAGAAAACGTTGCACTTTTTGTTTGTTTTTGGAAGTAATATCCGCCTTGCAAAGTGTCATCAGATTTTCGATATCGTCACCCGCGTCAAAAAGCAATCTTCGTATAGCTGAGTCCGTTATATTTTCTTTGGTGAGGCCAATAGGCCGGAGATGCAGTTCCACCATCTTCCGCACAAATTTCATTTTGTCGTTTAACGGGAGTTTTAATTGCGCGAATATTTTTGGCACCATGCGCCCGCCAACTACTTCATGTCCATGAAACGTCCACCCATGGCCTTCTTCAAATCTTTTGGTGGCAGGCTTAGCAATGTCGTGCAAAATAGCGGCCCAGCGCAACCAAAGATCATCTGTATTCGGTGCAATATTATCAAGTACCTGCAGGGTGTGATAAAAATTATCTTTATGGCCTTTACCATCAATATATTCAGCGCCGGCAAGCGCCACCATTTGCGGAAAAATAATTTTGAGCAATCCTGATTGATATAATAGATCAAAACCGATCGAAGGTTTTTCGGTTAATACCATTTTATTAATCTCATCAATAATTCTTTCTCCGCTTACAATTTTTATTCTCTCGGCATTTTGTTTTATCGCTTCAAAAGTTTCAGGAGCGATAGTAAAATTTAACTGCGTGGCAAAACGTATCGCCCGCATCATGCGTAAAGGGTCGTCAATAAATGTCTGTGCCGGAGGAAGCGGAGTTTTAATTATTTTTTTTTCAATGTCTTCAAGGCCATTCAGTGGATCGATTAATTTGCCAAAATCTTCTTTATTGAGGCTAACGGAAAGTGTATTGATGGTGAAATCCCTGCGCATCCTGTCTTCGTCGATCGTACCGGGAAGAACCTCGGGCTTGCGACTATCCCGGTTATAGCTTTCTTTTCGTGCACCTACAAATTCGATTTCGAAAGCCCCCTCGCCGCTTATTTTGATTTGTGCGGTTCCAAAATTCTTAAAAAAATTTACGGTTGGTTTAGGTGAAAATTTTTCAGCAGTTTTTTCCGCCAGTTTAATGCCATCACCCATACAAACGATATCCGCATCTTTTGTAGGCCTGTTCAATATTTTATCGCGGACGAAACCGCCCACCAGGTACGCGGGCATTTTAAGTGCTATTGCTGCATCACTAATTTTGCTGAAAACAGAAAGTTCTTCATCCGTAAGTTTAATTTCCATGCGGCAAAAGTAAATGGATAAATCATTTTAAAGACAAAATATTGAATGTTGAAGTTGGATTATTACCAATCAGGATTCGCAAAATTATCGAATAAGAATTCCGGTTAAAACTCTCTTTACTGCGCACTGGCAAGTATTTGACAAATAATTAAATCTTCAAGCAAAGCATTGCCGTCACCACATCTTCACAAGGGTAATATGAGCAAATTCATTTAAATATCATCACATAATTAACCTTTTGGACATTATTGTTTTTTAAACTTTGGCAAGAAAATTGTAAAATACTTCTTTTTAAAAAAAAGAGTGCACTGTTAAAAAAGATTTAAGTCGATAACGCAGTCATAAATTTATTTATATTTTAGTGTAGCCTTAAATAAACTTCTTTATCTTTAACTTATGAATATTCATTTTCAGGATATGATTCCGGAAGACTTTGATAAAAATTCAAGAGTCTGGGTTTACCAAAGCAATCGTGCATTTACTATTTCTGAAGCTTTGGAGATCGAAGAATTGTTAGAGGATTTTTGCAAAGTATGGAACAGCCACGGCAGCGAAGTAAAAGGCTATGCAAATTTATTCTTTGGGAATTTTATTATTATCATGGCCGATGAAACGAACATAAAAGTTGGTGGTTGCAGTACCGATAGTTCTTTACGTTTTATAAAAAAAATTGAAGCGGATTATAATGTAAAACTTCTTAACCGGCAAATGCTTGCTTTTATCGTAAAAGAAAACATTCGTTTAATCCCGTTATCAAAGGTTAATTCTTCAATAGCAGACGAAATTATCACTCCGGATACTTTGTACTTTAATAATACCATTCTTACAAAAAAGGAATTATTAAACGACTGGATCATTCCGGTCAAAGACAGCTGGTTGGCCCAGCGAATTCCGGCATCTCATTTAAGATAATGAAATGCAGCCTTATTGTTACTTTAGCTTCAGGTCATTGTTTTCATTATATTTATCAGGGATAAATTCATTTCCTAATTTTATTTCCGTGATAGAAGAATAAGGTTGAGATATCGTAATTGATTTTTCCCTGTCGTCCTTCTTCCAAATAGCTGCAGTATATTTTTCTATCTTGATTTTCCCTTCTTTTGTAAAAATTTGCAGGTTCACAGGCAAAGGCAAACCGCCTTTATTTTCAATGGTGATTTTTGTTTCATTTCCTTTTGACTGAACATTTTTAATAGACAGATCAGGATATTGCCAACCGAAGAACCATCTTTTCCAAAACCAGTCCAGGTTTTGCCCGCTGCCCTTATTGATACTGTAGAAAAAATCATAAGGCGTTGGATGTTTTCCATTCCAGTCGTTCATGTATTGATGCAACGCTTTAAAATATAATTCATCTCCTAATAAATCCTGCAGCACATAATAACATGAGCCGGCCTTTCCGTAAGAATTGGCAAGATAAGCAGCGCCCGAGTATTCTTTGGTGTTGGTAATTAGCGGTACATATTTGTCGGTTCCGGATATTTGCTGATAGCGGCTTTTACTGAAAATTCCATCATCTTCAGGCTCACCCATTTTTGGAGAAATTACCGATTCGCCAATCGTAGCCCAACCTTCATCCATCCAGGCATATTGCGTTTCATTGGTGCCCATGAAAAAAGGAAAATAAGAATGAAAAATTTCGTGGGTAGTTAGTTGCACTGCATCTTTACGTGTGGGTGTTGGATTATCATTTACCATCATTGGGTATTCCATCTGATCGGTGCCGTCAAACACGGTAATGTGATCGAACGGGAAAGGGTATTTTGGATAAAAAAAACTGGTGTAAAAGACGGTCTGGTGCGCCTGGTCGGCCACGTCAAAATAATCTTTATGTATCTTATTATAAGCAGCCTCCGCAACTGTTCTTCTTCCCGTTGAAGAATCAACCAGGACAGAACTTGCATCCCATAAATAATGGTCGCTTAAGGCAAAAGCAAAATCCGTCACATTAGTTGCCGAAAATTCCCATGTGGCTGAAGCGTCTTTTTTAAAAATATTTTTCGTTGAATAATCTGTCGAATCGATTACATGAATAATATCGGTGGATACAGCGGCTTTATTAATTTTATCTAAAACATTTTTATTGAAATTATCTGCAGCATTTTTCCTGTCGCCGGTAGCCCAAACCACAAAGCCTTTTGGAACAGAAACAGACACATCAAAATTTCCAAAATCGTTATAAAATTCCTGTACCCCATTATAGCTCCACGTATCCCAACCATCCACATCGTCGTACACGGATACACGTGGGAAAAAATAGGCAATAAAATAGGACGTACTATCAACCATGCCTGTACGAACAGGTGAACCTGTATTTACTTTATAATGCCAGCTTATGTCAAACGTTGTTTTAGCATGCGGCATCACTTCCTTAGCGGGCATGACATAGAGAAGCGTACCTTCTCTATAGGCTTTTTCTTTGTCGCTAAAATCGGTAATATTTTCATTCCCGATCCTGAAAGATTCAATCTGCACGCCATCTCCCAAATCTTTTTCTGCTATTTCACTTAATCTTTCCACACCTTTTTTATACAGGTCAGGATAAAGCCTGATAATGATTTGTTTCAAAGTATCAGGACTGTTATTTTCATAATTAATGATTTCGCTTCCCTGTAACAATTGAGTTGCGGGATCAAAATTTACATTGATTTGATAATTTGCACGGTTTTGCCAGTAATTCTTCCCGGGCTTGCCGGATGGATCCCGTGTTTGGTTTTTATAAGCATTTTGGATGTTGGTATTGGTGAATAATTGTTGGGCGACAAGTGAATTTGTAAAAAAAATAAGCATCACTGTTACAATAGAAAGTAATCTTTTCATTTAAAATCTATTTTTATTTTTTAAAACTATATAAATAACAGTATTCCTTCTGAAATTAATTCTATAATATTATTTCGTTTCGTTTTTGAAAGTTTGAAATTCGACCACTACACCCTCAAAATCCCTTATTGAATCGTCAAACATTTGATCCCGCACATTTCATCTCTTTCCATCGCCAGCTTGAATTTGAATTTTTTTTAAGGTTTTGGCAAATATTAGACATAAAATCAAAATCCTGCCTATTTGTTGCTTTACTATTGGGTTGATTTTGTTGGATTATCCTTTTCAAACAGGTTGCAATTTTAATTATTTTTTTTATCGATATTATTAACTTTCTGCCATACTGTCGCAATTTTTTAATTTGTTATCTTTGCCCACCTAAGTTTTAAAAGTAAAAAATGGCAGAATTACTTATAGATAAAAAGCATGATGAAAATCGCCAGGGCGAAGCATTTGCACCAAAAGAACTGATCAATAATTCATTTGAAAAAAAATTCTATATAGAAAGCTATGGTTGTGCGATGAACTTTGCTGACAGCGAGGTAATAGCCTCCATTTTGCAAAAGGAAGGATTTGGAATTACACCTCGATTTGAAGATGCTGATATGATCTTCATTAATACCTGCTCCATTCGGGAAAAAGCAGAAATAACTGTAAGGAAAAGATTGACCGAATTCAGGAAAATGAAAAAACAGAATCCGGGCTTGCTTGTCGGCGTATTGGGCTGCATGGCCGAAAGGTTGAAATCAAAATTCCTGGAGGAAGAAAAGCTGGTAGATATTGTAGTAGGTCCTGATGCGTACCGCACCCTGCCCTGGTTAATTGAAGAGGCGGAAAGTGGACAAAAAGGAGTTAATGTATTATTAAGCCGCGAAGAAACTTACGGCGATATCTCTCCGATAAGATTAAACAGTAATGGAGTAACGGCTTTTGTGAGTATTATGCGCGGTTGCAATAATATGTGTTCATTTTGCGTGGTTCCTTTTACACGCGGTCGCGAACGTAGCCGTGATGCCGATTCTATTATAAAAGAATGCGTTGAGCTTTTTAATGAAGGCTATCGCGAAGTAACTTTACTTGGCCAAAACGTAGACAGTTATCAATGGGTAGATTCTTCTGATAATTCAGTTGTTTCTTTTGCCAATTTATTAGAAAAAGTAGCCCGGATTTCGCCTTTGCTTCGTGTGCGATTTTCCACTTCTCACCCTAAGGATATTACCGATGAAGTTTTGTTTACGATAAAAAAATACGATAACATTTGCAAATACATCCACCTTCCGGTGCAAAGCGGAAGTACTAAAATTTTACAAATGATGAACCGTACTTATACCCGTGAATGGTATATCTCAAAAGTAAACAGGATAAGAGAAATTCTTCCCGGATGCGGCCTGTCAACGGATTCCATCACTGGTTTTTGTGGAGAAACTGAAGAAGATCATCAACAGACGCTGAGTCTTTTTGAATATTGTGAATACGACCTGGCGTATATGTATTTTTATTCTGAACGTCCGGGAACCCTTGCTGAAAGAAGATTTGAGGATGATGTGCCATTGGAAGTAAAGAAAAGGAGATTGCAGGAAGTAGTGGCTTTGCATCGTATTCATTCTTTAAAAAGTATGGAAAGGGATTTGGGAAAAACATTTAAAGTTTTAATAGAAGGCAATTCTAAAAAAAGTGATGAGCACTGGAATGGCAGAACGGATCACAATAAAATGGTGGTATTTCCAAAAACACGAAATTTGGAAAAAGGAGATTATGTAGATGTGTTTATTGAAAGTTGCACCGGTGGGACTTTGATAGGAAAGATCAAAGATTAAATAATGGTAAAAATTGTAGAGAAAAATATTCCGTTAATAATTGAACTATGCAAAAAGCATAATTTGAAATCCTTTTATCTTTTTGGAAACGCAACGGATTCAAAACATTTTAATGAAAAAAGTGATATTGCTTTCTTGTATGAATACGAACTGAAAAATTACCCTGACTGGGATAAAGGTGACTTTGATATAGTAACCAATTTTTTTACGCTAAAAGAAAAATTAGAAGAAATGCTTGGAAGAAGTGTTGATCTTGTTCCTAACAAATTAAAAAATCGGTATCTTATTAAATCTGTTGAAAAATCGAAGAAACTCATTTATGCCCGATCCTGATTTTCAAAAATATATTTTTGATGTAATGTAAGCTATCAATAATCTGGAATCCTTTACAACAAACATTACATTAAATAAATTGGACGAAATAGAATTTAAATGGGCAGTTGAGAGAGGGATTTCAATAATTGGTGAGACTTTATTTAAAGCAAATAAAATAAAAAAAGATATACCCATAAGTAATTTGAAAAATATAATTGGAATGAGGCATATAGTAATTCACGATTAGGACATGATTGAAGCCGAGCGTTTATATATTACCATCAAAAAGTACATTCCGGTATTAAAAGAAGAAATCGCTAAAATCTTAAAAGACTAATGGATCAGCAAGCAATAAAAAACAGGTTTGGAATTATCGGAAATTCTCCGGCATTAGTGTATGCCCTGGATGTGGCGATACAGGTAGCCAACACCGATTTAAGCGTTTTAATAAATGGTGAAAGTGGCGTGGGAAAAGAAGTTTTCTCTCACATTATTCATTCACTTTCTGCGCGAAAACACAATCCTTTTATCGCGGTTAACTGTGGGGCTATTCCCGAAGGAACCATTGATTCGGAGCTTTTCGGCCACGAAAAAGGATCGTTTACAGGAGCTGTTGATTCAAGAAAAGGATATTTTGAAACAGTAAACAGCGGCACGATTTTCCTGGACGAAATCGGCGAACTTCCTTTGGGTACCCAGGCGCGCTTGCTTCGTGTTTTGGAAGCGGGAGAATACATTCGCGTTGGCTCATCGAAGGTTCAGAAAACGGATGTGAGAGTAATCGCCGCTTCCAATAAAGACTTGTTGGAATATACACACACAGGAAGATTCAGGGAAGATTTATATTATCGGCTGAATACCGTTCCTATAAGGGTTCCCGCACTGCGCGACCGAAAAGAAGATATTCCATTATTGTTCAGAAAATTCGCCGTGGACTTTGCTGAAAAATATAAATCGCCACCGGTGCAGTTGGATGATGACGCAAAAAATCTTTTGGTAAATTATCCGTGGCCCGGCAACGTGCGCGAACTGAAGAACATAGCTGAACAAGTTTCTGTTCTTTCAAAAGAAAAAGAAATAAACGGACAGGAATTAAGAAAATTTTTGCCGGAAGCTAATGTGAATCGCTTGCCTGTTTTGGCTTCGCACCAGTATGGCAACAACCAAAAAGAGTTTGCCAACGAACGGGAAATATTATACAAATTATTTTTTGATGTAAAAAAAGATGTTACTGAATTAAAAAGAATGTTTTTTGATGCAATGCAAAATCCATCACTGCACAATAACAATCATTTTATGAATGAAAAAATGATTACTGATTTTCGAGATGAGGTACCGACTTCTTCACTATCTTCCGCCCAACCTGTAGTTCTTAATAATAACAATAACAATATTGATGATCACCAGGAGGTAGAAGAATCGTTGAGTATAATAGATGCGGAAAAAGATTTAATTGTGAAAGCATTGAAAAAGCATCGTGGAAAAAGAAGAGATGCTTCTAATGACCTGGGAATAAGCGAAAGAACGCTATACCGAAAATTGAAAGAATACAACATAAATGAATAAATCTGTAACCTTAAAAGAAAATCTGAAGCTTAAACCATCTGATTCTTGAAATTTAAGAATAAAATGAAAACTAAATCAACCATAAAACTTGTTGTACTACTCAGTTTCGTAATGCTGGTTTTTACATTTGCAACCTGCAAGTATTCTTTCAGAGATAGCTCCCCCATTCCAGCCGACATTACGACTTTCAGAGTAAATGCCTTTGAAAATAAAGCGCGATATGTGGATCCAACGGTAGCACCACAACTGACCGAGAAGGTAAGGCAAAAAATAATCAGCCAAACAAGGTTGCGGGAAACAAAGAATGATGACGCAAATTATGATATCAGCGGCTACATTGCAGATTATAGTGTTACTACCAGCGGGGTTGCCAATCAACAAGCAGGAACTGACAGGCTGAATGTGACTTTTCACCTGATATTTAAAAATACGGTGGACCCTGATCCTGACAAAAGTTTTGAAGCAGACTTATCAAGTAGCTATGATTTTTCGGCAACAGAAAGTTTGCAACAGGCCAGTACAGATCAAATGACTAATATATTAAAAACCGTTACAGACGCAGTTTTCAATCGAATATTTTCAAACTGGTAATAATTTATTTTGATGAACACGGAAACCAATTACGCCGATCATTTTTATGCAGATATCAGTAATGATATTGATACACTAAGAAAAAATGTCAACGAGAATCCTTTTAGTTCCGTCGCTCAATTCCTGCTGCTGTATAATTATAAAAAAAATAATGATCCATCGTTTGAAAAATATGCAAAACAAGCGGCGATCTATTTTAATAACATTCCCTGGATTCAATATCAATTAGCGGGGATTGGTACAGGTCCTTTTGCGCAGACTATTCTTCCACCCGAAACACATGAAGAGATTGCGACAGACGAAACAATAATTAAGAATCCTAAAGAGGAATTTGCATCTGGGCATGAAGAAAAAAACGAGATCGTTAGTATTGTGGATAATATTCAAACGCTGGGAGTAGATCAAATTCATGAAGTAAGTTCTGCAACAAACGAAACCATAAGTGAGAATCCTAACCAGGAATTTGAATCTGGGCATGAAGAAAAAAACGAGATCGTTAATATTGCGGATAATATTCAAACGCTGGGAGTAGATGAAATACATGAAATAAGTTCTCCCGCAAACGAAGGAATAAATGAAAATCCTAATGAGGAACCTGAAACAGGGAATGTTGAAAAAAAAGAGACATCGGTTATTTCAGATAATATTCAAACACTGGGAACCGATGAAATACATGAAATAAGTTCTCCAGCAAACGAAGGAATAAATGAAAATCCTAATGAGGAACCTGAAACAGGGAATGTTGAAAAAAAAGAGACATCGATTATTTCAGATAATATTCAAACACTGGGAACAGATGAAATACACGAAATAAGTTCTCGAGCAAACGAAGGAATAAATGAAAATTCTAATGAAGAACCTGAAACAGGGAATGACGAAAAAAAAGAGACATCGGTTATTTCGGATAATATTCAAACACTGGGAACCGATGAAATACATGAAATAAGTTCTCCAGCAAACGAAGGAATAAATGAAAATCCTAATGAAGAACCTGAAACAAGGAATGACGAAAAAAAAGAGACATCGGTTATTTCAGATAATATTCAAACACTGGGAACAGATGAAATACAGGAAATAAGTTCTCCAGCAAACGAAGGAATAAATGAAAATCCTAATGAGGAACCTGAAACAAGGAATGACGAAAAAAAAGAGACATCGGTTATTTCAGATAATATTCAAACACCGGGAACAGATGAAATACAGGAATCAAATCCTCCGGCAAACGATGCGATAATTGAGAATTCTATCCAAGAGCCTGAAAACGACGAAGAGATTGTTGCGTTTGAGCCACTTCATACCGTAGATTATTTTGCTTCCCAGGGAATAAAAATATCGGAAGAGGCTTTGGAAAATGATCATCTTGGCCAACAGGTAAAAAGTTTTACTGCATGGCTCAAAAGCATGAAAAAACTTCACCCCGGACAACTTCCCGAGCAAAATGAGGTGATTGAAAAAATAATACAATCATCAGCGGAGGTATCTAATCAAAATGCAAATGTGCTTACAGAAGCCATGGCAGAGGTTTTGATAAAGCAAAACAAAAAGCAAAAAGCCATAGAAATGTATGAAAAATTAAGTTTGATGAATCCCTCTAAAAGTAGTTACTTTGCAGCCAAAATTGAAAGTTTAAAAACGATTTAAATATGTTACTTCTTTTCGGAATTCTTATTATTTTATCATCCATCATTTTGGGCGTTATTGTTTTGATTCAAAATCCAAAAGGAGGCGGCCTTTCCTCTTCTCTTGGTGGATTCAGCAACCAGTTAATGGGTGTAAAACAAACTACGGATGTATTAGAAAAAGGCACGTGGCTTTTTGCAGCTATTATAGGTGTTTTGTGCGTTACCTCTACCCTGTTTATTCCTAAAGCCGGCGGTACCAACTCAAGAGATAATTTAATAAACGAAGCCCCGGTAGGTACTCCATTGGCGCCACAACAAAACAATACAGTTCCATTATCCACGCCGCAATCGCAGGCGCCTGCTCCGCAAAAATAATTGATTCAAACAGATACAGCCCTGTCCCAAAAAGGCAGGGTTTTTTATTGAATTCATTTTTAATAATCTTCTAAAAGATTTACTTTCATAAAGAATTATAAATCCGGTTTATGAAAACTAAAAAGGTCTTTTTATTTTTATTTCTGATTATTTTATTGATTGGAGCCTGGTGTGCCTGGAACATTTTTGGCCCGGTAATACACAATCCTCAAAAAAAGTTTTTATACATCAAAACAGGCAGCAGCTACCAGGATGTAAAAGACAGTTTGCAAAAAGATAAAATCATCACCGGAACTTTTTGGTTTGATAAAATGGCCAAATATGTCGATTATCCACAGGCAGTAAAAGCAGGGAAATACAAGGTCACAGATGGTATGAGTTTGTATCATCTTATGAAAATGTTACGTTCCGGGAAACAGACCCCTGTCAATTTAGTGATTACAAAATTGCGTACGAAAGAAGATCTTGCAAAAAGAATTTCAGCTAATTTTGAAGTTGATTCTGCGACGGTGATTCGGTTTCTGAGCAATGAAGATACGCTGCAACAATTTGGCGTGGATACCAATACCGTGATGACCGATGTAATTCCCAATACTTATACCTATACCTGGAATACTCCTATCGAAAAAATATTTAAAAAACTTTATGAGGAATCGCAAAGATTTTGGAATCCGGAAAGGCTTCAGAAGGCAGAACGTTTAAATCTTTCACCTAAGGAAGTCTATACTTTGGCCTCTATCGTCGAGGAAGAAACTAACAAGCAGGATGATAAAGGTAAAATAGCAAGTGTCTATATTAATCGCCTCCGAAAAGGTATGAAACTCGCTGCCGATCCTACCGTTAAATTTGCAATGAAAGATTTTGCGTTGAAAAGAATCTATCATAAGTACCTGGCATTTGTTTCGCCCTATAATACCTATCTGAATTCAGGATTGCCGCCGGGGCCTATTTGTACACCTTCCATAAAAACGATCGATGCCGTTTTGGATGCTCCTGAGACAGACTATTTATTTTTTGTAGCAAGGTCGGATTTTTCGGGCTATTCTGATTTTGCGTCTAACTATGCACAACACCAAATTTTTGCAAAAGCCTATCAGCAGGCATTGGATAGTTTAATAAAATCAAAGCAACAAAATCAATAAGGTTTAAGATCTTATTTTAAATTTCAACAGCACTAATTATTAAACCGGATTTTTAAATTACATGGAAAGTTTTGAATAAAAAATCACCAACATATTTAATTATTCATCCCATAAAATTCTTTATAAAGAAAAGTAAAAAATGGTCGCCACCGGGTTTCTACGGTATAAAATTGAATGCGGTTTTAAAAGACATTTCGAAAAATTTTTATCTTCCGGATTTTACAGAAAAAGCCTCCGCTATTTCCTACAACTTTATTATGTCGGTTCCTACGTCGTGCTTATTTCTTTTTACCCTGATTCCTAACCTGCCATTTATTTCAAAAAGGGGCTTGAAAATTCAACTTCACGGACTGATACATGATATCATTCCTTCGACTGCATATAATAAAGGACTGATCAACTTTGTGGATGGTTTTATTAACGGATCCAAGATTGGCTTAATCTCTTTTACTTTTATTCTGTCTCTGTTTTTTGCATCGGGTGCCGTGATGGGTTTGATGCGATCCTTCAATAAAAATCATATTGGGTTTGAAAAAATGAAAGGATTGAAAACTCGCTGGGAAGCGATAAAATTGACGGTAATGCTTTTCGGGCTTTTATTAGCATGCCTTATTTTGTTATTGCTTCAAAGAAGCATCCTTCGGTTGCTGGGGATCAACAACGAAACGCTTCGAAACGTGATTCTATATGGAAAATGGATTTTCATTGTAGGACTTATCTATTATTCTTACGCATTTATATATCGCTACGCACCTTCTACTACCCGAAGATGGAAACTGGCATCTCCGGGCGCTACTGTGGCCACTTTCTTAAGCATTTTGGTTACCATCGCCTTTACTATTTTTGTAAATAATTTTGGCAGGTACAATTTGCTTTATGGCTCTATCGGCACCATCATGGTAATTATGATTATGATATTTCTGAATTCTATGGTGGTAATGGTTGGCTTCGAAATTAATCTTAGCATCAATACATTAAAAACGCTCGCCGAAGAAAAAAAGAACGATGAAGCTGCCTGAATCAATTTTTCTCAAATGATTTTAGGATTTTATTAATCCTATTATCTTTGTTTCCGGCCTGTCATTATTAAGACTTACGGGAAAATTTTTAAGTGGTCTACTCAAAAACGATCGTTTTATTTCCGTTAGTAAAAACTTTATCGCGGGAGATAAGACTGATGGCTTTATTAAGCACAGCCTTTTCCACTTCTTGCCCCGCTTTCACCATTTCATTCACCGTGTAGGTATGATCAATACTGATCGTTTGTTGGGTGATGATTGGACCTTCGTCAAGGTTTCCCGTAACAAAATGCGCTGTGGCGCCAATAAGTTTTACGCCTCTTTCAAATGCCTGCCGGTAAGGTCGGGCGCCTGCAAAGGCTGGAAGAAAGGAATGATGGATATTAATAATTCGGTTGGGATACCTGGCTACAAAATCTGTAGAAAGTATCTGCATAAATTTTGCGAGCACCAAATAATCAGGAGCGTAAGTTTCCAGGATACCTATTATTTCCGTTTCAAAATCTTCTTTTTTTCTTTCTTTACCGGATACGTGATGAAAAGGCACGGAGAACCCTTCGGTAAATGATCGAAGATCGGAATGGTTTCCCAATACACAACAAACCTTAACTTCTTTTGACTGGAAAAAATTTCTGACAAGAATATCTCCAAGGCAATGATACTCTTTAGTAACCAATATTGCTATTTTTTTAGGGCTTGGCGGGTTTACCGTTACCATAGCGCCTCCAGGTAAATGTTTCACTAATTCAGCGCGGAGCAATTCAACGTCAAATGACGGTCCGCTGCATTCGAGGCGCGCAAAAAAAAGCGATTCATTCACCTCTACAAATTCCCGCATGGTATCGATGTTCAAATTGTACGAAACTATAATTCCCGCAATCCGGGATACCAGCCCCATCTGATCACGACATTGAATAAGAATAAGTGTTGATTCCATAAACCAAAAGTGATAAAAAAAAATTAAAATTAAAGAAAGCCACGAACTACACCAATTAATACGCCGGCCTGACTGCGTCAAGCAGACAGGAATTCTTTCTTACCATCGTGGACATCATCCAAGATGTGAACAGTGAACAAACAAATAGGATTGATTTTTATTTTCGAATAAGTGTCGTCATAAACGAAATTGAAAAGCGCCAACGCTATTAACGGAACAAAACCTGGTAGGATCAAAAATAGGTTTTTTCAATTCACAACTTTATAGTCATAATTTAAATTAAGAGCCCCGAAAATTTCCGGGGCTATTAATGGTATGTCTATTTTGAATAATGAATAGTTGTTCGTACTCTTTCAACAAGAGAAATACTGCTGCTATTTTCTCACGCTCACTGAAACATGCCGATCGGTAGCTTTTTCTGCATCAGATGCGGTAGCAGGATACTTCGCGAATTGGGAACCATAGCCTTCTGCACCAATCACCTGGCTTCCTACGCCTCGTTTATCCAAACCATTTTTTGCCGCATCTGCCCGCGCCTGCGAAAGTTTTTTATTAGCTGCGGCATCGCCGGTAACATCTGTATAACCACCAATTTTTATTTTGGCATCAGGGAATGCTTTTAATATTTCAGCGAGGTTGTCCAATTGCTTTTCACTTTCAGGAACGATAACAGCGGTACCCGAATTAAAATTCAGGTTGTCAAAATCGAACCACCTGTTTTTTAGTGAATCTGCACTTAATGATTTCCAATCACTTTTTAAGAAAGTTACCAGCTCATCTTCGATGCCTCCCTTGTATGCATCCAATTCTTTTCCGTTGGGTAATTGAACTTTTATGGATTCGTGGGCAGGGGTAGCGGGAGCTGCAGTAGAGGTATCAGCGCCGGTCATGGCGGCTGAAGTGTCCGTGTCGATTGCAGCTGTACTTGGCCTGGTTTGGTTACAGCCCCTGGAGAGGCCCCACAACAATGCAATCGCTGCGACAATAATAATTAGAGGCAACAACCAATTATTTCCTCGTGGCTTATCTACAATCGGTTCCGCACTTTGATTTACATTGTACTTTAAATTGGCACCCGTAGTTCCAAGCGCGCCTAATCCAAGCAATCCGGTAATAGAAGAAAGGCCCGCAGGCATTGCATGGAGGATATGATCTTTTTGTGAGGAAAGAAAACCTGCTAACCCGCTTGCTGATAAGTTATTCTGATCAGCATGTTTGCCGAGAATACCCATTATAGCAGGCAGCCCCATACTTAATAATGAACCTGCAGAAGAATCTTTTATCCCTGCAAATTGGGAAATAGCGCTACTAATTCCACTTGTTTTTTCACCAAATAAATTTGACAGCATACTGCTTCCATTTGCCGGCGATGCTAATTCCGGGGAACCTGCGTTTGAAGCAAAGGCATTTTTAGCCATATCCAGAACGCTATTTGCTCCGTCATTTCCAGAGGTGGCTTTCATTAAAATCCCAGCCAGGCTGGTAGGAATTATGGCAGACAGAGCCTTCGCAATTCCTGAAGTGCTCTCACCTAAAGTGGCAGATGCCCGATTGGTAAATTCATCGTTAAAATAGCTTTTTACGGTTTCCAGCAAATTAAAAGACATAGATTGTGTTTTTAAGTATGAAAAAATAATTGTAACAAATTAAATTTCTTTTCAGATATCTCAGATTAAAATTTTATTATATCAGCAAAATTTTTATTACAAAAGTTATACCCAATTTCTTATAAAGAAAAAAGCTGTCCTTTTTAGAGACAGCCTTTCAATCTTTTACTGAGGCAATAGTACTTTATCTATCACATAAAATACCCCGTTTACTGCAATGTTATCAAAGAAAGGATTGGCCGGTGAAGAAATTAAAGCATTTGCAACATTTGAGTATGGCGCTCCACCGGGAGGGAAAGTTCCGGCTCCCCTGAATTGTAAGCCGCTTACAAAAGGGCCTGTGAAACTTGCCTGAGCCATTACTCCCGGCTGCATTGTAGGAGGAATCAAAGTATTTACAAGTGTAGTATAAAATACTCCCGGTGTGGTAGCAAAATTATTTGAAAATACTCTGATATTGGGCTGAAATCCTGCGCCTTGATCTGTTGCAAGGAAGTGATAGGCAAGAATACCTTTTAGCTGAGCAGTTGTTACGGAATTGGTGCTTAATAAAGCAGGTCCGGCTGCAACAGCACCTTTTCCTGTAGCATCCGCATACATACTATCCATAGCAGTATATGGTGTGGGGCGGGCTGATAAATAACTCTGAAACGCAATCCCATATATCAGCGTTTGAAAAGCCGCATTATTGGGAACAAGTACCGTCATATTGGTAACTCCATAGCCAAGAAGAGAATCTAATTTGTTTAACCCTGTAGAGCCACTATCAGCCCTGGCAATGGCGGCTTCGAAATAGGAAAGATTAGGATTGCCATAAATAGCATCTTTCAATAGCTGAGAAGGAGGTGCTACAAGAGTCGCTGTCAGATGGACTACCCCATTGCGCATTTTCATATCCGGCTGCACTACAGGAATATTATTATCATAAAAAACAGTGGTGGTTCTGGAAGGAAATGTTGAAAGCTTTAAAGGAAGCGGGGTTCCGGGTAATGCTCCTATTGTAAGAGAACTTGGCAACTGCTCATTAGGAACGGTAGTAGTTGCTACAGGTATATCGGTGCTAAGAAATTGTTGTCCGGGGATAATGGAATAACCAACGATGGCTCCAATAGTAGTAGCAGGCAATGCATTCACCACATCTATTGAAGGAATTCCCGATGCGCGAAATGCATTATTATTTGGAAGGAAAACAGTGAAGATATTGTTGCTGTCACTCAATTGAGCCAACTGTCCTGTTTTTTCTGCTGCGGCTTTAAAAAAGGAAAAACTGGTATCCGTATTAATAAGATCGCCAATACTGGTTCCAACATCATTAACAGGAGGATAAATAATTGGAGTAGCCCCAGGCAACGCTTTATTGCATGAAGAGAAAACCAATCCGTATAGACAAAGGAAACATATACAGGAAATCACAATTGGGTTTAAAATATTTTTTTTCATATTCTTTCTTTTAAAGATCAACGGATTTAATTTTTAAAATAAGTTGTAACCGATGCTTACATAATAAATAGCACCGATTGATGCATTACCAAAGCCATCACGGTAATATTGATTTAGGATATTGGTTCCCCCCAATTTTAATGATATTTTAGTCACAGGGAATTTGTAATTTACCTGTGCATCTATTGTCTGGTAAGCCGGTACAAGTCCATTTGCAAAATCTCCCTGGTAATTTACATAATCCTGCCAGCGGTAAGTAACATTAAAACCATACCTGTTTTGCTTTCCGAAACCGGTATTGCTGAAATTAAGGCCAAACCGGTAATCAGGAGTATTAAATCCGGCAATAAAATTCGCAGGCACATCCCCCAGGTGATCTGAGGAGATATTTCCCCCAATTAAAAAATTATGCTGGAGCGAATAAGTAAGTCCCAGCCCAAAACCATAAGTCGTTACATTGCTGCTTACATTGGTGGGCACCGAATAAGTGGTCACTAAGGCAGCATTTGTGAGATTGGCTTTTACAGTGGCCGGGTCAGTAAACACACTTTTATCACCATTTACTGATTGCGCCACTAAAGTCCGGGCTATGAAATCTTTATAAATTCCATAATAGCCATACAAATCAACCAGTAACCTTTTCTGGAATAGAAGCCCTTTATAACCTGCTTCAAAAGAGTTCACGGTTTCAGCTTTGAACTTGTTGAATGTCTGTATCTGGGGTGAGCCGGCAAAAAGACTATTATTAATTGAATAGACGGGGTTAGTATTAAAATGATAATAAGTTTGAAAGGTTTGTAATCCGCCAATTAACGCGGTACCACCTCCTACCCTCAGGTTAATCCATTGTTGTTGTGTAGAGCCAAAGCGATAGGCCTGCTGGTAAGATAAGCGTATGTTGTTGTCTTCTGTTACTTTTATCACAGCGGAAAAGCGTGGCGTAAATCGTCCTTCAAAGTTTTCGTTTTTATCATACCGCCCTGAAAAAATAAGCGTTAACCGGTCATTCAAAACTTTTTTGGTAGCCTGGACGTATGCGCCAACCTCATTAATTGGAATCTTGCCGGTTGAATCGGCAAACAAAGTACCTTCAGAATTTAGCACATATCTTTTATAATTAGCGCCTACGAGTAAGTCCACTACTTTAGAAGTTATTGAAGAAAGATTGTATTGCCCTTCCACATTGTAGAGGTTCGTTTTATCTACAAACAAACCACCTCCTTTCGAGATAGGAATATTTCTTATTTTATCGAATAGTTGTTTAAACTCCGGAGAGCCGGCCGCTGGCCTGCCTTCATCAGCAACCGCGCGTGCCGCATTATGGGCCGAAATATCGTTTTCTCCTTCGAGCTTCGCATTTAAAAAGGCCATTGCATATTGGGCGTACCATCCATCGGCTCCTCCGCTTGGCTTCCATGCTTCGTTTACGAGCCTGGTAGTAACCGTCGCATTATAAGAATGTCCTGCATCTTCCTGGGTAGTGTATGCCCTTACAAACCAATTCTTGTTAACCATTTCGACTTTATACTGGCCGATTTTTAAGCCCAATAAAGAATATCGATCGCTGCCTGTGTAAACCGTATTTCCTGTACCCCAGTAGCCTTCAGCATTTAAAGAAGTATTATCCGTAACCTTGTAAGAAACTGCACCAATCAGTTTCAGATTGAAGGTATTGGGATTAATAATATCTTTTTCCAAATACCCTGTCCTGGATACTGGTATCGAAGCAGGTAGTGAGTTAACATACGGCGCATAAAAAGGAGCGGCCTGCGCCAGGGGATTTAACACATTGGAACGAATGTCGGCTGTTGTTTCATCTCCATAAACATTAATGCCATCGTAATTAGGATCTGTAGACCTTGTGCCGGCTTTCACACTTCCGGTAGTAGCGAGCCTGTCATAATCCCTGTAATCGTTCGCTACCCAATCCTTTGCCTGCACTATCTCGGCTCCTACTTTAAATGCAAACTTGTCGCTCACTTTTTTTGCCCATCGCAGCGACCAGTTGTAATAGGCTGAAGGATCCCTGGAACTATTATTGATATTCATAACCCCTGTCTTTGCTTCGAAGGAAAATCCCTGGTAGCGAAAAGGATCTTTACTATTGATAATAATGGCGCCATTCATACCGCCCGGGCCGTATAATGCAGAAGACGCGCCCGGCAATAGTTCTACGCTGGCTATGTCTATGCCCGGCGGCCCTACTACAGCGCCAACAGAAAAATTCAATCCCGGCGCCTGGTTATCCATCCCATCTACAATCTGGTTCAGCCGCAGGTTTCCGCTTCCATTAAAGCCCCTGGTACTTGGAGAAGAAAAAGTAAGCGAAGCGGTCACCACATCCACCTCTTTTAATTTTCCTATCATGTCATAGTAAGAAACCGAAGAAGTATTTCTGATGTCTGCTGTACTTATTCTCTCAATAGTTACCGGAGATTCTAAAATTCTTGAAGGTGTCCTGGTAGCGGATACCACTATTTCCTGCCCCAGTGTACTTACAGGTTCCATACTTACAGTCACTGCTTCGGTAGCGCTTTTAACAGTTACAGCCTGCTGCTGGTAGCCGATAGATGAGATAATTAATGTAGCAGGCAGCTTTTCTTTTATATCAATTGTAAATCTTCCGCGTTCATCAGTGTAGGTCCCCTCGCCCGAACCCTTTACGGTTACTGAAACGGAAGGAATGCCTTCGCCCGTAACTTTATTGGTTATTTTTCCGCTTATCGAAGCGACCTGGGCAAACGTCAGCTGCGAAAAAAAAATTGCGATAATAAGGAAGGCAATACACAAGCAGGGCTTTCTCATATTTTATTTTTTTTGGGTTAGAATTAACAGCAATTTAAGGTTTGTATTACAGATACTGAAATATAATTTTATCATGTAATCAAAAACTAAAAAGTTTATTCGCCGGTTTAATAAAATATTATCTGCATTTTTGCACCTTATATTATTTCTATGCAGTCATTTGAATTTCCCGGGCAAACCAATTTTTACAAAGGAAAAGTAAGAGATGTTTATACAGTCGAAGACCGCTTGCTGATTATGATTGCGAGTAATCGCATTTCCGCTTTTGACGTAATACTCCCAAAGCCTATTCCCAATAAGGGACAGGTATTAAACCAGGTAGCCGCCTACATGCTGAACGCTACCAAAGATATTTGTAACAACTGGCTGTTGGCCACCCCTGCGCCAAACGTTTCTATCGGCAAAAAATGTGAGCCGTTCAAAGTGGAAATGGTAGTAAGAGGAAACCTTACAGGCCACGCCTGGCGCACTTACCTGTCTGCCGAACAGGCAGGTTCATCAGGAAATAAAATTTTGTGCGGTGTAACGATGCCTGAAGGATTAAAAGAGAATGATTATTTCCCCGAGCCAATTATTACACCATCCACAAAGGCGGCAGAAGGCCATGATGAAGACATCAGCAAAGAAGAAATTATAGAAAGGAACATTGTGTCGAAAGAAGATTATGAGCAAATGGAAAAATATACGCTGCAACTTTTTGCAAGAGGAAAAGAGCTCGCTGCCAAAAGAGATTTGATATTGGTAGATACCAAATATGAATTTGGAAAATTAGGTGATGAAATCATTCTGATTGATGAAATCCATACACCGGACAGCTCGCGTTATTTTTATTCGGATGGATTTGAAGAAAGGCAATCGAAGGGCGAAAAACAAAAACAGCTCAGCAAAGAATTTGTAAGGGAATGGCTTATCGAAAATAACTTTATGGGCAAGCAGGGCCAGCGGGTTCCCGAAATGACCGATGAATGGATTTCAGTTATCCGTAACCGTTATATAGAGCTTTATGAAAAACTGATTGGTGAAAAATTTATTCCTCAGACATTGAGTGATGAAGAAACGAGGGAAAAGATATTAGCTTCGCTTAAAAGCTTAGGATAGGTTATTAATCTTTATTGTCCGATAAAGATTATCAATTTTAATGAAATGCCTTCTGGCATTAATTTTCACGGTTGGGGGTGAGGTCAATAGAGCAGGAATCTTCCCTATTAGTTCGTTTACTGTTGCAGACATTTATTCAAAGTCATAATTATCCCTATGACAAAAATTTACATCGGATGTTCAGGCTTTCACTACAAAGAATGGAAAGATTTTTTCTATCCTGAAAAGTTACCACAAACAAAATGGTTTCAATTTTATTGCGAAAATTATAATACACTGGAAATAAATGCTACTTTCTATAAATTCCCTACGGAAAAATCATTAGCCAAATGGTATGATACCAGCCCCGATGATTTCAGATTTTCTGTAAAAGTTCCGCGATTGATCACTCACTATAAAAGGTTTTCTGAATGTGAAACACTTATCGGGGATTTTTATAACCTCGTCCATGCCGGGTTGCGGGAAAAGTCAGGCTGTGTTTTATTTCAACTTCCTCCTCAATTTACATACACTCCTGAAAAATTGGATTTAATTATTACCAGTGTCAACCCTACTTTTAAAAACGTTTTTGAATTCAGGCATATAAGCTGGTGGAATGAAAATGTATTTGCTCAATTCAAAAAGCGAAAGCTTATTTTTTGCGGAGTTAGTTTTCCAAAATTACCGGACCATGTTATGGCAACGACCAAAAATATTTATTACCGTTTTCATGGCGTACCGGTTTTATACAAATCAATTTATGCAGAAAGCTTTATTGAAGATATTTACCAACAAATAAAAACTTTTAATCCAAAAGAAGCATGGATCTATTTTAATAATACCTGGGGAAAAGCTGCTATTATTAATTCGAAATATTTGCAAAAACAGGCCATTTTGTAAATGGATTTTTTTTAGAGAATCAATAGTCAACAAGGAATAAAACGGTGAGTAGGGACAGGTCGCGACCTGTCCCTACAAAGGGTACCCGCGTTAAATACATTTACTATTTTTTATTGGTCGTTGTCCCCACCGACCACAATAAACTATAAGAATGTATGAAAGTGATTTTGAATATAGCAGGCATCGCAATTCAGTTTTTGACAGCGATGGATTGTAAGAAAAACTGTGATACCATTGGTCGGGTACACACCGACCGCGAAGAGAAAGTCTCCCGTCTTATGCAAGATTACAAAATCGCCCGTTCCTATAACTGGATTCTCGTAGCGCCTCAGGCTCGGTTTATTTTGTAAGGATGGACTTTAGTCCGTCCAAAACCAATCATTAAATCACATTGAACGGGCGCTTACGCCAACATCAGGAAACTATCTTTCGCCCGGAACTTCTCTTACAATCGTTGCCTTCCTTAAAACAGATGGGTCTTTTTCGTCGGGAATATATACCACATCTTCTTTAACGTTGTTACCAGTTATTGGGCCTGGATCCTGAACGATCTTTTCGCGGCTATTATCATTTTTTCTTCTGCGGTAAAGTCGATTTTCATCGAAATATGGAGTTCTGTAAAACGCTTCTCTTTCCGGATTTTCTTTCGCTTCGAAATCGGCAAGTTTTTCCGCAGCTTCGGAATTTTGTGGAATAAATACATCACGCACGCCCCTCTCCGTGTCATAATCTATCTTTCCTTTTTTATATTCCGGCAAGGTGGCTAAATGTCCCACCGTGATATCGGGCAGATACACCACATTTTCCTTTTGGTCCAGTTCGGCAAGACCTATTGGTATTATCACATCCCGCGATAAAAGATTAAGCGGTTTGCCGTCGAGGTCTAAAATAAGATACCTTATCTTTTGGGCGTTCACGTCAAACAAGAGCTCTTTCACTTTTCCAATATGCTGGTTAACACCGGAAAATACTTTCCATCCCCTGATATCAGGCTCTCCGTTTGCCATTTCAAATCCGCTGGAGCTAAGCTCCTGCAAGGGTTGATTCACTACTACTGTTTCTCTGGACATATAAATGTTTTTAAAGGTTACAAAATATTAGCATGATTTAATTGCAGCTCCCGCTTTCGGTTGAAAAGTAAGCTGCGCGTTTTTTAACTGTAAAGAAGTCTTTGGTTGAAATACATTGCCATTTACAGGTGTTTGTTTTCTGTACACCTCGAAGTAATATATCACGGCAGCTATGATGATTATTAAGATAATGATCCAAAGCCATGCATTGCTTTTTCTTTTTGGTTGTACGTGTAAATTTGCCATAGTTGAAATTATATTAAGGATTAGAATGATAAATTCCAAAATCTGATGCCATCGCCAAGCTTGTGTATAAAATTTAAAAGGTCAACAATCTGAATATTGGTATTAGAAAATCGTGCCAGACCGAAAATTACTTCGGTTGGACGTTTTCGTGGCAACCATTCAAATGAAAAACAATCTTTGAATTTTTACTAGTGAAACTGGATAATTATTACCACGGGTTTGGCCATTGTTATTTCATTGACATTTTTGAGTAAAACCTTTTCAAAACTTTTTACCGGCGGTAGGACTTTACTTCCACCATTTTCATATACCAACTTTTCTATGGTCGTATAATTTTTAATCTAAACTGCACTTTTGTTTGAGAAAGAAAAACACAAGGAAAAAAGAACTTAAAATATTTTATAGGTTTAATTAGTTGACACAAAGGCACACGCAGCTTACATTGGGTTCCTATCTTGGGCTGAAGGAATAAACATCAGCTTTTGCCTGCCTGCCGGACAGGCAGGTTCGCTAATCATCTGTAGTTCCGGGCTGAAAATTCATTGTTCATCTTTTGTAGTTATCTTCGATTTTACACTCGTTCCAATAGCTATCGGGTCGGTTGCCGTTCGGGCGGAAAGTACATTGAATTCCAGCACAGCAGCAAGATCTTATACGTAAGCGGAAATCTTAAACCATGACAAAACACATGAAATTAACAAGAATCCTTTTTCTGTTTTTGGTAATTGTTTGCTTTAATTCTTGTGAAACACCTGATTATGCTTATGTCCGTAATCTAACAAACAATACTGCTATAATAGATGTGTTCCTTCTTGAGAAAAAAGAGATGAAAACTTTGCCTAACAAGGTGAGAATCGCCAACACAATTGTACCATTCAAAGGTGGTTATAGAAGATTGTTTCTTAATAGCACCCAAAATGTAGTTTGGCTTGACACAAGCCATTTTAAATTTGAAATAATTCCCCACTCGACTGCCGACCTGAGTGATATGATTGGAGCTTTTGAGAACTCATCCCCAAGAAATATTAATATTAGGCTTACGATAACTTCAAGTGGCAAAACAGACACTTTACTGACGGGAAATGGCTGGGAAGGATTTCGTTATAAATTATTTGGTTATAAGCATATTTGGTTTGGAAGACCAGTACTTTATTACGACATTAAATGAAAAGTGACTTCCCCTAACAATCGCGTTCGGGCGAAAAATTTATTGTTCGGCTTTTGTAGTTATCTTCGGCTTGGAGTTCGTCCAGATGGCTATCGGGAGGCTGACTTTCCGGCGAAAAGTACATTGAATGACAGTGCAGCGGCAAGGCCTAAACATAAGCTGCTATGAACACAGAAACATCCTTATGACGAAACGTTTCCAAATAATATTGACATTAACAGCATTTATTTCTTTTATACTTGCTTTGGTTCTTGACCTCACATACTTTGGGCAAGACACTGACATCGACTGGAAAAATATAGAGGTATTAAAAATTCTGATTGTAGTTATAATACTTATCGCTGTTGGACTTTTACTTGGTTTGTATTTCTTTAGTAAGAAGAATTATAAGAATAGAATCTTATTGACTATTCCGATTTGCTTTATTCTCTTTGCATTTGTGGACATCGCAAAAACTGCGATAAATTATTATGGACTGAACGAGGAATACAATTATTTTACCGCAAAACAGGACATAAGGAATGGTAAAATCCAATTACTGGAAACAGGAATAATTTTGCCAAACCCAAATACAAATGTTGATTGGAAAAAGAAGCAGGATGCCGAAAAGAAAACAGAAAAGCAGTTTGGTTATAAATCAATAAATCTTGGGTGTACCGTGACAAATGGTATTTATATCTACAACTCTGTTATGGAAGATTATTTAGAGAAAGTAAATGACAAAGGTTGGCGGACAAAAGAACGAGCGATAATTGACTCTATTATGAAATCCATTGCCCCTTAGCGAACACCATAGCAGCTTATGTTTAGGCCTTGCCGCTCATGCGGCATTCCGGACTAAAGAAACTTTGCTGAACGATACGACAACAAGCAGTTAACAATTTAGGACGACCTAATGACAAAAAAATAAATCAGCGGAATAAATTATGATTATCAGAGAAGCTAAAATTGACGACATAAAACAAATTCAAATCGTAAGAAATTCTGTAACAGAAAACACTTTATCAAATCCTGACCTGGTGACAGACGAAGATTGTGAAGAGTTTATTACCGTAAGAGGAAAAGGTTGGGTGTGTGAAATTGACAAACAAATTGTGGGATTTGCAATTGCTGACTTGAAAGAAAATAATATTTGGGCTTTATTTTTAGACCCGAAATTTGAGAGAAAGGGAATTGGGCAAATATTACACAAGACAATGTTGGACTGGTATTTTACACAGAAAAAAGATAAAGTTTGGTTAGGAACAGCTTTTAACACAAGAGCGGAAAAATTTTACAGAAAGGCAGGTTGGGCGGAAGTTGGAACACACGGAACAAAGGAAATCAAGTTTGAAATGACATATAATAACTGGACAACCAGCCCGACCCGTTGACATCCGTTTGGCGATATGGAGGGTATCGTGCCCGATTCTTCCAACCCACCTTCCTCGAAGGTGGGCGTTGAGTGTGAAGAATATTTACAACTCTGATAAAAAAATAGGAACATCTATTTTTCACCTCCCACCAGCTTTTTTACCTGGTCTAAAATCGGCTGCCATCCGCCACCCTGCAATGTTTCCCTGAATCTTTTTTCTCCGTCTCCAACAGTGGAATAATCTCCCTGTGTTGTTGTCAGTGTAGTTTGGCCGTTTTCTTCTTTCAAATGATAAGTAACGGTCAGATAATTTTCCGGGATATCTGCGACGCCTGAGTTGGGATCAATAGTGGTATAGGATAAAAAAATTTCCGGAATGATTTCTACAATTTTTCCTTTTACAAAAACCATCTCTTTTCCTTCATAATTTCCACGCCACAATAATTCACTTTCGGGTCTCCAGTCAGAAACTGTTTCACATCCAAACATGTATTTTTTGGTTTGTTCGGGGTTAACTAACGCATCCCAAACCTTTGCTGCCGGCGCGTTAATAGTAATACTGTTTTTTACAATCAAGGGAGCACTCATCTGGTAGTTATTTAGTTATTGTTTGGCTAAGATAATAATGTAAAAACAAATTATGAAAATGATATTTTCAAATGAGCTATTGAGACAAAATCGAATGTCTTGTTTTTCAATAAATGATAATCTTTAGACTGTTACCCAAAAACGCAATAGCAGGGAAAATTTAAAATTATTCTTTTATGAAAATATATGAAGAGTACCCGCCCGGAGTAATCACTGATGTAAGTCTTAACGTATCATGACTTAACCTCATAGAAAAGCCGTCATATGTGGATATTACCTGTCCGTTATTCCCCATCTCATATATGGTAAAAAGTGAAAAAATTCCGGTTGCCTTAAAATTATTTAATTGAAATGTTGAATCAGATGGATAATTTGGCTGTGGTTCAACTGAATAACTTCCTTGTGAAACAATAAATCCGTTCAGTTCAGAAACAAAACTACTATCCTTGTTTAATATCAATAGCACGGAAGAATCTGCCGAGGGTTTAATAACAGCATAGAGAGGTCCGATCGACGAAGTTTTTTGTCTCAATTGCCAATTGCCCACCAAACCTGTATCGGGCGCGCTATTTTCAGGATTATCTTTATTGCAGGAAAATAAAGCTATAAACAAAATAATTGTTGGATAAAATAGTGACTTCATGAAGTTGTTTTCTTTATTGACATCTATTTTTTCTTATTCGTTGCATTGCAAAGCTATTTTTTTTCATTCTTTGCAATCTTTCATTTAACAATTGATAATCAAATCAACGAGAGAGTATTACAAACAAGGAAAGTTTTTAAAACTTTCCTTGTTCTGTAATAAATGAAAATAGAAATCATGTATAAAGATTGTTTCACTGTAAATGCAATTCCAACTATTGACAAAAATATGCTTGGATAAATTCCGGGCGACTCTAAAAAGAGCGTAAAAATTATTTATCGTATAACTATGAGTGTTATACTAAATAGAAATTGTATTTAATTGTTGCTTTACTGCAAATGCTTTACAAAAAGTTCTGATCAAACTTTCAATCCCAGCGCCTCAAATGTTGCCGGTCCGGCAATACCATCTACCGTAAGGTTTTTTATTTGTTGAAATGCCTTTAATGCGGTAACGGTCGCGCCGCCAAATACGCCATCTTCCACCACTTTTGGATTGGCGCCTGCCACATTTAACGCACTTTGCAATGCCACTACCGCCGCGCCAGAATTGCCTTTCCGCAGGTATGAGCCCGTTGTAAATTTTTTGGGTGGCACGCCTGGTTCTCCCGCTTGCCCCTGGATGGCTCCCAACAATGCAGGCGTTACTTCTCCGGTAACAGCCAGGCCGTGGTCTTTTTGAAATTGTCTTATGATTGCTTCGGTTTCATTTCCAAAAAACCCATCCACGGTTATAGTGTAATTAAGATTGTGCAGCATCCTTTGCAAAGAGGCTACATTGGATCCCCTGTCACCATTTTTCATATTGTTATCAACAATAGGTGGCGATGGATTGTCTAATACCGAAGGGCTTGCGAAAGCCCTTACCAAACTCCTGTTTCTTTGGCGGTGCATTACCATACCTCCATCACTGTTGTTCCCTACTGAAGTATTCCCTTCCCACGAAAAGAAAGCGGTTTTGGTAGCGTCTGTCCATGCATCAAAAATACCTGTATGGTCACAAATTCCATTGCCATCCCAGTCGAACAAAACAATGTCGCCCTGTTGTGGATCGTTCGTCAATTGCTTATTAACTTTCCAGAAATTATAACCGCCCTGGCAACTCTGATAACCCTTTGCTGTTTCTATAAAGCCGAGTGGATTGCCGGCATGATCATATACCCAACTTACAAAAATAGCACACCATTTTACGCCATTAAGCCCGTACCATTCTCCGTACTTTGTTTTGTTGGAATTGGCAGGCGATTCTTTTGTGCCGTTTTGCGATGCGGCAGTTTGGATGATTGTTTGACGAGACATAATATATATTTTTTGAGAGCCGGCCTCCCTGCCCTCCAAAGGAAGGTTCCAAGACACAGCCATTGTTTACGGTATTTTTTCACTATTCACCATTCACCATTCCCTATTCGCCATTACCCCTTCCAGCTATCAACAATTCCTTGCAAAGCGGTACCGATAGATGAAGGGCTTCTGCTGATTACAGCTCCGCCAAAGGTTACGATTGCGGCAGCCACATTTATCACTTTCTGTATATTTTTTAATTGTTGAATGGTTGATTTTATTTCTACAGTGATATTATTGATCTTGTCGAGAGATGATTGCACATCGTCCATCACAAGTACCGTAGAGAGTGCAAAAATATCTTCACCATAATCTAAAATAGACCATCGCAAATCGCTCAATTGCTGATTTTGTGGTTGAGACAATTCATTCCAGTTAGCAAAACGAAAATCATCTATGGCCTGCCCTAAACTCAGAAAGTCATTGGACAACTCATTTGCCTGTATGGAAGTTAAGTTTGCCATTCTGCTTAATTTTTAAGTTTATTAAATTTAGAGATGGAATTAGTTATTGCACTTTGATAAATGACTAACGAGTCTCTTAATTCTTTGGCCGACATCTTATTTCTGTTGTTATAAATTCTTTGATGGCCGTCCGCAATACTCTGCAGGCTTTGTGCAAAAATATCAATTCGCTGCTGCTGTACTTTAATTGCCGAAAGCCCCTGGTAATAATCTGTGGAAGCCTTTTCTTTTTCATAATCATTCAAAGCAGGATTCAACAGAAGTTCCCTGTAGAACGCATATAATTTTTCCTTTTTGAAATCAAGTTCACCTTCGAGGTTTTTTTGAAGTATGAATTGAAATCTACCAAGCAACACCTGTATGGGTTGATTGGCATCTTCCACATATTTTTTGATCTTTTTGTTGCGATAGTTTCCCGCCACCGCATTTAATAGAATGTTCGACACAGCAGAATAAGCATCCACCTGTTGCGTTTCAATTTTGATGTCGCCAAATGTGCCTGTCGTAAGGGAAGTATCCAGCGCACCCAATTTATATTTTGCCAGGTCTTTATTAGATAAATCGGAAAGCCCATCGAAATATCCGTGGATGGAATGGTAGATAAGCATGGTAACACTATCGGCTTTGCGATACACATCGCAATCGCAATCAGGCGTTCTTTTTATTTCAAACGTCCTGATGCTCCCGAACACACATCTGTCTAAACAATATTTTGTAAAGCTGTTGGGTATATCTTCAAATTGGGAAAGTCCTTTTGACGAAACGGAAGAAAAATCATGTACTCCCTTCAGGCTGGTGCAACTGCTTATCGCAATCAATACAACAAATAAAAAAGAGAAAAAAGATTTTGGGGAATTCTTTTTCATTTTCGATTTTTTTTAATTTTATTTCGGCTATTCCTGTACTGCTCTAAACAATTCTATTCCGGGAATGCACCGCGACAAATCTTCTAAACTTTTCTAAACCTCCTGAACAATTCTAAACCTTCTAAACTTTACCAACGACCCATCGGGGCCAATTTTGCGATGGCAAAGAGGCTTATCAAAAGGATTTGGAAATGGAAAAGAAATCTGAAATATTACCGGTTCATATTAAATGTCGCCGCAATTATAAAGTAATATTTCTTTTCCATGGGGCTGTTGATTGATTCAGTTTGGAAAGAGAATAGAAAGTTAAGACTATTTTTTATAATATGAGATATTTTTTCATTGTTGGTTGGGAAAAGGTTTTGGAAGTTGAATAAAGGTTTATTGAAGGAAATAGCTAACTCACTATTTTACTATAGTTTGCAAGGGATAAATTTGTGAATTTTAAAAACAGCGCCGAAAAATAAATTTCGGAGAAATAAATACTTCGTATTTTTTATGAATAAATATCGGGTACATTTATCAAAGTGATAACTGTTATGATTAAACGAAAACAATTTTCGATGCTCTTTACAGTAAACGAACTAATAATCTGGATTTTTATTTGACTGTATTCATAATATTGAACGATAAGGCACAAGCATAGCTAACACTCAAAACCTTTGCTTCCGAGCTTGCGCCAGGAAAGAGGCTATGGTATTTTTATTGCAGGTGGGAAAAAATTAATTCTACTTGCTAAATTTACTGTGATATCTATATTTACAAGGTGCAATCTATTTTTTATTTGCCTTAGCCGATTAGATAGCCTTATGCAGGAAATAAATTGATTTGTATGAAACTTTGGTCAAGCATCATCACCTGAAAAGAACTAATGCCCGAGCACCAAATTTCAATAACAGCTTTGAGTTATCAACATTAATTATTTATCTTGCTTTTATAATATTATTTCATTAACCAACAATCTTAACCAGTGAAGCAATTAGCCTGCTTTGCCTTTGTCATTACGACAATTATTTTTAGTTTTTCATGTAATAAAGGAAATGACAGACTGCATGCTCAACAACAAGTAGACTCTGTAAAAATCTTTGGCCAAGATTCAACAGAGTTGGTAAAAAGTCTTACTGCTATTTGGACCGATAGCACAGACAACTTTCAAGATTCTACCATTACTTATTTTTTTTATGATACCATCAACAGAAAGATATTTATAGATAATGTACCTAATGCAGATCCAAATCCTTCCAATCATGACGGCTTTTATAGTTATAATAGTTCTTATCAGTTTGTGCGTTTCGACTTGAATCCTGCAACTATTGCAGATACAAACCAGAAGATATCAAAAGCCATATTTTACAATAACAACCATATACCAACCGGGTTTACCGATACTTACAAAAATGGAGCAGTTTACACGGAGAACTGGCTTGTTACCATGTTACCATCGGATGATTACAGCATCAGAACCATACAAGGAATTTCAGGTTCAAGTTATACTGATAGAGATACAATTTATTACACTTACTTTTTTAACAAATACGGCACACTTAAGTGGTGGTTACATTCACATAGCAGTAATCCTTACAATGGTTGGTATTCTGATAGTTTGTTTTATGATGCAGATGAAAATATAATGCGGGTTGTTGAAAAGAGTGATATTTTCTCGTCACCGGCGATTATTCTTTTTGATATTCCTAATCACTATACGAAAGGAAACGAATTTTCAACACTAAATAAGGTACTTTATAATGGTGTTTCACAATTTGAAGCATTCCTTAATGGAACTTCTTTGTATGAATTTTATCAGTTTACTCAACATCCTGCTTCGAGTGTAAATTATTATGATTATGCATCAAACTCACAGCATACACTTAATACAAATACGCAATTGGATAATAAAAATCGCCTTGTTTCTGTAAAGATGTATATTGGTAACAAACCATTCTACTTCAAAACTGTAAAAATTTCTTATTATAAATAATTTGCAAAGTTTGCTGCTCACCAAAAGATTGTCTTTATTGATTATACTGCACGCCGCATTAAAATGTGATATGGTTTTATTGAGCTTTCAGATCAAATGTCTTTTGCCACGGATTACACCCTGCCTGAATGCTTCATGCAGACAGGGAATTTACACGGATTGAAATCCGATAGCTATCGGATTGTTGCACAAATTTATCCAGCGTAAAGTATAATAACATCTTACCAATGTCATTCCATGATTTTAAGTCGCTGATGGCATAAATATGAAAAGTACTGTCTTCGATGATACGCGGATCAGCAAAAATACAGGTAAACATTCCCGTCTGCATTTTCATCTATTTCTCCAATTCCCAAACCCCGCTATCCATTGATGCCAGGGAAAAATCGGAAAGAGGTGATACTTCTCCGGTAATAATATTTTTCATTTTTGAAAAACCTTTTGTTCGTTCAGAATAATAGGCGACTGAGATATCTATTTTTTCTTTGGACGTATTTAAAACAGTCATAATTGTTTGTTTACTGTCGTACCTAAAAAACACATACTCCCCTTTTTGGGGAGCAAATTGCATCATCTTTCCCGTGGTAATGGCAGAAGACGTTTTACGAAAATTCACAAGCTTTGAAGTATATTCCCATATCGCTTCTTCGTTAGCATTTCTACCGCTTTTTAAAAATTTATTTTCAGGATCAGAAGCCCATCCGCCGGGAAAATCCATGCGAAAATAACCGTCATTAGGCGAAGTAAGTCCTTTCATGCCGATTTCATCGCCATAATACAGTTGGGGTATTCCCCTGCAGGTAAAAAGCCATGCCAGTGCGGCTTTGTACTTCATCATATTTTCTCCTACCACAGAATAGAACCTTGAAAGATCATGGTTGTCTAAAAAAATAACATTTCGCATCGGGTCTTTGTAAACAAAATCCTGCGCCAGCGTTGTGTATAATTCGTTCACTCCATCTGTCCAGCCAAAATCTTTTGTCATTGCATCCGTAATTCCCCAAAGTGTTTGAAAATCCGTAGGCGCCTGCAGGTTGCTTTTAAAAGGAATATTATATTTATTCTGAACAAAATAACTTTGATTGATCACGCCGTGAACCCAGGTTTCGCCAAACATCGTAATATGAGGATACTCATCCATCAGCGCCTTATTGCATCGATTCATAAAATCAAGATTATTATAAGCGTAGGTATCAATGCGCCAACCGTCAATTCCAAATTCTTCCACGATCCAAATTGCATTTTCAATTAAAAAATTAGCGACATAAGGATTTTCCTGGTTCAAATCGGGCATAGATGGTACAAACCACCCATCGCTCATCACTTTTTTTTCTTCATTACTTGCGTAAGGATCAAAAAGCACCTGGTCCTTAAAATTGGTATTGGTATATACGGGCCATTGATGCAACCAATCTTTCATAGGAGGATCAAGAACCGCAAAATTGTAACTTCCTTCATGATTATAAACAGCGTCCTGTATAATTTTCATTCCTTTCGAATGTATTGCATCAATTAATTTATGATAAGCGTTTTCGCCACCAAGCCGCGGGTCTATTTTATACTGATTGGTAAAAGCATATCCGTGATACGAGGCTTGAGGCATATCGTTTTCAATCACCGGATTAAGCCAGAGCGTAGTGACACCAAGGGATTTCAAATAATCCAAATGATTTTGGATTCCTTTTAGATCCCCACCATGGCGCAAATAAACGGAATCACGGTTCAGACTTTGGTCCCGCATCCCAACCACACGGTCATTACCGGTATCGCCATCACTAAATCTATCAGGCATGATGAGATAAATAAAATCTTTGGAAGTAACACCTTGTGCAAATGAAGTTCCATTTCCAATGCGACGCTTCTTTATCGGGAAATCAATATTGAAAGATGAATCCCTTCCATTTATTTTTATTTTTAAGGTTCCGGCCTTTGCAACAGGTGTAATATCGATATTCAAAAAAACATAATTACTGTTTTCTACTTTGTTTACTTTTTCCAATTTTACACCCGGGTAATTTATCGTATATGCTTCTCCGTTACCAATTCCCTTGCCATGAATCATTATCTGGACCCTGTTCCATTTCATGTTTGTCCACCAGTTGGTTGGGTAACAATTGTATGACGTTGTTTGGCAAAAACAAGGCACTATATAAAAAATGAGAACCGTTAAAAACGCTGTTCTTTTCATAAATCACCTAAATCATAATCCAGAAAATAAGTACGAAGATTCATTCATTTATCAATTCCAGCGGTATTACTTTCCCCATCTTTTCGTCATCATCCCGTACAATTACATTCATTATTCCTCCAATCACCATTGATATACCTCCAATGACCAAGGCGTAAATAGCTTGCTCATGAAATATATCTTTAATAATAAAGCCCATTACAAAAGTGGCAACCAATTGTGGAATTACAATAAAGAAATTAAA
>Ga0134126_10001097_pt1 | contig 34301 bp, 32 predicted proteins | sample KB31752_FD_96881 | JGI IMG/M metagenome (GOLD analysis project Ga0134126, IMG submission 96881) | Terrestrial soil microbial communities with excess Nitrogen fertilizer from Kellogg Biological Station, Michigan, USA - KB3-175-2 | ecosystem: Environmental > Terrestrial > Soil > Unclassified ...
ATCCACCGACACTTTGCACACCCTTCCGGCACGAACAAAGCTTCGTTGAACCACTCCGGCAGCTCGGACGAGGGCATTCACCCCTCGATTCAGTCCTAAATCGCTCGCGCTACTTACTCCCTCCAGTCCTCCGCGGCCAGTGCCAATTCGTTCAGCTCCGCCCGGGCCTCACGCCAGGCTGGATAGTGCTTGGTCAGCAGCGCCACAAAGCGTTCGCCATGGGTAGGCACAATCAGGTGGATCATCTCATGCACCACCACGTACTCGAGTAGATCCTTCGGTTTCTTCACGAGTTCGGTATTCAGCCGAATCGTTCGCCGTCGGTGGTTGCAGCCGCCCCATTTGGTCTTCATGCGCTGCAGGAAATAGTCGGCCACCTCGACGTCCAGTCTCGACTCCCATTTTTCAATCAGTTCAGGCACCGCCTCGTGCAATACTGACTTGTGCCACTCATGGATGACGCTTTCGCGCATCTCCCGATTGCTCGCAGGTCGAATTGTGAGCGTGATCTTGCGGTGACCAAGCGATACAGCGGGCTTCGCGTTCCTCTCCACAAGGCAAAGCAGGTAGCGCCTTCCCCATAGGTAGTGACTCTCACGCTCGATGAATTCACGCCTAAACTCCCTCGCCTGCGCTCTGACTTGCGCCTGCTTCTTACGTATCCAGCTGAGTTTGGAAACGGCGAATGCGCGAGCGACCTCCAACCGCGTGTTCGTCGGCGTCACCAGAGTGACGCGTCCGCCAGGCGGATGCACGGACAGGTGGGCGTGTTTTATGCCCTTCCGTGTTATTGAAATAGCGGTCTCGCCTAGATGTATCGTCTCGGTCATTCGTATCCCGGCTGGTCTTTAACAAGATCAAACAGCGCCTGTGTTGCCTCACGATTGCGATTGAGCAATGGAAACAGTGCGTTCAAAACCTCCTTCTCGCGCACATCGTCACCCCTCCAACCCGCTGGCGCTCTCTCGCGAAGCGTACGATCAATCTCCAAAGCCAATTTGGCGCGTTGATCTCCGTAGTCGCGATGAGGATCAGCCACCCCAGAAGCTCCTGCCGCAAGAATCTTCGGCAAGTTGTTATAGATGACCGTAGCCTCACGCATACCGTGCAGCATCGCCGGCACACCAGCCTCAGGCTGCTTCTGCACCAAGCGCCGGGCCAGTGCCTCGGCTTTCCTCAGAAAGTCCTCGTAAGCCGCTGTGTCGGCCCGACTCTGTTGAATCAGATCGTCGAGGAGCTTGGACATTTGATCATAGAATCGAGGGTCGGTGAGGCGATCACGAATAATCGTCTGGCGGACGTTATTAATGATTCCTTCCGCGATGGCATTCCGTGAGAGCTTGCCCTTTTCGTTGAGCTTGCGAGCTATCGCGTCGTGGATTCCAGTTTCAACGATCAGCTCGGTCAGCGGCAAACTGGTCAGCTTGCCGAGGTCGACCGCTGGGTCGGCCTGGATGTAGGTATTGAGCAGATGTCGCATGTCTGCCTCGTAAGGCTTGATATCCAGCTCCTCGCCGGCGTGGCGCTTGATTTCGGCGCGGCGCTCACTGTAAAACTCAACCTCCTGCTGCACGGCTGCCGCCTCGGCCTCAGAATAGCCCGCGGCAGTCAGGTCCTGCGCGACAGCGGCGAATGCTCGCACAAAGGTCACCATCGCCTTGTAAAACTCGATTCTTAAAGGCTCGGTCTCGCCGAGCGCGTTAGGATTGGCCGCATTGCCGCAGAAGTAGTGAAGGAACTGCTCCACCTCACGCGGTGGGGGCACGGGCTCGCACAAGTGGTGTAACACTTCGCGGGCTTCGTCCAACTTTTTTTGACCCTCCTGGAGCCAATCCTTGAGGTAGACGTTGTTGTCACCACCCCCATCGCCGGGATCAGTGTCCAATTCATCAGAACTGTAGACGGCCAGCGCCTCCTGAACCTTACCGAATAGCTCCTTGAAGTCGACGATGTAGCCATAGTCCTTATCGTCACCATCGAGGCGATTGGTGCGGCAGACGGCTTGGAATAGACTGTGGTCGCGCAATTCCTCGTTGTCGAGATAGATGTAGGTACAGCTTGGGGCATCAAAGCCAGTGAGCAACTTACTAACCACGATGAGTAGCTTGAGGTTGGCGGGCTCCTCAATAAAACGGCGCTTGGCCTCGTCCTCATAGCGCTTCGTAGTCTGCCCCGCATCGAGGACGTGCTTCGTGTAGGTGTCGAACTTGTAGCGCTCGTCGCTTTTGGCGGACTCGCGGGAAATGGCATTGTGGTTAGGTTCGTATGAGGTAACAATCGCGCAGTAGGAGCCAAAGCTCGTATTCTGAAGCAGACGGAAGTAGTGGCATGCATCGTAGATTGATGCCGCAACCAGGATGGCCGTACCGCGATCGTTGTCCAACCGCGACTTCACGCCAAAGTCATGAATGATACTGGCGATGATGCGCTGCTTGCGCTCGCCCGCACTCATCAAATCTTCCATCGTAGCCCAGCGCCTACGCAGCACCGCTTTCTGAAAATTATTGAGTCGCCGGGTAGCATGCTCGAACCACTGGTCGATGTCTCTCTGCGAGAGCAACCGCTGCGGAACGTCGCGCGCCTCGTACTTAAGATCGAGTACTACCTTATCGGCTACCGCTTGGTGAAATTTGTACGTGTGGATGTAAGTACCAAACACGTCGCGTGTGAGTGTCTTATCTTTCCGCAACAGCGGTGTACCAGTGAAGCCGATGAAGATCGCTCCCTCCAGCCAGCGCTTCATCTGTAGATTGAGATTGCCGCCCTGGGTACGGTGGCACTCGTCCACGAATACGTAAAATCGTCCGCGCACAGGCGGCAGGACACCCTTCAGATCTTTCGGATCAAACTTGTGGACTAGGGCGCACAACAGGCGTGGCGTCGTCGCGCCCAACTTTTGCACAAACTCTGCCCGGGAGGTAACTCGCACAGAGGGCGTCTCGGGGCCGATCACTCCGGCGTTCTTCATCACGCCTTCAATCTGCTTGTCCAACTCATCGCGGTCGGTAATCACCAATATCCGCGCCTCGGGATCGTGCTCGAGCAGCCATTTGGCGATCAGCACCATCAGAATGCTCTTGCCGCTACCCTGCGTATGCCAGATGACGCCGCCCTCCCTTCGATCAATACGAGCCTGCGCAGCCTTGAGGGCGAAGTACTGGTGGGGGCGAGGCACCTTCTTACGCCCCGCATCAAAAAGTACGCAGTTTTGGATAAAGTCGAGCAGGCGCACCATGCTGCACAGTTGCGCAAGCGGTCGGTCGAGCAATGCTCCGGCGGTCGGAGTGTCAGGGGCCTTGTCCGAAGCCTCGTCCTTCCACTCCACGAAGAATTGCTCTAGCGTGCCGGTGGTTCCATAGCGCAGCCCTTGCGCATCGTTCCCTGCCAATACCAACTGCACCGTACTGAAGAAACCCTCATTGAATATGGGCTCCTGGTTGGTGATGAGCTGGCGCACTCCGTCCGCCACCTCTACCGAGCCGCGCTTCAACTCAATCACAGCAACCGCAACGCCGTTCACGTACAGCACTATGTCCGGTCTTCGCTGGTAACCGCCTTTCAGCGTCACCTCCTCGGCCAGCGCGAAGTCGTTCTTCTCGGGGATCACCCAGTCGATCAGGTGCACCGTCTCATGTGCCTTTCCGACGGCAGTCTGCACCGGCACGCCATATCGCAAAAGCTGGTACGTGCGCAGGTTAACTGGGTATAAGGTGGTACCGGCGGTGTCCGCGGCGGTCTCAAACTTTTGAATGGCGGCGGCGATGTGAGCAGCGGAGTAGCCGCGGGCCTTGAGATTTCCCCGCAAAAGCTCCGTCTCAATGGCGCGGTTGTTCTCGCGCTTGCTCCAGTTACCGAGGTAACGGAACCCGAGATAATTGGGCTGTGCTCTGTTGGTGAATAGCTCGATGACGCGGTTCTGCGTCACGCGTTCGAGTCTCGAGGCTCTTGTCATCAACCCCCCCTCAAACAAATCATCTCGCTCATGATTGCGAGCACCGCACAACGACTCAGCTCCACTCGGTGTGTTTGAACTCCTTCACACCAGACGAGTCCTTCCGGTCAGCAACTCTTGCATCATCCCTTTCTTGAGTGCCTGGGTCTTATCGCGACGGGACTCCAATACTGATAGTTCGGCGTCCATGTCGGAAAGGACGGCAGTAATCTCGATTTGTTCTGTAGGCGGCGGCAAAAAAACCGGCAATCGCGAATATTCGTTCCCATTGATTCCTGGTTGCCCGCTGCGCATCGACATCAGCTGCACCCAATTCTGGTAACGTTTGGTCATCGCATACGCCGCCAAATAGGCGGAAGACAGTATTTCAGGATTGGGACGCACACGAATGAGAAATCCGGCGAACACTAATTCCCCGTCTTGAGGCGAATACAAATATGACTTCCCCACACTGGCCCCCGTCCGGGCGAATACAACGTCACCTTTGCGTAGGAAGTACTGATCGGCATCGATCGCATTGACGGAAACACGCGGGTCAGGTCTAAAACGACCTTGCTCGGAAATATCAGTAATCCGCATGTAAGTGGGAAGCTTGTCCGAATACGGAACAGCGGCCGCATTGATCCCATAATCTGGTCGCGATAGCAGACAATCGCGCAGTTTCTTCACCTTCCACTCCCCGATAAATCCCGGGAGGCGGGTTTGGCCGGTAAGTAGTTGCTCCATGGCGGCCTGCTTGAGATTGCGCTTTTTGGCGATGAGCCGCTCCAGCCCCTGCAGCAGCACATCCACATCGCTCAACGCCGCCGCGATGGCTCGTTGTTCGGCAGGGGGAGGCCACCCAAGTTGGGCGCTGTAGATGCTCTTGTTCGATGTGTGACGTACCGTGCTGCCATATGCTTGCTCTTTTACGTGGCTCAGATACGCGCGGGATAGAAGGAAGTAGTATAGAAATGGGACGTACACACACTTGTCTTTGAGGAGCACTTTCCCAATCCGCTGGTTGTGAAGAACAACCTCATCCGTCTCAACGAAAGCGGGTTTTCCCAGTAGGTTGCAATTCGGCGTCAAGTCGGTCATAACGATCAGCAAGTCGCCGCGACGAAAAGTAAACTCTGACGAATAGCTCCCCGAATAGCGCTTCGTATTGCGCTGCTCGAAGTACAAGCCACCTTCGAGGCAAAAATTCCCCGGCGTTAAGACTATAGGTCCTAAACTTGAGAAGTTTTCGCTGGGGAAGGCGAACCCATTCTTCAACACGAACACGCTTCCTAGTGCTTTTACCTGCCACTCCGTGGGAATGACACCCACCTCCGTTTGCTTGTATCCGGGCTTCACCTTCATTACACACCCATTCGTTTAAGTTGCTCCTCGACTCGCGCGGAAAGCGTAGCCACTTCGTTGGCTAGTTCCGGCAATGGGGTGGCGTAGCGTTGGGCCAGCTCGCGAATTCGGCTGGTGAGACCCTGAGAGACACGATCCAACTCGTGCTGCACTGCGACCGAGAGGCTTGTCATCCACTTGTCGTCCACCACGAGCGTCTTGATTTCCGCTATCGAGAGCTTCGGATACTTGTCATAGGCGAGATTGTCGAGAGCTGCCTCCTGTTCCTTCACGGTGCGCAAAAGCACTGCCTCGCTCTCGGATAGTTCCAACCACCTTGCGAGCACGGCAGTCTCATCCTTCGCCTCGTTGTCAGCCTTGATCTCTTTCAGTCGCGCGTTGACCTCGGCCTTGGCGATCTTATCGAGCGCCCCTAAGAAACCCTCCTCGCCCCCATACTCCTCCTCCAATTCGGCGAGGCTGGCGGCGATTGCCTCCAACTCAGCCTGCTTGGCCTCGATAGCGGCCTGCTCCTTAGCGAAGTAGCGGGCGACAACGAACGGTTTCGGAATCAGTTCGCAGGTCCATCCCTTATCCCTTTGCTTTCCCTTTTTGTCGGTCTCGAGAATGCGGGTTGTCCGCGCCTCCCAACCGTCGGCGCCGATGAGGTAGCAGTCGTCCTGCATCGTCTCCGCCCAATAGTCCATCAGATGCTGGTAGATGTCGTAGGCGTTGAGCAGCGGCATTGCCTGGAAGGTATCAAGCAAGCTTTCGGCAATGGTCTCGATCAGCGCCTTCGGATGGCTGTTCTTTGTGAAAGCCATGAGTTGCTGGGTAGCAGATATCCGCCACTTAGCGAAATGCTTGCGCGCAGTGTTATTAAAGGCGGTGAACTCGGCGTGATTGAGGATAGCAGCCTTTACGTCGGGAACCGGAAGCTTAAGGTGCGCGTAGCCCGGTCGCAGTGTCTCGAACAACGTGGCGCGCACGCCAGGAAGCACCTTCCAATAGTCGCCAAACGCATCGAGATCACGCTCGGGGATGCCACCGCTCAAATGACCTTCGATGTCCTGAATATCCTCGGGCTCGCTCGAGTCGATATACCGCGGCAAGTTCAGGTTGAAGTCATTTTTAGGGTCCGCAATCTCATCGAAAGGCACGAGGCGCGCGTAGCGCGGCACCTCCGCCTGGCGAGTGAAGGTGTCGACGATTTTGTGGATATCCTGCTCGCGCAAACGGTTCTTGTTGCCGTCTTTGATGAAGCCTTTGCTTGCATCGACCATAAACACCCCCTTGCGGGCCGTGGCGTTTTCCTTGTCGAGAACAATGATACATGCAGGGATGCCCGTGCCGTAGAACAAATTGGCAGGCAGACCGATGATTCCTTTCATTATGCCGGAGCGGACGAGCTTCTCCCTGATGGTAGCCTCAGCATTCCCGCGAAAGAGCACTCCGTGCGGCAGGATGCACGCAGCTTTACCGGCACTTTTCATCGACCGAATGATGTGCAGCAGGTACGCATAGTCACCCTGCTTGGCCGGTGGCTCGCCCCAGGCGAAGCGCTGGAAGGGATCTTTCGACGGCGTGACTCCGGTGCTCCAGGTCTTGTCGGAAAAAGGTGGATTGGCGACCACATAGTCGTAGGCTCGCAGCTTTTCTCCGTCCTTAAACTTCGGCGCCGCTAACGTATTACCGGAAAGAATCTTTGCCGTCGGGAAGTCGTGCAGGATCATGTTCATACGGGCGAGGCCCGCGGTGGTCACATCCCTCTCCTGGCCTTCGAGCGTGATGTGCTTGCCCGACTCCGCGGCCACCTTCAAGAGCAACGACCCGGAGCCGCAAGTTGGGTCATATGCCGTAGTCGAGGCCTTCGTGTTCTTCGGCGAGATCCCTATCACCTTGGCAATCACGCGACTCACTTCCGAGGGCGTGTAAAACTGGCCCTTGCTCTTGCCGCTCTCAGTCGCAAAGTGCCGCATGAGATACTCGTAGGCATCTCCGAGAATGTCATCGTGTTCGGCTCGGTTCTGCGAGAAATCGAGTTCAGGTTTCTGAAAGATCCCCACCAGGTTAGTCAGCCGCTCCACCATCGCTGAGCCTTCACCGAGCTTGTTCGGGTCGTTGAAGTCGGGGAAGTCACTGCGGGCGAGACTCTCGTTGGCACGGATCAACGGCGCAATAATTTGCGTATTGATTTTCTCTCCGATATCCGGCTTCCCTTTGAGCGCAATCATGTCCTTGAAGCTCGCTCGCTTCGGGATGACGACAGCCGGGGCGAAGTCATCGCTGTCGCCGTACTTGTCGCTGATGTACTTGATGAACAGCATGAAGAGGACATAGTCCTTGTATTGACTGGCATCCATACCGCCGCGCAGCTCATCACATGACGCCCACAGGGATGAATAGAGATCGGACTTCTTAATCGCCATTTACAAAACTCTCCACCACGGTGCGGCAAGCACATCGGGTGCTAACCATTCAATCGCGCTGCCAGTGTGCAGAAGCAGTCCAGCGCGCGCCTTTTTGCCATACTCTGCACGGAATGTACGGAGGTGTACGACATCGCCTATTCGCGGATGAGCCGTCGACTTGACCTCAATCGGCAGCAGCTTCCCGCCCGCCTCAATCACAAAATCCACTTCCTCACCGATGGACGTGCGCCAGTAGCCGAGTTCCGCGCGCTCGATGCGAGCGTCGCGCCAAACCAGCAAATCGTGCAATACGAGATTCTCCAGATGAGCCCCGCCCGGCTCTTCCGTTTCGGCCAATTGCATTGCAACACCCGTGTCGCCCCAATAGATTTTTGGCGCCTTGATGAGACGCTTGGTGCGATTTACAGCATAAGCGGGCAAGCGCACGAGGAGGTAAGAGGTTTCCAAGAGGTTGAGCCAACGATGGACGGTGGGCTGAGGGAGCGCCACGTCGCGACCGAGCTCGGTTTGGTTCACAAGTTGGCCTATTCGAAGGCACGCCGCACGCATGAGGCGACGGAAGTCGGGCAGAGCACTGATCGAGGCCAGGTCCTGCAAATCGCGCTCAAGGTACGTACGGACATATCCATCGAACCAGATGCGCCGATCGGCAGCCGTGCTGAGCTCCAAAGCTGGTGTCGGAAATCCTCCGCGCCGAGCCAGCATGCGCCAGTCTTCCACGCTTTCCTTCTCATCGCCCAAGAGGTCGCGCCATTCGACATCAGGCGTCGCGAATAACTCTTCCCAGCGCCCACATTGTCCGAGGCCGCGTTGCTCGCGTCGGGTCATTGGCCAAAGTGTGAGATAACTCGCTCTACCAGCCAATGATTCAGATACTTGCCGCATTAGCAGCAGATTGGCCGAACCGGTGAGGAGAAATCGCCCGGGTGTGCGATCACGGTCGATGGCCCGTTTCACTGCACGCAGTAAGTCCGGCTCACGCTGAACCTCATCAAGCGTTACGGGCTGCGCGCCTCCGACAAGGGCTTCAGGATCGCGTCGCGCAGCATCAAGGACATCGAGATCATCGAGGGTAGCGTAGCGCCGCTCACCAGGAACAAGTTGCTCGGCTAAGGTGCTCTTCCCGGTTTGCCGGGCACCAGTAACGACGACTGCCGGCATTACCCGCATTCGGTCGGAAAGGGCCGAGTTGACGAGCCTTGGAAGGGTCTTCATGATGTGGATGATAATCATTCACGGCATGAATGAGCAAGATTGCGCTCTCCCCCGGGCCTGATTGAGCTATGGCGCACATGCTTACTTACGGTCACCGAATGCTATTATTCCCCTCGGAGATACTGTCGCTCGGCGGCTTCATCGGAGGTGGCCCGGTAGGCTTTATCTCCTTATTCTCTCCATACTCGCCCGTCCTCACGAGTGGCCACAGTTTACTGGCATGGACAGCGATACCCCCGCGAACCTCGCAGGGGCAGTTCTTGTGGTCGTGACCGGATTCGTCCAGGAATAGCAGCCAGCTCATCGGTCAACGATCGGTGATTGGCAGCACTCGGCCGACATTCGAGGCAATGCACCTTGCATCCGAGCGTTAGCTCACTTCGAGCATCTTATCGCTCCCGAGACCACCGGTGAGTTGGGAGCCGGAATAGGCACCGTCACACCCTCCGCACCCGGACCCGCCGTTCTTTGTCCAAATCGGAAACCAGTAACAACGAAAGTCGTGTCTTCACGCCTCTCCTTTGCCGTCCAATGGTTCTTCCTGATCTTGCCCTCGACAAAAAGCTGGTCACCCTTACGGGCACTGTCGGCAATCGCCGCGCCAACTAGGTGTGTCGCGACGAACCAGACACTCTCGACCACCGCTGTGAAGCCACCCTGCGCATCATCTTCTGTGTTGCTCTCGCTTGTCAGGCAGAAACGGCAATAGCTACCATCGTCCGCAATCACTACCTCGGGATCGCGGGCGAGACATCCTATTGCTCTTACTGAAAAGCTGGCCATCCGGTTGACGTCGAGCGCGAGCCTCATTTGTCGCTCCCTTGACCGGCCAGGCCGGCGGGTAAGTTGGCGGTCATTCGCTGATCGGCTGTCATCAGACCCAGCTTTTCAAGCCGAGCCTCGATGGCGCGAATCGTCCGCCCGTGCTTGGTCGCGATGAGCTGAATGGGCTCACGGGCGGTGAACTCGTCCCTGAGCCGCTGCTCCTCCTCCCCGCTCCACGATTTGCCTACGCTTTCGGGGAGCTGGGCCCTGCGGGTGAGACGAGCGCTCATGTGGTCGAGAGCAAGTACGGCGGTGACCATCGCCCGGCTGACATCGATTTCATTGGCGATAGAATTTTCCGGTAGCTCACCACCCGTTTTTGGATGAACCCCTTGCACGAGAGAATTCAGAATTACTCGCGCACGTTGAAATTGGTCCTTAGGACCCGACATGGCAGGCCTCCGGTTCGGAATGACGTTGTTTCTCGCGGCTCTTGCTGAATTCGGTTCGTCCGCCGAGCTGCTCGATGATGTCGGAGAGCGACTCGAGTTGGCCATACAGCTTCTCGGCCCCGCATCGAAAAAGAACACGGCCCACATCGGGATCGAAGCTCGACACTTGTGAAATCATGGCGTCGACGCTCACAGTAATTACATCGCGAACCAGGCATAGCTCTCCGAACATGTCCTGTAGCCGTGTCCGCATCGCAATAAGGTTTCGTTCGCAATCCTGGATCGTCTGGATCCCAGGGCCAAGGAACATAGACAGGCGGTTGTTCATCGCGAAGCTCATCTCATCTGCAGACCACACTGTGCGCACAACGCACACAGCACGACACTGGCAGCCAAGCTCCAAAGTAGCGCCCGAGGAAACTCGGGAGTGAAATCCTCATAGGTACTGGCACAGAAAGGGCACACGGTTCGTTCTATGTCGCCTCTGTATGTAATCAGGCGCGGCACCATATGCCTGCCACAGGTGGGGCAGATCACCCGATCGTCTCTCATCTTGAACTCCTGACTGAGCACCAGGGAAGTCGCGCCGACTGATATCCAGACGACGCTGAACACACCTCACAATGGTAGTACGCGCTCACTCGCGATGGTACAGACAGGTGTCGTTATACTTCACCGATGTTTGATACGAGTTTCTGGAGAACAACGAGAGCATCACACGCACCGGTGCACAGGATCGCGCGTTTGACGAAGCCGTCAGATCTTCTAGGCGGATCGCACGGCTGCTCACCGTACCATTCGGCGGCGGCTCGCTCGTTCGAAGCGGACACTAGGACCCGACGCTTCTTCCAACGCTCCATCGCGCCTGAGCCTCCGCACGTCGATCCGGCGTAGGGCCGACGTAGTGCGCCCTACTCGGTTACTCCGCTCTTGGCAGCGGGCACAACCGACGCGCCGAGCGCGGCGCCGGAAGACACAGCACTGCCGAGATACACCGACGAAATCGAGCGACGCCGGTGACCCGCGAAGGCCGCAACGTCGTCGCGCGGCCCGATCCGCAAATGGATCGCGGTTTCGTAAGTCGCCGCCACGCGCCGGCGCAGGAACGCCAGTCAGCGTCTCAAAGTGATCCATCAAAACACCGTGTCGCAAAGAATGTGGCGTGACGCCGAGCATCGCCCGCGTCATACCGAGCTTGCGCAAAAGCCAGTAATACCGATGCCGCCAGCGTTGCACAGTCCAACCACGTGGGATCGTCGACTCGCCGGCCGTCCGCGCGAAGCTTCGCGCAATTTCGAGGGCAACGCGTTGCTCTGTCGTGGTGAGCGGCAGCGTCCGTGGTCGCCCGCCCTTCGTGCCCCAGTTCACACACACATGGCCCTGGCGCTCAGCCAAATGCGGGCGCAACAACCAGGCCTCCTGGGAGCGCAGGCCCAGAGTCATGATCAACCGAAGTTGGCAGGCAAATCGCTCGTCGAGAGTCGCCGCGAGTCTGAGAATCTCGTCCTTGTCGATGCCGGCGCCCCGCTCAGACCGGTCACGGTTGGAGACCAAGCGGCGCCACGTCAGCGACGGGTCACTCCTCACATACCGGTCGATGACATCGACAAGGCCGGGATTGTTTAGCCAACTACACAGTACGCGCAGGTGCGAGACGTATGTCGCCATCGTGCTCGCCTGAAGCCCCCGAGACCGCCATGCGTCGAGAATCCATAGCACATGCTTTGCCTTCAGATTCCGGATCAGGCGTAACTGCATTCCAGAAGTGACCAGATCGCGCAATGCGCGCTCGAGCACTGTGCGCCGCTCCACCTTCGTTTTCTCACCGACACGCCCGTGTTGAGAAGAGCGGAATCCAAGATGGTCCCGATAGAGGCCGTTCAACGATTTCCACAGCGTCGGAACGCCTAGCGATCCACGACATCTCGCGCCGCCACCTTTCCGCGGTGGGTCGGGAGTACGCGTCTTGGTAAAGCGAGCATCCGAAGGGCGAAGCGATGACGCGTCGGCCTCGGAAGAGGCACATTGAATGGATGCTACTCTCTTCATCGGAGACGCTCCTGCGATGTAACAGCTTCAAGAAGAGTGAGTGATTCGGTTGCGGTTGTTACCTCTTCAAACAGAGCCGCGTCACCGCCAACGCGGCGCCATTCCCAATTTCGAGCTCATTCGTCACCCGGAGGCGACAGGCGAGCACTTTAGTGCTGTTCCCGCAGCACTCGCTGGTAGCGAGTACTCCAGTAACCCTGGCATGCAATCGCACGGCGTCGCAGGCGTTACCTGCGAGACTCGACCCTCCACCCGCAAGCGGTCCGGGTCCCATCCACGCTCTTCGACAACTGAGCTTTGCCGCCCCTTGCCAAAGGAGGCAGTCGTCGCGCGCCCGTACACCTCCTGTGCCGCACGCGTCGGTGAGGCCTTGAGCGATGTCGGATGTCCATCCGTTTTTGGCGTGTAGCGTGGAGAACGAAAGCGGTTTCCGATGCGGCACGACTGCTCGTGACGCGTGAACGTATTGACAGCAGATAGTGAGGGCGAGCGGCATCGTGCCGCCGTCCACTTGAGGAATACGGAGCGCATATTTGATGACCCTTGTGGAAATGGACAAGCCGACAATCGAAAGCGAGCGCGCTTTCGACCGGAGTTTCACGCACGTCTTAAAGATGAGCGGCAATAAGCCGCCAGTAGGGATTGTCATGTTCGCTATGTGGCTGCACATAGCGCAATTGCAGGCCCGCTCAAGAAGTCGGGCGTAGTACGCGGGCATCGCCCGCCGAAAACCTACGGCGATCGCTGGTGGTGCGATCGGTTGCGGCTGACTATGCGCCGGCCCCTTGTGCAGCGTCAACGGCTGCGTCCCCACTTTTCGTTTTAGGCCAATATATGTGGGCGCCTTCGATCAGTCTGCCTCGAATCAAATGAAATATCAGGAGCTTCCGTACTCCAACTCCTATTGCAATGGATCCTCTGTGTGGGGCCGCCCGGACAGACTGCGTTGCACGCCAGTGAAACACAACAAGGTCGGCGGACTGGATCGGAGGAGCGCGCCACACCCGCATCGCGAAAGTGACGCCATATCGACGCCAGTAACTTCGATGGTGCTCCGATGTGGTGTTCGCCCTCACGCGGTGACGTGCAATTTCAGCGACACCAGCTATTGTGATTGGTGTCAGAGGGCAGCGCGTCACCAGTTCCGCCCATGCGAGACCGCATGTGAGCACGCACGACGCGACATGGTTCCCGCAACACCATATGCAACGAGAGACATCATGGCTTCAACAGAAATCGGCGGTCGGCTCAACAGAGACCGCCCATGAGCATCGACGAAAGAATTGACAGCCACCTGATCGCCGCCGCGTTCGGCCGTGTGCTCAGGGAGGCCAGGCGGGCGCGAATGTGCAGCCAAGTCATGCTCGCCGACCGAGCCTGCATCGACCCATGCTACCCATCACTACTCGAGAGAGGCTTAAGAACACCCAGCTTGCCCATGGTCATAGCGATCGGAGAAGGGCTGGCGATCGACGCTGAAATACTTGTCGCGAGAACGGTGAGCATTTTGCGCGCTGGCGGAGCGTTGCCACCGCCGGACCATCGCAGTTGAGTCCGGCTATGTGTTGCCACGCAGTCCCAGAAGGCCGCCCTGGATATGCTCGCCAGGACGACGGTTCGGATATGCTGCGGTCCAACAGCCCGCACCATGGGCTTTTGAAGATCGGCAACCACCGCGCTGGACGACGCGATCTCCCTGGAGACGCGACGGTTTGCCTACTGCCCTATCGGGTCCGGGGGATACCCATCCCGCAGGACCCTCCGATCTCGACGTCCAGTACACAGACCGTCCTGGTGGGGCACTACGTCGACCCAGGCCCGGATCGCCATGCATCGCCGAACTCCGACGGCGGACGCCAAACCACTTGGCACACGACCCATCAACCTTGCAGCCGCTCAGACAGCGGTCATTTCTATACCTTCCCAAACCAAACGACACCAAACCCAACATACCACCCAATTTCTCGAATGCCGCCATGCCCGACTCCATCACCCCACGCCTCATCCGCCTCCGCTTCGCCCCAGCCTACCTAGGCATGGACAAGAACCGCTTCAACCGCGAGGTGCGCCCGCACGTCACCGTCATACCGATCGGCGCGCATGGCCTCGCCTTCGACCGCCTTGACCTCGACGCCTGGGCGGACGAGCATAAACGTCGAAACGGGCGTCCCGCGGCAAAAAGGAGTTTCCCATGGGACCAAACAGCAGACGCATGCCCGGACTCACCTTACGAGGCGGAGTCTGGCACATCGACAAAGTCATCTACGGACAACGCATTTGCGAAAGCACTGGCACAAGCGATCTCGAGGAAGCCCAAGCGCTCTTGATGCGCCGACTGCAGACGGCAAGGGCGATCAAGCTCTTTGGCGCTCGCCCAAACCATACGTTCAGGGAGGCGGCAACGAAGTATCTGGAGGAAAACCAACACAAGCGCAGCCTGGAACGGGATGCACGTGGGTTGGCGACATTGGACCCATACATCGGGGAGTTGCCGGTGCGCCGCGTTCATCACGGCACACTGCAACCCTTCGTAACCGCCCGGCTCGAAGCGGGTATCAGTCCGGGCACGATCAATCGCGATCTCGCGGTAGTGCGACGGATCTTGAACCTGTGCGCACGACTCTGGCGCGACGAGTCGGATCGGCCGTGGCTGGACACGGCACCGCTGATCCAAATGCAGCGCCATCCCAACAAACGCGCTCCATATCCTTTATCGATAGAAGAAGAGCGACTTTTGTTCTCAGAGCTCGCCCCTCACCTCGCCAGGATGGCACTGTTCAAAGTGAACACGGGCTTACGGGAGCAAGAGGTCGTCAACCTTCGCTGGAGTTGGGAGATCCGGGTGCCTGAGCTCGAAAAAGATACGTCAGTCTTCGTGATCCCACGGGAGTACGTGAAGAACGGCCTGGACCGATATGTAGTCCTGAACCGGATCGCCAAATCCGTGATCGAGAGCTGCCGCAAAGACCACCCGGAATTCGTGTTCACATGCGATGGAAAGCCCGTAGCCGGGATCAACAACAACGGCTGGAAGGCAGCACGACGCCGCGCGGCGAAACGCTACCCGAAGCACTTCTGCGGGAGACCGTGCCCACCGGGATTCCAGAAGATCCGGGTGCATGACCTCAAGCACACGTACGGCCACCGCCTGAGAGCCGCCGGCGTCGGCTTCGAGGACCGCAAAGTCCTCCTCGGCCACAAATCAGAGCACGTGACGACGCACTACTCGGCGCCCGAGATCAGCGCCTTAATTCAGGCATCGGAAAAGGTGTGCGACCTGGGGACCCGCAAAAGTCCCGCACTGGCCATCGTCAGAGCGACGACTCAATCGCAAACTATTGATTTAATGGTGGAAAGGGAGGGACTCGAACCCTCGACCCCGGCATTATGAGTGCCGTGCTCTAACCGGCTGAGCTACCTTTCCACAGCCTCTCGGCGCCACCCCGCCGCAGCAGATGGCAGGCACAGGCACCCCCGCTGGGGGCGCGCATTGTCCTAGGCCACCCCAAGGGTGTCAACCGACCCCTTCCTCGCCCACGCCACGCCAAGTGGTACAGGCAAGGCTCGAGCCCCCGCCCCATCGACCATCGTCGCCGCCAGAGCGGCGCGCCAGCGGGCGAATCTCAGGCCCCCTATAGGTTGACGCCGGGTCCGGACTCGCCAGGCTCCACAGCACAGGACGACCGCGCGACCAGCGCCGAAGAAAGGGAGTTACCCGTCTAGGCAGAGTCCTCGCGCCTCCCATCCAGTCGATGAGGACCTTCGCCTCATCGCGCACACGCTGCGCCGCCCGATGACCACCACCACACGGTGACTGTGCGGAGGTCCGGGAGTAGTGGCGGCTGTGCCGTGGAGGACATCGGCGTCGGCCACGAGCACACACATCACCCAACCCGTCCCCGCACCCCAACCACCCCCACCTTTAGTCCACCCCGCACCGCACCTACACACGTCCTGCGACCACCCCAAATCAACCACCCACCCCAACCCCTACCTCAATCACCTCGTACTACCCGTCTTTCCCCACCCAATCACCCCCCGCCACCCGTGGCGAAAACAGCGAATCCTACAAGCGAAAGCTTCCTCACCCCACCTAACTGGCGCAAAAACACGTCAAAGCATGGATTCCGCCACCCTCAGGAACAACATTCTTACTCCAACCCTCCAAACCCTTACAGACACACACTCCAGTTGAATTAATTACTATTTAGAATGAGAGAGCGCTCCGGCACACGCCGCTGTAAACTCAACCACGGAAGGGGGGTTCGTCGTCATGACGAGAGCAACAAACGCTGGAATTGGCGTAACACGTTATTTACAGGTGTACACAGTCCTTTCGCAGGCGCTGGCGGAGGGCGATATTGCTGCGGGCGAAGCACTACCTAGTGAGCCCTCGCTCGTACGTCAGTACGGCGTATCGAGAACAACGGTACGACGCGCATTGGCACGATTGGCCGCGGAGCGGTGCATAGTCCGCAGACGGGGTAGCGGCACATTTGCCCGGGACAGCGTCACTAAGTCCGCTTCAGCGCGGCAAATCGCCGCGATTCTCGATGACCCCCGCAGTGCATCTAACAACACAACGGTACGTGTGCTCGAGCTCAAGCAGACGCCGGTGCCCGACTTCCTCCATCGCGAATGGCCCGAGTTCGGTGCCACCGTAATGACCATCCGTAAAGTGCAATATGTCGAGCACCAACCGGTCGCGCTCGTAACTGCGTACGTCCCCGAAGAGGTCGGGCGGCAACTTACAGCGCGCCGCCTCGGTAACGACACTGTACTCACCGCACTCGACAAACTAGGCTTCCACGGCGCGGTCGTCGAAGAGGAGGCCAGTGCAGTGGCGGCCGACCCGGTCACGGCAAAACACCTGGACTACAACGTAGGTTCCCCGGTCTTACAAATGAGACACCTTGCACGCGACGCACACGGCCGGATTCTCAGCCACGCCAACTACCTTTACAGGCCCGACCGGTACGAGATCCACACTGTCGTCGAACGCGATAGGAATCGCCGCGGACGACAGGCATTCCGCCTTTGACAGCGGAAAACCAAAATGACACCAAGGACCACGCATCGTACAAACAAGTCCAAACCGGTGCGTGGCACCGAAGTTCGGGGCCGGCGTAACGACAAGGGAGTCGCACGATACTATCTGCTCTATGAGTACCTTTCCGGCGCACTGAACGACGGGACTATTCCGGCCGGAGCCGCGCTACCCAGCGAACCGACACTGGTAAGTAGCTACAAACTGTCGCGCACGACAGTACGGCGCGCGTTGGCCCGTCTGGAAGGCGAAGGTCGTATCGTTCGGCGCCGCGGTAGCGGTACGTTCGCGCGCCAGAATCGTACCCCGCCTCGCCTCCACCTGAATCTGCATGACTTTTTTGCGGATGCGGCGTCGCTCGCGTCCAAGATGGCCTCGACCATCCTCCGCTTCGAGTTCGGGCCGGTACCCGCGTCACTACGGGAATTACAACCACAGTTAGGGCAGCAGTCCCTGATCATCCAGCGTGTGCACCGCTCACACGGCTCACCCTACATGCTCACCACCGCGTACGTTCCGGAGCAGTTGGGGCGCAAGATACGTAAAAGCGCCGTAAGTCGCAACTCGCTCCTGACGGTGCTCGAGCAACTCGGTCCGAGAATCACCACCACTGAATATACGGCGAGTGCAATAGCGGCGGACGCAGTAGCAGCAAAACGGCTGGACGTCCCTCTCGGAGCACCACTATTGCGAACCCGTGCGGTGCTGACAATCGAACGTGACCAACTCTGCGCGGTAATCGACAGTGCCTGCCGCCCCGACCGCTTCAACGTCCGCGCGGAATTAGAGCGTAACGGAGGACGAAACTCGAACTCTGGATGGCACCTGAAGCGCACCTGACGCACGCCCACGCAACCGCTGCCCCGGTTATACCCATGTGACCGGGCGGTGGCGCTTGGTCACGGCGACGAGCCCGCCCAGTCGGGCAGAGCACCATTGCGCTCCGCAACCAACATCTCCTCGAACCGGTCCCCGGTCACGGGCCGCCCGTGCAAGTACCCCTGCGACTGTTCGCATCCGAGCCTCCTCAGTATGTCAAACTGCTCGCGTGTCTCCACTCCCTCAGCGACAGTACTCAGCTTGAAAGCTCGTGCGAGCGCGACGATGGTGGATACCACCGCCTGCGAGATCTGATCACCTGCCAACGAGCTGGTGAACGAGCGATCGATCTTCAACGTATCAACGGGCAGTTTGGACAGCCGGCTGAGCGAGGAATAGCCCGTACCGAAGTCATCGATTGCAATCTGCGCTCCAGTCGCACGCAACGCCTCCAGCGTTTGAGTCACGGAGCTCGAGTCATCCAGCAGCGCGCCCTCAGTGATCTCGATGTCGAGCGCCTTCCGACCCTCCGTCTTCCAGCCAGCTGCCTTGCAGAAACGCTCCGCGAACTGCGGATCGCGCAACTGCACGGGCGAAACGTTCACCGCGACCCGCATAGTCTCAAAGCCAAGCTGTTGCCAGCGCGACAGGTCGCGCGCAGCCTGATGCAACACCCACTCGCCCACATCGACAATCAACCGGGTTGACTCCAACACCGGGAGAAACACTGCCGGCGGCACCAGAGCAGGCTGCCCCGGATCGCGCCACCGCAGCAGGGCTTCCGCGCCGACAATCGTGCCATCCGCAATCGACAATTGCGGCTGATAAAGCACTTCGAATTGCTGGGCATCCAGCGCAGCGCGCAAGCGGTGCTCGAGCGCAAGGCGCTCCGCCACCTCCGCATTGATCTCGCGGCGGTGGCGCAAGAATCGCTCGCCTGAATTACGCGCCCGGTTCAGCGCCGCTTCGGCGTTCTGCAACAGTGACTCGGCGTCTACTCCGTTTTCCGGAAAGCGCGCCAAGCCAGCCTTCACACTGACCCGGATTTCGTGGTTTGCGATAACCAGGGGCCGGCCGAGAGCACTCCCCAGGTGATCGTGCAGGAGGCGAACGGAGCTCTCGTAAGACTCACGACCGCAGATCACGACGGCAAAGTGCCCGCCATCCAGATGCGCGAGGCTGTCAGTCCCGCCGAACTGACCTTTGACGCTATCAGCAACGAACTGCACCACCTGGTCGCCCACGTGTCGTCCGAACGAGTCGTTGATGACACCCAGGCGCTCGATATCGAATACAACGACCAACACCTCGGCCTCTTCGCCCGCGTGGCGCGCGAGCAGCCGTGCGACGCGCTCGCAAAATAATGCCCGCTTGGCAAGACCGGTGAGAGTATCGAAGTAAGAGAGAAACCGGACGGACTCTTCCCTGTGCAGATACTGCAGCGCGAAAGAGAGGTTCGCAGCCACCTCGCGCAGCATGCGCAACTCGTCTTCACCTACCGTGCACGACTCGGTCGCACCGACGGTGAATGCACCTATAGGCGTCTCATCGACCAACAGGGGAATCGAGACCAGACAACCGATTCCCTTGGAGAACAACTTCCCACCGAACTTCAGGCGGCTGCCGGCACCGAGCAGGTCGTTGCAGACGGCCTCCGTCCCGGTGCGAAGCGCCCGGCCGGTGACCGTGTCATCGTCCACATCATCGACTGATGAGCCGTCGACGCGGAAACTCACTTCCTCACGGAACTCTGCATTCACGCCTGACCACGCCACCGGCCTGGCTATACGGGTGCTCGGGTCGATGAGCACGACGAACGCGGACGCATACTTGCCCACGTCATGAGCGATCCGGCAGGTCTCCTCGAACAACTGAGTGCGGTCGCGGATACGCACCACGCCCGCATTGATCGCGGACAACATCTGCAGAACACGGGTCAAGCGCTCGATGCGCGAATCGGCGGCGCGCTGCGCTTCCCGCGCGGCCACTTCCTTCAGGGCACGACGCACCGCTGGGGCAAGCCGCTCGAGATTGGTCTTGAGCACATAGTCGACGGCGCCTGATTTGAGCGCCTCGATGGCACGCTCTTCACCGATGGTCCCCGACACGAAGATGAATGGAATATCGGGAGCTTCGCGCCTCGTCAGCTCCAGCGCCGCGGACCCGCTGTAACCGGGCAAGGAAAAATCGGAGATGATGAGATCCGGCCGCAGCTCGTGCAGCGCTTCTCTAAAGGAGTCTTCCGTTTCAACACGAGTCCATGTGCAGTTCAAGCCCGCCCGCTTCAACTGATGAACAGCAAGCTCAGCCTCGGCTGCAACGTCCTCGACAATCAGCAGGCTAAGCCCCTGCTCCATGTTTCCCCGATCGGTCAACCATCCACGTCAGCGGCAAACCATACGAAAGTCGTAGTGCCGGTGTCATGTTGCAGCGCGCTAACCGACGGCGGTTTTTTTGTTGACTACGTCACACATTGAACCGAAAGTGCATTACGTCACCCTCGTGGGTAACATATTCCTTGCCTTCCAGGCGGAGCTTACCCGCCTCGCGCGCGCCCGCCTCGCCTTTGCCCGCGATGTAATCGTTAAATCCAATGACTTCCGCGCGAATGAAGCCGCGCTCAAAATCAGTGTGAATGACGCCCGCGGCCTGAGGAGCGGTGGCTCCCGCGCGCACGGTCCAGGCGCGCACCTCCTTCGGACCGGCCGTGAAGAAGGTTTGCAGACCCAGTAACTTGTACGCCCCCCGGATGACTCGATCCAGGCCCGGCTCCTTGAGCCCCAGTTCGGCCAGAAACTCGGCCCGATCAGCCTCCTCGAGCTGCGCCACTTCCGCCTCGATCGAAGCGCAGACCGCCACCACAACCGCACCCTCCCCAACTGCCCGTTTTTCCACGGCAGCCAGCAGCGGATTGTTGGTGAAACCACCCTCTGCAACGTTCGCAACGTACATAACCGGCTTGGCGGTCAACAGACTCAGCTCACGAAGGTCGCGACGCTCCTCCTCGGTCAGCGTCAGGCCGCGAGCCGGCTTGGCCGCATCCAGCTGTACCTTCACTCGCTCGAACAAGGCGCGCTTGCGCAAAGCGTCCTTATCGCCACTCTTCGCTGCCTTGGCCGCGCGCTCCACCGCCTTGTCCACAGTGGCGAGATCGGCGAGCGCAAGCTCGGTGTCGATCGTTTCGATGTCGGCAATCGGATCCACCTTGCCGGCGACATGAATGATGTCCGTGCTCTCGAAGCAGCGCACGACATGTGCGATCGCATCGACCTCGCGGATGTGCGCGAGGAACTGGTTGCCGAGACCCTCGCCCTGGGAGGCGCCTGCGACCAGGCCCGCGATATCGACAAACTCAACAGTGGTCGGGACGATCTTCTCCGGGTGCACGATTCCCGAGAGCTGCTCGAGCCGTGGATCAGGAACCGGAACCACACCGACGTTGGGATCGATCGTGCAGAACGGATAGTTTTCGGCAGCGATCTGCGCACGGGTCAGTGCGTTGAACAGAGTCGACTTGCCGACATTCGGCAGACCTACGATGCCGCAGCGGATAGCCATCGGAAGTTAGCTCCTGAAGAATCTAAGCGGCACCCGGCCCGCCAGCCGGTGGGGTGCTTCGCGTATGTAGACGGTTCATCGCCTTCTGCGGACCTTCGGTCAGCAGCTGAGGCACAATATCGACGGCAGCCTGCAAGGACTCGAGGATGAGCCGCTCGTCCTCGGGTCGCGGGCGCCCCAACACGTAATTGATCACTTCGGCGCGGTCGCCCGGGTGACCGATCCCGATGCGCAAGCGCCAGAACGGATCACCCACCTGCGCGATGACGTCGCGCATGCCATTGTGGCCGCCAGCGCCCCCGCCCTGCTTCAGGCGAACCACACCGGCGGGAAAATCCAGCTCGTCATAAGCTACCAGGATCGACTCGACGGGTACCTTGTAGAAGCCCGCGACACTCTGCACGGAGCCGCCGCTACGGTTCATGAAGCTCATCGGCTTCAGCAACCAAAGCTCCTCGCCCTGTACGCGCGCCCGCGCAAGCTCGCCGTGATGACGAGGCTCATTGCGAAAAGTCGCACCGTGGCGGCGAGCCAATTCGTCGACCAGCCAAAAGCCCGCGTTATGCCGCGTACGAGCGTACTCGTTGCCCGGATTGCCGAGCCCGACGATCAGCTTGAGCGGCAGGGCGGACATGGAGATAGCCTGAACGATGGAGCGCGGCGGGAGCCGGAGGGCTCCCGCCTGCGCAGTTGGAACAAGCAGCGCCAGAATTCTCGGCGACACCGGCTGGCCGAAACGCCAGCACGGCCGCGCGCGAGCCGAGCGCCACGGGCGGCGTTACTTCTTGCCGCCCTCCTTCTTCGCCGGAGCAGCTTCCTTCTTGTCGCCAGCCTTCGCATCGCCGGCCTTTGCGTCGCCACCTTTGGCAGCAGCCGGCGCGGCAGCAGCAGCCGCACCTTCGGCAGGCGCAGCGGCAGTCTCGGCAACCACTGCCTCGGGCTCCTCAGCACGCGGGCTGTGGATGGAGACAACCGGCGCGTTGCGGTGCTGGAGCTCCGGAATCGTCACTCCAGAAGGCAGCGGAATGTCCGACAGGAACTTGGTCTCGTTCAAGTTCATGGTGGAGAGATCGAGCTCGAGGAACTCCGGGAGATCCTTCGGCAGACACGTGATCTCAACGTCCGAGCGCATGTGCGAGACGACACCACCCTGAACCTTCACGCCCGGGGAGACGGTCTCGTTCTTGAAGTGGATCGGCAGCATGATGCGGAGCTTCTCGTTCTCCACCACTCGCTGCAGGTCCACGTGCACGACGACGTTCTTCGCCGGGTGCATCTGGATGTCCTTGACGATGGCTTCCTGGGTGCGCTCGCCGAGCTTGAGCTGCACGATCGAGGAATAGAACCGCTCGTCGCCGACCATGGTCAGCAGATTCTGCTGATCCAGGACCAACGCCTGGGCGTCCTGATGTCCGCCATAAAGAATTGCCGGCACTTTACCCTTGTGACGCAGGCGGCGGCTCGCACCTTTGCCTTGCGTGTCACGAAGGTCAGCGCCAAAAGTAAATGAAACGCGCATGAGTCTTCTCCAACAGCTAACAATCAGTGCCGGATCGCGACCAAAACGGCACCACCTTTGCGAAAATCAATCGACGTACAGTGAGCTGACCGACTCCTCGTCGCGGATGCGGCGGATGGTCTCCGCCAACAGCGCGGCCGTCGACAGCTGCCGGATCTTGCCGCAGCCCTTGGCGGCCGCCGACAGCGGAATCGTGTCCGTCACAATCAGCTCATCCAGCACCGACTCCGAAATCAGCCCGACGGCCTTGCCCGACAGCACCGCATGGGTGATGTAGGCCACGACCTTCAGAGCGCCTTCGTTCTTCAGCGCCTTCGCCGCCACGCACAGCGTGCCGGCCGTATCCACCATGTCATCGACGAGCACGCAGGTCTTGCCCTTCACATCGCCGATGATGTTCATCACCTTCGACTCGTTCGGCCGCGGGCGCCGCTTGTCGATGATCGCCAGATCCGCATCGTCGAGACGCTTCGCGAAAGCACGCGCGCGCACCACGCCGCCGACGTCCGGCGATACAACAATCACGTTGCGGTACGCCTGCTTCCAGGCATCACCCAGCAACACGGGGGACGCATACAGGTTGTCCACCGGAATATCGAAAAAGCCTTCGACCTGGGCCGCATGCAGATCGATGGTCACCAGGCGATTCACGCCCGCGCTGGAAATCATGTTCGCGACGAGCTTTGCTGTGATCGGCGAGCGCGTCGCACGCGGTCGTCGATCCTGACGCGCGTAACCGAAGTACGGCATCACAGCAGTGATCCGCGCCGCGGAAGCTCGGCGGAGCGCATCCACCATCACGAGCAACTCCATCAGCGTGTCGTTCGCGGGAGGACAGGTCGGCTGCACGATGAAAACGTCGCGTCCGCGCACGTTCTCCATCAACTCAACCTTGCACTCGCCATCGCTGAAATGCCCGACCTCGGCATCCACGAGCCGGGTCTGCAAATGCCGCGAAATCTCTTGCGCCAGCGGCAGATTGGCATTGCCCGCGAACAGAGCCAGCGTGTCCGCCGTCGTACTCACCCGTCACCCGTAAACCAAGCCATCGGACTCATAACTCTGGCACGAAAACCGGCCGGCGTCAGAATTGAAATTCTGAGGGCCAGCCCGGGCAGCGTCCAAGAGGGTGGCGCATGATACACGATCCCGCTGCCCCAGGCTCGATCTGGGCCTGATCTGGGTGTGATCTGCGCCTGGCCAGCCAATATTGGTTGAGAATCAATAGATTAGAGTCGGATTCAGGATCACCCCACTATATAAAGGGCGCGAATAAACCACGATCCCTTGCACGCAGGCGTAATTCGCCTGGACCGTTCCGCGCCCCAGTTCGCCCCCGTGCGTCCAACTGCTCTCTCAGCCGCATCAAGGGGGAGCCCTCCACGGGGACCCTTTCTGGATTCCAAAGCTACCTCACGCCATCGTGGCGGCGATTCAGGACTTCAACCGCCGCAAACGCATGGCGGAGCTGGTGAAGTACGCGGGGACCTGCCACGCCATGATGAGCGTCGAGGAACTCCATTCCCAGCGCCGCAAGGGCTGACGCCGTTGCTACTCGTTGATACGTCCTCGTGGATCCATCTGCTGCGTCCGAATGGTGATCCCGAGGTACGTGCGCGCGTCGAACGTGCCCTTCAGGGCGGGGAGGCGTGCTGGTGTCCAATTGTCCGCCTCGAACTGTGGAATGGCGCAGGCGGCGAGCGTGAGAAGAAGGTGCTCAGGGATTTCGAGCGGCTACTGCCTGAGCTCGGGATCGACGACAACGTGTGGCGCGGCGCCTACGAGCTGGCGCGCAAGGCTCGGTCGGGTGGCGTGTCGATACCGGCGACCGACCTCCTCATCGCCGCATGCGCCAAACGCCACGAAGCCGACCTGGAGCATTCGGACTTGGACTTTGACCAGCTCGAGAAGCTGTAGCCACGCGGCTGATGGAGAAAACGCTGTCTCATCTCAGCGCTGCAATTCCACGAGCTCACGCTGCAGATGCCGTCGGAGGTCTGGATGGCGATCGATTGCACCGCCTGGCGCCCACGGATTGAGCGTCCGCCCGTCCGGTTCGTGCGCTTCAGCGGGACGGCGCTGACGGATGGCGTCAAACGCCACCGAATCGAGGGCGTCGAGGTCGCAATCACCGGTGCGGCGCGAACTATCGTGGATTGCTTTCGCTATCGCGGCAAAGTCGGGCTCGACGTGGCGCTGGAGGGTCTGCGCGAAGGCCTGCGACAGCGCAAGGTGGCAACCGATCAACTCTGGCGGCACGCGACCAAGATGCGGGTCTGGTCGATCCTGAAACCCTACCTCGAGGCGACGGCCGCCGATGCCACGTGAGCCGCGCAAGAACGTCGGCAAGTCGGTTCGCGCCCGGTTGCTCCAGCGGTCGCGAGACGAGCGCGTGGACTTTCAGATCCTGCTGACGCGCTACGCGCTCGAACGATTGTTGTACCGGCTGAGCCAGTCCCCCGCATCGCCATAGATTCGGGGCTGAAAGGCGCCATGTTGTTCACGACGTGGGTGGCAGCCCCCGTTTCGGCCGACGCGTGATCTGGACCTGGAAGTCTGCCGAGCGCCCAATGCAGCAATCTCCTGCGTGAGTCGAGTGGAGTACTTTCTCCACAGGTCGTGCTTCCAGGAATCCAACAGACTGAATTGCCGTTGTGGCCTGGAAATGGGCTCTCGTCGAGACTTCTGCGCATCAATCCGCACCGCCGCGCGCTGCTGCAGGGTATTGCGCATAAATGCCGTAGATGAAGATGGCTGCGTAGCACAGACTGGGAAGTGTCAATGCACACGCCAGCCCGCGCCAGTCGGCGAGCGCGCCAGTCAGGGGAGGGATCAGAGCGCCGCCGACGATTGCCACGCAGATGACGCCGGATCCGGCAGCGGCCCGAAGACCCAGCCCTTCACACGCCAGGGAAAAGATGGTTGGAAACATGATGGAGTTCATCAGGCCGACGGCGAGCAGCGTCCAGGCAGCTGTCGATCCACTTGAATTGGCCGATATCGCAATCAACACAATCGCTCCAGCCGCGGCGCATGCCAGGACCCTGCCCGGTGAAGACCCGCGCAGAAGCCACGCGCCGATGAAACGTCCGGCAAGCGCGCCTCCCCAATAGAATGGCACATGCTTCCCGGCGGCTTCCTGGCCCAGGCCGAGGATGTTCGTTTGCATGAGGTAGTTGATGAGCAAGGAGCCAATCGCCACTTCAGCGCCGACGTAAAGAAAGATACATAGAGCGCCTAGGCCGAATCGTGGCCGCCCCAGAAGGGCAAAGGCCCTCAAGAGGGACGTGCTGCGGTCGTGCTGTTCATTGAGGCGATTGCGGCGTAACCAAACGGCAATTGCGGCGGTAAGAAGCGCTGCCGCGAGCCCGATGTAAGTCGTGACGACCGTATGGGTTTCCGATACACGGTAGGCGTCCAGCTGGGCGCCCGTAAGCGTATGAGGATCGATATGAGTCAGGTCGCGCAGAATGAGGAACGAGCCGATGTACGGAAATACGGTCGTTCCGAGGGAGTTGAAAGCTTGGGCGAACGTCAGTCGACTAGGCGCCGTTCGTGGCGGGCCGAGCAGGGAAATAAGCGGATTGGCAACGACTTGAACTGTTGAGATGCCTGCGGCCAGGACGAAAATCGCGCCGAGGAACAAAGGAAACGAGCTGGACAGGGATGCCGGTGAGAACAACACGCACCCCGCCATCATCATAGCCAGACCGAGTGAGGCCGTTCGCATGTAGCCTATTCGCCGCACGACAGCCGCGGCCGGCATCGAAACCACCAGATAGGCGGTGAAGAAGGCCGACTGAACCAGCATGACTTCGGCGTACGTGAGGGTGAATAACTCCTTGAGCTTGGGGATTATCACGTCGTTGAGACTGGTAATGCCTCCGAATACGAAGAAGAGGATCATCACGAACATACGCAAATCAGGCGCGTCGATCCAATGTGCGCAGCGCGAGTCGTCCGGCACCGGATCGGCGGAACCGGTACCGTTCCAGTCAAGTCTTGCCAATGCAGCGCCCTTCGAAGCTCTGGCGAGATCTGCCGCGCCCTCCCCGCTCATGATGTCAGAATCTCGCGTTGCCTCGGACGCCGTATGTGCGTGGCTCGTTGAATCCGATGTAATAGTTGCCAGCGTTCTGGATGAGCCCACCGATCGTGCTCTTATCCTCGAGGTTTCGGCCGTAGACCTGCAAGCTCCAGCGCTCGCCGATGCCACCGAGTGTCAATGAGATCTCGGTCTTTGTCGTGGATTTCTGGGTGAACGACTGCGGAGCCAGTGACGCCGTGCCGGGATCACTCACGGTGTAGGAAGACATGTATCGGGTCCCAACATAGGGCGTCAGGCGCAGGCCCCGGCTCGAGGAAATTTCGTGGCTATAGCCGAGCGTGACGGTCGCCCGCGGCGCCTTGTCCAGATCCGCGCCGGAGAGGCTTTGACCGTCCGGTGCGATATAGGAATTGTATTGCGCCCGCAAGAGCCCAACACCGAGATTGAGGCGTCCATGGTCGGTGATCGCCGCCCGCGCATCCAGTTCCAACCCCTTGACGCTTGCCTTGGCGGCATTGACCGTCACGATGGAGTTATTCGCTGCGGTCGACTTCTGGAGGTTGGAATAATCGTAATAAAACACATCGGCGCTGGCCAGAACTCTTCCACCGCCCGCACGCCCCTTCACGCCAACCTCGTACGCCGTGATGGATTCCGGGTTGTAGTAGAGATCCGGGTTATTTTGTGCATTGCCGTCGTTAAATCCACCGGCCTTGTAGCCGGTGGAAATAGTGGCATAAGTCAGCGCCCCTGCAGGCAGGTCGTGCTCCAGCCCTGTCTTCCAGGTGACCTTGTGCCAGGAGCCCGAGGCGTCATCGCATTCACAGGTCCCGCCCGGAACCAGCCCGATGTCACTGTTGCGAATCCCGAGGCGCGACTTGTCGTCCCACGTGCCGCGCACACCAAGGATCAGCCTCGTCCCGGAAGCGACAGTGTAGCTTGCCTGTCCAAACACCGCCCTGGACTTGCTGATGGTCGGCGCCTGCAGGTATTGGATGATTCGCGCCGAGCCCAGAATGTGCGGCAGCCGCAAATCAAAATTGCTGTAGGTTCCGTCTTCCTTGTACCAGTACAGGCCGGTGACCCACTTGAGCGCGCCATCGCCCGAGGACGCCAAACGCAATTCGTGTGAGGCCTGCCACGTGTCCGCATCCGAGTACGCCCAGACTCCCGGGGCGCCGCCGCTGAGATCGAGTATGTCCTTTCTGATCAGCATTCGATGGCCGAAGACGTACGTTAGAGCGGTCGGGCCAAAGTTGTAGTCGAGCTGCAAGAACTCATTGGTTCCGCGGTCGTTGTAACTCCCCTCGACCTCATTCGTCTTGGTGCGCGAGTATGGGATCTCGCCGTGGGCGCCGCCAAAGAATACAGCGGCACCGGCGCCTCCGTTGTGACTGGCATCGACGCCCATGAGCAGCGTTGCCTGCGGGGAGAGTCTCGCTAAGAGCAGAAGCCGCCCTGAAAGATTATCCAGGTCATCCTGGTTATGGGTAAATCGATTGACGGCGTCGGTGGTATGCGAATAGCCGTCGTGCGCCTGGTACGAGACGACACCGCGCATCGCGATACCACTGGTGAGCGGCACGTTGACCATAGCGTCGATTTCACGCGCAGAGTAGTTCCCGAATCCGACGTCGATCGCCGATTCAAACGAATCGGAGGGCCTGCGTGAGATCACATTGATGGCGCCCGCATTGGCGTTGCGGCCGTACAGAGTGCCTTGCGGTCCACGCAGCACCTCGACGCGCTCGAGGTCGTAGAAGGCCGCGCCGGCGGCCTGGGGCCGGCCAACATAGACTCCGTCAATGTTCAGTGCTACGGCAGGATCGCCCTTATTTGTGTCGTCGGAACTGCTGATACCGCGGATTGTGAGATCGACCGCGCCATCGTAGGCGCGACCGACAACGACATTGGGCACCTGGTCCTGCAGGTTAATCGCTGTCGTAATTCCGCGGTTATCGAGCTCAGCACCGGATATCACCGCCAGCGAAGCAGAGATCTTTGACCATGTCTCGTCGCGCTTTTGTGCGGTGACGACAATCTCCTCTATCATGCCACCGGCGCTGGATTCAGGTACCTCCGCGCAGGCGAGATCCGAAGCGGCGATCGATGCACAAGCCGTGAACCATGCTGCGCGCGAGGACAGTAGACCGACCATTTTCATGGCCTCCCCCCTTTTTTCGGTTGCGGGCACGCACGCCCCAGGCCCTTAGCGCCGAACCTCAACCGACACGCCGATCGTGCGGAACGAGTTGATGCCAAACTGTTGGCCGTAGCTGGTCGGCACCAGTGGGTTGGCTTCGATGTAAGTCACAAAGCGCCTGTCCAGGCAGTTGCGGCAGAAGACCGTCAGCGCCCAGGTGTCCTCACCGGAAGCCAGGGCGAGCGAGGCATCGGTGAGTCCGTAGCCCGGTTGAAGGGTGTGAGGATCGGCGTTCGAGCTGAAGTTCACCCTGGATCTGGCGTACTCGGAGAGAGCGGCTTTGCCGTCGAGCTGGCCCGTCAAGTGCCCCCGGTACTCGAGAGACAACGTTCCAGACCAGCGGGGCGCGTTGGGGAGCGCGTTACCCGTGGAGTTGCTAGTGGGGCCGGAGGCTCCCGGCTGCACATAGCAGCTGCTGGCGGGCTGGCCGACATAACATTGGTCGCCGGCAAAGGATGCAAAGTAGGCGTCCACGTAGCTCAGACCCAGGCTGGCCTTGAGACCTTGCGCCAGCAAGCCCGTGGCGCCCATTTCGAAGCCGCGCGACTTGAGCTCCCCGGCATTGGCAATGACATACGAAGTGAGCGCCACGTCGAAGGATTGCGCCTGGAAGCCCTTGACCGTCTCATTGAAAGCACTGAAGTTGAACAGCAGGTGTTTGTCGAAATAGCTGCCCTTGATGCCGACTTCAACATCGGTGGTGTACTCCGGCGCAACCGTCGGCAGGCCGATCGCAAAGCCGACGTTGAATCCAGGCCCCTTGTACCCGCGCGCAACGCTTGCATACGTCATGGTCGACTTGCCCAGGTCGTATTGAACAATGCCGCGCCAGGAGAAGTTTGCCTTGTGAGCGGACTGCGGCCCCTGTTTCGATGTACTACGAACCTCTAATCGCCGCGATCGATGTCTTCTGGAAGGCACTGGCGCCGATCGTGCCGGACCGTCTGCCGGCCGGGCATCAGCGCTCCGTCGGCGCGACCCTCGTGTCCGGCTTGCACCCCGACACGGGAAATCTGTTCGTGATGGGCGAGCCACTGGTCGGAGGTTGGGGCGCGTCGCAGAGTGAGGACGGCGACAACGGCCAGTTCTGCTGCGGAAACGGTGAAACCTACAACATCCCCTGCGAGCTGTTAGAGACGCGCTACGGCCTCCAGGTCACCCAATATGCCTTCCACGACCAGGATGGCGGTGCCGGCAGATTTCGGGGGGGGAAAGGTGTCGTCCGCGAATATCGCGTCACCGCCGAGCGGGCATTCCTCACTTACGGGGCGTCCCGTTCCGCATCGCGCCCCTGGGGACTGGCTGGTGGCCACGAGGGCTCGAACAATTACTCTGAGATCCATCGCACCGACGGATCAATCGAGAAACACAACATGTGCACCACGGTACCGGTTGAACGCAATGAGTTGATTCGCCTCTATTCAGCGACCGGCGGCGGTTACGGCGATCCTGTCCAGCGTCCGCGCCAACAAGTTGAGACCGATCTCAAGAACGGCTTCATCACCCTCGATCAGGCGGTACAACACTATGCCTATCAGCCGGGAGCCGGTCATGAGCGAGCCAAGGTGTAATTCTTGAAACGCAGGCTTTTCAAGAACCGCTTGATCTTTGACGGCCTGCACCCAGGCCTGTTGGCCGATCGCTTCATCGTGGTTGAGGGCGATAGCATTGCCGCCATCCTCGACGCGGCGCCGGATGGGCCGTTCGACGAGATCGTTGATCTCAACAGCGCAACCTTGCCTCCCGGTTTCATCGACGCCCATTTCCACGCTTACATCGTCGATCTGGATTTCGTCCGCACAGGGAAGTCCGTGAAAGTTCGTTGGAAGACGGACGCGAACGAACGATCTCAGTCACCATCCAATCGGAGAAATCGTAGATTCAATCCACGAAATGCATTAAACCCGCGATCGAACGTGGCCATCTCGTAGTCCAGCGAGACTGCCAACGCTGCAAGCCAAGCGTCATGGAGTTGGTCTTCGGGAAGAGACGAAGTTCGCAAACCGCTTTCCATGGTCTGCAGGTTGGACTGTCAATGTGAAAGGAGCGCGGGTCCTCACCGACCTACCTCAAGGTAAGTTTTGGAGCGCGCGGAGAGCATCATCGATTACCGACTATCAGCCGCCCGTAATGAGAAGCCAAGACCCTTGTCGGCGAGCCCATCCCGGCGGCGCAGGTAGAATAACGTGGGAGCCGACATGATCCTGCCCGACCATCTTGAGGACGGGCTCGATGCCGTGTTTTGCGGAACGGCCGCAGGCTCACGCCCGAACAGGACGCCAGGATTACGGATTTCGGGCTCGGGCTCACCGATCTCGTCAAACACCATTCGGGTAACGACTCTGCGCTGGTGCCCGAGATGTACGACGTCAAGACATTTGAGGAGAGGATTCGCGCTCACGCGCCGCGCTTCGTGCCTTCAACGGAAAATCGGCGGCAGCGGCATATCTGGGGTTGTCCACCACAGCTACCGTCTACTATGGGTTGCAGGCGGCGACCATCGGCCGGACGCAGCTTACCGTCCTGCCGTCGACATCCGGTAGCGCGAACGGGTTTTGGGATGCGGCACCGTGGCACGAGCTGGCGGTGCTCATTCGGAATAGGTGAGCACCTCGCCCCGGCCTTGACGCAAGCCTACATTTCCGCGGACCCGGCTTCCCGCGGCCACGCTGTTGACCCGACTATTCTGGGAAACCTCATCGCGATGTAAGTGAGGCTTGTCAGTGGATAACAAATAAACCAGAGCGTTAGACCTTAGACGCGCCAGGCAAACGGACAGCGCGCGCATCGAAGGTAGCCGTCGAGCGGCAGCCCAGTTGCCGGTTGTGAGCCACGATCAGACAGTCTGAGAATCCGCTCACGCCGTCCTGCCAGTTGAACAGTGCCTCCTCGACGGCCGCTTCGTCCTCGAATGCCAATTCCCGCGTTTCCAGAGCCGCACGAAACAACCCCAGAATAGCGTCGGGCGGTATCTGGTAGCGGCTTCTGAGCACCCACTCCGTTTCGAGCAGCACGGGCAGTGAGACGAGCACCACTTCCTCCTGCGCGACGGCTGCGTCCACCAACTTCCGGGCTCGCTGGGTCTGTACTGCATCATCCTCGATCAGCAGACGCACCAGAACATTGGTATCCAGGCCCAGCATCAGCGGTTCATGTCCTCCACCGCGACACGTTTCCGCGTGGGTGGCTTGACGGAAATATCCCGAATGCTGCGGTTCTTGGCCCGCAGGATGATCGTGCCGTCGGCCAGTACCGTGAAATGAATTCGGTCGCCGGGCTTGAGCTTTGCCGCCGAGCGCACTTCAAGCGGAATGGTCGTCTGCCCTTTGCTGGTTACGGTTGCGAAGGCCATGACTGAATCTTCCAATCTTACTAATTAACCTATCGTAAGGACGAATAGCTCCCTGGTCAAGTGCGGTGACCTCACATCGCGTGTCGTTCGCCGCTTAAGCTACCTCAGTCGTCCCCTCTGATAGGTCAGCAACATGGGCAGCAAATGGTTCACGGGCGGCGTCGTTGCGGCGCGGCGCGGAAGGATACAGTTCGATTTTATCCTGGATGGGGTCCGATACCGCCCAACAATCAAACGGCCGCCCTCGGAAGCCAACCTCCGCCGTGCGCGCGAGCGTCTTGAAGCCATCAAGCGTCAGATCCGGTCCGGCACGTTCTGCTTTGAAGAAGAATTTCCCGACTATCGCTACATGCGGCGCATGAGTGGGACGTCCAATGCCCGCCTCTGCGGAGGGGTCTTCGATGACTTTCTCGCGCATTGCGAAGCGCGGTTCAATCGGGGCGACCTGTCTTGGGCGACATTGAACTCATATCGCAAGATCCTGAATGGGGGTTGGCGTCCCGATCTCGGCCATCTCGCTTTCTTTCAGATCCGCTATTCCCGCCTCGTTACGATCGCAGATGCCCAGAGCTGGAGTAGGAAGACCTATAACAACGGGATCAGCGCTCTGAGGCGCGCTTTCGAATTTGGCTATCGCGACCGGCCGCTTCAAGAGAACCCTGCACGAACCCTTCGTTGTGCGCGCCCCAGAATCGATCCGTTCTCCATGCAGGATGCTGAAACCCTGATCGGTGCGCTGCACCGCGATTGGGGCGAGGCGCAGGGCAACTATGACGAGTTCCGGTTCTTCACGGGCCTCAGGCCCTCCGAACAGATTGCTCTCGTACTCTCCGATCTCGACCTGGTAAATGGGACGGTGAGCATCAACAAGGCGCGGGTCTCAGGGGTTGACCGTGACCACACCAAGACCGGAGAGGATCGACGGATTCAGTTATGCCCCCGGGCACTCTCAGTGCTGAAAAGACATCTCCAGCTCCGCGCACGCCTGAAACGTGCCGGTAAGATTGACCACGATCACGTCTTCTTTTTAACCTCGGGCGAGCCCATCCTCAATCTAGTGTACCCGGCGCGACGATGGCGGAAGACCCTTCAGTCCCTGAAGATGCGGTACCGGCGCCCGTACACCGCGCGCCATTCTTCAGTCAGCTGGAATCTGATGCTCGGTAGGAACCTGCTCTGGGTTGCAAAGCAGCATGGCCACCGCACAGTCACGATGCTGAGCACTTATGCCGCCTGGATCGACAATGCCGTCGACACCGATGTCGACCAGATTCGCAGATCCATGGGATTAAACCGGACCGATCCCGGAAATGTTGTCAAGGCAGGCGCTCAATCCGCGCGGCCATTTGACGCATCGAGCGGAGTGTCGTTTCGGACTCGGCTGCGGAAAGTCTGGCAGCAATTCTGCCAGCAGAGAGATCTCATCAAGGCCGAAGCGGTTGTCTTTTCACACAAACTGTTATGCGCGCTCGCAGGCTAAGCGTTTGTTTCCGAAGAACCAAATGCTCACCTGGAAAAATGGCTGGGGTGGCTGGATTCGAACCAACGTATGGCGGGATCAAAACCC
>Ga0134126_10001098_pt1 | contig 34300 bp, 29 predicted proteins | sample KB31752_FD_96881 | JGI IMG/M metagenome (GOLD analysis project Ga0134126, IMG submission 96881) | Terrestrial soil microbial communities with excess Nitrogen fertilizer from Kellogg Biological Station, Michigan, USA - KB3-175-2 | ecosystem: Environmental > Terrestrial > Soil > Unclassified ...
AATAGGCCAGACAGTGATTACTAATATTTTTCCTCCCGGGGAAGATCCTCTTGGCAAAATTATCCGGTTCAATAAAATACCTTTTACAATTATCGGTGTGCTTGCTCCAAAAGGAGCCAACGCCTTTGGATCGGACCAGGATGATATTATACTGGCGCCGTACACTACTGTTCAGCAGCGAATTCTTGGCATTACTTATATACAGAACATTTATGCATCTTCAATTAATGAAGGTGCTACCGATTCAGCCTCAGCCGAATTAACCCGGATCCTCCGTGCTTCGCACAATTTAAAGCCTTCTGATGACGATGATTTCCAACTTCGTGTGATGGCCGAATTGATCAGCGCCTTTAGTTCTACCAGCCAGCTATTAACTATTTTATTGACGGCCATAGCAGGGATATCCCTTGTTATTGGTGGTATCGGTATTATGAATATCATGTACGTATCGGTGACCGAACGCACCAAAGAAATTGGTTTACGAATGTCCATAGGCGCAAGAGGAATTGACATTTTGATGCAGTTTCTTATAGAAGCTATTATGATCAGTATTATTGGGGGAATAATTGGTGTTCTTTTGGGGATAGGAACTTCACAACTAATAAGCTATTTCCTAAAATGGCCTACTCTCATATCCGTTTCTTCTATCGTCGTATCATTTGCCGTTTGTGGAATTACCGGAATATTCTTTGGCTATTATCCTGCAGTAAAGGCATCGAAGTTAGATCCAATTGAAGCATTGCATTATGAATAAAATCTCCGTGAATAGTAAACCTGAGTTAATAATAGGATTTATACATTCTATTTACAGTAAACCAACTTTTAACCAGGATTTCTTTTTTACTGGTGTTGCCGCAAATCCGGTAAAAGAATTGCCAATATATTCTGCAAAATCTAATTTTTTTACAGTGGCATAGCAAACTGAATACCTGTGAGCATCATGGTCTTTATATTTTTATGCTGAATAAGGACTTTAAATTTTGTTCCCATATCCATTAATAGTTTTTGGATCTGCAAAATCAGATCGCGGTTGTTTTGCGGATCTTTCAATTCAAGATTCCTTAGATAATTCATCAGGCCAAGTGAACGAAGGAAATTTGCCTGTGAAGTAAATCCTGAACATTGAAGGCCATGTTTTTCGCCCCAATGGCTTAGAGCGGAAAAATTTACATGAGCCGTAATGTCCTGGATGCCTATGTTTTCATAGGGAGAGGGCTTTACCTGGTGCTCTTTATAACATACAAGCGTACCCGAATTTCTTTTTGGGCTATAATACTCATCTGCCGCATAACCATAATCAATAGTAAGGACAAAGCCCTTTTCCAAACTCAATGCGATTTCTTTTATCCATTCCAACGATTGCAGGTTTATTTCGGTATAATAATTTTCAGGTAAAATAATTCCTTGCTCTTTCAAATAGTTTTTTAATTCTTCTTTGGCAGGCCTTAAAATTTCTTCAAATCCATTACTATAATATACAAAAACTTCCATTAATTCCTTTTCCATTTTTACTCTATGCACCGCAAAATTATCCAACACTTCATTTGACAAAACACAGCCTGTTACTGGCGCAATTTCTTTGATGGAAGTATGCCACGAAACTTTAGTTTGCAAAAGATTTTTTTGTCTTTGTTGCATGGCTTCTCCTTTTTCAATAATGCAATATTCAAGCCCTTCATACAGTGGCGGGTTATTTTGAAGGTAGAGAAGAATATCTTTGCAGAGAACGCCCGTTCCTGCACCATACTCTACAATAGTAAATGGTTTTTTATCAAGAAGTGCCCACATTTCCTCAATTTGTTTCCCGATCAGTTCCCCAAATAATGAACTTAAAACAGGGCTTGTATAGTAGTCGCCTTCTTCACCGATTTTATTTCGGCCAGAATTGTAATAACCCAGTATCGGATAATACAGAGCCATTTCCATAAAATCATGAAAGGAAATTGGGCCTTCATTTTTTATTTTGGATTCTAAAACTTTTGAGAGTTCCATAATTAGCCTATATCAGTTCATTGAAAAAATTTTAAATAAAATTTTCTCTATTTAATGGATTATTTATTGCAATATCATTCTCCATATTTCTTCAATGGTTTGCTGAGTGTAAAAACTTTTTTTTGCAGAAGCTTTATTGAAATTGATCAAAGAATTACAATTTGCCATAGTATGGTCAGGGAAAATAGTTTCAATAATATTTGTATTGATTAAAATTTCAATTCCGTCTTTTTGATTCACTTTGATAAACTGTGCCATAGAAAGTTTTTATTTAATTTTTTATTCAATTTCCGATTTAGTATAATATTCCTTCAATTTAAATTTCTTACGTTATTTTTCTAATCCAGGTTTTTCACTTCTTCAAAATTTAGTGGAATTACCACATTTCTGATTCCTGCTTCTGCATTAATAAGCGCATGCCTTTCTTCCAATTCTTTTGTAAGAATTTGTTTTGCTTTTCTCTCAGGTGGTGGATTTAATTTTTCGGCTTTTTCAAATTCAATTACTTGTTTTAGAAAATCTTCGGGCAGGTCATTTTTACATTTTACCAAAAGTTCTAAAAACTCAGAGGCAAAAAACTGGTCTATTTGAATTTTTCTTTTCGTGGTATGCGCAAACCTGCCGACCACTCTGCAAATATTATCTCTTTCTTCAGGGCTTAGCTGGTTTACAAATTCATAATCTTCAATTTTCTTTAAAGACAAAATAATCGGCTCCAGCGAATCTTTTGTGATTACATACACATTGTAATCGCCCATATTATATGCAAGCTGTTTTATGGTATGAATTGTATTAGAAGGGACTACCAAAAAAATATCTTTTTTCACCCGCTCCTGGTTCGCATATTTTTTTACTGATTCCGTTTGTGCTTTTATGTATCTTGGAAAGTTGTTGAGATCTTCATTGGACGGGCATTTAGCATCAAAAATTATATATTCATCACAAATTTCGATGGCATTATCAGGGTTTCCCCGGAAGGGTACTTCATCTATATATTTTATAAAATGATTTTGGCAAATCATTTTTATAGTTTGTTCAACAGTTATTTCATGTTCATTCCACTGATGCTTCATCTTCTCAAAGGCATCCTTTTGTTCCTCTACTCTTTCATCGCTAAGCCTTTTTATTTCTTTCTCTAAAGTTTCTTTCAATTGATTGAGTTGGCCAATACTATTCCTGTAATTTTTATCCCGCTGTTCTTCTGTATTTTCAAATTTTGAATTGGTATTTTTTAATTCTGATTTTTCCCTGTTCAGATTGTCAATTTTCAGATTAAAATAATTGGATTCCTCCTCTTTTTTCCACAGCATCTTTTCATACTGATTAATACCCTCATGTAAACTTACATTTTGGGTTTCGGCCTGTAGCAATTTTTTTTCATTTAAATCAATCTCTTGTTCTTTTTGAATCAATTCTTTTTGCAAAGATCTAAATTCTTCAAAAGCATCATAGCTTAGATTCCTTACCGACCGCCAGAAAAATAGCCGTTGCCAAAAAGTGAGTTCTTTAATTTTAGAAAAGAATAAATTTAATTTTTCCATAAAAGGATAAAAGATGGTAGATTATAAATTTACAGTTTTTAAATTTTCTTTTTACAAGTTACAATCGAATTATATTTAAGTTCACACAAGTAATATTTCTATAACAGGCAACGTATTTTTACGAAATAAGCCGTATTTCTTTGATTAAAAAAAATTAGCAATCTTGCGCTGGTAAAATGTTTGCGGCGTTTATACCTTTGTATCAGAAGTTGATTGATGTTCAAAACAAACATTAATCGTCAAATCCAAATCCATTGAAAAAAATATTCCGATAATTATCGGGGCCCAATAATCCCGGAAAAACCAAAAAATCTGATATCAGTCAACTTCTTATTTTCCAATATTTCTTGTTAAGGCAAAAGTGAAGGAATACTAACCCTCAAATTCTCTAAAATTTAAGCCTGAAAAACCAAGAAACCCCAGGATTAAATTATTAAAAAAATTTCCGGCAAAAACCGGAAATTTTTTTTTGCGGAATAGTTCCTATTTATTCAGGAATCATTTGTAAGCAAACAGGCCGCGGAATATGAATTTGTTTACCGGTATTTATCAATGCCCCGGTACTTTTATTTCTTTTAAAAATTACAATATTTTCAGAATCCTGGTTAGCGGCTAACAAATAATTGCCTGTCGGATCGATCATAAAATCGCGTGGATGAAGGCCCAAAGTTGGCTGGGGCCCCTTCAAGATTAATTTACCGGAAATGGGATTGATAGAAAAAATCGCAATCTGGTTTAAATCTCCCCTATCAGAAGCATACAAAAATTTTCCATCCGGAGAAATCCTGATCTCAGCTCCATCTATTTTTCCTGAAAATCCTTTCGGAGCCGTAGCAATATCCTGAACCTGATTTAATTTCCCATTGTTATAATTATAAACAGTTACGCTGCCTCCCATTTCATGAACGAGGTAAGCCATTTTTTTATTTTTAGAAAAAATAATATGCCTCGGCCCGGTTCCTTTCGGCGAAGCAACAAAAGTTTGCGAGGTTAAAAGAAGAGGTTTTTTTATGGCATGGTCAAAATGATAAACAATTAGTTTATCCAATCCTAAATCGGGAGTAACTAAATATTTTTCATCAGGAGAAAAAACAGTTTCATGAACATGAGGTGTTGCAACCTCTGCCGGTTTTTTGTAAATGGAATCATTTATTAATTGTGAATAAGGGCTTACAGAACCATCATCATTAATAGGAAAAACTGTAGCGGTGCCACTTGTATAATTGGCGACAGTCAGCCATTTATTATCGTTGGTGGTTGACAGGTAACAAGGGTCATCTCCGCCGGAGGCCGTCGTATTAATGAAGGTTAGTGAAGGAGTTTTTTTATCAAGCGAATAAGCCGTTACCCTTCCAGGATTAGCACCATTCGTTTCGTTTACCGCATAAACATATTTTTGATTCGTTGAAATTGCCAGGTAGGAAGGATTGGTGACACTGTCTGTATTCCATAGCCATTTTGCTTCGCCTGTATTAGAATTAAAATCATAAATATAAATGCCTTTACTGGTAGTATTGGTGTACGTACCAATAAATAGATAATACTTTTGAGCACTACATGAAACAAATAAAAACAACGCAAATAAAGTAGTTACAAGGGATTTAAGGGCATTTAATTTTTTATCCATTTTTGAGTTTTTTTAATTATAAGATATTTTTTTAGTTATTTATTATGAAGTATTTCAAATCTTTCAAAAAAAGTAATGGGTCGTTTTGACACTAAAACTTCATCTACATCGGCTTTCTCCGGGCCGATTTTAGCCCAGCTAATAAAATCATCTACCTCTTTTTCATTTCCTGAAATAACGGCTTCTACTTTTTCGTCTTCCCGGTTTTTTATCCAGCCTGTTATGTTTAATTTTTGAGCAATTTTTCTTGCCGAATTCCTGAAAAAAACACCTTGCACTTTTCCGCTTATTAATAAATGAATCGTTTCCATTCCCCCAAAGATATTATTTCCTTTGTATTGGTAGCCATTGTTTTGAGTTGTCGGATACACATTATAGTAGCTCGTCTATTCTTTCAAATTCGTAACCTCGTTTTTTTAATTCAGTGATTAACTCAGGCAAATGCTTGTAAAATTTGTCAGTTCGCCGTGGATCAGTACCAATATGAACTAGTAAAATAAACCCGTTAAGCCCATTTGTTGATTTTATTTCGTATTGCAAAACAGAATCCATAATGGCTTTGCTGCTCAAATACCTGTTTCCCATTTCAGGGAAAGTATAATCTGCATTGCTATAAGTGCCCGGCGTAAAATCAACTAATTGCAATCCTATATCTTTTGTCCATGCAGCAATGGAATCATTGTACCATTCAAAAGACGGTAAATAATAATGAGCCTGTTTTTTCCCAATCCCCCATTTAGACAGTTCTAGATAAGCATTATTCAGATCGTCGGCAAATTGCTTTTTCGATACCAATAAACTATCCCTCTTTACCCAATCACAACACAATATATGTTTATCAGAATGTGAGCCCATATAATTTCCGTCCTTTTTTAATTGTTGAATTGTTTTTTTAAAATCCTTATTCCTGTAAAAATTTCCTGTAAGAAAAAATGAGCCATGAATATTCTTTTGCCTTAAAGTTTTCGCAATAAACCTTCCGCCATCTCCAAAACTATCACCTGTAAAAACCAGGGCTATTTTTTTAAAAGTTGTATCGGCACGGATAATTCCTCCATGAGAAATAGTTTTATTTTTTTGTAAGGAAAAATTTTCGGCCTCATTTTCTTTGGCAGCTAATAAGTAAATTAATGATGCAGTCCCATCCATTGTTGGCTCATTGGTGCTATAATCTCCATAGTCATCGTGATAAACAGCAAGGCTACTTTGAAATTGCGTATAGGCATCGTCGTTATGCAATTCAATTCCAATAAGGCTTTTGAAAATAGTAGTATATACAGGCCCATCCATAAGCCCACCATAAAGTGGATAATTTTTTAAATGAGATAACGCAGAATGTGGGTCAGTAGGAGTGTCGCCCCACGAAGGCAAACCGTAAACCATGCTTGTACCCCATGGATTACAGCCAAACAGCCAGTCGATATTTGCCTGGCCGAATTCAGCAAAAGAATTATCTCCGGATAATTGCTGATACCATAAACATTGAATAGCAAAGGATGTAGTGAGATTATTGCTGCACCAGATAAAAGGGACGCCCCTGTAAAAGGCATTTTCTTTCGCCCGGTTCCAAACATCTTCTATGCCTTGTTTATAATAACTGATGAGTGAATCTTTCCTGCTTCCTTTTAATTGTTTCGCTAATTCGTAATGCCCGAGATTTATAAATGGGTAATATTGATAATGATTAGCAGTATCCCTATAAAGCCATGGGGTTACTTTTTCAGGTTGAGAATATTTAAAAGAAGAATCTAAAAGATGGAAAATTCCTTTACGTTTAAAATCATTTAAAGATTTAGCTAAAGATGCAAAGCCTAATTCCATATCGTCTGTCCAGTTGTCCTCCGCATAAATGTAAGGAGAAACGACAGAAACGGTTTGAGTAACTCCCGGCTTTATCAAAGCATATTTCATTGCGGAATAAGCATGGTTAATTAATTTATTTGCATAATCAGGATTAATTTTATTGAATAAAACAGCACCCAATGAAAAAGCGCCCGCAAACTTCCCTGCAGTAGAACTTGTTCCTGTTGTATGATTTATAAATTTTCCTCGTTGTTGTGGTTTACCGTTTATAAAATAGACAGGGCGTTCAAATCCTTTTCCATAAAAAGAATCTTCAGCTGGAATGCGAAACCCCTTGTGATCGCGGTCATCAGCGATTTGATTGAACATCCAATCCGGCCTTGGGTGCATTTTTAACAGCCAATCCAATCCCCATTTTGCTTCATCCATCACATCCGGAATTCCATTTTTTCCATCTAAGCCATTTGCCTCTTTTTCATCACCAAAAACCTTCGGAAAATCACGGTAAGCCGCTAACAGATGCCAGGTTGCATTAGCAGAAGTGCTGGAATATTGCAGATAGTCAGAAGCGTCATGCCAACCACCAACTACATTGATGAAAGTACTATCTGGCATCGGGCCATACATCGTGTATCCATCATGAGTGTGGCAGGAATCTTTCAGAAACGGATTGAAACCACTTCGTTGCTGGCGCATATAAAAAAGGCAAAAATCTGCAGCCCCTTTATAAGCATCCCGGTCAATTTTGAAAAAAGGCGAAACCGCCTCGCCTGCTTTTAAATAATATTTTCCAGGTTTATTAAAAGAAGAAAAATTAAGCCGGTACGAATTTGTAAAAGGCCCATACGCACCAAAAGATTTACCTGCATTTTGTGCGAAAACAGTTTTACAGGTTGCTGAATCAATCAGCACAAAAGTATTTATCGGAGAGTAATCTTTACTACACCAAACTGCTACCTTAATCCCATCTGGCGTGTATCCCAACTGATTAATCCTTATCCATTGATTTGAATTTTCTTTTGTAGAAAAAGAAAAAATATATCCAATACTTATTAAAAGTAAAAAGATTTTTATGAAAGAAAACCGGTTACAAAAAAAGTTTTTAATCATAATCCAGGTTTTTTATTTAACCTATAAATTGTAAAATAGAAATCTAACCTATTTGTTTGTTTACTGCATTATGAAGAAAAGTTACAGCTTAAGAAATAGTAATTACTTCTCCATTCAACACGGTATATTTAGGATTAAAATCTTCAGAGAAAATCGTAAGGTTTGCCCTTAATCCTTCTTCGATTTTTCCCATGCCGGATAAATTCATCACCTGGGCGGGATAAGTAGAAGCCATTCTCAGCGCCTCATCCAATGGGATTTTAGCATGCTGAACACAATTTTCTACTGCTTTTAAAAGGGTTAGTTTAGAACCGGATAACGTTCCGTCAGGCAAAGTAAAACGGTCCTTTTGTTTTACATGAACATAAGCGCCTTCCTTGTTTTCTTCTACCGCATCTGTTATCAGAAAAAGCCTTTCTTTCATTACTCTTTTACTTATCATTAAAGTATTATAATCCACATGGATTCCATCAGCGATAATACTTGCATATACATTATTGGAAAGGTAAACCGCCCCCGGAAGGCCGGTATCACGGTGATGCATAGGTGACATTGCATTGAATAAATGTGTAGTAGTTGTTATGCCATTTTCGTAACCTTTAACTGCTTCTTCAAAAGTGGCATTACTATGCCCGGCAGATACAACAACACCATTGCCTACCAGCATTTTTATAATTTCTTTGTTCACTATTTCAGGTGCGAGTGTCATTATTTTCAAAACTCCGTTTGCTGCTTTTAAGAATTCTTCAACCTCCTTTTTTTCAGCGCGTTTAATAAATTCCGGAATATGTGCACCGCGTTTTTCCGGATTGAGATAAGGCCCTTCAAAATGTAAACCCAAAACCGCAGGATGAGGATTTTCTTTAACCACTTTTATGGCTTCATGAAATATCCCTATTGAGTTGGTTGCCAGCGTAGGATAAAATCCTGTTGTGCCTGTTTTTAAAAGCGCCTCTGTCATTGATTTTAAAGCAATTGCTGAAGGTGCGTTAGAAAATAAATAACCACCTGCCCCATAAATCTGGATATCAATTAACCCGGGAGAAATATTGCAATTTTTGCAATCAATTATTTTTGAATTTGGCGGAATTCCTTCCTTTGCCAGAATATCTTTTATCTTTTCATCCTCAACAACCAACGCCTTCCCGGTTATTTTTTCTTTTCCGGTGAAAATGGTAGAATTAATAAATGCTGTTATCATTTTATTCTATTTTAGATTTTCCGATCGATAACCTATTTTATTCAAATATAAATTGAAAGAGGTTAAAAAGTAATGATAATATAATTACCAATTTGCGATACAAGGCTTGTTTTAATTTAACTTTGCCCATCATTTAATCATTCCTGTTGAAAAAACAGTAAATCAATTCTCATGAGTCAACAGCCCTTTCAAAAATTTATCAATCCCAAAAATAACGCTGCCGTTAAAGAGAAGCATAAGCAAAACAAGAAAAAAGAAAAAAGAGAACGGGCAATAGCCATTGAAAAACATTTTGAAGAAAAACGTGCCTCACGAACAAGAGGTTTCGAAAAGAAAAACGCTCCTGAAAAACCTAACAAAAGGCAAAAATACCCTCAAAAGAAAACAGAAATCACCAATAAAAGTGCTTTTACTGCTGGGGCGGAAAAAAAGAATTTAGCACATCCGGAAATGCCTCTCAATAAATTTTTAGCACATTGCGGAGTTACTTCAAGAAGAGATGCAGTGGCATTAATTATTGATGGAAAAGTTTCGGTAAACAAAAATATTATTACACAACCTGCTTTTAAAGTAAATGAAAAAGACGATGTGTTTTACAATGGTAAAAAATTGTTCATCACAAAAAACCTGGTCTATATTTTATTAAACAAACCGAAAGATTATATCACAACAACTGATGACCCGCAAAACCGGAAAACGGTTTTACAACTTACAAAAAATGCTACTGACCAGCGTATCTACCCGGTGGGGCGATTGGATAGGAATACTTCGGGCGTTTTACTACTAACCAATGACGGAGATCTCACTCAAACCCTTACTCATCCAAGTTTTAATATAAAAAAAGTATATGAAGTAAAATTAGATAAGCCATTGACTAAGGCAAATTTTGAAAAAATATTAAGTGGGGTAAAACTGGAAGATGGTGAAATTTTTGCCGATGCGTTGGCTTATGCGGACCCAAAAGATAAATCAATTATTGGTATAGAATTACACAGCGGGCGAAATAGAATTGTGAGAAGAATTTTTGAACATTTTGGATATGAAATAAAAAGCCTTGACAGGGTGATGTACGCAAATCTCACCAAGAAGAATGTAGAGCGCGGAAAATGGAGGTACCTTAGTGAAAAAGAAATTCGTTTATTAAAATACATGAACAGGCAAAAAAATATCAGTGGCGCCGGTAATAATAAAAAAACGATAAAAATCGAAAATTAATTAACTGTGAAAGCGCTTTCTATCATTTTTGAAAACGATAATTTCGTTGCAATAAATAAAGAACCGGGCATGCTAACCATACCGGACAGGCATGATGACACGCAATTATCATTATACAAAATTCTAAATCAGTTAAATGGCAAAATATTTATTGTTCATCGCCTTGACCGCGAAACAAGCGGATTAATTCTTTTTGCAAAAAACGAGGCTTCCCATAAATATTTTTCGCAGCTGTTTGAACAAAGAAATATAGAAAAGAAATACCTGGGAATGGTCCGCGGAAGCATGCCTGATAAAAACGGTTCCATTACTGAACCAATAGGAGAACATCCTGTAAAAAAAGGTGTAATGATCATCACAAAAAAAGGAAAACCTTCTTTAACCAATTATAAAGTACTGGAAGATTATGGTATTTTTTCATTGGTTCAGTTTGAAATACAAAGCGGAAGGACTCACCAGATAAGAGTACATGCAAAATCCATCGGCCATCCAATAATTTGTGATTCAGTTTATGGTGATGGCAAGCCGGTTTTACTTTCTTCATTTAAAAAGAAATATAAACTTAGCCAGAATGAACTGGAAGAACGCCCGATTATTAGCAGGTTAGGATTGCATTCATCTAGTTTACACTTCAGGGATATTAATCAGAAACAATTTTTGCTTGAAGCGCCATTGCCAAAAGACATGAAAGCGCTTTTGCAACAGTTGAAAAAGAATAGGTGATAAAATACTTCAATAAAAAAAGGACACAGTTTTTATTAATCAAACTGTATCCTTTAAAATTAAACAACCAATCTAAATTCTTATAAATTCGGTTGTGGAGTATAACGCATATAAGATTTTACTTCCCTTACGCCTTTTGGAAATTTGGTTTTTGCATCTTCATTGCTTATTGCATTTGAAATAATTACATCCTCACCTACTTGCCAGTCAGCAGGAGTTGAAACACTGTAATCTGAAGTAAGTTGCAATGACTCCAGTACTCTCAAAACTTCATTAAAATTCCTTCCTGTTGAAGCGGGGTAAAGAATAATTAATTTTATTTTTTTATCCGGTCCGATAATAAACAATGAACGCACAGTAGCCGTTGTAGAAGCATTTGGATGAATCATTCCATAAAGATTGGCCACAGTTTTATTTTCGTCGGCGATTATTGGAAATTCAACATTACAATTTTGAGTTTCATTAATATCTTTAGTCCATCCAATGTGCTTGTCCAAAGGATCAACACTGACTGCAAGCACTTTCGTATTTCTTTTTGCAAATTCCTTTTGCAATAATGCAGTTTTTCCTAACTCCGTTGTGCAAACAGGAGTAAAATCTGCCGGGTGTGAAAATAAAATTCCCCAGCCGTCGCCGAGATAATCATATAAATTAATTTTACCAGCAGTGGTTTCCACTGTGAAATCAGGGGCGGTATCGCCTAATTGTAAACTCATGATATTTTGTTTTTTGTTTGAAAATTATTGCAAATATAGTTTATCATACAAAATTAGTAGGAATTTATTTTTTAAGTTTAATTAAAGGTTTAATTTTATATTTACTAAAGGAAATAATCACAATAATGCTTTCAAAAAAAACACAATACGCTTTTCGGGCGCTTGTTCACCTTGCAGAAAATTATGGAAAAGAACCGGTAAAAATTTCTACTATTTCTATTCAGCAAAAAATCCCTTTAAAATTTTTAGAACATATTTTGAATGATTTGAAAAAAGCAAACATGCTTGAAAGTAAAAAAGGAAAGGGCGGTGGTTATAAATTAAGTGTGTCGCCCAAAAAATTAGACCTCGCCAAAGTTATCAGGATTATTAATGGGCCAATTGCTTTATTGCCCTGTGTAAGTTTAAATTTTTACGAAAAATGTATCGATTGCGATGAACAAACCTGTGGAATACGAAAAATGATGTTAATAGCCAGGGATGCGACTTTGAAAGTCTTGGAAAAGAAAACACTCTATGATATGATGAATGAATAATGGTTAGATTGCAATAAATAAATGGAATAATCTTCCAGGATTATGTTATTTGATTAAAACAATAATTATGGTTATTTGTTTGTTTACTACCATGGATTAATACGAATAATGCAAGAGCCATTTTCACCAAATTGAAATTTTTCCTAATCCTTTTCCAAATTAATTGATAATGTTATTTTCAATATAATTTTATCTTAATAAAACGTACGATATTTGCAGTTTAAAATATTGTCATTCAAAAATTTAAAAATACTTCCACCTCCTGAAAACATCTCTTTCGGGAAAAATAATTGCAAAATTTTCTCTTCACCATGAAAGATTTCTCGTATATAACCAGTTCACACCCCGCTTACATAGAAAATTTATATACTGATTTTAAAAAAAATCCTGAAAGTGTTGATATAGACCTGAGGAAGTTTTTCGAAGGTTTTGATTTTGCCGTTACCAATCAAAATGGAAATGGGAAAACCGTAGCAGCCGCCGAAAAAGGGGCTTTATCTGTTTCTAACCTGGACAAGGAATTCGGTGTTTACCAATTGATACTTTCTTATAGAAACAAAGGCCACCTTCTTTCAAAGACAAATCCAATTAGAGAAAGAAAAGACAGGATAGCTAATCTCGCACTTTCTTATTTTGGGCTGAACGATAATGACCTTCAAACAGAATTTGTGGCCGGAAAATTTTTGGGAATTGGAAAATCAACTTTGCAAAGCATTCTTGATCATTTAAAAAAATGTTATACAGAATCTGTAGGAGTTGAATTCGGTTCATTAAATGACCCTGAAAAAATTGAATGGATTATCAATGCTGTTGAAAAAAAGCTGCTCGAACCAGTTCCATTGGATCAAAAAAGAAGGATCCTTCAAAAATTAAATGAGGGAGTAATGTTTGAAAAATTTCTTCAGACAAAATATGTTGGGCAAAAGAGATTTTCATTGGAAGGAGGTGAAAACACTATTTCCGCTTTAGATGCAATCATTAACACTGCAGCAGAAAACGAGGTTCAGGAAGTAGCTATAGGTATGGCTCACAGGGGACGGTTAAATATATTGGCAAATATTTTAGGAAAAACTTATGAGCAGATTTTTACAGAATTTGAAGGAAATGCCCAGGTAGATTCCACCATGGGAAGCGGCGATGTAAAATACCATAAAGGTTATAGCAGTGATGTTGAAACAGTAAACGGTAAATTGGTTCATTTAAAATTAAGCCCAAACCCTTCTCATCTTGAAGCGGTTGACCCTGTAGTTTTAGGATTTGCAAGAAGCAAAGCTGATGTAGTTTATGAAAGTGATTATGATAAAATCCTTCCCATTTTAATACACGGCGATTCTTCGCTTGCCGGACAGGGAATTATTTATGAAGTTTTGCAAATGAGCGGTTTGAAAGGGTTTTGTACCGGAGGAACATTACATTTTGTAATTAATAACCAAATCGGTTTTACGACGGATTTTGGTGACGCACGCACTTCTGACTATTGCACATCTGTCGCTGCAACTATAAAAGCACCGGTATTTCACGTAAATGGTGATGATGCAGAAATGGTTGTAAAGGTTTCCCAGATTGCCATGCTTTACAGGCAGAAGTTTAATTCCGATATTTTTATCGACATGGTTTGTTACCGCCGCCACGGGCATAACGAAGGTGATGACCCAAAATTTACGCAGCCAGGATTGTATGCGCTGATAGATGAACATCCCAATCCACGGGAAACTTATATAAAATGGCTTTCGCTTCATGGCGATGAAGCTACTGCAGGCCTTGCAAAGGAAATGGAAGAAAAATATTGGAAGGATTTACAGGAAAGGCTCGACGAATTGAAACAAAACCCGCTTCCATATAGCTATCAAAAGCCTGAGATGTGGTGGCAAAGCCTTAGAAAAGCCACTTCGAAAGATTTTGAAAGCTCGCCTGTTACAGCGGTTCCGAAAGCGAAAATTGAAAAATTATTCAATGCAATAATGACGCTTCCGGATGATTTTACACCATTAAGAAAAATAAAAAAAATCTTGCAGGATAAAATCAAATTATACGAATCCGAAGAAAAATTTGATTGGGCAACGGGTGAATTATTGGCCTATGCAAGCCTTTTGGAAGAAGGAAAAGATGTAAGAATGAGCGGGCAGGATGTCAGGCGTGGAACTTTTAGCCATCGCCACGCTGTGCTGCGTGATGAAAAAACGGATGAATTTTATAACAGGTTGAGCAGAATTTCTGATAAACAAGGCTTATTAAGAATTTGGGATTCGTTATTAAGCGAATATGCTGTATTGGGTTTTGAATATGGATACGCGATGGCTAATCCGAATAACCTGGTTTTATGGGAAGCCCAGTTTGGTGATTTTGCCAATGGTGCCCAGGTTATGATTGACCAATTTATTGCTGGCACTGAACAGAAATGGCATCGTATGAATGGAATTGTATTGTTGTTGCCACATGGCTATGAAGGCCAGGGCCCGGAACACAGTAGCGGACGGATGGAACGTTTTTTACAAATGTGCGCCGAGCTGAATATGGTGGTTACTAACATTACAACGGCTGCTAATCTTTTCCATGGCTTGAGAAGGCAGCTCGCGTGGCCTTTCAGAAAACCGTTAATTAATTTTTCGCCAAAAGCAAATCTTCGCCATCCCGAAAGTTATAGTAAAATAGAAGAATTTACTCAAGGTGGGTTTATAGAAGTAATTGATGACCACAATATTTCCAACGCTTCAGAAATAACAAAAGTATTATTTTGCTCCGGTAAAATTTATTTTGACCTAAATGAGAAAAGGGAAAAGGACAAAAGAAAAGACATTGCTATAATTAGAATGGAGCAATTATACCCAATGCCTTTAAACCAATTAGAAGGCCTTTATAAAAAATACGGTAAGGCTATTTGGTATTGGGTACAGGAAGAACCTCTAAATATGGGTGCAGCCTCATTCTTACGAATGAATTTAACCTCAATTAATTTTGGAATTATTAGCAGGCAACCTAGCGCTTCCACTGCTTCCGGATTTTCTAAAATACACAACGAAGAACAAGAAGAAATTTTAAATACTGCATTTTCTATTTAATAAGTAAAGTGGAAATAGGAATGCCGGTTATTTGTTTGTTTACTGGAAAACAATTTGGCAAGAAAATCTTTCCGGCAAAATAAGAAAATACGATATAAGTTGATTTACCAGAATAGGAAGTAACAAAAAAGGCCGAAAGTTTTAAAAACTTCCGGCCTTTCCAATTTTAAAATATTTATTTTAATTTTTTATAATCGGCAATGTTTGTAAATTTTGGCCCGCTTGAACCCTGATCATATAGGAACCTTTTGGAACTGTTGACAAATCAATTGTCTTTTTATTCATTCCTTTTTGCCCTGCGATTTCCATTTGTTTTATCCTGTTGCCCAAAGCGTCATTTACGATTACTTTTATTACTTGTGCCTGATCGAGTGTGACATTTAGTTTAGTAATATTTTGTACCGGATTTGGATACAGAGTGACTGCAAAAGCAGCATTTTGGAATTGAACACTCTTAACATCACTATAAACAAATTGCCCGTCCTTATTAACCATTTTTAAACGATAATATACTATTCCTGAAAGATTGGTATTTTCATCAGTATAAGAATAAGTTGCTTTGGAATCAGAAGTTGCATTTACTGTACCTATTGAATTAAAATCAGTTCCATTAATGCTTCTTTCTATTTCAAAATGGCTTGAAGTGGCATCCTGGTTTTCAACTGTCCAGTTTAGTAGAGCATTATTATTTTTAGAGGTTGCGTTGAAAGAGGAGAGTTTTATAGGAAGCACAACATTTATATAAACGTAAGATGAACCGCTATAACCATTCCCATCGTTACTAACTGTTGTCCCAGGGCCTCCATAAAATTGAGCGTCAGTATTGGTAACGTCAAACCCGTGGTCAGCTACATAAAAATAGACGTTTCCAGTACCGGTGCCCCCATTAGGCAGTTGCATTAATCTAACCTGGGCGGGCACGGTTGGCGAATTAGTGAAAAAAACTTCTGCCATTGTATATTCAACGCCTGCGGTAAAAAGGCTTGACCCATTGGCACTACCGTTGCCACTAAATCCATATCCATAATAATCCTGGCCATCCTGCGTCTCGATTGCGCCATCAGTTGCATAAGTTATTGTCGGATCGAAAGAATTGACAGTAAAATTGGGCCTTGAGCCAACACTAGTGGTTGGTATTCCAAGTTCAAATTCGAAGGTTGAAAAACTAACTCCGGTAAGTGTTGTATTAGATTTTACAACAATATAGACAGAATTGAGCTGACTTCCAGGTTTTAGGGTAGCAGAAAAGAATTTCCCACTTGTTGGCTGGCAAAATGCAATTTGAGAAAAAAATGCAAAAGTTAAAAGTAAAAAATATTTTTTCATTTTATAAAATTTAAGGTAAATATTGAGTTAGGGTTTTTGTAGCAGTGCCTGCAAGTATTGTTGAAAGTAAAAAATCTTTGTCGTTTGTTGGGTTCGTGTATCTTACAACCCCGTCCATGTTAAGGTCTCCTATGCTATAACCCGAAACACGACCTGTGGCCAATCCACCCAAAATATTGCTTAAGATATAATCTTTATCGTTATTTGGATTAATATAATTTACTTTTCCGTCTAAATTTGCATTTCCTCCCCATAAAACATAATTTCCATCAGAAGCCACTCCATGTGCTGTAGATCCCCCATATAAAGAAGTAGAAGAAGCCGTAAAATCGACTAATGTAGCCGATGATTGAGCTTCACTTAATGCAGGCGTAAAAGTCGACGGGTCGGTGCTGAGGCCGAGATGGTTGCGGTGCCTTACGGCGATTGTATAATTGCCGTTATTAACATTATTAAAAGTAACCGGGCTTTTGCCATCTACGTCAACAATATCTCCATCCCTCTGCACTAAAGCACTTCTTGTTTGCAGAACAGTATGCCCATTTCTTAATTCTAAAAAAACCCAATCTACAATATTATTACCTTGCAAAGGCTGGTCATTGAGGATTGACGGGTCAATTGTTTCTGTTACCGCGTCATTTACCCGGGCAAAGGCGCCATTGTAAGTTGAAGTACTATAAGGGTCAGAAGTAGGAATAAGCCCTCCTGTTCTTAAATTATCTATCATTAAATGGGTTGAAGAATTATAAGCGCCCTGCAAAAACATTTTTGATTTTAATAAATCAAATTTGTCCATAGCCGTAATGTTAGCAGAAGCAATAGATATTGGAAAAGAAATAGTATTTGTCGCTGTATTTATAGTTCCTACTGTCGAAGACCAATCCGTGCCATTAAAAAGATAAGGTTTTAAATTACTTTCCGTTCCACTAATATCAGAAGTCAGGTATTTAGCACTGGTATTTAAGGAGCCGTTGATACCGGTTTCCGTAATTGTCCAATTGGTATTTATATAATCTGAAGCCATGGATGGGCTATTCACACTTACCGTGCCTAAAACCTGGACTCCAACTTTTGCACCGCTGTTGCTGCCGGAGGTTGTAAGAAATGCAGGCCGGTAAACTGTACCGGCACCAACAGGAATTTCTAATGCATTAAGATTAGAAGTAATTTCTTTAATAACCTGGCCAGGCCCATTTGTTTCTACAAAATTTCCCGTTCCCATTCCGGTAGTCGTGGCAATATCAGCAAGGGAAAGATTATAATACCCGGCAATAATTTTCCCATTGGTAAATAAAAGTGAATTTGAAATCCTTGCATTTCCGGTTAAATTGATACCAGAAGAATTGTTTATTTCCAAATTTGGAATGGAGTGCCCGTTCATATTTACATTTTGAGCGGAAGATCCGTTAAGCAAAAACTTTCCAAAACCAGGAAGGTCATTTGAACTGGTAAGGTTACCTTGAACATTGACAACAGCCCCTGTCTGCACAGTAAAATTAGCAGCTTGTATATTTAACTGTGCATGAATATTATTTGTTGCGAATAGAAAAAAAGCAATATTGAAAAGAATTTTTACCCTCATAATTAGAAATGTTAATACAATGTATTTCAGTTTTTATAAAAATAATTAATTTAAGGCTCGCATAAATATTTTTTTTAGAATTATACTTATATAAAAAAATATTGCTCAAACTTTAACCAGTTTTCTTTTATATAAGCAAAAATAGGTTTTAAAACCTATAAATTAACACATTCAATGGGCAATTCAGGATAGGTTTGCTTTTTGTGTATTTCTCATTTTAGCTTAGGTTTGTAAATCTTAAAAAAAATTCATGCCAATAGAAATTAAAGTGCCTTCTGTGGGCGAAAGTATTAATGAAGTTACCCTTACAAAATGGATAAAAAAAGAGGGCGATTGGGTTGAACGTGACGAGGTAATAGCAGAATTGGAAAGTGAAAAAGCAACTTTTGAAATCAATGCAGAACAGGCCGGGATTTTACACACCATAGCTAACGAAGGACAGGATTTGCAGATTGGGGATGTAGTCTGTACGATTGATGAAACCGCTCAAAAGCCCGAAAGCAAAGCCGCACCAAAAGAAGAAAAAAAAGAAGTAAAAGTAGCTGAACCAAAAGAAGAGCAATCAAATGATGAAACGCATGCTGCAAAAACAATTACTCCTGAAGAAAATATACGCCGCAAAAAAGAAGATATTAAAACCACGCCTGTAGCTGCTGCTATTTTAGCTGATAAAAAGGTAGACTCTTCAAAAATTACTGCTACAGGTTTTCATGGGAAAATAACCAAACATGATGTTCTTGACGCGCTTTCAAATCCCGGAAGGGCTATCGGAAAAGAAATGTTTAGCAGGGAAGAAAGGCCTGAGAAAATGAGCAACTTGCGCAGAACCATCAGCCGCAGATTAGTAGAAGCAAAAAACGGAACGGCTATGCTCACTACTTTTAATGAAGCCGACATGAGCGCTATTATGGATTTGAGGTCGAAGTACAAAGAAACTTTTAAAAAGACACATGAAGTGAACCTGGGCTTTATGAGCTTCTTTACCAAAGCCTGCTGTTTTGCTTTGCAGGAATGGCCCTCTGTAAATGCCGGACTTGATGGCGACATTATTATTTATCATGATTATTGCGATATTTCGATCGCCGTTTCTTCTCCAAAAGGTTTGGTAGTGCCTGTGATAAGAAATGCAGAAAGCCTGAGCATGGCTGAAATTGAAAAGGAAGTAGTAATACTCGCTACGAAAGCACGCGAAAGCAAACTGACAATAGAGGAAATGACTGGCGGAACTTTTACAATTACAAACGGAGGTATTTTTGGTTCGATGATGAGTACTCCAATTATTAATATTCCACAAAGTGCTATTTTAGGAATGCATAATATTATTCAACGGCCTATAGCAGAAAATGGGCAAGTTGTAATTAAGCCTATGATGTACCTCGCTTTGAGCTATGACCACCGCTTAATTGACGGCCGAGAATCGGTAAGTTTTTTGGTAAGAGTAAAGCAAATGCTCGAAAACCCTGAGCAGCTTTTATTTGGTAAAGATCCTGTCAAAGCACTTTTGCAGCTGTAAATTTTAATCTTTAAATCCTATGCATACGGATGAAACGGCTTCCTCTCCTAAAGGAAATTATTTTCATCGCTATTTGAATTTTGCAATCTTCTTTCTTGAAAATTATAAAGGAGAAGTACCTTTTCATTTATACCTGAAAAAATATTTTGCTTTACATAAAAAACACGGCTCAAAGGACAGGAAACAGATTTCATCTCTCTGTTATAATTTTTTTCGTTTAGGCTTCGGCGTTAGTTCCACAATAACTATTACAGAAAAATTATTATTAGCAACTTTTCTTCTTGAAAGTAAGCCTTCTGAACTACTACAATATTTTAAACCGGATTGGAATGAAAAAGTTCAATTGGAATTGCAAAGCAAGCTTGAAGTGGTAAAAACTGTTTTTTCATTAGAAAAAATTTTTCCATACTTCGATGATATCAGTAAACAAATAAATTTTGAAGATTTCTGTTTTACATTTTTAATACAACCAAAATTATTCATCAGAATAAGGCCGGGAAAGGAAAGAAGTGTTTTTCAAAAACTGGAAAATGCAAATATTTCATTTGAAAAAATCAGCCAAAATTGCCTGGGGTTTTCAAATACTACTAAAATTACTGAAGTTCTTAAAACAGATAAAGAAGCAGTAATTCAGGATTATAATTCGCAAAAAACGCTGAACCTTTTTACATCCCACATTCCAAACCCTACATCTAATATCTCTATTTGGGATTGTTGCGCAGCAAGCGGCGGCAAATCAATTCTGGTTCATGACCTTTTAAAAAATATTGAATTAACGGTAAGCGATACACGAAAAAGTATCTTGGAAAATCTGCGTTTTCGTTTTGCAAAAGCCGGGATAAAAAAATATAATTCTTTTGTTGCTGATCTTTCTGTTTCTAAACCTATAAAGCAGATCGAAGAAAAGTTTGATTTGATAATTGCTGATGTACCCTGTTCGGGTTCCGGAACCTGGGCGCGGACGCCGGAGCAACTTCTCTATTTTACAAAAAGTGAGATTTTGAAATATGCAGAATTACAACAAAAGATTGTTTTAAATGCTGTAAGGTATTTAAAAGCCGGAGGATATTTTCTTTACATTACCTGTTCGGTATTTAAAAAAGAAAATGAAGAAAATGTAAATTTTATTCAACAGAATTTGAATCTTCAATTAATAAAAAGTGAATATCTTAATGGCTATGAAATGCAGGCTGACACTTTGTTTACGGCCTTATTTAAAAACCGCTCAAAGGCTATTTTATAGAAATCCAGTAAAATAAAAATATGAAGTATTTGTTCGTTTACTGTAAAAAATGGTTTTTACTGAACTAACAATTTAAAACTCAGTTTATTTTTGCCATCGTTGAATTTTAATATATAAAATCCTTTTTGGAATGTTTGGTGGCTGTCGAAATTAATAGTTTGAACGGGCCCTTCCTGTAATGGAACATCTTTTGAAAAAAATAATTTTCCAGAGGCATCGTATAGTTTAAAATTTGCCGTTGATGTAACATGCGGTTTTATCAAGACAGTAAAATTTTCTTTAAATGGATTTGGGAAAACCTTAATGAAACTATTGCCTAAAATTGAAAGCGAATCTATAGCCATTTTTTGCTGATTAAGATCATCGTATGCCTTTTTAAAATCAGGAATTCCATAGCCTAACCTGTCGTCAGGATTATTATAAATGCTACTGCTTTTCTTTACGGCTTCTATAATTTGCATGTTGGTAAATTCAGGAAAAGCCTGCCACAAACAGGTAACTAATCCTGCTAAATTAGGAGTAGCAAACGAAGTTCCATATCCTGCCTGAATGGGCCCTGTAGTTGATGAAACCGCTGTGCCTGAACCGACAGAAGCTGCCGTAGGCTTTACTCTTCCATCGCTTGACGGGCCAAAGCTGCTGAAGTCAGCCACCTTACCTGACGCATCAACAGCTCCAACGGTTATAATACTATCAGCATCAGCAGGTGTAGTAATATAATGCCAGGCACCATCTCCTTCATTTCCTGCAGCGGCTAATACAATCATTCCTTTTCTTGCTGCAATCGTAGCGGCTTTTGCAATTAAAGTAGTACGCCCGTTCATATCCTGGTAAGTATAGTTAAAAACCGGGTTGTCAAATAAATTGTATCCAAGAGAGGTTGATATAATATCCGCTCCTGCGCTATCTGCCCTCTCTGCGGCAGCTACCCAATATTGTTCCTCCACCGGCGATTCTGAGGAATCATCTTCCGATTTGTACAATAAAAATTGTGCTTTCGGAGCACTTCCAACTAACTGGCCCGGAATATTTCCGGCAATTATAGAAAAGCACATCATGCCATGATAAAAATCTTCATTTACGCTCGCTTCATCATTTACAAAATCGTAAGTATCTAATACCTGGTTATTAAGATTTACGCTATCAAACGCCGGTAATGATTTGTAGTGGTAAAAACCTGCATCAAGTATGGCAATTAACATTCCTTCTCCATGAAAACCTTTATTGTGTAAATATTCCCCATTATGGATATGGATTTGATTGGCAGAATAACCGTAATTATAAAAATTACCAGAAACCGGCTGTGATAAAGGCGTTGTAATTTTTTTTACAGATTCGTTAAATTTATTCCTGGTTATTTCATTATCAGCTTCATATCTCTTTTGAATAATCATTAGTCTTTTCACCGGCTCAGTTTTTACCACAAAAGAAAAACTATTGATTTTTAAAATCGCAGCAGAATCTGTTGTTGCTATGCAAACCTGGTTGAACCATTTTGATTGGTCGAGGACAATAACATTATTTACAGAACTGATACTATCAACATAAGCGGGAACTAAGGGCAAATCCGTTTCATCAATTGGAATGTGTTGTTTCGATCTTCTTTCAATCGCTTTAACTGATAAAAATTTTGAGGGTTGATCTATTGAAAAAGGCGTTCCCGTTTTATTTTTAAATTGAACAATATACCTTGTAAATTGAGCAGAAACTTGCAGGAATAAAAAAGTAGCAATAAAAAAAAATAAAAATTTCTTTATCATAAGATTAATTATAATCTATAATACTTAATTTTTCACCAAAACCTTTATAAGTATTATCAGTGCCCTGGTATTCCCAATGGATAAATTCTTTATAAATAAGGCCAACATTTTTTGCATATTTTTCAATGCTGTACGTTTTTTCCGCATATTCGGTTCCGGCTACGGTTGGGTCGCCTGTTGAATCAGAATCTTCAAAAACAGTAATTGTACTATCAAAATTTTTTGTTCCAATAGATAAAGGTGCGTTAACATCCTGGTAGGTATAATTCCAGTCTTCCATAAAAGCGGGATTAGCAAAAACATAAGAACGATAAGGGTCAAAAGCGAGATAGCTATTTCCTTTCCATGAAAATCCGTCTGTTATCGGGCCCATTAATTTTAAAAACCGAAGATTGTCCTGAATGTATTCAATTGATTTATCTGTAGGGACAACGGTAAATACATTATCAATTGCCCAATCCTGGGTTGAGTCCTGGCGCAAGTAGCGAGAAACTGTATAAGCAGGCCTGTTTAAATTATCTGTTGTTTGTGCATCAATACGGTATTGTGCCTGGTAATGCACAACAGTTAACTTTTGTCCGAAATTAGTAAATATGGTAGAATCAAGATCGTAGGTAATATATTTTCCAATTTGTAAGGGAAAATAGTCACTTACTGAAGCTGTATTAAAAGTTACCGTTTCTTTTTTGCAAGAGGCGAGAGCGAAAATAATAAAAGCAAAACCAATGAAACGTTTTATCATATTTGGGGATTAAAAATGCTTTTGCAGGAATAAAAAGTCTAATAAATTTTAAACAACCAATTAATTTCTCTGGATAATACCGCCGCCAATAACATCGTTACCTTCATAAAAAACAGCACTTTGGCCCGGGGCTATCCCTTTTACATTTTCATAAAAACGGACTTTCACACCGTTTTCGTATGCAAAAAGATTGGAAAGCGCTCCTTTATCTTTATACCTGATTTTTGTCATTGCTTCCATGCCATCAGAAATTCCATCATATTTTATCCAATTAATTCCTTTTACCATCATTTCACTACCTTTTAAATCTTCTTCATCGCCTAGTACAATAGTATTGGTTTCGGGAATTATTTTGGTTACAAATGCAGGCTTTCCTAAAGCAATATCCAATCCTTTTCTTTGGCCTACGGTATAAAAAGGATATCCTTTATGAGGGCCAAGTATTTTACCGGTTTTATCAACAAAAAATCCTCCGGAAACTTTTTCTTCCAGGCCTTCTACTTTTCTTTTTAAGAAACCACGGTAATCATTATCAGGCACAAAACAGATTTCATAACTCTCGTTCTTTTTTGCCAATTCGGGATAACCAAAATCAATTGCCATTTGCCTGATTTCAGTTTTACGGTATGTGCCTAATGGCAAAATGGTACGGCTTAACAAATCCTGCTGCAAGCCCCACAACACATAACTTTGGTCTTTGGTTTCATCAATTCCTTTTCTTACGAAATACCTTCCGTTAGTATGTTGGTGTATCTGTGCATAATGGCCTGTCGCAATAAAATCGCAACCAAGGGCATCTGCCCTTTTTGAAAGCGCCCGCCATTTAATATGCGTATTGCACAAAACACAGGGATTTGGAGTGCGCCCAGCTATATATTCTTCTACAAAATTTTCGATAACAAAATCTCCAAATTCTTCCCGGATATCTAAAATGAAATGTGGAAATCCATGTTGAACTGCCGCCATACGGGCATCATTAAAACTATCAATATTACAACAGCCTGTTTCTTTATTGCTTTTTCCGCCGCTGGTAGCATAATCCCAGGTTTTCATAGTTATCCCGACTACTTCATAACCTTCATTGTGAAGCATCAAAGCGGCAACCGTACTATCTATTCCGCCGCTCATTGCCATTAAAACTTTTCCTTTAGAACTCATTTTTTTTAAATAATTGGCAAAGATACAATATTCGGTTATGAGCCTGGTTCAATTATATGCTAAAAACCTCCCACCTTTCGGTGCCCGGCTTTAATTTTCACGGGGAATAATATAATTGCTTCACGAGGATTAAGCCCGTTGCATCTTGTGATTCATTTTATGATTTTGCATTCTTTGTTTTCTCAATTCTCTTTTTCTGATTGGGATTTACGAAATTCTTTCATTTTTTCTTTCTTTTGATCAGCTGTAAGGCTTTGGTCATTCATTATTGACTCTCTCTGCTCTTTCATATTTTGATGAATCGTTTTCATTTGTGATTTCTGATCAGAAGTAAGGTTAAGCTGATTCATCATCCCTTTTTGATGTGTGGAAGTTTCCGGCTGTATTTGTTGAGATTGGGGCACTTCTCTTTGTACCTGAGCACTGCTATTAACAGTAAAAAAGAATCCAGCAACGGCAAATAGAAATAATTTTTTCATGTATTTAATTTTTTTGTTTTAATACAATGATAGATAAAACAAACAGGCCAGGGTTTAATCCTGGCCTGTTAAAAAAATTACAACGACGGTATCTTTATCTTAAGAAAAGAAGTTCACGGTATTTAGGCAATTCCCAAAATTCGTCATCCACTAAAAGCTCCAGCTTATCGGCGTGGTACCGTATTTCGTCGAAATGATTTTTTACTTTATCACAATACATAATTGCTTTTTCCCGTGAATGAGATACCTCATTAGCCACTTTTCGTGCCTCAATCATTGCTTTTACACTTGTGTTAATTACATTAATGTGTTCAGAAATCTTTTGTGTTATCAGTTTTTGCGCTGCAAAAGTGCTTTCATCAAAGCCAAGTTCTTTTAAACCCATAATATTTTTTATCAAAATATTTTGGTATTTAATAGCAGGCGGAAGGATGTATGTACTCGCCAAATCACCTATTATTCTTGCTTCAATCTGAATTTTTTTAATATAATTTTCTAATTGGATTTCGTGGCGCGCTTCCTGTTCTTTCTTAGAATAAATACCATAACGCTCAAAAAGTTTTTTAGAGGCATCTGTAACAAAAGCGTCCAACGCCAAAGGTGTGGTTTTTACATTGGGCAATCCTCTTTTTTCCGCTTCCTTTGCCCATGCATCGCTATAGCCATCGCCTTCAAATAAAATCTTTTTACTTTCTACAATATACTTTTGGATAATTTGCATTAAGGCGATTTCTTTCTTTTCACCCTTATCAATTAAGGCATCCACATCAGTTTTAAATTGAGTTAAGGCATCACACATTATGGTATTTAAAACAGTCATTGGGCCAGCACAATTTTCCGAAGAACCAACAGCCCTGAATTCAAATTTATTTCCTGTAAAAGCAAAAGGGGAAGTCCTGTTTCTGTCTGTATTATCAAGCATCAACTCAGGGATACTTTTGTGAATATCCAGTTTTAACATTGCTTCATCCTGTTCATCAAAGTTATGCCCCACTCTTTTCTCTACTTCGTTTAAGACATCTGTCAAATATTTTCCAATAAAGATGGAGATAATAGCCGGTGGAGCTTCATTGGCTCCAAGCCTGTGATCATTACCTGCACCCGAAATAGATGCCCTTAGTAAATCAGCATGGTCATGAACTGCTTTAATTGTATTTACAAAAAAAGCTAAAAACATTAAATTTGTTTTAGGTGTTTTGCCTGGCCCCAGCAAATTAACACCCGTATTGGTAGCCATGCTCCAGTTATTATGTTTACCGCTACCATTAATTTGCGCAAATGGTTTTTCATGAAGAAGGACAATTAGATTGTGCCTCTTTGCTACGCGGGTCATCACATCCATCAATAAAATATTATGGTCTACCGCAATGTTCACTTCTTCAAAAATGGGCGCACACTCAAATTGTGATGGAGCCACTTCGTTATGCCTTGTTTTTAGAGGTATTCCTAATTTATAGGCTTCATCCTCATAATCCCTCATAAAAGCATAAACCCTTTCCGGGATTGCGCCAAAATAATGATCTTCTAGTTGTTGCCCTTTTGCAGGAGCATGGCCAAAAACAGTACGGCCAGTCATCATAATATCCGGGCGTGCACTTGCTAAAGTAGCATCTACTACAAAATATTCCTGTTCCCAACCTAAAGTTGGCTTTACAGAAGTAATATTTTTATCAAAATATTGACAAACTTCAACAGCCGCTTTCTCTAGCGCTACAGAAGATTTTAATAATGGAGTTTTCGCGTCAAGTGATTCACCTGTATATGAAACAAAGATGGTCGGGATACATAATGTGTGCCCATTGCCAATTTCTACAATAAATGGTGGAGACGATGGGTCCCAGGCGGTGTAACCACGAGCTTCAAAGGTGGCCCTTATTCCACCACTTGGAAAAGAAGATGCATCAGGTTCCTGTTGAATTAATGCAGCACCATCAAATTCTTCCAAAGCAGTTCCGTCTCCTTTAATTGTAAAAAAGGAATCGTGTTTTTCTGCCGTTGCTCCGGTCAGAGGTTGAAACCAGTGAGTATAATGAGTAACATTTTTTGTTTCTGCCCAGCTTTTTAAGGCCGAAGCAATCTGGTCGCCCATTTTCCTGTCTATTTTGGTTTGATTTTTTATTGAGGAAACGAGGCTTTTATAAGCTTCATCGCTTAAAAATTCACGGGCTTTTTTTAAATCAAAAACATTTTCTGCAAAAAATCCAGTGATTTTTCTGGAAGATTCTACATCATGGCTTCTTGGCGAAGCGAGAAGCTCATGTAGGGCATTTAGTCGTAATGATTGCATTTTTAAAATTTTGAGGCACAAAAAAACGATTTTATTTTCATAAAATCCAAAAAAAAATCAAAATTTATTAACTTTCGGCTTCAGTTTTACAAAAAAGTAAACATATAATTATTAATAATGTTTTATAAAAGAAATTTTACGCAAAAAAAATCGTAGTAGACTAACAAATAACCCAGATTCTTATTTCAGTTTTGTCATATTGGGCGATGAAATTATTTTACTTTATTTCAGTCGTTCCGCCCGCTATTTTTACAACATAACTTTCCGCATCTATATTAAATTTATTTTGATAAGCCTTAATGGCTTCTTTTATGAAAGCGGATACAGATTCTTCTTTTATAATATTAATTGTACAACCTCCAAAACCTCCACCCATAAGCCTTGCGCCAACAACATCTTTAGTTTCTTTGGCGACACCTACTAAAAAGTCTAGTTCTTTACAACTGACCTCATATTTATTTTTTAGTCCCTCGTGCGTTTCAAACATCAGCTTTCCAAAGCCGGTAATATCACCTTCTTTTAAAAGTTTGGCAGCTTTTTTTGTACGAAAAATTTCTTCAACTACAAATGAGCATCTTTTGTAAACCGCCTCACCCATTATGTTTTCAAACCCAAAAAGATCAGCCGGGTTTTTTATATCCCTGAAAGATTGAATATCCGATTCTAGTTGTAAAATCTTCAATCCTTTTTTACATTCATTTCTTCTTTGGTTATAGGCTGATGATGCAAGTGAATGGTGGACTTTTGTGTTAATAAGTACGATCTGAAATCCTTCGAGGCGCAACGGCACATATTCATGAGTTACCTTTTCACAATCTAATAAAATAACCATATTCTTTTTACCCATCATATTGGCGTATTGATCCATGATTCCACATTTTACATTTGGGAAATCATGTTCCGCCCGCTGGCCAATTAACGCCAATTCTTTCCGGTTCATTTTAAGATTAAAGAGCTCATTTAATCCATAAGAAATGCCACCTTCCAAAGCTGCAGATGATGACATACCACTTCCGATAGGAATATTTCCGCCAAAAACACAATCAAATCCACCTATCGGCAGTTTTAATTTCTGAAATTCATTTACTACTCCCAGCACATAATTTTTCCATCCATCTGACTTTCTTACTTCGGAGATTTTTATTGAAATGCTTTCATCAAAATCAATGGAATAAAAATTTATTTTTTCAGTATTATTTAAACTAATAGCAAAATAAATGCCCTTATCAATCGCGGCAGGCATTACAAAACCATCGTTGTAATCCACATGTTCGCCAATGAGATTAATTCTTCCCGGAGAATAAAAAAGGCGCGGAGCCCCCCCAAACTTTTTACTGAAAGCATCTTTTACTTTTAATGCTGTTTCATTCATTACTTTTTATTTAAAAGCTGAATTTTGTATGAAGTTTTAAATAACGCAGATTGGCCTGATTCGAGGGTTATTACTCCAATCCCGTTATTAAAAGCATCAGGCGCACCACTAATATTTTCTATAGCGATGCTTCTACGATGCGGAGGTGTATATATTTGCAGGTAAGGGTAAGATTCATCTGGCAAGAACTGAACTTCAATGTTTTTTTCAACGTTTCTTAAAACACAAAGTGGCTGGCATTCCTGTGTGTCCAATGTAAAGCAATTGTCTAAAAAAGTATCCCCCAATTTTTCGATAGATGAAAATTTTGTATAACCAATTACCTTTCCAGTTGGTAACAAATCGCCGTTGAATTCCACCATATTCTTTGCCTGGAATTCCAAATCCAAGTCGTTAACAGAATGCCCTAAAGTAAAATAAGGATGCCATCCATCCTGCATTGGAATTAAGCCTTCATCTTTATTGACGGATTCAGTAGTTACTGTTAATTTATTTTCATCTTCAAGTTTCCAAGTTATGATACAATCGTAATTAAATGGGAAACCTGCATCTTCGGCCCTATATTCATATTTTAGAGTTACACTAGCTTCCGTTGTATTAGCAGTTTCAGATACAATTGTAAAAACTCTGTCATAAAGTAAACCGTGGATTGCGTGTTTTCCCATGAAATATTTTTGTATTGAATATTTCTTTTCGCCGAAAGTGTATTTACCTTGATCCAACCGGCAAACAAATGGCGAAAGCTTACAGCCTTTAAAACCATTTTCTTCCAGGTGATTTTCAAATTCATCCAAAGACTCATAACTGTCAATCACATTAATCTTTTCATCGTCTCTTTCAACAGTAAATTCATGGAGTATGGCACCGCAGCCCGGTATGATTGCTGCATAATTATTAGTAAAGTCATTTTTTAAAATGATTTTATCAAACCCCGATTCATTTTTTTTGTGGATTGAAAACATAGCACCGAATTTACACAAAAGATTTTTCAATTAGCCTCCAAAGTTTTCCTTTCTGTTTTTATTAAAGTTTTTATTAAAGATGATGTTATTTTACAGATGAATTTTCTTGCCCACGCATTTCTATCATTCGAAAATGAAGATTTATTAACCGGGAATATGATCAGCGATTTTGTGAAAGGGAAAAAGAAATTTGAGTATCCTTTAACCATTCAAAATGGAATTCAATTGCACAGGTTGATTGATGAGTTTACCGATTTTCATCCCGTTACCTCAAAAGCAAAAAAATTATTTAGCCCATATTACCGTCTATACTCAGGGCCATTTGTAGATATTATTTACGATCATTTTCTCGCGTTGGACGATAAGCAGTTTTCAAAAAATAATGGTTTAAAAAATTTTACGACAAAAACTTATGAGGCACTGCGCCACAATTCATTATATTTTCCGCAAAAGTTTGAAAGGATATTTCCCTACATGGAATCACAGGATTGGTTATACGAATACCAATTTAAAGAAGGAATCCGTAAAAGCTTTAGTGGCCTCGTTCACAGAGCTGTGTATTTAAATGAATCGGATCTTGCATTTAAAATCTTTATCGAAAATTATGAGCAGCTTTCTAAATATTATGATCAATTTTTCCCCGAACTAAAAGAATTTGCTTTTGAAAAAATGCAGGAATTTAAGGCTGAATAATTTCCATTTATCTTTGCAGTTGCTTTCAATTTTTTGAAAATAACATTCTTACTTATTTATTGGTTTACTGCCCGGATAACCATTTTTAACTAAAATTTATTGAAAGCTTTTTTAATCTTAAAATAAAATAACTTGAAAAAAGAAACTAAGTATATTCATGCAGGCGCAGAACCAGACCCTTCAACAGGAGCGATAATGGTACCGATTTATCAAACATCCACATTTGTGCAGGAAAGCCCGGGCGTTCATAAAGGATATGAATATGCAAGGACGAAAAACCCCACCAGAACCGCGTTAGAGACAGCATTGGCTGTTGTCGAAAACGGAAAATTTGGTTTATGTTTCGGAAGCGGCTCGGCTGCTTCTGACGCAGTAATTAAATTATTAAACCCCGGCGATGAGGTAATAGCTGCCAACGATATGTATGGCGGAAGTTATCGGTTATTTACAAAAATATTTGCAAAATATGGAATTAAATTTCACTTCATAAACATGCAGGACGCAAATGAAGTTGCAAAATTTGTCAATCAAAATACAAAGCTCATCTGGACAGAAACGCCAACCAACCCGATGATGAACATCACAGATATTGCAGCCGTGGCAGCCATTGCTAAAAAAAACAATATCCTGCTTTGTGTGGATAATACTTTTGCATCGCCGTATCTTCAAAACCCACTAAATCTTGGCGCTGATATTGTTTTGCATTCCGCAACAAAATACATTGGAGGCCATAGCGATTCAGTGCTCGGCGCGCTGATTGTAAAAGATGAAGATTTACACACCAGGTTAGCATTTATTCAAAATAGCTGCGGCGCAATTCCCGGCCCTCAGGATTGTTTTTTAATGCTGAGAGGATTAAAAACATTGCCGGTACGTATGGAAAGGCACTGTAGCAACGGTGAAAAAATCGCGAACTGGCTTAGGAATAATCCAAAAGTTGATAAAGTGTATTGGGCTGGATTTAAAGATCATCCTAATCATGATATCGCAGAAAAACAAATGAGCAATTATGGAGGAATGATGAGTTTTACTTTAAAGAATGATAATGTAGAAGCAGCAAAAAAAATACTTTCATCCACTAAACTTTTTTCTTTGGCAGAAAGCCTGGGCGGCGTTGAAAGCCTTATAGGGCACCCTTCTACGATGACACATGCGAGCATTCCACGTGAAGAAAGAATTAAAAACGGTTTGGTAGATTCATTAATAAGGTTAAGCGTAGGAATTGAAAATGCTGATGATCTTATTGAAGACTTGGACAACGCGATTGGATAAGATAAATGGTATTTTTTTCGAAATTAAAATTGTATTTTTAAGAGTAATTTACAAACCATCAAAATAAAATCTATGCCATACAATAAAGAAGAACTTTTTAATTTACCGGTTGAAGAAAAACTGGAATTGGTGGAGGCATTGTGGGATAAAATTGATGATGAACTAATGCCGGTTAGCGAAGAAGAAATAAGATTTGCAAAAGAGCGATTAAATTTACATAAACAAAACATACATGAGGGCATAGGTTGGTCAGAATTTAAGCAAAAAATTAAAGAAAAATATGGCTTTTGAAATCGTTGTCAAGCCAATAGTATTTCTTGACCTTGATGAAGCTATGATGTGGTATGAGTACGAACAAAAAGGCCTCTCCGCAAGATTTTTTAAATCTTTTGAAAGGGCTATTGTAACAATTAAAAAGAACCCCAAAGCATTTTTAGAGGTAACACCTGGTGTAAAAAGAATTCTTCTAAGAAAATTTCCATACAAAGTTTTTTATACTGTATCTAAGAATACAATTTTTATTCTTGGCGTTTTTCATGCAAAAAGAAGCAATGCTTTTATCAGAAAAAGGTTACAACTAATGCGTTAATAATATAAATAATTATCTGATTTTTATGAATATGGTAAATAAATCAGATCTCAAAAAATTCCTGGACAAAAAAGTAGAAGAGTTCAATAATATTTATTTTATCAAAGATGACCCTGTTTGCATTCCACATCTTTTTAGTAAAAAACAGGACGTCGAAATCGCCGGATTCTTTGCTGCTATTTTTGCCTGGGGAATTCGCAAGACTATCATTAACAAAGGGACAGAGCTCTTCCAGTTAATGGATAATGCGCCGTTCGATTTTTGTTTGAATCATACAGGTAATGATTTGAAAAAATTAGAAGGGTTCTGTCACCGCACTTTTAACGATACCGATCTTTTGTATTTCATATCTTTTTTAAAGCATCATTATTCAAAAAATAAATCGCTGGAATCTGCCTTCTTCAATAATAAAACGCTGGATTCAACGGACAATGTCGTTGAAAATTCCCTCAATTATTTTAACCAGTATTTTTTTTCAATGGAAGATGTGCCGCAAAGAACAAGAAAACATGTCGCTTCTCCTTATAAAAATTCAAGCTGTAAACGCCTGAATATGTTTTTACGCTGGATGGTTCGCAATGACAATAAAGGTGTGGACTTTGGAATTTGGAAAAAAATACTTCCCTCACAATTAATTTGTCCCGTAGACGTTCACGTAGCAAGAGTTTCAAAACGTCTTAATTTATTAAAAAGAAACCAAGTAGATTGGATCGCTGCTACAGAACTCACCGGAGAATTAAGAAAATTTGACAAAGAAGATCCCGTAAAATATGATTTCGCTTTATTTGGTTTGGGGATCCTGGAAAAATATTAGCTATGGAAAAAAATATTCCTGATGAAATAGTTTCTGTTTCCAATAAATTGGAAACAGATTCCACTGAGAAAATTCGTGAAAAATTAATTGCATTATTAAATGAGATTATAAACAAAGATTTTAATTCCCTTGTCCAACTCTTATACCGTATTGATGTAAATGAAAAAAAGATCAGGCTATATTTAAAAGAAAAATTAAATGAAGATTCATCTTCGGTTATTGCTGACTTGATTATTGAAAGGCAATTACAAAAAATAGAATCCAGGAAAAAATTTTCTACAAAAAATGGGAAGGAAACTGATGAAGAAAAATGGTAAAATAAAATTCATCAAATCTGCAGTAAAGACACTTATTGTTCAGAAAGTTCTTTTGACATTTGAGATACTTTTCTCACATACATCAGTTTGCTGACTTCTTCTTTATTTTCGGTTTCTTTTTTTAGGTCAAAAGAAGTACCAAACACTTTATCCCAAAGGTGGGAACTTACCCCAAAACCTTTTTCTTCACTTTTGTAATGATGCAAATGATGGTTACGCCAAATAGGTTTCATCCATTTGTAACGAGGGTTCCATGCATGAATAGCATAATGCATACTGCCATAAATTAGGTATCCTAAAATAAAACCCGGAAAAAAAGAAAATACATAATTACCCATTCCTGCATACATCAAGAGAAAAATGAGTGATGCTAAAATAATGCTCGGAACCGGAGGCATAAATAAACGTTGCTTATCTCTCGGAAATTCATGGTGGTTGCCATGCATAACATAACTTATTCTTTGCATTTTCGGATTGTCACTTACTAAATGAAATACAAAACGATGCATCATGTATTCAAAAAAAGTCCAGAAAAAAATACCACCCAAAAAAAGAGCAGTTACTTTAAAAGCACTAAATCCAATAGTGTAGGCTGAATAGTAAATCAAAAGAATAATTACGGGTAAATACATTCCCCAAATTACGAGCGGATGTGTTTTGGTAAAATA
>Ga0134126_10001099_pt1 | contig 34297 bp, 77 predicted proteins | sample KB31752_FD_96881 | JGI IMG/M metagenome (GOLD analysis project Ga0134126, IMG submission 96881) | Terrestrial soil microbial communities with excess Nitrogen fertilizer from Kellogg Biological Station, Michigan, USA - KB3-175-2 | ecosystem: Environmental > Terrestrial > Soil > Unclassified ...
TCATAAATAATCGTACTTGTATTGTTTACAAGTGGAACCCAAATATCATAAAATACTTTTCCGTAGTTGGTAAATTTAACTGCCTGTATTGTGCAATTAGGTACAACCTGTTCGTTTAACTGCAATTTTACTACTTCGTCGATGTTGTAACGAGAGTCAAATGTCCAGTGAATTTTTATATCTGTCATTTATTTAAAAATTTAGTTAGTGATCCGAATAATAGAGAAGATCCTGAAGCCATAATGCAATAAAATAACCAAGCAAGTAAATTTATTTCGTGAATGTAGAGAGGGTAAAAAGTTAATCCGACCCAAAATCCCATACACGCATAGCAGTCAGTGAGCGAATCAATAAAAGTTAAAAACGATAACTTTGCCTGACCAAAAATATTTAATCCGGATTCCTGGCGCTTTGTATTAATTGCAATCCTCTGCCTTGTTATTTCACACCGTAATGGCATAAATATTTTACTTTGGTTAATTATCCAGGTAGCTGTTGCTGCTGATAATAAGTATTTGAACAGTTCGATCATTTTATCATTTTTTTAACGTCTTTTAATGGAATCAATTGTCCTGATTCATCTGCAGAAATTTCAAGCAATGGCACATCGATTTTCGCACCCATGCTTATAGCGATTAATTCGTTCTTGCAATTATTTATTAGTTTACCTGCACCATTAAAATATTCACGGGCAAATTGTGACTTTGCTTTTCCTTCAACCAAGTCTTGAAGTATCGAAGACATTTGATCATGTAGTTCTTTGTGATTCATGTTTTATAATTTTTAAGGTTCGTTTTGCTAAAATCTGTAGTCGTTTTAATTTTATTAAATCTTGAGGGATTGGAACTGAAGACTTGTTTTGAGTCAGCTGCCTACTTATATAATTATCTGTTAACTCATCTACTTGTTTCTTTATGTACTTTTTATGATATCCTCTGTATTTATGAACGTTTTTTGCTCTTATTTCATTTTGATACCTATTCCTTTCTTTCTTTTTTTCAGGGAGACTAAATCTGCGTCTTTCTGCATTCCTTCTTTTTTCTGGATCTTGTTGCATTTTATTCATTTCTTGTTCGCACTTTTTACATCTTGCTAATACTAAGTCTTTCCCAGATTTAAAAAACCCTTTTCTTACACGAAATTTATCAATTGGTAGATAAGTTTCGCATAACGAACACTCTTTTAGTCCATCAGGAGTTATTTTTTTAATGCTTCTTGCTAACGCAAAATGTTGTCTTGTGCAATACATATCTTTACCGAGTCTTTTAGCGCGATTTACTTCCCCCGCATGCTTTTCGAAATGTTTTCCACAATAACTACATTGAACTTTTTTCATCTCCTTTTTGTATATGAATTTTCACAATCATTACATAATACTTTACGTCTCCATAAGGGTTTTATACATCTTGCGCAAGTACAAAACCAATAACAATATTTTGTGCGCCACCTATACCAGCCCAATCAATTTATTTTCATTCCGATTTAAAAATTGTTTTCATGTATTCATCAGTTCCAACAGCAATTCCGCGAATATCTTTTTCTCCGCCCTCTATTGCCATTTGCCACCCCATGTCCATTGCTGCCATTGATATAATTAAAACGGGATGTACAGGATCTCCTTCTGGGCTGAATTTTAGTTTTTCGTATTGAACTAAGTTTCCTTCAAGTAATTTCATTAGCGCTTGTTCTGGCGTCATGTGTGCAACTATGTGATCGTAAAACTCTTTTGTTGTCATATTTATTTAGATTATAGTTTTTGTAAATGGATTATACCCTTTGTATTCTGGGTTATTAACGTTAGCAACCCAATCAATATCCTTTTCTGGTAATTCGTTTGTGATTATGCAAGAATCTTCGCAATCCAACCACCAATCCTTATACAATTCTTCTTCACCTTCTTTCATGTAATGAAAATGAGGAGTTCCTCGTTCATCAATTTTAAAATCTGCTATTTGAAATATATTTTCTTCTTTAAATGGACTGTAGAATCGTTTTACATATTGTCCTACATAATTTTTATAATGCTCTGGGTGTTTCATTACACAAGTTTTTTTATTGTAATTATGACATGAGTTCTTTTGCTAGTTCTTGACACATACAAATTAATTGCATTTCCCTATTGTCAATTTTATTTTCAGAAATTTGAGAGTAGTTTCTTCTGTAAAGAGCATTTATTATTGCTGTTTGTTCTTCTGAACTAAACATTTCCCTGAATTTTTCAGCTCTTGTTTTTTTCATCTTCTTTTTATTAAATGGATTGTTATTGTAATACTCACACAACAACTGTTTTAAATTTTTATCGTCCATAACAATGATTTGTTTTGTAAACCAAAAGAAAGAAAACAAGTAAGAAACAAGCATAAGAAACTGTCAAGAAAAGAAAGAAAAAGGCCCCTTACGAAAAACAAATTTCCCGCTCTGAATAATAGAGCTATGGTCTGGTCCAACAAATGAAGTTTTTGAAGTTTGGTCATTGGTTAATTTGCTTTGACTTACAAATAGACGATAAATTCTATCCATAAAGCTGTTTTGCATTTTTAATAAATATTCCGCGTCGACTTTTATTTTTACCATGACGCACATATGTTTTCTTTTCTTTCTTGGTCGGAATAGACACGCTTTCCCCAAGCATTTTTGCTTCTTGTCGAATTGTATTTCTTTGTTGTTCCTTTGTTTTCATTTCTACATGCTATAAATGCAAAAAACCATCTCGGTTGATCGGAGCAACTTTGACGGTTTCTGCTTTATAGAAGTAGGCTAAGCCCTTTTCTTACAAAATCTTTCATGTGCTCCGATCACATTTATGCCACAAAGTAAAAACAAAAATTCGACAATTACAAAAATAATTCTACAAATATGTAGAAAAGTTTCCAAATATGAAACATTTATATTACATTTGTCGAGTTGATTAATTAATACGGTGTTCTTTTGTTATAGCAAATGTTCTCGGTGAGATTCACCTTTCGGTCCGTAAAGCCGATAAATAATAATGTAATTCATAAAATAAATTCTACATTTGTAGAAAATTATCAAACATGAAAGCAAAAATCAAATCCAAGTACTCAATTAAGAAAAAAGACGGCTTTGGAGGTGTGACAACAAAAGACCTTCAGGCTGCCGCTGCTGAAACAACGCTTCCAGCTACAACAAAAGCAAAAAAGAAAATTGTATTAAAAAAATAATATGGAAAATGTTTCCAAGGGTGCAATCAGAAAGATTACAGTAGGAGTAGATCCGTTGAAAAACGGTAAAGCCTATGCTATCAAATCTGAATTTGATTTAGCTGGACAGCGTTGCACCATTGTAAACATAGTCCACGATATGAATTACTTCCATAAAACAGGAAGAGAAAAATACGCAGTTTATATGCGTAATTCATCAAACAATGTATTTGTGTGGATTGAAATAATAGACGAGCCGGTGATTGTAGAATACTACGATCCGAAAGAAAATCCGATGAATCTTGTATAGCTAAATAAGCTACGAATAAAATATAATAAAATAAATTAATGGAACCTATCGCAACAGCAAATAACTGGATTTCGTCTGCTCATGTTTTCTATGAGCTACCAGAAATAATAGGTGATCCATATCAAGTTACCAATCTACATTATTTTACTGAAGAAATACTAGGAAGTGATTACAAAGACTTTGTTGACTTTGTTATATATAACATAAAGCATCTATCCGGGTGGATGGTGAGTTATAAAATAACCGACTTTAAAGAAACGAATATCGATCAGCATTGGATAATATCCAAAGTGCCAACCGAAAGCAAAATAAAACGTTGGTTCCTTAAATCGCAACTAGACATGTTTGAAGAATTTAATAAATGTTTTCAGAAATGAGACTGACAACTAATAGATTTTTAATTACAGCGGATGCAGATTCGAAAAGTGTCTTACCAATAAAAGGTATGAACGGAGAATTCCTGTATTTGGACCGCAAATTTGATCTATACGGAACTGCAACTCAAATAGGAACGATTGCTCACACTCCCATGCAATTCGATGATAAATCGATTGATTCACACATTTTAAAGCAAGGAGATACTGTATGGTTCCACCACTTTGTTTGCCAGGATAAAAATAGATGGTTAATCAAAGGAGAAGAGTTTTTTCAGGCGCATTACAATCAGATTTGGGCCAAGGTTGAAGACGAGCGCTTAATTCCAATGAATGACTGGTTATTTGTTGAACCTATACTTGAAGAGGAATCAGAAATGTTCATCGGAGATCTACAGTTAAAACAAGATAGAGAAAATGTTACAGGTCAAGGAAAAGTATTTGCCACCTCAACTTATGCAAAAGAGATGGGAATCAAAGATGGAGACAGCGTGTTTTTTGTCAAAGATGCAGACTATAGCATAAAAATAGGAGAAAAAGATTTGTGGAGAATGAAGGTGAATGCAATTGTACTGATTAACCGAAAAGGTGAGCTTATTCCGTTACGAGATAAAATATTGGTGAAGTACAAGCACAAAGAGGACAAACATCTCCGGGAAGGTCTTTGGATTCCACCATCAATGCAAGATAAGTCGCTTGAGGGAATTGTGATGTGTTACGGAATCGATATTACTTGTGTAAAAAAATACGATCATGTTGTTTTTTACCCGGGAATGTTTACGAATATAACTTGGAACAATGAGGACTATGCAGTTATGAGAAAAGAATTTTTAATTTATGTAAAATGACAGCATTTGAAAGATTCCTTTTAGATAAAGGGTATTTAAAGTATGTTTTAAACTGCAAGAACATGAAGTTTGAGTATACTGATAAGCATGAAATATCAACGATGGTAAATCTGGACCACAGATATTTTCATTCTACCGATACAAATGTGTTGAATAAAATTGCAGCTGGTAAATCTGTAAAGGAAAAAGATTTTACTTGGGAAGACCGGAAAGGAGAAATATGTTTTGGGTTAAATGAACAAGGGAAACCTGCAACATTAGTTTCTCCAAGACCTCAAATACGAATTACGAGAACTAAAAATGGAGAAACGGAATTAATCTCTCAAACTAGTGATGATGCAATGAATCACGTTTTACAATGTGAAGATTTCGAAAAAATATTGAAAGCGATGTATGATAAGACAATAATGTTCGTATATGATTTAACAGATAAACCAGACACATTTGTTGCTTTTGATGATCATTTAAGACTATAAACCATGAAACAATTAGACCAAACCCAAAAAGACAAAGACATTCTTCTCCGTGAGAGATGCATTGAATTAGCAATCCGTAGTGATAATTACGGACATAGCGCCGTTGCTAAACTAGCGGATCGTATGGATAAAAATAAGCCATCATTAACTGCAAGTGCAAAACGAATATTTAATTTCATCAAGACCGGAAGGTAATGGAAAAGCTTATCGACAGAAGAACTATTCCGAGGACGCTGGTTTTCCCTACCGGTGAAAAGGTATTGATAAATCCGGGTGATGTAATAAAAGTAGAGTTCAATAATACTAACGATTCACACGATTTTATGACGTTCAAGGATGTAGCTGACTGTTGTAATCGTGATGAAAAAATTGATGAATCTTATTTATTTGCTATTGGATGGTGGTCAAGATTGCCAATATATAACCGGCAAGAATGGAACATAAAAGATGGAGATAAATATTACGCCATGACATTCTATGATGATGGAAGTCCAACAACAATTACAATCGATATCGATAATATAGTAACTATACTTTTTACAGGTACTATAGAAAAGAAATCAGAAATAAAATTACTAATGAAACTTTTAAATATACTACAATAATTTATGGGACCAAAAAAACTATTTTTCGGCAAAGAAGGCCGTGATAAACTTTTAGAAGGAACGAATGAAATAACAAAAGCTGTAGCCTCAACAATGGGTGCAGGAGGGAAGTATGTGATGATAGGTAACCTGCAAGGGGCACCATCCCGTTACACAAAGGACGGAGTAAGCGTAGCTGAAAATACCGTATTCAAGAACATGCACAAAAATATGGGGGCATTACTGATAAAAACTGCTGCAAGGGATGTAGTAAATGAAGTTGGTGATGGAACAACTCTCGTATCAGTACTAACAAACAGCGTAATAAACGACTGTGCAAAAGCTATTGAAGAAGGAGTTAATCCACGTCAATTCAAAGCCGGAATGGATAAAGCAGTAGCTGAAGTAGTGAAATTTATCAAAGAAAAATCAGTTACCGTTACTCATGATAGCCAGGCGATAAAAGATATTGCTACGATATCCGCAAACAACGACAAAGAAATCGGGGCCTTAATTGCAAAAGGGATGGAGCATGTAGGAATGAATGGACGGATCACTGTAGATAACTCAAACAGCTACGAAACAACTATTGAACCCATAAACGGAATTCAGATCAACAAAGGATTTATGTCTCCTCACTTTGTAAATGTCCCTGGGAAAGAAATTTGTGAACTTAAAAATCCATATATCCTGTATTGGGATAATGAAATCAATACCGCAAAACCTGTTGCTGCTGTAATTGCAACAATAATGGAAGATATCCAAAAGAAAGAAATCGATGGATCTATCCTGATATTCTGTGAGAACATGGTTAACGAAGCGCAAGGGCTAATAATTTACAACAAGAACCGTGGAGCATTAAGAATTGCTGTTGTAAAACTACCGGAGTTCGGAGTAAAACGTAAAGCATTAATGGATGATGTAACTACAATAACCGGAGGGACATTCATTACCCAGGACATGGGAGTTAAACTTGAAAAGGTGAATTTATTGCAATTGGGATATGCAGAGAAGGTTATTATTGACAAAAACAAAACGCTAATTGTTGGAGGGAAAGGATCAAAAACAGGTCTGGAAGCGCGCATTGAATCCGTAAAATCATTATTATCTGAAGCAGCAGAAGAGGATAAAGAATTTTTACAACAACGTCTTGCTGAATTATCTGGTGGAGTTGCTGTTATGAAAGTAGGTGGAGTAACTGAAACAGCAATAGAGGAAAAGATGGACCGTATTGATGATGCTATTCGTGCTACAAAAGCGTCGCTGGAAGAAGGAGTTGTGCCGGGTGGAGGATCTACATATTTACATGCATCTAAAGAGTTGATGAGTACTCCACTATTAAATGGAAGAGAAACTACACCGACATTTAAGAAAATACTTGCGTTTATTGGGTTTAAAATTACCAGGACGTACAATATTAGTGATTACACAAAAGGGTACGATACAGTTATTCGTGCAATTCAAATGCCTTTTAAACAGATTTTAACAAATGCAGACGTAGCGGACATCGAATCATTAGCAGAAGCTACAAAATCAGGTGATTTCGGAACAGGTTACAATGTAATAACATCAAAGATTGAAAATCTGCCTAAATCCGGTGTTATCGATCCCGCAAAAGTAGTTCGTGTAGCACTTGAAAAAGCTGCTTCTATCGGCGGAATGTTTGTGCTTACGGAGTGTGTTATTCATGATGAAATAGGGTAATAAACAACTAAATAAAAAAACATGGAAGAAATAGAAAAATTAACTGCCGAGAATGAATCATTGAGATCTCGTTTACAGGGTCAAAAGGAATTATTTGATTTAATGGCTAAAAAATACATATTACTATCAGAAAATAATTTAACAAAACGAGAAGTATATATAAAGGCTGCAATGCAAGGTCTTCTTGCAAATAAAAGATCGTCAAAAGATTTAACGCCCTGGTACAATAAAATATTTCAATTTTTTAATCCAAAAATTAATAGACCGTATGGAATTGCAGATACCCCAGATTTAATAAAAATCGCGATTCAGTTTGCCGATGAATTAATGAAGCAGGTAAATTAAAAATGCTCAGGAATGAAACTACGCGGAGACGAACCTGAAATACTAAAATCCATAAAGGATAGTGCAACTTATGAAAGAGAAGTTGAAAAGGTAAAGAAACGCTTGAACTTCACTGATGAACTACCGGACTTTGTATTGTATGCAAATGATAAGCTAAAAACCTTTATGGAAAGGTTAAATAAAAGAAATAATGTTAAAATTGAATATTGATGGACTATATTTTACAAAAGGATTTACCTGGACTACCTGCCGGTAGCATTTTTACTTTAGATAGTGATGGTAAAACGTATTTTGGTTCGCTTAGGCTGAAAGAGAATGAAAATTTCACTGCTTATTACAAACGAATACATCAGTTTTCTTTTGAAAAGGATTTTGTAGAAAATAATCCACATTGGTTTGTAAAAGAAGAATACGATTTAGATGTCGCTTGGTTTTTCCGTGAGAACTTTTATAAAATGGAAAAAGAAGAAATTGTCAGGGAAATATTTAAAATATGCGAGGAAACTTTAAATGAAAAATATGACGCCATTGATTTTTTGATTAAAATAAATAATTTGAGAGATAAATACGACTCTATTAAAGATAAATTACTAAATGACAACATGAACGTTAAAAATAGACATTTATAATGGAAGAACTAAAAATAAAACCCTTATTTGATCGAGTGATCATACAACATATAGAGGCAGAAGAAATTCTTAAAAACGGAATTTCGCTACCTGATAATATTGAAAACACCCTTGCACAGGGGAAGGTAATGGCTATTGGAAATGAGGTTACTCAATTTAAAGTTGGCGACACGATTCTTCATCAAAGAGGCGAAGGTGATGATCTTTATATCGACGGAGAACCTTACATTATAATGCCCGAAAGAACCGTAAAGGCTGTAATATAAAACGACTTAAAGAGTTAAGCCCAATACGGTGCCGTGGCAGTCGTACACGGGAGTTATTCAATATATTCCTCGCACTCTTTATTCACCTTTCGGTTAGCCGTTTAAAAATAAAGATATTAAAATTTATGTTCTCTTGTCTTAGATTTATCAAACATCGAAACCCCAAGACTACGTAAATAAGTCATTGTTTGCTCTAGCGAATGATGGCGCATCATAGTCATAAGCCGGTATGGATCACCACCGGATAAAATAAAATCCCTGGCGCCTGCGTGTTTCCAATCATATAAAACTAAACCAGTAATTTTTAATTCCTGCAGTAACTCCTGATGCGATTTGCTTGCCCTGTTCCTATGAACAGATATTGGTCCTGGTTTTAATCCGAATCCGAACAAATAAAACTCAGGGTCGAGGTGTTGATATTTTTCTTTTACAAGTTCAAAAAACTCCTCATTGATATCCACACTACTTTGTTTCCTGTTTTTAGAGGCATAGGAAGGGATCTGAATGCGTTTAAACTCAAAGTCGATGTGTTTTACCTGTAATTGCATAATCTCATTAGGACGTACAAAACAGTAGTAAACAAACTGTACGAACAAAAACATCGGGTGATCCGTATCAATCATGTGCTGTTTGATCAGCTCTTTCTGAGTATCCGAATAAACAATTAACCGCCCTTTCTCTTCGGGACGCTTCTTTATTCCTTTAAAAGGATTTTTTTCAATAATCTCCCGATCGCACATCATCTCAAAAAACACTTTCATGTTTGAGATCTGATTGTTATGCGATTTGCCGGAATACTGTTTGTCGGTAAGCAGAAAATCCGAATACCCAAAAGCCATTGTTTTATTAAACTTATCACTTTTGATGGCCTGCAATTTATTCTTTACCAGGTACTCTTCGAATAACTTTAATGCCCATTGATAATGCTGATAACTCCTGACCCTGACGCTCGTTTTTTTCGTTTTCAGATATTCCTGCAATATATCCATGAGCGGAATTTTCCGTTCGGCAGCAGGAGTATTTTCTAGGAATGGGGACCATCCGGATTCGAGTAATTCAGTAAGCTGCTGTTTTATTTTCAGCGCCTCTTTCTCCCGAAGTTTTAGGTCATCAATGTAGTTTATACCAGCCTTCTCTCTCCATTGCTTCCTTTCACCTGTTAAAGGGTTTAAAATTCGGTAATGGACATACCATCCCTTCTTCGCCTTGCATATTCTAGGTAAAGTATAGTTCATAAACAATTTTGTATTCTAGTACACAATTTAAGAAAAAGGAGTTCAATTATTAAAAAATGTTTATCAGGGTGTGTACGAATTTGTGTACGATTAATAAACTATCCAACGTTATCAATATCTAGAGATATAATGGTGTCCGGGAGGAGATTGTAAAAACAGCATTTGCTACCTCTACAATCTCCATTTGACGCAGGATTTTATTTTAATAAAAAGAACTTTTTAATGAATTTGTGTACGAATTTGTGTACTTTAATTTTTTCTAAAATCAGGCCTTAGTTTATTTAGTTCATTAATAATAGCCTGCTGCTCGTTAATTAATTTTTGTTGATTACGAATGAGTCTCTCCATTGCTGCAATAACTTCTCTTTTCTTTTCAATTTCTGCCAACATTGTATATATTATTAAAGGGTTAAAGGGGCGCGTCTAAGGTTTTTTATTGAGCCGCTGTTCTGATCGAATCGGATCAACAGGGGGGACATTCTGTTTTGTTAACCTGTCCACATAATCCTCAAGAAATTTAACTTTTGCATTCAAGTATTCAATTTCCATATCCTTCACTTTCAATAGATCAGCATCTGTATCAGAAATATTATTATTACTGTACTTAGTTTCTACAACTGTATTGACATCAATATTCACTTTTTTAAGTGCTATTTTATAGCGATTAGGAATAAGATCCATAGCATACATTCTGTAGATCTGATCTCTTGAAACGCCTAGGGCGTCTGCGAAGAACATTACCGGTTTACCGGATAATTTGATTTCTCGTTTTAGTTTGTCTCCTTCGGTTGGCATGTTGTTAACAATGGGGTGTTAATAAATATAGTTAATTAGTTTCTGCAAATGTCGAATTAAATTTCTACATTTGTAATAGTTAATAATTCGGTGCAAATATAGTTAATAATTTGATATACACAATGTTCAAGGTAGAAAAAGATGTAAAAATGGAACGAGTGCCGAAAGGACCAAGAGGAAAATATCCGTTCGATAAGATGGAAGTGGGCGATTCTTTTGAGGTTGGGAGGTACGACGTAAATAAAATGAGAAGTATTTCAGGCAGTATTAATTTCTACAAACGGAGGGAAGAAAATGCACATAAAGTGTTTTCTGTAGCAAAAACTCCTAATAATAAACTCCGAGTTTGGAGAACAAATTAAAAATTTAAATAATGCTTACCCAGGAAGAAATGATCAAGGAGATATACAATCTTCTATTTCCACAGAAACGAAAAAAGTCTGTAGAAAAGGATGATTACTATAAAAACTACATCGTTTCAAAGCATGCTAAAAAGAACTTGAAAAATAAACGGAAATAATGTGGTACATAGGACAAAAAGTAGTGTATGTAACAGGAAATTATCTTCCTATAAATAGTGTTCACACAATAAATAGAATTGTTTATCAGACGTGCGGATGTACCTGTTTCGATATTGGTCGTAATGGGGAAATCGCAAATTATATCACTTGCACTTCTCATCCAGGTCATGGTGTACATGTAAAAATGTCACCTATTGAATTTTATAAGTCAACAAGTTTTCGCCCAATAATAACTGACTCACAAGAATACGCCGAAAAACTTCTTGCAGAGATAGAAACAGAAATAAATGAAGAACAACTTGTAAAAAAATAGAATATGGAAAATAGATTTTACATCGGACAAAAAGTTTCATTTAAATCTCATCCGGAAATGAAAATTATTAATAATAATGTAAGAATTCCTGTAGATGGAGAAAAATTAACAATTATGTGCTTATTGGAAGATCACGGGTCATTTGAAAAATGGATAGTTTGCGAGTATCCTGAAAGATTTATTGGAAATGGATTATTGAAACCAATTATGGATGACTCTATATCCTTTGCTGAAGAAGTCCTTGAAAAAATAGCCATAACTGTAGAAAAAGAAATGCAAAACTACTAAGCCATGATAGGAATTGCAGCTTTTATAATCGGATTAATATCTCTGTTCATTTGGTCAAAAATGGATAGTACTAAATAATCTTTTAAATTTTAATACATGCAGGAAGAAATCAAATTCGAAACAGACTCTCCTATTAACACCGATAAGTTAACAGGTCAGAACAAAGCTATCTACGAACACCTCCTCTCCGGGAAAACAATAAACTGTATCCAGGCGCAGGACATGTATGTGACAGCGCTTAATTCGAGAATTGCTGACTTGCGGAACAAATTTGGGGTAAAAATCTACGACAGGTTTGTAAATATCGGGACCGGCAGGAGTATGGTAAAGGAATATTCACTCACTAAATTTTAAAATCATGGCAATCAGAAAAGAGAAACTAAAAGAGCTTGTTAAGGAAGAAGCTAAAAAGTTGCGGAAACATGCGACAAGAGAAGAACTGTATAAACTAAATTTCGGTAATCTTGTGCCGTCAAGTCAATTTAGCTGTATCTATGGTCAATTAACAGGTAATTGCTTTTCAAACAGGGCCACAGACCTAATTGAAGAATGTTGTGATAGAGTTTATGAAAGATCCAGCGAGATTACAGATAGTGCAATGAATTCTGCTATTCTTGGCAAAAGCCCTAAAAGGCTACAAAGATACCTATACTTTTCTCCGATTGAGATATTTATTCATCGTCCAGAGAACAAAACGACTAACAACGCACATCTAATTGCTTACTTAAAAGGGGAAACAAGAAAATTAAACTTCGAGTAATTTTTTTTGGACTATTGTGTAGAAATTTTCTACATTTGTCGAATACAAAAATATTGGTCATTGATTGAGAATGACATTTGAAATAGTTGTTAGCGGAAGCAAAACAACCTTAACAAACAAGCCCTTTTGCTCTCAATCAGCATTGGGGCTTTTTGTTTCTAAACCCATGGCGAAATCAGATTTAATAGACGAGGAATATGTAATAATGGATTTCTTGCGGGATAAATACGCCGAGGTGTTCTACGCAATGCTTGGAAGGTTAATTGTATCAGGAATGGATATCAGAACAGCAGTATGGGACTGCTGGAATAAATTAGAATGTGGAGGTAAAAATGGCTAAAGACAAAAAAACTTTTATTCTTTACACGGACATGATTCATACGGTAAAAAAATTACCGATGGAATTACGTGGAGAATTGCTGACAATTATTTTAGAATATGTCAATGACGAAAATCCTAAAATAGAGGATAATTTACTTTTAGAAATTGCATTTGAGCCAATCAAATTGCAGTTAAAAAGAGACCTCATTAAGTGGGACGAATTCGTTAAAAGGCAATCAGAGAACGGAAAGAAGAATGGACAAAAAGCCAAAAAAGCCAACCCCGAACCAAAAAAGCCAACCCCGAATTTGGTTAACCTAAATGATAATGTTAATGTAACTGTAAGTGATACTGTTAATGAAAATGAAATAAAAGAAAAAGATGTTGCTTCGCAACTTTCCGATTATCAACTCTGCACAGATTTTTGGTTATTGCAATTTCACCCTGGATTTAAATTTACCGGGCAGCAAGGTAAAGCTTTGAAATCTATCATCAGCAAAATAGCAAGTACAGCAAAAGCTGCGGGAAACGATCTAAGCCCAGTAATGATCGTTGACACATTCAAAATGATCTGCCAGCGGCTTCCCGAATGGTACAAGGGAAAAGATTTATCCACAATCGACTCAAAATTCAATGAAATAATTTACGAAATAAAAAACAATCCCAATGGAAGAAAGCAGCCTAATAGCAAACCAATCTCAATCTTCAGCCCCCTTTACTCCCCCGGAGTTGGAGTTGTGCAAAGTGATATACCTGGTTAATTTCCTCGTAGCGTATCCGTTAACCGATACCCAAATTGCAGAATGGGCCAGGTGCATCATTCACCTACGTCCCGAAACAACATCAGACGAATTACAAAATATCATGAACAAATTCATCACCGCTGAGTACGATTACGACACACGAAAAGGGATTCAAAATATCTTCAAGCACCTGCCGGTTAAAGTTAAAACTCCAGATTACCAAGCATTTTTAAACGGAAACGTATGATCACACTATTCAAAAACTTTTCAGATACCACACATCCTAGGCTCGTAGAGATCGACTACGTGCTGGATAGCATCCGTGATTGCAAAATCCAAAAACAAATAACGGAGTTGCAGAATGAAAAAGAAGAAAAGGTCCGGAAAGAATTAAAAAAAATGTTACCGTGCATCTTGTTCTCAGGAGAGTTCACCGCAAGAAAAGACAAAGCCATCACTAAACATTCCGGATTCGTTGTGCTGGATTGGGATAAAGTTGAGGATGTTCAGGTAAAAAAATCAGAGATATGCAGTTATGATTTTGTTTATGCGTGCTTCATATCTCCCTCCGGTAACGGGCTAAAGGCAGTTGTGCGCATCCCCCCTGTAATTGCAAAACATCGTGGATATTATACCGGACTGATGAGGTTATTCCCTGACCTCGATGCAACATCGATAAATGAAAGCAGAATTTGCTACATGAGTTCTGATCCGGATATCTACATCAACAAAGATGCTGAGGAATTCACCGACTACGTGGATGTAAAAGAACTTCAAAAAACTCCTATTGCAATTTTGAACAAAAACATCTTACCGGACGAATCAAAGGCCGAAAGGGCGTTAAAAATTATCCGCGAATCCGTTGACGGTCAGAAACATAGCGATCTTTTACGGGCCTCAAAACTCATGGGAGGATATATCGCTGGGGGGCTGATAGCTGAAAATATCGCTTTAGAGCTATTAGAAAATGAAATTGAAGCAAGAGGGTGCGACGACATGAATGCTGCTCGCAAAACAATTAAAAAGGGGGTAGAATATGGCAAGAACGATCCGATTGTTTATCCTGAAAAACAAAAACAAGATTTCGTGTCGAAAACATCTTCCGTAATTTCGACAGACGATGATGATTTTTCATTCCTGGCAAATCAAGACGAAATTAATGAGTATCTATCTCAATGGATAAACGGAACTTTTGTTAAAGGATCTACAACAGGTATTCCATCACTGGACAACTTTTTTGTCTTTAAACGTGGAAACTTTAATGTAATTAACGGATTCGACAACGTAGGTAAGTCTACCGCACTATGGTATATAACCCTACTATCTGCTATGTACAATGACTGGAAGTGGATAATTTATAGCAATGAAAACCGCAACGGTGCAGTTGTTAAAAAAATAATCGAATTCTATTGGGGAGTTGCTATAGGCAAACAAACCTCAACTCAAATCGAAAAGGCTAAAAAATTCGTCAACGATCATTTTACAATTGTCAGTAATGAGTATATTTTTAATTACAAGGATGTTTTAAATATTACAGAAAAACTCATGCATGCAAAGAAATACGATGGGTTATTGATCGATCCATATAACTCCTTGAAGATCGATCTTTCCAATAATTCAAAGCTCAGCACACACGAATACCATTATGAGGCCGCAAGTGAAATGCAAGTGTTCACAAAGCGACACGATATCTGTATTTATCTTAATTGCCACGTTATAACAGGAGCAATGAGGTTGCAAAAAGGAGAAACAAAACACACCCCTCCTGGTAAAGCTGATACCGAAGGTGGAGGAAAATTCTCCAATAAAGCAGATGATTTTATGACCTTTCACCGCGAGGTACAGGATTCAGAAAACTACACTAAAATGCAAATCCATGTTCGGAAGATCAAAGAAATTGAGACAGGTGGAGGATATACCCCTTATGCCTCACCATACATATTAGAAATGAAGCCCGGTATGTGTGGCTATATGGATGAATACGGGTATGATCCTGTATTTGAATATCATAACAGAGAAGGAAAGCAGTCTGCTATTACTCATACTGAAAGTTTACTAGATGAGGACACTATCAGCGACTTCCAAGGAGACAATCCTTTTTTATAAAAATAATTCAATAAAAGTTTCTTAATTAGAAACATTATTTCTACATTTGTCGAATTAGTTTCTACATTTTAATCTAAAACAACCGAACCAAATGGGAGGATCAAACTCAAACACCGGAGAAACAATGCGTTTCTTTTCAATGAAGGCTAAGGCCGATGCATCACTAAGTCCATCTTTTACTCAGAGCGAAAAAGTCGAAGGATCATGGAAGAATACAAATGTCTATGATACAATTACCGGGATGCTATGCTCGGCATCAATCGAAACAAAAGACTTTAATGACGGAGCAAAGAACTTTTTTACGCTTATCCTGGAAGACGAGGAAGGGAAATTTAAAGTGTCGATGAGTCACAATGATCTTTCTTATTCGATCATTAGTTCATTGGCCAGTAATTGCAATTCACTATCGAATTTCACAATAAAACTGTGGAAAAAGGAGTCCGATGATGGGAAGTATTGGAATGGGCGTGCTGCTGTAACAGCGGATGGACAAAAAACTTCTTGGAAGATAGCGCCTAATACTGCTCCTAAAAAGGAGTTAATTACAAAGAAAGATGGAAAAACACCGCTATTGAAGGATGGGAAAAACCAGTATGACGATGAGGACCGCCGGTTATTCTGGGAGAAGTTTTTTAAAGAAAATATTGTTGCTGCGTTAGGAGAGACACCTGCAAAAAAATCTGCTCCTGCAGCATCAGACGAAGATGATGATAATGATCATTTACCATTTTAAAGATATAGCGGCGGCAATTACGCAAAGACTGCTTTAGTTTAACGGTAAAACGCCACTTAGATGTGAGAAATAAATTACAGGTTCGAATCCTGTAAGCAGTCCAATAAAATAACAATGAATGAAGCCTAAAGCAATGAGCGACTGCCTTGATGAGATATTCAAGACAGTAAAAAAGAAGAAAAACATGGCTTGGAAAATTAAAAAGCACAGGTTTTACGCAGGTATTTTGTCTGAAAAGGCTAAGAAAGAAATCCTGCAGGAGAATCTGTACGTGGAAGTAGCGGAATCAACTTATCAAAAGGTAAAAAAATGAGTTACGCTATCGACTATACTCCATTCATGCAGGAAAGAAAGATCCGTCCACTTTTTCAGGGATCGGTTATCAATCACAACGGCTTAAAGTATTCAGTTGATAGAATATTCCGTGGTGAAGATCAGCATTGCTATGTTTTTGTTCCAATAAATGCTCCGGAAAGAAAATCATTTGCCGGAAAACCCGAAAGTGTAGCTGCAGCAATTGCTAAAAACAAGATTAAAATCGAAAAACTGTGAGTATAACAGCAGCGGAGTACAAGAAAATGCAAGAACGGATGAAGGTTAAACCTGATTCCCGAAGCAAGAAAGCTATAGTGTCAATTGGGGGAAAATCATTCTTTGCACGTAGTAGTTGGGAGGCTAACATCGGAGCTTATTTGCAATTTTTACGCGATGCCGGTGAAATTGATGATTGGGCACATGAGCCCGAAGAATTTTGGTTCGAAAAAGTAAAGCGCGGAACAAGATCTTACTTGCCAGATTTTAAAGTATGGAAGAACGATGGCTCTTTTTATTTTATCGAAGTTAAAGGATACATGGATGCCAGATCAAAAACAAAACTAAATAGGATGAAAAAATACTATCCTCATATAGAAGTGCAGTTGATTGATAGTAAACGCTATCGTGAAATAAAAAAGGGTTCTAAATCTATAAAAGCCTGGGGACTGTTATGATCGAACGAAAACTAAAGCTATGTAAGGGACCTTGTGGTGAAATGAAGTATATCTGGGCGCACGGTCAATGTAAAGAATGTGATGCAGTTTCAAAAGGAAGAAACCCAGGGATTAAAAGAACCAGGATAAAACACACACGGAAAATAACTGGTGAATTTGGACTATTTGAAGAGATATGGGAAGAGCGCCCTCACAGATGCCAGTGCTGCAATAAACATTTAGGATCTCATTTGATCCCTCATTATTTCAGTCACCTGCTTACAAAAGGATCTTATCCGTCACTAAGATTGGAGAAAAAGAACATAATGCTCATGTGCTGGGAAATGAATGGACCGTCTTGTCACACAGAATGGGAAAATGGTGATCGGACACAGGAGAAGTTTAAGCTTGCAAGACTAATAACTGACAAACTAAAACAGGAATACTATGAAAAAAGAAGACCAAATACAGGAGATCAAGGATGCGATGATGAGTGAAGTAGGTCCGGAAGAAGGAATCTATGATCTCATATCTGAAAAAATTCAGCGAACTATCGCAGTCACGATCATGATAACTGTCGGATTGTTTATAATAGGATTTATTGCAATTTCAGTTACACATTCATGAGCGATATAATTAACATAACCGTGGATGATTCAAGGCGGCCTTTTATAATCACCGAGGTAGGAGGGGAATGTAGAAAATTCTACGCGTTACGGCAGTCGCTTTTACAAGATTCAGGTGACTCTAAAGTACGCAGAAAATGGAAGGCTACACAAGTGTATACTGCTAAAATAGAAACGCTGTGGGAGGAGACCAGGCATGGCTTTTCAGGCATGGTGAGAATTTTATAGTACGGTTGTGTAGTGTGGGGGTTAGCCCTGTATTAACGGGGGTGGTCGCGCAAAAACCGAAACCGAATTTGCAGACCGGGTGGGGTCGAAATGAAAAAGGATTTCAAATGTCGATTGTAGAAAAAATGAGAAACGTTTGTCGAACTAATTGTAAATTGTATTACATTTGTGGTGGTCGAATAACACCTGTTTTTCGACCACCGCTTTCAAAATAAACACATATTGATTTTATTGAGTTACACATTCACGAATTTAATAGGGTTTTTCGACCACTAAACTAACAGAGCCATGAGAACAGTAATTTACGCACGCGTTTCAACAACAAATAAAGGCCAAGATGCCGACAATCAGCTACAAGTATTGCGCAACTTTTGTCAGCAGATGGATTACACACTAGTTAATGAATACTTTGACGAGCTTTCCGGCGGATCTGGTGAACGACCTAAATTCAAACAGATGTTTGCCGATGCTTCCCAAAGAAAGTTTGACATGGTGTTGTTTTGGTCACTAGACCGATTAACACGCGAAGGAACCAGGCAGACAATTAAATATCTCGAACAATTGGAAAGTTACGGAATAGCTTTTAAAAGTTTTACCGAACAGTACATAGATAGTTGTGGAATATTTAAAGACGTTGTTATTTCATTGCTCTCGACACTTGCAAAGCAGGAAAAAGTTAGAATTTCAGAAAGAGTGAAAGCCGGTTTAGCGCGAACAACTAAAAAAGGTGGACGCCGACCAATTAGTCAACGATTAATAAACGACATAAAAACAGCAAAATTAGAGGGAAAATCAAACAGAATGATTGCATCAGAGCTAAAATTGAGCCATTCAACTGTTGGAATTTACGTTAAATGAACCAAATTTAATTTTGTTTAAAGGCATAAAAACAGAATAATGTTTCACGTGGAACGTTTATCTTCTTACGAAGTAATAGCAGTCTACTGATGCAATAAAGGATAAAATGTAAAACTTATACACAAACTACTTTGGGACGCAAAGTTCTACAATATGAGCAAAGAAGTACACGCAATCATGCGGTGTTAACAAAGCTGTTGAGTATCGCTAAAATTGGTAATATTGACGTTGCAAGATTATTCAATTGCAGTGAAACCCATGTTGGTAACATCTTGCGCGATCCTTATCAAATGGACTTGAGAAAAATTGTTGCATTAGCCGGAATGTTGTCTGTTTCACCAGAGTATTTAGTATATGTCATAAGATTTAATAATCTATATGTCAATAAAACAAGCGAATTAAACAGCGAATTTGCACCTTTCCACGCCAGATTCGGCACATCATAACCCTGTATTTCTACAAATGTTATTTAGAATGAAAATAAATTACAATTATTTTGCCTCTGAATAGCCTATCAATTCTACAATCTTAAATTTTATTTAAAATTCATGTTTCAAATACTGAAACTTTTTCTACATTTGTCGAGTAAAAAGTATACAAAAGTAGAATTGTAGAATATTAACCACTAAAAACACACCACACCATGTTAACACTACTAATTATGTCAGCGTTCCACGGAACTAAAAAACAAGCATTAGAGATTGCAATTACAACTTTAATACTTGACGGAATCATTTTAACATTTATAGCAAACCTCATCTTATGTCATTAATTACCGATAACATGCCTCTTTCAGTTTTAAGAAATTGGATTGAGCAATCTAAATGGTGGTGGCAATCTTACAATCATGGTTATCTGAATGAAGATTTGCTCACAGCCATTAGAAACGCAAAAAACAAAGAAGCCTCCAAAGGTATTGAAAGAAAACCAAAAGTATCGCTATCAATAAAAGGTACATGGAATAACGGAATTTACACACAGTATAATAATAAATAATCACTAATACACCACACACCCATGAAAACAGTATTCAGCCCTCAAGATGTAGCACACAAATTTGCACATCAATTACAAAGTGAAGCACGCAATAGCGGAAACACTTTATTCTTTGAAAACGATAGAATTTACAGCTATGGAAAACATTTCTGTATTGCTAGATTTAAAACCAATGAAATTGGTGAAAAAGCATTATTATTTACAACGCGCGGATATAGCAATACAACTGCAAAACATATCAGTATTGTAAGAAGTGCAACAAATCACTTAAATGTAATATTTTGCAATGATCCAAATGATAGCGCAACATTAAATATAGAGGCATTTGAAAATAATATTAAAAATGCCTTAACAGGAATATTAAACGCTCGAAAACCGGAAAAATATATTGATGCCGCCGAATATGTTTTTAATCAATTAGAAAAGTATTGTGCATTCTTTGGCTTATCTATTCCGGCGGATGCAATAGAGTTGATTGAAAGCGCAAAAACAGGCCAATACAAAGAGTATTTAGCTAAAGAAGCGATACGTATTGAGAATGAAAAGAAAGAGGCGCAATTGCGCGCGGTACAACAATTCAAAAAGCAACTTACAAAGTGGAGGAAGGGCGAAGGCCGTTTATTATACAACCGTCCGTTGGATCGCGATTATTTACGTTACAACGGCAAACGTATACAAACATCACAAGGCATTGAGATACCGTTGGAAATAGGCAAACGTGTTTATAACAGGATTTTAAAAACTGTTAAAACAGGCGGGTGCTTTGGTGAGTGCGATTTTAAAGTCCTGGATTTTGATGTAAAGGAAGTAACTGCAAAGTTAATTACTGTTGGTTGTCATAAAATAGAAATGACAGAAATAAATAAAATCGCTAAACAATTAAATTGGTAATAACCGAACACTAAAAACCATACACCATGAAAAACTTATTTGTACCATATGAATTAGCAGTACTTGCTTTTGAAAAGGGGGCAAACGAAATCGAATGTTTGGCTTGCTACAACCAAAACAAAGAGCTGTTTATAAGCATTGCGGGAATCGGGAAAAAAGTTGTAAGCAATTTTGCCCTTAATAATGATTGTTCAAATCATTTGGCAGCTCCATTATATCAACAAATAGTTGACTGGTTTAGAGAAAAACACCTAATAGAAATATCTGTTTTTTCCGTGCGCGAATATTGTTATGGATGGAATTTTGAATTTATGAGTTTGTGGACTGGGAAAGAAAAAGATTATGCATTAGAAGTTGTAAAGCAGGTCAATTTTCAAATGGATAAAAATATAAATATCCCTTCTTCGGATGACTATGTTAAAATGAAATTATCATACTATGAAGCCTTAACCAAAGCACTTGAAGAAGCCTTTAAACTAATATAATCATGCACAACCTAATAAAGCTAACAGTAGCAATATGTATAATATTTGCCGCGGGAATAATCACAGGAGTATTAATAAGTTAAAAATATGGAATAAATGTTAGTATGGCGGAATTGGTAGACGCTAAGGTATAACAGGCGTTTTTAGAATTACCCCAAATGTAAGTTAAGCAAATAGCGAGACTTATGGCTTTCAATTGCAATTGAGCTAAGCCTATGGATGCGGTATAAACATGGTAATTCATGCAGGTTCGATCCCTGCTACTAACACAAAATACAATTCCCATAGTAAAAAGTTGTAAATGCAAAGGATGCCCTCGACATTCAGAGGTATTGTGAGATAGCAAAGATGTTGAAAATTTACAACGCGGCTAGGTTTTTATGTGGTGTATGTACCTAGCCGCCCCCGAAAGGGGTTAGTATACACCTCAACTTAATTAAAATATAAAGAAATGGAATATAAAATAATAGCACCGCTAGGTAAAAAACAAAGTAGGGGGACATTTGACGATTTTTACAATACCGAAAAATACGCATCATTACAAGAGGCATATAATGCAAAAGATTACGTAGAAATAGATTTTGTAGCCGATAAAGAAAATGTGATTTACTTAGAAGCTAAAAACATAAAAAATCCTGCAAATAAATTATACCACAAACTAAACTATCAGCATTTCCCAGTAGGGATAGATGTAAGTGATGACAATGCTGGATGTGATTTGGCGGATAAATTATTATAAATAACGACATCCAACAGGATTCGGACAAAATAAATAGCACATGAAAAACGCACCTCAACTTATATTAGTAGCAGTAAAAGGCGAACATCATCAGCCAATATTAGGCCCTGCAATAGCTGAAATAATCCAAACAGCAAAAACGCGGTTAAAGTCTAACTATAAAGGATGGATTTTACAGGTCAGGACGCCCCAGGGATATAAAAATGTACCTGTTCTACGAAAGGCTGCGAATGGTTTGGGCTCAACCAGGCGAAAAGAGCGGGTTAAAAATTCCCAGTTGGAGTTTTTCGGGAATAAGGGGTTGTCTGGATCTGGTTAAATCTTACACAAAAAACAAACTAATTTTTAAAAAGGCATCAATAACTATTATAGACTACAATAGCAATTAAAACTCATTCACCTCAACTAAACTAATTTTTATCATGACAAAATCTACAGAAAGACAGTTTAAAAACATCGAGCCGATGTTTCACCGGGAAAAACCAAAGACTTCTAATGTTATTATTTGCACCCATTGTAAAAAACCTTCAGGATATGTAAAGAAAGATCTGGTTTATTTAACCGGTAATGTAACGCTGTTTTGTAAGAATCCGGGGTGTGGTAGTGTAGCTGTTCGACATATGTCGGGAGCAAAATTCACTGTAGAGGAGGTAAAAGCGGTTGACGATCTCACAGGACGTAAATATTGGGAGTAAAAAGTGCGAAATTTTTAAAATAAAATGTAGTCGAGACCAATAACAGTAAGGCATTCAAAAAAACAACCCTCAAAAACTAAAATTATGAAACTAAAGATCAAAATTACCAAAGAAATTTTACACAAAACTAAATACTGTAGAGTAGACGAAGGTGTTTATAAGAATTGCGCTGTAGCAATAGCAGTAAGGGATATTTTTCCAGAAGCGGAAGTTGGTACAACATTCATTACTACCAATATTAAAAATGAATCAACGGGACACTTTAATCATCTTATTAAACTTCCTCAGTCAGCCCAAGAGTTTATACAAATATTTGATGAATACGGTCGTCAAGGGAAATTCTTGCACCGCATAAATATGCATGAACACGAATTCGAGATTGATGTACCTGAATCCGTTATTGAGTCAATAGGAATAGAAGAAGTGAAGCAGATATTGAGTAGTAGTAAGACTTTAGAGCTGGTTGGGTAGGGTTTTCACCCCAGCTTCAACGCCCTTATCTACATTATTACTATAGTACTATTTCTGTTAGCTGTTTATCTGATTATTAAATAAAATACAACATGAAAAACTTATTCGTACCATATAAAATTGCAGTTATTGCTAAGGAAAAAGGGTTTAATGAAAGGCCTGAATTTGGAATGGAGACATCCTTATATGATAAAAATAAAGAGCATACTTTTTACGCTAATTACGGAGTCATGTTTTCTGATCTTGATGAAGGATATATCTACGCCCCTCTATACGCACAGGTAGTTGATTGGTTTAGAACTAAGCACAAAATAATTATAGGTGTTACATATATGTATGAAGACAAGGATTTATGGATTGCGGACATTGTAGAAATAAAAAATAAATATTTGACTACCCAGCTTGAATCTCAACCAACTTATTACATGTCTTTAAAAGACGCTTTATTATTCGCCTTTAATCTTATTTAATCTAACAACATGGAAACAGTACAAGTAAGTAAAGAGTTAATGCTCGAAATGATTGATAAAATAAAATATTATAGCAACCATAATTTAATGGGCAAAATTGAATCTGAATTACCTGAACTCTTTAAACAGAAGTTTGAAGTAGGTAAGTGGTATAAATTCGGGAACAGGATATTTAGATTAAGTAAAATTGAAAAGCACTCTATCCATTATGATAATCATTTTAGTTATGGTGATTGTAATTTATATGTAGTACGAGAGCAAGATCATTTTTCATACGATAGTGATACTTATGAAAAATCTATCCCCGCTACTCCCCAAGAGATAGAAAACCATTTAAATAAATTACGTATTTCAAAAGGATTTGTGAAAGGCGTCAAAGTTAAAAGAAATTGGTTGGGATGTCTCCCTGTAGGTGTCATAGAAAACGAAAAAGTTATATACCGTGACCATGTTGATCAGCTTACAGTAGGCGAAAGAGATATTTATAAAGCCGGCCAATGGGCAACCATCATAGAAGAAAAAGTTAGCTCTCTTATTCTTGATGAATGTGTGGAGAAAATTAAAAGTTGTTCTTCTGATAAAAGAGATAGTGTTATTGAGGCTATTGCTGAAGTAATTAAAAGAGAGTTGCGCTAATCTACAAATTATATGTATATACATACATTATTAATAACCCAATCTAAAACTAAAAATCATGTTAAAACTATTCAGAAAACAAAAAGACACCTCGGCTATCGTAGCTGATAAAAGACAAACTGTTAATGAACTTATTGATGAAATCCACACAACATTTTACAGTGAAGTGGATCGGCTGCTTGCTGAGTCTAAAATCGCTAAATCGCTTCATACAGATAAACAAGATTTAATTGATAAATGTAACCGGTTAAAAGCATTAGGCTTTACTTCCACGCAAGAAGTAAAGGATGCTCAAAAAGAAATCCAAAGATTAAGTGCTTTAGAGTCGGAAAACAAAACCAAACAAGCTCTAATTTCTGCTATCAACTACTTTAGTTCAAAATATCCGCAATACAAATTCATAACAGAAGAAAGTGTAAAAACAATTTGTTCTAAATATAATCTTGTTTATGGATCAGTGGATAAATATATCGGAACAGTTCCAGACAAAAATATTCAACAGATGCAACAGTTTAAAGTTGATCCCAATGACGAATGTTATCAAAGAATATTTAGGAGTAGATATAATAATCCAAGATGGCTTTGGGGAGAGCCGGAGGATTTCCATTGGGCTACCTTAAAAGACAAAGAATCATATAATAGTCCTAGTCCACTACACATGATGAGCAACGAATCATGGCAGGTATTTAATATTTGTAAACTAGAAATTTGTGCCCCAGAAAAAGATTTCGATATGACTAATATGGAAACAAAAGATTTTAAACTGTCGAAAATTGAGATTCCAGACCCTGTAGTTCTTAAACCGGTAATTTACAATGGCCAACGCTATTATCTGATTGTTACGGCATGGGGAAAAGAAGCCGGTGATGAGATTATTGTTAACGCAAATCATAACTAACATGGAAGAAAAAATAAAAATAATAGACGAAATTGTAAAAAGACATCCAACTTCTGGTGTTGACAAAGGTTGGAGCTGGTACAGAGGAGGAATGGAAGATACTGGTGACTGGTATTTCAGAAAAATGTTAGATGTTTCTATGGAAGAATTGCAGACATTCCTTGATAAACTAGTTGCTGATGAAAGTTTTCCTACTAAAGTTTATACTGAACAGGAGCTAATTGATATAAAAACATGGCATTCTTACGGTGGATATTGGATGAGCGAATATTCAAGAAAACAGATAGAAAAATTTAATAGGGATAGAGACAATAAACTATTGGGTAATGTGTAAAGTGTGTGTTGTGAAGTCCCGGCGTGGCACTGACATTTTTATCAATGGTCTTTTGCACTTACGGTTGAAAGGTAAAATTGTTGGTGTTCATGCCTGGATTAAAAGCTCAAAGTTTCCTAGGTACTTCATTGAGTATAATGTAGGAAAGGTTGTTATCCGTACTAAGTATGTTAAAGCTTCTCTTTGGAAAGAAATATTAAAACAGCTAAAATGATGGAATTTGATGAATATATGGAGTTTAATTACAAAGACAAGCGCGAGTGCGCTATGGATGATATGATAAAATTTCTTCGAGAAACGCAACGTAGATTTCTAAAAGAAGAAATTGGTGTCAGTGGCTATGATTTATTAAAAGAGCTTCTTGCTGATGGGATAATTAAACTGGATGTTGTTTTATTGCTCAGGAAGTTGATTGACGATCTTGAAATGCCTTATGAAATAAAGTTTCGGCAGGCGTAGAATTTATATGTATATACATTTAATTTATGAACTACAAAATAAAATTTGACGACATGTATCTGGATACTCAATCATTAGAGTGTCCACCTACAAACAAAATACAATTTATCGGAAGCACGATATTTGGGTTCACAACTTACGATGACGAAATCGATGAAATTTTTGCTAAATGTATGCTTGAAGTTTGTGAGTGTATTTTAAACGGCACATCAACTCAATATCAAAACACTAGAACTAAATATTTTAATTACCTCACTATGGTAAATATGCCATTTTTAGTTGACAAGCTGGATTGGGGGACATCTATTCGAGGAGCTTGGTTTGATGAATACGGACACGCTTCAGAACCGAAAGAGTATTACATAGACTTGGATTTTAGTATCCCAAAATCAGATATTAAAAAATTTATTAAAGCTCTCCTTGAGTGGTCAAAAGAAAAATAAATGCAGATAGTAGTAATAGTTGGAACAATAGAAGCTGGAATAAAAGCAGAGATAAATGCTACTCTTTTGGGTTACGATGTAATCAGAGTGGAAAGTGAACTGGAATTACCTAAAAAACTCGACATGGTTCCGGTATACTATGTTAATCCGGTAAATGATACCTTAAAACAAGATCAATGAAAGAAGTAATCAAAAGGGAAATAATCGCTGAATTCAAGCGAATTTCTACAGAAGATAAAAAACTGTCTTCAGCACATGAAGGGTACGCCAGGCTACGGGGAAACTGTGATCAACTCACCGTAAATTGCAATTTTGTAGATTCGTACATGGAAAGCTTGTGGCAATCTGTAAAAACAGGGAATGAAGTAAATCAAGCAGAATGGATCTCACATCTCAGAGACCGACTACTCAAAGTTGCTCAAGATGCTATCACTATGGCTGCAATGATCGAAAGATTCGACAATGAAGTAATTTCAAAGGCTAGTGGTCAGATAATCGAAAATAAGTAACAATCAACAATTTAAAGCGATAATAATTTCATTTTCTGAAACCTTTTGTGTACAATTGTCGAAATAATTAATACATTTGTAGAATGAAAAAACTAATCCTGATATGGCTACTGTTTGTAACGCTTACTACGAAAGCCCAAACAACCAAAATTCTTTACGTAGATAATTTCGACAAAATTTGCGGGAATAAAATCCAGGAAGACAGTTTATTCAGTTTTGCGACACATATCGGATTTAATTCATTCTACCTGTACAATCTCAACTCAGTAACTCAAAATAATGCCGGTAAAACGTCATTAGGGCTCTTTATAGCACGATCTCATGTATCCGGTATAAAATGTATTGGTATTGCCGGAAGCGTGTCTTACATCACCTCGTCTGCAATAAATTCCCGTAAATCATATCAAGATTGGCAAATAGATCCTAATAAACGCCTGGATGGAATAAATGTAGAAGCTGAGTTTTGGCGGTATCCAAAATCAGGAACCTGCACATTCCCGGATTGGGTTAATATTATCACAGCCAATACTGTTTATTGCACCTCCACAGATATTCAGTCAGATTTCTATATCGGGCAACTTAATGACAAACAGGGAGTTTATTCAGACAGTAAAGTAGCTTCGATTATGGTTAAAAATTCCACTCGGTTTTTATTGTCAGATTATGTTTCGACTTCACAGTACGTTGAAAGTGCAACTAACGGAATAATGACCAGGTTATCTATAATTGCATCAGAAGCTAAGAAACAGAATAAAATGATGGAAGTAGTTATTATCCTGTCTGGAACCACTGAATATCTGCATACCTATTTTACTTCTCATAGTTTCGATCAGGCGTGCTTGAAGTTCGCGAACTCCTATGCTAAACAATCTTTTACTGATAAAGCAAACATAAAAATAATCGGATACGCGTGCTACTCTTATCAGGAAGTCAGATATCTAAGGAACTGGAACTAAAATTGAATATTAATATATAAAACTAAAAACTATGAAATACCTAATTGAAGCATCTGATTTAAGCGAATTGCTGATTTACATGAAGTAAAAGGCGGAATGCAATCAAGGCATGCTTACAGTTTTTATAGGAAAATGGTATGGGATGTAAGAATGAAACTAAAAAATTCAACGTTTGAATTGGCGGAAGTTAAATCAAAAAAATAAGTTACCCCTTACACCAATAATATAAAACTAAAAAACAGATGGCAGTATTCAGAGACACACCAAGATGTATGTATTGTGGAAAAGAAATCGCAAAAGCTATTTTTCATAATCACATGGGCAAAAACTTTGTTGGCGACACATTTTCTCATTGGGAATATGAGAACCATAGGTGCAAAAAAATGATAGAAGAAGGAGTAAAATTTTCTGAAAGCCCTAAAGGTAAAGAATTGCTAAATAAAATTTTGAAAATGGCAGAGAAATTAGGATTTAAATAGTTAACCCTTAAAAATAACAAACAATGGAAGAAACACAGAAGGGTTGTTTGCGAATGACTAACGAGGAAATGCATAGGCGCAGAACCGTTTTTATTCAAATAACTCAGCCGTATTTTGACAGGTTATCGGCAATAGCAGCATGGAAAAATCAGAAGTATTTGTTCAATTTAATCACAGGTGAATTTACTAACATAGTTGAGCCAGACACAATTGAAGAAGTGATGATAAAAAGTAAAATTAAAGAAATAGAAGACGAGTATTTTAACAACTAAACCCAACCACCAATGAAAAACAAAGGATTTATAATACCAACATGGGTACAAGGCGTAATGCTTTTGGCTATGATAACTACAGGAGTAATTTACACGTATTACGATGGTCAAACGTGGCTTTACTGGACTTCTTTAGGAATCTTCCTACTCTGGGCTACTTACTTTATTTACAGGATTGTTGTTAGTAGGATAGGAGGTAAAAATGGGTAGGAAAATTAAATTTAGAGCATGGGATGTAGTTACAAATACAATGATTTATAACGGATGTTTTCAGTTTGATCAATTTGGCGATCATGGATTACGCCCAGATATTGATAAACATTACGTTTTACCAATGAAAGGAATTGAAAGTGGAGAAATGATAACCGAGAATGCTTTAAACGGGTGGCATCTTATGCAATTTACAGGCTTAACCGATAAAAACGGGAAAGAGATTTATGAAGGTGATATATTATTTTATGAAAATCAAAACAGAAAATTTAAGGTAATATTTGAAAAAGGATGTTTTTGGGCAGAATGCTTAATTGATTTAACATTTTCAAATTCATTAGTTCCTGATGGATTAGGAGAGGTAATCGGAAACATTTTTGAACAACTAGAAGAAAAGAAAGGAGAAACAAAGTAATGTGGCAAGTAATTGAACAAACAGACGAGGAAAAAACTGCGATGTATATGAAAATGCCAAAAGAGGATATTGTAAAAATGTTGATCCAATGTAATAAAATTTTGAACTCTCGTATCCCGCAAGTAGTTCAACTTAATTCATGTCAACACAATTTCCGACAACAAGACCAATGCTGGCAATCATGTACTCATTGCGGAATGATAAAACCGATTGGTCAGTAAAGTAGTATTAACCCTCTATTAAATTAAACTAAGATGAAAGTAGTAGTAAATAAATGTTATGGTGGATTTGGAATATCAATTACCGCTCTAAAAGAGTTAGTTCTTAGGAAATCTGACTGCATAACAGCCACGACTCCAAAACAGTATTATGGTGGCAATAATGAAAATTATAAATCAAGAGATAAGTGGAAGATTAATTGGGAGAACGATTTTAAAACGTATGAAGATATTGGAGACGGATTTATGGCTCATCCACAAGGGTATAACATTTATAAAAATGATTTAATCTATGATTTGGATCAGTATAGTGATGATAATTTCAGGTCAGATAAAGATTTAGTGGAAGTAGTAGAAAAGTTAGGAACAAAAGCGAATGGATTTTGCGCTGATCTTCAAATAACTGAAATACCTGACGACATTAAATGGAGCATCCATAATTATGATGGAATGGAGCATGTCGAAGAAGCACACAGGACTTGGTAAATTAAATTTTAAAACTCTTAACCCATGAACCAACTAATATCACTCAGTATCACCTTTATACTTTGGCAGGCGTATAGTTACGTAGAAGGCCGTAGAGACGGATTTTATTATCATGCTGCAACAATGAACGGGGACAGTAATAAGCATAATTTACACCCGTTATTTACTGCTATGAGGGCAATATTTGGATTTGCTCTATCGGCTTTGATCGGACACCTAATACCTGTTCTTTTAATGTGTGCAGCTTTTATTTTCACTTTCAGTTACTGGCATAACGGAGAGTATTATAAAACAAGACACGAGCTTGATCCAAAAGTATATCCTAAAGGCTGGTCATCCACCTCGACAACTTCAAGAGCAACGTTTGACCTTAGCTTTAATCAAAGGTGTTTAATGCTTGTAATCGGTGTTTTATTCTTTGTAGGAAGTATTATTAATGTTTTAATGAATAGGTAAAATGAAATTTATGACAAGAAAACAGTTGTACGATGTCTGTATAAAACATGAGTATATTTTAGTTCGTGATCCAATTTCCTTGAAAACTCATGCTATTAATTGTAAGGTAGCTAAATTGGGTGGATTAAAGGAAAAGGTGATAAGGTGTCCCGATGCAGAAACAAATTATTCCAGCTTCATACCGTGCAACTTTATGGAATACATCAGTAATAAAACAGCTTTTATTTAACCTTTTAAACAAGTAGTAATGACACAAGAAGAAAAACCAATATTGAATTTAGTTTTAAAAGGCCAGTGGTTTAATATGATTGGACAACCCAAAGATGAAGAATATAGGATTGTATCTGAATATTGGAGTAGGGTTTTTTGTAATGGTAAAATTAAAATAAAACGCAAATTTTATCACCCCTCAGATGTTATTGTCTGTTTTTCCCATGGCTACAAAAAAGACAGGTCGCAGAAGTTTTACAACATTATAAATGTTACGGTAGGGGCAGGGAAACCGGAATGGGGAGCGGAACTAAACACGCAGTATTTTATCATTAAGATTGACACAAAATTATTGAAATATCGTCTCTAACAAAACAAACACTAACTCTTAACAACTATAAAAATGGAAGACTACGATATAGATGACCTTGAATGTCCTCAATGTGGACATAACACGCATTCACGGGAGTGTTCAGAATTAATGTGCGAAGATGGCGGCATTGATGAAAGCGAAGAGGATTATTTATTACCTGGAACAAATGTAACTACTTGTCACACTTGCCAAGGAACAGGCATAGAACGATGGTGCCCGAATTGCGGCAAAGATTTAACGCTTTATGATTTTGAAACGGACGAAGAGTATTAACCCCCTATAATGAATCAAACACTAAGATAAGATGAAAAATAAACAAAAATCAAAACATGAATGTAGTGTAGAAGGTTGCAAATCATGGGAACAGCACTTGCAATATTTAAAGCAAACTCCAATGGATCAATTGCATAATCCTGAAAAAGGAAAAGTGCCATTAAGATTTATTAATAACAGACCTTGACCCCTATTACCCAAACAAACCTTATTTAATTAGAAAATGATACAATTATACAGCGAAAGCGAAGACATACAAAAGAAAGAAGAAAAACGGTATCAAGCTGCCAAATTAAAAATAAAAAGAAAGGTGGCTTCAATTGAATTTCTAATCAAAGAATCAAAATGTTCCGGCAAAAACAAAGATCATTTAACGATTTACTTTAAAAATTTAGCTTCCACTATTTAATGCACAACAAATGAAAGAACATTTATCAACTCAAAAAAGCAGAATAGAGAGTTTTACCCGTAAAAAAGTTCACTCTATCGTTTGTACAGATTTTGAATACAGACGAAAAAAAATGTACAAAATTGATGTTATTATTACAATGAGCTCAAATAGCATGTGTAGTAGTGTATTCGAACTAAGGGGTGTTGGAGAAAGCATGGAGTTAGCAACCGAAGAAATATTAAAAAAATATAAAAATCGTTAACCATGGAAAAAGAACCACTATACAGACTAATAAGATGAAACAAGAAATTGTAAAATCAAAATTAAAATGCCCAAAATGCAAATCAACTGATCTTATGGTTTTGGAATCATGGAAAAATCACGACATTCAATGGGAGCAGGTTAATGGAGAATTTGATAAAAATGATGGGATTTTAGAGCCAGGAAACCCATATAGAGTGGAAGCTAAATGCTCAAAATGCAAACATGCTTGGACTGTCAGAAAAGCAAAACAAATAAATGATATTATTAAATACTAAACTCATGAACCCACTATACGAACTAGTTACAATAACCGATAAATTCGATTTTTCACTATTGGAGGATGAAAAAATGTATCCAACAATAAGTAAAAGAGAAATACATAGTTATAGGCAAGGTGATGTAATAAAATCACAATCTAATTTGTTTAAATATGTAATTATTCCTCTTGCCGAAAAGGTAAAAGATTATCAATTGAATGTCAGAATAAATCAGCATATTTTAGATTTAGTTAAAGATATATCTAAAACAATGTGGCATGAATCAAGAAATACAAACTTTGTAAATTTTGAAGATTGTTTTAATAACAATGGTTTAGTTAATTATTTAAGAGATTGTTTACCCCATCAAGAGGAAAAGAAGGTAAGCGAAGAGCTGATTTCAAAAGCTGAAAAGTTTGACGAAATAGAAGAAATAGTTTCTCAGGCTTACGAGGAAGATTCTGACGCTGATTTAGTAACTATAGGCGAAGCAGTTGCTTCTTACCTTGGATATTTATAAAACTAAAACATGAAAAAGTTAACCGAAAAAGAGATTAACGATTTAGCTTATCAAAAAGCAGGATCAACAAGTTGGTGCGATTCATTTTCCTATTCGGAAGGAATGAAAGATTTGCAAAAAATATTATTTGGTTCTGCCTCTCCCCCTATAGAGGTAAGCAAGGAAGAAAATTGCAAATGTTCCGATTCCTGGAAATTAGAAAATGGTAGATGTAGGAGATGTGATAAATTTGTTAACACAGAAGAATCAAAGAAAGGTTTGTCCCGAATAACGGATGAAGATGCTATTGAAGTGGCGAAAATAGTCTTTGGAACAAATTCGTTTACTTATTCTACAAAAGACTTAATAATTCATGGGCAGAATATGGCTCAAGGAATATTCAAACCTGATTATACGATTCAGCCGACAAGGGCTATTAAAATTTACAATTTTTTACAGACTCATAATTATAATTTGTCAATATAACACTAAATACTATTAATATGGAGAAAGAAGTCGAATTTAAAATTGAAAATAACGCTATTGTAATATCAATAGATTTTGAGTTATTACGCAAGATTGCTGAAAGTAAACCCGATATGGGATACAAAGTTATTAATAAAGAGAAGTTTACAGAATGCGTGTTACGGTTCTTAAAAGAAGGAGATTTTGATGAAGATGGATCAACTGCATTTGAACGGTTAATAGATTCTGCAATTGATGACGTTTATGAATCGGGAGAAGATTGTATAATTTCAACGGAAGAAAATCAATAATCATGGATACAAAAATAGAAGTTTTAAGCAAAATAAGTAAAGAGGATATAGGTACGTTATCTGTTATTTTAGCAGACGAACCGAACAAACATCGCTTTTCAATAAAAGAAGTTTTTGCAGCTATGCATGAATACAAAAACCAATTCGCTCCATTAAGAGAGGTGTCTGATGAGGAGATAGAAAAATTGTTTACCGACATTATTGGATGGGTTGAAGATGATTATAATAAAGATTTATTCACTAATAGATTTAATCAATGGAAAAAGAAACTATAAAACAAATTGCAGCTATTGCATGGAAAGGCGCAGCAAACTCATTCAGGATGTACCCTGATAGTATGCATACATTTAGTAATTATTGGTCGGGAGCAGAAAACCAGTTTAAAGAATTTATGACCGACACTAATGATGAAAAAATAAAGCAATTAGTAGATAACTACTGCTCTAAAAGTCAAGATGCTTACGAAATCGCCACAAAAGAAATTTTTGAACGTTTCGCTAAATGGATGCGAGAAGAAATGAAGGGAGGGAGAAATGGCAACTAA